>Ga0126383_10001323_pt1 | contig 15316 bp, 10 predicted proteins | sample PanSoiMetPlot_35_FD_96882 | JGI IMG/M metagenome (GOLD analysis project Ga0126383, IMG submission 96882) | Tropical forest soil microbial communities from Panama - MetaG Plot_35 | ecosystem: Environmental > Terrestrial > Soil > Tropical forest > Bulk soil | place: Panama | collected 2016-02-17
AAGGCGGGTTGCCAGGTACACCAAGAGCAGTGACGCGCATGAAGCATATTCTTCTAACCAATGATGATGGGTACCAAGCGGAAGGGTTGCGGGCGGTGGCGGTGGAGCTTGCGGATTTTGCTGCGGTGAGCATTGTGGCGCCGAGCCGCGAGCAGAGCGGCGCGGCGCAGTCGCTGACGCTGCGGCAGCCCATCGTGTGCAACCGTATTGCCGAGCGCGAGTGGGCCATTGACGGAACGCCGGCGGATTGCGTGATTGTGGCTTTGCACAAGCTTTTGCCGGAAAAGCCCGACCTGCTGATTTCCGGGATTAATCATGGCGCAAACCTGGGAGAAAACGCCTATTACTCCGGCACCGTGGGCGCAGCACGCGAGGGCACGCTGCATCACGTTCCTTCCATTGCGGTTTCGCTGTGTGCTAAAAAAGACAACGCGAAGTTTGAAAACTCCGGGCGAGTGGCCCGCGCCGCCGCCGAAGTCGTCTTGAAGGAAGGCTTGCCCGACCAGGTGCTGCTCAACCTGAACGTGCCCGAGCCGTGGAAGGGTGAAGTGAAATTCACGCGGCAATCCCGGAAAATCACGCGCAACCAGTTGCGTGAAGGAAAAGACCCGCGTGGACGTAGCTATTTCTGGCTCTTCGAGCAGAAAATCGACAAAGATGTCGAGCCTGACACCGATTACGCCGCAATTTTCTCCGGCGCCGTTTCCATCACGCCGCTGCATCTGGACGCTACGCACACGCGCTCGCTCAATCACCTTTCCCACTGGGCCAAGGCCATCGCCGCAGCGTTTCGGGAGTGATGCGGAACACCTAGGCTTTGACTCGAGTCCGGACGCAGAAATTAAGGAGAGATTCCTCGCGGCGCAGGCCGACCGGCTCGCAGGAGCCGCGCGAAGTCGAAGATCTCGTCTCCGTCGCTGATGCTTGTACTTTCCCACCACGGCACAGCCAGAGGCATGGCGCGTTCGCTACAAGCTGCACGGTCAAGGAAGCGCGGCGAAGCCCGGAACCTTCACGATAGCCGATATTCCGTCGAAACAGGCCGCGGTTATTTTGCTGGCGTTGCCGTCGGCGCGATGAGCGCGACGTTGTTTTTGCGCATGGCGTCGTTGAGCGCGAGAACGTCTTTCGAAAGGACGTCGCGCCACTTGGCCAGCTGCGTTTCGAGGCGCTGATCAAGCTCGGCGAATACCGCCTCTTCGGCTGCCGTAGGCGCGGTGTCTGCACTGTCGGTGACATTCTGCAGATACGCGAATTTGCTCTCGAGCTTCGTGGGATAGTTCGCAAAATCCTCGGTGGACTTGCCATTTACCTGGATGAGCTCTTCCTCGATGCCGGCAATTTTCTTGCGCAAATCGGCGGAAGCCGTCGCCACAGGATTTGGCGGATCACTCGCGTCGTTCTTCGCCGCTTGCGCGGGGCCGAGCCGCTTCTCCAAGGCTTGAAGCTGGCCGCGCAAATCGCGGATGGCCATGATGGTTTTGTTCATTTCGTCCGTGCGGTCGCGCATTTTGAGGATCAAGTCGAATTGTTTGCGCAAGTCCTCCGCAGAAGTCCTAACGCGCGGATCCATTTTCACTTCGAACGAAGCCGTTTGGGCCTTGCCACCTACCGTCAGCCGGATCTGATAGGTTGCAGGCAGAGCAAGCGGCGCGATGGGATCGCCCGCATCGTAAACGGCCTGCGGGATTTTTGTTGGAACTTCATAGCGCAAGTCCCAGGTGAACAGGTTCAGCCCCGCCTTGCCCGGAATATGCTCTGCGGGGGCGTCGCGCTCCCATTCTTCCGGAGCTTCTTCCTTTTTCTTCTCCTCGCTGGTGAACGCGCGAATAACCTTGCCCTGCGCGTCCAGGATTTCGAGCTTCGCCGGTTCTTTCGGCTCGGCTTTCAACCAGTAATACAGCATCGCGCCATTCGGCGGATTTTCTCCGATGGGATAACGCCGCGGGTTGAAATGGCCCATTCGCGTGCGCCAGGCGGTGCGTGGAGTGAAGAGATGCGCGTCTTCCGCAGCGATCGAAGCGGCGGCTTGCCGCAACGGGCTGATGTCGTCGAGCACCCAGAACGAGCGGCCGTGCGTGGCCGCAACGAGATCGTCGTCGTGCACAATCATGTCGTGAATCGGGGTGTTCGGCAGATTCAGCTGCAGCGGCTGCCAGTTTCCGCCGCCATTGAACGAAACCCAGATCGCCGTTTCCGTTCCGGCGTAGAGCAGGCCCTTGCGCTTGGGGTCCTCGCGCACGGCGTGCACGTACGAATTGTCGGGCAGGCCAGTAATGATTTTTGTCCAGGTTTTGCCGAAGTCGGTCGTCTTGAAAATGTAGGGCTTGAAGTTGTCGAGCTTGTGCGCGTCCACGGCGGCGTAAGCGGTTCCTGCGTCGAAGGGCGAAGCTTCGATGAGGCTGATCATCGCCCATTCGGGAACTTCCTTTGGCGTGACATTGGACCAGTTTTTGCCTCCATCGCGCGTCAATTGAATCAGGCCATCATCGGTGCCCGCCCAAAGCACACCTTCCTGTTTCGGTGATTCCGCCAAGGTGAAAACCGTGTCGTAGTATTCGACCGTGTACTGATCTTTGGTCAGCGGGCCGCCGGAATCCTGCTGCTTGGATTTGTCGTTGCGCGTGAGGTCGGGGCTGATGGTGGTCCAACTGCGGCCCGCGTCGTTTGAGCGAAACACATACTGCGAGCTGTGATAAATCACGTCCGGGTTTTGCGGGGAAATCACAATGGGCATGGTCCAGGTGTAGCGGTATTTTTGCATCGCGGCGGGATAGCCGTTGGGATCCTCGGGCCACTCCTGAATGCTTTGCGCCTGATTCGTGCGGCGGTCGAAGCGCGTGAAGATGGGACCCTCATCATCGGCGTAAACGATGTTCGAGTCGCGCGGATCAGGGACGATGTAGCCGCTTTCGCCGCCGCCAACCGCATCCCAATCTCCGCGATCGATAACGCCGCGGTCACTGCGCGTCTGGATGCCGACCGAAGAGTTGTCCTGCTGCGAGCCGTAGACGCGATAGAGAAAGTCATTGTCGGCCGCGACGTGGTAAAACTGCGCGGTGGGCTGATTGTTTTGCGTGGACCAGTTTTTGCCGGCGTCCACGGAGATGGTCGCGCCGCCGTCGTTGCCGTTGATGAGGCGATTGGGGTTTTCGGGATCGATCCACAGCGCGTGATGGTCGCCATGCGGGGCGTTGAGGCGCTCGAACGTTTTGCCCGCGTCGATGGAGCGATACAGGCCCGTGTTGGCGATGTACACGCGATTCGAGTCTTTCGGGTCGGCCCAAACGTGCGTAAAATACCAGGCGCGCTGGCGGAAGCGATGATCGTCGTTGATGAGCGACCATTTCGCGCCGCCATCGTCGCTGCGATAGAGGCCGCCTTTCTTAGCTTCGATCAGAGCGTAAACCACGTTTGAATCGGCGCCGGAAACCGACACGCCGATGCGGCCGAGCGGACCTTCGGGAAGGCCTTCGCCTTCGAGGCGCTTCCAAGTCGTTCCGTCATCGGTCGAACGGTAGAGGCCGTCCTTTGCGCCGCCACTATTCAGTGTCCACGGCGTGCGCCAGCCTTCCCACATGGAGGCAAATAGGATGTGAGGATTCTGCGGATCGAACACGACGTCAATGGCGCCGGTACGATCGTCGAGATAAAGAACTTTTTCCCAAGTCTTGCCACCATCGCGTGTGCGGAAAACGCCCCGCTCGGTGTTCGGGCCGTAGGTGTGGCCGAGCGCCGCGACGAAAACGACATCCGGATTCGTGGGATGAATGACGAGCGCGCCGACGTGGCGCGTGTCTTTCAGGCCGACATTGGTCCACGTTTTGCCCGCGTCCGTGGATTTGTAAACGCCATCGCCAAAGGAAATGTTCCCGCGAATGCAGGCCTCACCGGTGCCAACGTAAACGATGTTGGGATCGGAATCGGCAACGTCGATGGCTCCGATCGATGAAACCGGCTGCTTATCGAAAAGCGGATCCCAGGTCGTGCCGCCGTCTGTGGTTTTCCAGACGCCTCCACCGGTCGCACCGAAGTAGTAAGTATTCGGCTGGCTTGGCACGCCGGTAACGGCCAGCGCGCGCCCGCCACGGAACGGGCCGACGAGCCGCCATTTCATCCCGCTGTAGGTTTTCGGATCAATCTGTTGCGCGTTGGTCGCAAGAGCGCTAATAACCGCAATCAATAAAGCTGTCAGCACGCGGAATGGGACGCGACGATGAGGATTCACACCAACCTCCGAAATAGAAGAAATCGAAACCCAGAATGCTAACTCTATGACGCCGCGGATGGAAGGATTTTCGGTGCGGAGACGGTTAAGGTAGGATGCGGGCGGGATGAAATCGCAAAGATGAGCGGGCTAAAGACTTACGACGTGGCGGTGATTGGGGTCGGGGCGTTTGGCGCTTGGACGGCGTGGCATTTGGCGAAACGCTGCAAACGCGTTGTGTTGATAGAGGCGTATGCGCCGGGACATTCGCGGGCGAGCAGCGGAGGCGAGACGCGCATCATTCGCATGGGCTATGGAGCGGATGAGCTGTACACGCGGTGGTCGCAGCGGTCCCTGGCGCAATGGAAAGAGTTTTTTGCGGCGACGAAGCAGCCGCTGTTCTTCCAAACGGGCGTGCTGTGGATGGCCGGACGGAATGATGCGCGTCTGCGGGAGACGGCGGCAACGCTGAAGCGATGCGGAGTGAAGTTTGAGGAACTCGACCGCGTTTTGTTGGAAAACCGGTATCCGCAGATCGCCTTCGGGGAGATTCAGAAAGGGATTCTTGAGCCACTCAGCGGAGTGCTGATGGCGCGGCGCGCTGTGGCGGCGGTCGTCGAAGATGCGGTACGGCTTGGCGCGGAGTACCGGTGCGCGCAAGTTGTGGACCCGCGAGAGGCAGGGGCCGTCCAGCACGTGACGACCAGGCAGGGAGAGCGCATCGCCGCGGGGCAATTTGTTTTTGCCTGTGGGGCTTGGCTCGGAAAGATTTTTCCGGACGTTCTGGGCACGCGGATTTTCCCTTCACGGCAGGAGGTTTTCTTCTTCGGCGTACCCGCCGGGGAAACTCGGTTTGCTCCGCCGGCTCTGCCAACGTGGCTGTTTCAGGAAGACTTGGTCTACGGGATGCCGGACCTCGAGGGCCGTGGACTGAAGATTGCATTCGACGAGCACGGCGAGCGAGTCGATCCGGACACGCAATCTCGAATCGTTTCGCCGGAGATGACCCAAGCCGTGCGCGAATACGTCGCGCGAAGATTCCCTGCCCTCTGTGACGCGCCGATTCTCGAGACGCGTGTCTGCCAGTACGAAAACACTTCGAACGGAGACTTTCTCATCGACCGTCACCCGGAAATGGAGAATGTGTGGTTTGCGGGCGGCGGGTCGGGGCACGGGTTCAAGCACGGGCCGACGGTGGGCCAGTACGTGGCCGGGCAGCTTCTAGACGGCGCGAAGCCGGAGCCGCGCTTTTCACTGGGGACAAAAGAAACGGTGCAAAAGCGGGCGGTGTATTGAAGCGCCGTGGCTCGTGATTGGTGACTGCGTGGAAAAGGTCGGCAGGTAACAGTCCGCCGCTCGCCGTAAGATAAAGCCGGGGAAGCCAAGCGGAAGGACTTCAATCCTTCCTTGGGCTGCACAGTTCGGGAAGCCGGGGAGACACGATCTTATCTGAGCGTCTGGCTGTCAGCGATGAACTTTCGACCGACTGCTTTCTAAAATTTGGGCGCCCGGCGGCGGGGATTTAGCAGGGCTGGAGTACGCCGGGCGCGCTTCGCTTTTTCGGCGTAGAGCTCCTGGTCCGCCTCGGATAGCAACTTTTCGATGCGTTCGCCGTCGCCGCGGTAAACGGCCATGCCGATGCTCGCAGAGAGGCGAGGCGGCTCATCGTCGTTGGCCATCACCTGGCGGATGCGCTCGCTGACGCGGCGGGCTTCCTCTTCCTGCGATTCCGGAAGAACCAGGGCGAATTCGTCTCCCCCGTAGCGCGCGGCCGTATCAATGGCTCGGCAATGAATGCGTAGAATATCAGCCACTCGGCAGATGGCGCGGCTGCCAACCAGGTGCCCGTAACTATCGTTGATCGTTTTCAGACCATCCAGGTCGAGAAGCAGCACGGCAAACGGCCGGCCGGAGCGGTCGGTACGCTCGGTTTCATTTTCCAAGACGTCGAGCAGGCGCCGGTAATTGGCGAGACCTGTGAGCGGGTCGCTGACCGCCATGTGACGGACGCGCTCAAAGAGGCGAGCGTTGTCCAGCAGCGCACCACCGAGCGCTACGGTGTAGCCCAGAACCATAAGCCCCTGGGCGAACACAAAGGGAGCATCCATCAGGCGCACCGACTGAGCGGCGGCAAGCTGGGCGGCAACGTTCAACCAGACCGCGGCGTACATGGTGCGGTCAAAGGAGGAATCCTCCACCGTCAGGCGGCGGCGGTACCAGAAGAGGCTCACCAGGAAAAGGCCGCCAGGCAGCAACTGCTGTGGGCTAGGGAAGAAGGCGCTGGGGTGCGGGGAGACTTCTTGGGGCAAGTGACGAAGCGCGGCGGCAAGCCCGTAGGTGACCGCAATGGCGGCCAGTAAGGCCCCGGCAATCTCTCTCTTCGGATGCCGCGAACGGGGCATGAAGTGCTCGACCAGGAGCGCGGCAACTACCAAAACCGCCAGAATCAGACGGCCAAGCCACCACGCAATGTGAGCCGAAGGAAGGCGCAGAGACGCTTCGGGAAGGACTTGAAAAAAGAGAACGCTGGTGGCTATCAGGACGCCGCCACAAAGGAAGAAGCCGGCGCCGAGGATGAGGGAGATACGGTCCTGGGTGCCCTGGAAGCGAACCAAGGTGACGGCGGCGAAAACGAAAGCCAGCAGGCTGCTGATCACCTCAAGGTACCCCTGGAGCAGGGCGTCGGCCGGCACGACCAGACTACGCAGCCAGTAGGCGGCGAGAATCACCAGCAAAAACGCCGCAACATGCGACAGAAAGATTGTCGTGCGGGTACGCGTGTGTGAGAGGGAAGTCTGGCCCATGGTCCTTTGGTTGCCCCAGGAATCGGGAGCGAGCCCCTATTAGATTAGACTACAAAGCACAGGCGCACGTTGTGCAAGAATCAACAGCGCAGTTAGACAAACGACACTTTCCGTGGATTTGCGTACCTGTCCAAGAGAACAGGTCCAGAGTAGCCGAGCGAGGCAACCAGGGCCGAGGACAGAGCGAAACAACTTTTGTTGTTGCAGCGCAGCGCCGGAGTGCGCAGAATTATCTGACTTGAAACGATTCAAATTGCTGGGCCCCATGGCATCGTAGATTTGTCTCCAAAAAGGGAGAATCGCTTGGACAAAGGAAGCAGCGCAGTTTCCGGGCCGCAGCTGAAGCGCTCGCTCACGCTGTGGGACTTGATTTTGTACGGCGCGATTGTGCTTCAGCCGGTTGCGCCAATGTCCGTGTTTGGCGCGCTAAGCGACCGTGGCCGCGGCCACGTCGTCACGGCGATTCTGATCGCTATGGTGGCGATGCTGTTCACCGCCATGAGCTACGGCCGAATGGCCCGTGCTTATCCAAGCGCCGGGTCGGCGTTCACCTATGTCGCGCAAGAGATCCATCCCGCGATCGGATACGTCACGGGCTGGAGCTTTGTCATGGATTACATCGTGAATCCGCTGATTTGTACCATCTGGTGCGCGGTACAAGCGCACGAGTTTGCGCCCGGCATTCCGGTCTGGGGCTGGAAGATTTTCTTTGCGGTTGCCTTTACGCTTCTGAATCTTCAGGGAATCAAGACCTCGGCGCGCGTCAACGCGGGCTTGACGATTGGCATGAGCGCTGTGGTGATTGTTGTCTTTGTAGCGGCGATTCGCTACATCCTGGGACATCCCCACAGTGACCCAAGATTTTTCACCCGCCCCTTCTACGACCCGGAGACCTTCACGTGGGGAAATCTCTTTGGTTGTACTTCCATCGCCGTACTCTCCTACATCGGATTTGACGCCATCTCGACGCTCTCGGAAGAAGCCGAGAATCCAAGGCGGAATATCTTGCTGGCAACGGTTCTCACCTGTGTGGTGATCGGATTCTTGTCGGCGGCACAAGTCTACGTCGCGCAACTGGTGTGGCCTGCCTCGGAGCCATTTCCGAATCCAGATACGGCGTATGTATGGGTCGCGGCGAGAACCTGGGCGCCTTTGTTCAAGATTCTAGGTCTTACTCTGATAGTGGCTAACTTCGGGTCGGGCATGGGAGCACACATAGGCGCGGCCCGCCTTTTGTACGGTATGGGGAGAAGCAGCGCGCTTCCGAAATCTTTTTTTGGAGCGATTGATCCAAAGCATCACGTTCCCCGCAACAATGTGCTCGTTGTTGGGGCCATCGCGCTGATTTTGTCGCAATTGCGGAGTGCCGATGGCTCTTTCTTGCTCACCTATGAGCGTGGCGTCGAGCTGTTGAATTACGGGGCGCTGATTGCGTTCATGGGCGTGAATGCCGCAGCGTTGGCACGCTACTTTCTCCGCGTGGAGCACAAGTCCGTTGGGGAAATGCTGCGGAATGCAGTGTCCAACCTCATTCCTCCACTCTTGGGCTTTGTAATCTGCTTCTTCCTTTGGTTAAACCTAAGCCGGTCAGCGAAAATTGCGGGCTCGATCTGGATGCTGGCGGGGATTGCGTTCGGTGTATGGAAGACGCGGGGATTCCGCGAACAACTTTCGTTTGAGGTGCCGCCGGAATGACGCGCATGGCGCGGAGTGAAGCTGTTGCGTTCTGCCTGGCGCTGGAAGGATGATGATGCTCGCGGAGGATTTCCGGCCGGTGAAGCGGCACAGCGGGAGAGTCAAGATGGTCACGATGCGAGACGTGGCGCAGGCCAGCGGTTTTTCGCCCGCGACCGTTTCCATCGTCCTGAATGATGCGCCGCTGGCGCGGTATATCGCACCCGCCACGAAAAAACGGATAGCAGACGCAGCAAAAAAGCTGGGCTACCGGCCAAACGCAATGGCGCGATTCCTGCGCAGCAAGCGCAGCCACAGCGTCGGAGTCATGCTGTTTGACGTCACCGATCCGTTTTGCGCACCGATTTTGCGCGGTATCGAGAACGCTCTCTACCAGTCCTCCTACGTCCCGATCTTCGCCGACGCGCACAACCAAAGAAGCCGGTTCGAGCACTGCCTGGAAATGTTGCTGGAGCATCACGTGGAGGCGTTAATCGTCGTTGCCAACTGGCTCTTTGTGGACATTCAACTTCTGGCGGACCTGAGCAAAAGAAATATCACCGTGGCAACGATATGCTGGGAGGTGCCCGGCGACACGGTGAGCTCGGTGATCGTGGACAACGAAGCCGGAGGACGGCTGGCGCTCGAGCATCTTTACCACCTTGGACATCGCAGGATCGCTTTCATCCGCGGGCCGAAGATGCTCATTGACAGCGCACCGCGGTGGAAGGGTACACAGAAGTTTGCTCACTCTGTGGGGTTGCAAATCGACCCGTCCCTGGTTGTGCAACTGCCCGATGTTTGGGACCCGAATTCGGGATTCGAGGGCGGCTACCGGCTCACGGAAGAACTGCTCCAGCGAAAAAAGAAGTTTACGGCAGTGATGGCGTTTGATGACGTAACCGCGATGGGTGCCATCCGAGCACTGACCAAGGCAGGCGTGAAAGTGCCGGAGCAGTGCTCGGTAGTGGGTTTCGATGACGTGCCACTGTCCGCGATGGCCGCTCCATCTCTGACCACGGTTCGACAACCCATGGAGGCCATGGGAAGCTTAGCGGTGACTACCGTGCTCGAAGCCATCAACGCAGGATTGGAAAAGCGTGAATGCAGCATCTCACGGCACAAGATCGCTCCGGAATTGGTGATTCGCGATTCAACCCGAGCAATGCTCTCGCCTGCGGATGATTAGGTGATCTCGCGCCCAAGCCCAGGGCTTCCGTGGCTATTTTTGAGCTGGCAGGAAGGCTTCGGGGGCGTGGAGAAACTGGACGCCGGGAGTTTCCGTGGCTACGTGGACGCGCTGGAAACGGCCTTTCGATCCGCCGCTGCCTGTGAAAGTGAGAAGATACTGGTTGCGGAAGTGCGTGGCCAGTTCGTCGAAATACGGCTTGAAGGTGACGGCTTCACTGACGCCGAGATAGTAGGATTCGGCGCCGGTAGACTCGGCGAGGCGGCTGAGATCATTCTGCCCGCGGAAGGCTCGAAAGAACCGGCGGCCCAAATGACCGGCATCGGGGTAATAGATGGACCAGATGTTGACGTTCTCCTTCTGCGCGCGCTCATAAGCAGATTGCAGGTCCGGGCTCTCCGGGAAGTTGCCGTGAAAATAATCGACGCCCGATGAGAGCAGCAAAATGGAGCGGCGCTCGGTGGGCCCTGCGGGCAAGCGCTTCAATAAATCAATGACCGCGAGATACGGGCTGGAAAACGCACCGGGGCCAATCGGAATACGCAAAGCTTTCGCGGCGAGTTCATGGTTGTTGGTAAAGTCCTGCGCCACTTGAGCAGTGCCGTTGCGCGCGTAGGAAACGGATATATAAGTCGTCTCCGGCTGAGCATTGAAAAATGCCTTCAAATCACTCCACTGACTGGCCACATCGGTGTCGAGTGCATCATCGATCAGGACAGCAAGATAGAGTTTTTCGCCGCGGCGCCAATTGGCGATTTGCGTGCGCTCCTTGTTCACGAAAAACTGCACGTCCTCCTTGTTGATGGCGGGTGGAGCAACATCTTTCTTCCCCAGGGCGGTCACCGTCATGGTGACGTTCCCTAGGCCGGCGGCGGAGGCGTTGGGCGCTAATAATGTTGACAACAAAGCCAACGCACCAATAGCCGGCACCAAACAGCTACGTCTCAACATGTTCATGTTCCTTCTCCCTAAATGTTTCCAATGAATTGGATGCCGGGCGGGGCTTCAAAGACGCATGCTCGCGGAGGTTGAGCGGGACGGCGCCCTTGCCCGTTCTGTTCTACCGCTACCATTGCTTTAACTTGATTCGCATTTCCAGAGACCTCAAAGCGTGAGCTGTTCGTTGCTGATTTCCCTGCTCCAAAACAAAGGCACGGCGTAGTATGCTGCCCGCGGCTTAAGAGGCAGCCTTCGGTGAAGAACTACATTGCGGCGATCGACCAAGGAACGACGAGCACGCGGTTCATGGTGTTCGACCAGGCGGGCCGCGTGGTGGCGGTAGCGCAGAAGGAGCACGAGCAGATTTATCCCAAACCCGGATGGGTGGAGCATGATCCGCTGGAGATCTTACGGCGCACGGAAGAAGTGATTGCGGAGGCCCTCTCGCAACGCGGATTGCGCGCTTCGGATTTGGCGGCCATCGGCATCACGAATCAGCGCGAGACTACTGTGGTTTGGGAGCGCAGGACCGGAAAGCCGATTGCGAATGCGATCGTCTGGCAAGATACGCGAGTCGCCGATGGGGTGAAGCGGTTTTCCGCAGCTGGCGGGCAGGACCGTTTCCGGACAGAAACCGGGTTGCCACTTAGCACGTACTTCAGCGGGTTGAAGCTGCGCTGGCTGCTGCAGAACATTCCCGGCGCCGATGAAAGAGCCGTGGCCGGAGAATTGCTCTTCGGAAATATCGATACGTTTCTGCTGTGGAACCTCACCGGCGGCAGCAAAGGCGGCGTACATGCGACGGACGTCACGAATGCAAGCCGGACGCAGCTCCTCAACATAAAAGCGCTGGATTGGGACGAAAAGCTGCTGGCGGCGTTTGAGATTCCGCCGGAGATGCTGCCGCAAGTGCGGTCGAGCAGCGAAATCTATGGAGAGGCTTCGCTCGCGGCTATCGCGGGAGTCCCTATTGCGGGGATTCTCGGTGATCAATAGGCAGCGCTGGTAGGACAGGCATGTTTTCGTCCCGGCGAGGTGAAGAACACCTACGGCACCGGCTGCTTCTTGTTGATGAATACCGGCGAGCGGCTGGTACCGTCGAACTTCGGCTTGCTTACGACGCTGGCGTACAAACTTGGCGGCGCGCCGGCGCACTACGCGCTGGAAGGAAGCGTCGCGATTGCCGGGGCGCTGGTGCAATGGCTACGCGACAACTTGGGGATCATTACAAAAAGCCCGGACGTGGAGGCGCTGGCGCGAACGGTCAACGACAATGGCGGTGTGTGTTTTGTGCCGGCGTTTTCGGGATTGTTTGCGCCGTACTGGAAGGAGAGCGCGCGAGGGGTGATTGCCGGGCTGACACGCTTTGCGAACAAAGGGCACATTGCGCGCGCGGTACTGGAAGCCAGCGCGTTTCAAACACGCGAGGTGATTGAAGCGATGGAAAAAGACTCGCAGATTGCGCTGGCGACCCTGCGGGTTGACGGTGGCATGGTCGCGAATGAGCTGCTGATGCAGTTTCAGGCGGATATTTTGAACCGCGAAGTGGTGCGGCCGGTGATTCAGGAAACCACGGCGCTCGGAGCAGCGTATGCGGCAGGTCTAGCCGTGAAGTTCTTTGCGGGACTGGAAGAACTGCGCGCGAAGTGGGCGGTGGACCGCACGTGGCGGCCGTGCCTGGTGGAAGCCGAGCGCGAACGACTCTACCGGCAATGGAAGAAGGCGGTGACGCGGTCTTTCGATTGGATGGAATCCTGAAGGAGGCGTGGATTTATGACCTCACCGTGGCTGGGTGAATTCCTTGGCACCATGATTTTGATTTTGCTGGGCAACGGAGTGGTCGCCGCGGTGCTGCTGAAGCGCTCGAAAGCCGAGGGCGGCGGCTGGATGGTGATTACGACCGGATGGGCACTGGCGGTGATGGCCGGCGTGTTTACCGCGATCGCCTGTGGAAGCAGCGACGCGCATTTGAATCCGGCGGTGACCCTGGGATTTGCCTTGCGGGATGGAGATTTTGGAAAGTTCTTGCCGTATTTCGTAGCGCAGATGCTGGGAGCAATGGCGGGCGCTGCGCTCGTGTGGTTGCACTATCATCCTCATTGGAAGGAAACGGCGGATGCGGGAGCGAAGCTGGGTTGTTTTTGCACGGCGCCGGCGATTCGCAATACGATTAGCAATTTCGTGAGCGAAGTGATCGCGACCTTCGCCCTCGTTTTCGTGGCCGGGGCGATTTTTTCAAAGAGAGTGGCGTCCGGAGGTCCTGCGGCCGGACTCGGACCTTATCTGGTGGGAAGTTTGGTATGGGGCATTGGATTGTCGCTCGGCGGCCCCACCGGCTATGCGATTAATCCGGCGAGGGACCTGGGGCCGCGGGTGGCGCATGCGGTACTTCCGATTGCGGGCAAGGGCGGATCGGACTGGACCTACGCCGCCATTCCGGTGCTCGGGCCGCTGACCGGAGGAGTGCTGGCGGGGGCGCTGCTGCGAGTGCTCGGAGTTTAGCGAAGAGTAGTTTAGAATGAGAACGCCAATGCGCCGCTGCAAGCGCTTGCATACTGGATTTTGAGGGCAAAACACGTCATGAGTTTGATGCGTTCCTTTCTGCTGGCTGCTTCCCAGAACCGCTGGCTGCGCGATCATGCTTCGCATTACAAGTTTGTGCGGAAGAGCGTGGCGCGCTTTATGCCGGGGGAAACGCTGGACGACGCGCTCATTGCGGCGCAGACGCTTCGCGGAAAGAAAATCGGAACGGTTTTCACGCATTTGGGGGAAAACATCAGCGACCGTGCCGAAGCGCAGGAGGTGGCGGATCATTATTTGGAAGTTCTCGAGCGCATCGGGCAAAGGAGGTTGCAGACGGAGATTTCCGTCAAGCTGACGCAACTGGGGCTGGACCTGTCGTCCGATCTTTGCTTCGGTCATTTGAAAACCATCATTGCGCGCGCGCCGAAGGGTTCGACCGTGTGGATCGACATGGAGGCGAGCAATTACGTGGACGTGACGCTGGATTTGTACCGGCGCGCGCTCGGCGAGTTCCCCAACGTGGGCGTGTGCCTGCAAGCTTATCTCTACCGCACCAACGAAGACATCGGGAAGCTACTGCCACTGCGGCCGTCGATCAGACTGGTGAAGGGCGCATACATGGAGCCCCCGGAGATTGCTTTTCCACGCAAGACGGATGTGGATGCGAGTTATTTCGAGCTGGGGAAGAAGTTGCTGCGAGCCAAGAAAGAGAAGGCTTGCGCGCGGGTGGCGTTTGCGACGCACGACGTGGCGATGATCCGCCGGCTTTCCGAGCAGGCATCGAAAGAAGGATTCTCGAAAGGGGATTTTGAAGTGCAAATGCTTTATGGCATCCAGCGCGGGGAGCAGGAACGGCTGGCGGCAGATGGGTGCACTTCCATTGTTCTTGTGGCGTACGGGACGTTTTGGTATCCCTGGTTCGTGCGGCGGCTGGCGGAACGCCCGGCGAATCTCTGGTTTATTGCGAGGAACGTGTTCGCCTCGTAGCGGGGGCTTGTTTGTTTTGTAAGCCCGTCCCGGGCTTCCATTGAAAAGACTTTCCTTGGCACAATCCTTCATCGCCGTCGTGGGGAGCGCGAACGTGGACCTCACCACGTTCCATGGCGCGTTTCCGAAACCGGGACAAACCATTTTTGGCAAGAGCTTCGACCTGGGATTCGGCGGAAAGGGCGCGAACCAGGCGGTGGCCGCACGCTTGTGTGGAGCCAACGTGGCGATGGTGGCGAAAGTAGGGAACGATTTGTTTGGCCCGGCAACGATCAAGAATTTCCAGTCGCTGGGAATTGACGTCAGTTATGTGAGCACCGCGGAAGGTGTTTCGAGCGGAGTCGCTGCGATTCTCGTGGATCCTGCGGGCCAAAACCGCATCTTTGTGGTGAAGGGAGCGAATGATTTACTGGCTCCCGAGGATGTGGACGCGGCAGAGCCGCTTTTGCGAAAGGCGAGCGCGATCGTGCTGCAATTCGAAATCCCCCTGCGAACTGTTTATCACACGGTGCAATTTGCGAAGGAGAGGAGAATTCCATGCATCGTGAATCCCGCGCCGGCGCAAGCCGTGGACTTCGAGCAGCTGCGAGGGGCGGACTCTTTCATCCCCAACGAGAGCGAAGCGGAAACCATCACCGGAATGCCCGTCGAAACGGCTGGCGACGCGAAAGATTGCGCACGGTATTTGCTAAAGCAAGGAGTGCCGCGGGTGATTATTACCCGCGGTGAACGCGGATGCCTTTTGGCGAACGCTGACGGCACCGAGATCGTTCCGGCGTTCAAGGTCGCGTCTGTTGATACGACAGGCGCGGGTGACGCGTTCATAGGCAGCTTCGCCGTGTTTCTCGGTGAGGGCCTTTCAGAAAAGGAAGCATTGCGGCGGGCAAGCCTTTATGCAGCGCTTTCCACGACCAAAGTGGGGACGCAAAAATCGTTCTGGGGCAGGGCAGAATTTGAGAAAGAGTGGCAGAAACGCTGCGCCAGCCTGTAAAC
>Ga0126383_10001324_pt1 | contig 15308 bp, 12 predicted proteins | sample PanSoiMetPlot_35_FD_96882 | JGI IMG/M metagenome (GOLD analysis project Ga0126383, IMG submission 96882) | Tropical forest soil microbial communities from Panama - MetaG Plot_35 | ecosystem: Environmental > Terrestrial > Soil > Tropical forest > Bulk soil | place: Panama | collected 2016-02-17
CGAGATCCCAAATGAGTCTTGGTGCTTCGGGTGTTTCGGCACCAGTCAAGCGATCCACGGCGGTTGCGCGCGCAAACGAGGCTAGCAGATAGCCGAAGGAAGAAGACCGGCAGGCCGAGACAGTGATTGAGCGGATGATCGAAGGCCCCACATCCCGTTGGAGTCCCGTGTCGGGGTCGATTTTCGCAAGTTCTTGATCATTGGTGACGCGGGCGAGGGTGATCCTGAAATCCGTCTTGAGAATCTCCTTTTGTACTAGCAGTTGTGCGGCATGTGACGGGATCAACATTGTGCCGCTGGCATTCCCCTGTCCAATGCGAGGATCATTCGTGTGAAACGCCTCACCAAAGCTGAAAGAAACGCGCGGCCAAAATGAGCCGGCGTTAGGAAGAATCGTAAATGTGCCCTTGGGCAGGGTGAGTCCTGCCTGACGATTGAAAGAATTGGCGACGACAATGTTGTCAAGGTTGTCGAAGAAAACTTCTTCCCGGCGCACGCCCAGATCGTAGTGAAAGTACCGTGTCAAGCCGCCATCAAGGGATAGATACGGCCCGGCAAAGCCCAAGGTTAAATCATTTGAGCCACCGGTATCGGCGCGTTTGAGGTCGAGACCGCGCGGAGCGTCGCGGCGCAGGTCAAATCCGGCAAGAACGGAAATCTCCGGTCTGAATTTGTGGAGGTAGGAAGTGTTGCCGCCAACTACTGTGCGGAATTCGCTCTGTTGAATCAGGCCGTCACCAAAGTTCGAGCGCAATTGAAGATTGTAGGTGCGAAAGAAAACGGAAAGCTGCATCTGCTGGCGTCCTGTGATCTGCCAGGAATCGGTCGCCACGAAAATGGCCGTGTGCGTACGATCGCTCTGGCGCGGACCAATCGTGTCGCCTGGGACTAAAACATCGCGGGGGGACCAACCCGGGAATGTCGGAAAAGCCGTAGTAACCAATACCGAAGAGTGTCACGTCATGGCGGCCAGATTTGATCGAACGGTAGGCGTTAAGCTTGAATTGCCGTCGGTGCTCAAGCCGATTCAGATAGCCATTCCCGTAGGCCGCCTCGATGCCGATCCAGGCGTTCGTGTTTGGATTCGACGGGCTCCAGCCGCTTGCAACATCGATGTCGCGATGGTCTCCGGTCAGTTGAATAAACGGCTCGACTCTGGGACGCGGGAGGTAAGCGGCGGCGAGATTGACGGCGTGGTTGCCTTCGCGCACGTTGAATGCTCCGCCATCTACTTGAACTGCGCCGATGCCCTGGGATATCAACGGATTCGGGTCAGCGTAGCCGTTTCCATGAGCGTTTGCGGGAAGGTTGTTTGGAAACAGAAAATCGCCGACCTGAAAAAATTGGGCGATGGGTTCGCCGTGATCGCCGGCGACGCCCGGCGCGAAATACTGGGGCGCTTTGATGCCGCCCGAAGCGGTTTCAATCGGCAAGCCCGGAATGGAAATCGGAGTACCTGGCCGCCCTGGATTTGCATCGAGCGCTTCATCATGAACAACGGTGAGCTGGGAAGGATCCGGTGCGAGAGCTGCGGGCTCAGAAGCAACGACGTTAATCTGCTGAGTTTGCGAAGCAAGCTGACGAAACTGCACATCGCGCTCGGCGGATTCTCCGGCCACGAAGTTGACGCTGATGGAAACAGCGATGAAGCCGGGCGCTTCCACGCTCAGACGATAGGGGCCGGACATCAAGCCGTGAAACTCGAAACGTCCCTGTAGGTCCGTGGTCGTCACAAGGGCCACTTGCCGACCTGTTGGGAAAAGAGCGACGCTCGCATCGGCAACGGCGGCCCCTTGCGGGTCGGAAACGAGGCCGAAGAGATCCGCGGTTGCGGCGGTCGGTTCTTTGGCAAGACTCGTGGAAGGGAATAGGGAGAAAACCACGATTACAGCCAAGGGCAGCAACGCACGACGCCGCGCACTCTTTGGATGACTCAGCCGGAGACGCATTGTTGTTTTGAGGATGCAGCTCAAGTTTCCTCTTGCTAGGGGTCGGCCGACTAGTGCGATTCTCGCTTCGGACAAAATATAGTACGGAGCAGGTCTTTATCTGGATGTGTCAGACGGGGAAAACGCGAGAAATCTTCTTACTTCGGCGTCCAGTGCGGATGATTCGTGAAAAGGCCGTCCACAAATCCAATGCGGTACGTGAGCAAGACCCCGAACGCCAGACTCACGACGCCAGAGAAAACGCCCATCCCGCGATTCCAGCCGACAAAGCGCCTCCCCGTGTAGGCAAACGGCAGAGCAATTGTAGCGGTAATTAGCATCATTCCTGCCATCGTGCCCGCTCCGAAGACAAGCAGATACGCGATTGCGGCGTACGGGTTGCCAATCGTTGTCAGCACCAGAAGCGCAACCGCGGCGGAGCCAGCCAATCCGTGCACGATTCCTACAAGCAATGGCCGAAAGACCTGGAAGCGGCCAAGTCTTTGAGCAAAGCCGCCATTTGGAGCGGAAATTCCATTGAGATACGCAGAACTAGAATCGGAGGTGACCGCGGAGTGCGGGCTTCCAAAGCGTGCCGTGAGCCGCCCAAGGATTCCCGTAAGACTCAGGACGCCAAGAAGGACAAGCATCAAGCCGACCGCGAGCTCCATGGCCAGACCGAGGCGCGGCGGGATGGTTACCTTGAAAAGAATGAGGGCGGCGCCGACCGCAAAAATCGTCAGGGTATGTCCGAGTCCCCAAAGAATTCCGATCAGTGCCGCGTTGCGGATATTCTGCTGCTTGCTGACGATGGTGGTCACAGCGACGACATGATCGGGATCTGTGGCGTGCCGCATTCCAAGAACGAAGCCAATCAAAACAATCGTTAGTGCAGTAAGCACTTGGTTGTCTCCATTACTGAAACTCAGAGCGCTGAAGCCGCTTCAAGCCGGCCAATGAATCTGCACGATTCCGGCCGCCAGAAGCGCCTTGGCGGCGATTCCAAACCCCAGCACGCTCATCACGCCTCCCGAAGCCATCGGGAGCCATCGGGTGAACAGCGGTCCCTCGTTGCGAAATCGCGACATGAAATTCCGGGCAAACACCATCAGCAAGCCCATGACCATCAACACAGCTGCGAGTCCCAAGCTGAAGGACAGGATCAGGAATAAACCGAATCCGATGCGATGCAGAGCCACGGCGCTCAACAGAACAACGAGCGCAGCAGGACACGGTATGATTCCGCCGGTTATCCCAAGAGCCATGAGTTCACGCAGCGGAACACGCTTGTCCATGCGGTCCGCCCTTTCTGTCACAACTCTGATCTCTGCTGCGTGATCGCGAGCTTCGCTCTCACCCGCCGAGTCGCTGAAGCCCAAGAGCGATCGGTGAGAGTGCACGAATCCCGCGTGGCTATGCGACAAGCCCACGGCAACACCAACGTAGCGTTGTAGAAATAAATAGAAACCCAATGCCGCGATGATCAGCCCGGAGAGCACCCCAAGAACCGGATAGACTTGCTCTGGCACAATGTACCGTTGCGCCCAAAGGGTAATTCCACCTAGAAGATAGACACCAATCGTGTGAGAGGCGGTGACGATTAGACCAAGGAACATCGCCTGACTGGCAGTGCCGCGCGAGCCTACAAGATAAGCTGCGACGATGGTCTTGCCGTGTCCTGGCTCAAGGGCATGCAGCGCACCAAGCCCTGCGGCAACGATGCCTGCGAGAACAATAATTCCAATGCCCAATTGCCTCGACGCGATGAGTTCCGTAAAGCGACTACGCGGCGTCGCTTGGCGGTTCGGTTCCATCCGAATCGCTTGCATGAGCCCTGCATTTTTCTGTTGTTCCGGTTGCGCCTGAGGTGTTGCAGCTGTCATACCACGCGTTGAACCAGCGGATCGGAATGTCAGTCTCGCTTCGAGTTGCTGCGGCGGACTACTGAGCATATCCGTAGGATAGTTGGTGAGCTGCGCGCTGCGGTCCTGTGCGGGGACGCTGCTGGTGATAAATCGAGATTGCGTGCCGGAAGTAGCGATAACTTCCTTCCAACCAGCGTGCCCCGGAAAATTGCTGTCGCTGTAGCGCAACTCGTTGACGGCCGCAAGTTGCGTTTCTCGCTGGTCCGCTCGCAACACCAAGCCAATCTTCATGGTCGGCAACTGCCCCGCTCCTGCAGCAAACAATATGTCCTGCGATTCGATTTGGAGAGTTAACGGCTCCCCGTTCAGAGTGAGAAGCAAATTCTTGCGAAATGATTCGGCCTGCGCCGCCAGATACGTGCGCACTCGAGGATCGTCTGCCTGAGCCACGATGCTGTTCTGCTGCAGTTCCTGGAATGTGGGGATTTCCGCCATGTCGATCAGATACCGCAACTCGACAGAACTCGGCTCGACGCGGATGCCGCAATAGTGGTTGATACTGAAATTGCCCATGGGATGAGCGAGAGTTCCAGGGGGAAAGGCGAGGAGCAAGCAAAACACAAATGCGCTGAAACGCAGCAAAGGCAGACGATTTTTGTTAGTCGGCTGCACGTGACTGACCATCCATGCTCATTAGAGTTTTTCTTGCAATGGGAGCCTGCAAGGGATCGAACTGAGGAGAAAGAGACAAAGCGCGGTGCAAATACTCTCGCGCCGAGGTTTCGTCGCCGGAAGCATGCGCAATCATGCCTGCGTGATAGAACAGCTTGGCGTCTTGGGTACCAAGATGCAGCACATCTTTGATGGCGAATTGTGCTTCGGTAAGCCTGCCGGCTTTGAGCGCGGTCCAGGCCAGAGCATCCGCACCGTAGATGTCGCAGCGCACGGCATATTCCTGGGCAGCTAGTGAATACGCTTGCTGTGAGTCGAGGTCGTGGTCGGCGAGGAAGAGCGCCTGCTGACGATTGTAAAGATAGCCGGAGACGGCGCTGAGATGAGCGATCACACCGACCAGCCGGTATTGGGCGGCCGCGTCCTTTTCTCGTCCCACCAGCCAATAGAGATCCCCAAGCGCAGCCACAAAGGAAGGATCGGGCAGCAGATAAACCGCGTGCTCATACAGCTGGATAGCCGCTGTGACGTCGCCTTGCGCAGCGCGAGCACGGGCCAGCGAGGCGACCGCGCGGAAATAGTCAGGAAAGGTCGTCAGCGCGTCGCGGTAGTGGCGTTCCGCTCCGGGGTAGTCCCCGATGGAAAATGCAATTTCGCCTAATTGCCACCGGCACCAGGCGACTGCTTCGCGCGGGGGTCTTGGCACCGCCAGAGCATGAACAAGCGCGGCTTGCATCTTTCGCTGCGCGGTTTTTGCATCGCCGCGCAGGAAGGCCATCCGCGAAGCCCTTTGCTCAATGGTGGCCTGCGTGAGTCCGGGAACGTCAATAAACTGTTCCATGCGCCAGAAAGCAATTTGGGCTTGATCGTAGTCACCCAACTCGAGGAGCGCGTCACCGAGCAGTTGATGTGGGTAGCTCTTGTCGGAGTCCAACTCCGCCAGCCTTTTGGCATGGTCACGCGCTCCGATGAAATCGTGCGAGGCGAATTCTGCCTGTGTCAGAACAACCAAACCGCCGACGTTGTGCTCCGCGGGCAGGGTGTTGAGGGAAGATGTTGCGGCGCGAGAGGCAAGGTTTAGATACGTGAGGTCGCCCGTCTCGCGGACGAGTTGGAGATAGTACGTTGCGAGCTTGTTGCGCGCAATGAAATCATCGGGATCATCCTTCGCTCGCTGCTCGAGATAGCGAATGGTTTGTTCTGCTTCGGGCCTGTCGGAGGGCAGGAGCGTTGCCGGGGCCAGCACGTCCAGCTTCCGGCGGTGGAGGCTGTTTCGCAACCAGTCGTGTCCCGCGAAAGCGAGGCCTGCCAAACCGGCTGCGGCCACCAGGAATAGCATTCGCTTCTTCGTACCCATGCACGCCTTCCCCTTCTTTGGCTGTTTCGATGCGCTCCACGAATTCAGCCAGCCTCCGGCTCCGGTCATGGAACGCGACCGGAGCCGGAAAATAATCTGGCTAACGACGTTCGTTCGGATCAGTTTTGCGTGCCGTCAACCGCGGGATTTTCCAGCGGCTGATGAGGCGGCGCAAAGAACGGGAAGGTGTTGCCCAATGGCACATCGTTGTGGTTGACAGCTTCCTGGATGGCCGCGTTTTGGTTACCAATGAAAAAAAGCAGAGTGTTGATGGTGTCGTCGCCCGGGCGCCGACCGTTTGGAAATCCGGTGTAGTTCGGAGTCGTAATGTTTTCTCCAACTCCGTTTGCTCCAACGCCGATGCTGGCGTTGCGTGTTGCCAGGTTCAACCGCAGATAGTCGCCGTGGCGCACGGCAACGTTGGCAAGGATTCCGATGTTGCTGGAATTCGTGCCGAGCGCCTTAAGCGTGCCAACGATGTCGTTGGCAAACTTTCCAGTCGCGTCGTCCACCGGTGTCGAAGCGTTGTATTCGTTCTTGTCCGGAAAAGGAATGAGGGCGGTATTGACGGCAGGATTTGCCATGCGGTCCACCTGCACGAGCGGCCCCTCAGTCAGTACCGCCGCGTTTCCTTCCAGAAGTGTTTCTTTGTGGCGCAGAGTGACGCCGTTCACGCCGATGATGTTGTTGTCCGGGCGACCTCTCAGCATGCTGGCTGGAACGCTGAGGGCAATCATGTGGATGTTGTAGCCGGCAAAGCTGTCTCGGTTACGCTGCAGCTTGGAAGGATCGGGTTTGCCGCCCAGGACCGAGGACACAAACCGGTTGAATCCTACGATGTCAAAAAAGAACGGATCGTCAGTTAGCCCCGCGAAGAACGAAACGCCGGTGGCTGGGTCGGTGGTTACCACGAACGAGTTTGGCGTGGCGGCAAGGGTTTGAACCGTAGTGGGAGCGGTGAACTCCGCTCCATTGGGCAACTTGATGGTGGCCGTCTGCGGGTTGCTGCGCGAAGTCTGCGGTGAGAATGTAACGTCGAGGAACTGGTCCGCCACTGCGTCGCCGGTATTCTCAATTTGGAATTGATAGGTTACGTCTGGCGAAAAGAAGCTGAGGTTCAAAAGCTCCGATGGGACGATAAACCCTTCGACATCCATGGCAAGAACTACCTTTGAATTGTCGTTAGGATCCAGAAACGCGAACACGTCGGCAATATCCGCTGCCGGGTCGCCCGCGACCAATGTTGCTTCTGCGTGGTCAGCCGCGTTGACTGGTAAAAAAGTCGACACTGCCAACGAAATACTGGCTAGAAATACTAGGCCCGTAGTCGCAATTTGCTTAAGCTTACCCCTTAAACGCCACATCCTTTTCCTCCTAATTTAGATTGCGACGATCCGCCGGACTGCGGCGTCCGCAGGCACGCATCGCAAGCGCCTCATGAAGCACCTGGTCAGCGGAACCTGGCTTGGAGAAACGAACGCGAATCGGACAACCGCTCAGCGGCGCTGCAACACCAAAATGCGCTGCTCGGATTCCTCGTGCGTGCTTCTCTTCCCTCTGAATCGTCTCCGCACTGAACCGGGGAGCGCGGACTCGAATGCTTTCGAGGTTCTCTTCTAATTACGACGGCATTGGCTCATTGGATGTGCAGCTCCCCGTATTTGCGACGATTTTCTAGTGCCGGAAGGCCCGCTCTCATCCCGGTGCGAAGAACACTTCGGAACGGTGCGGCGGACGCTCACCATTAGGCTTTGGGGAGGGCGCACGTTATGGGCTGGTGAAATACGATTCGGCTAAGAAAGATTCTAACTGCCGCGCGAGCCACAACATGCTCATGCCTCGATCTGATCATGTTGGGAAGTCAACTGTAGCAATACGCAACCGGATTCCGAGAAGGTTTCTTGGTGAACACTCTCAGGTTCGGCACGGCAATAGTCACCTGGGCGCATGACAACTCCGTGAAGATGGAGGTCACCCTCCAGAACGAGAATCTCCTCCACATCAGCATGGCGATGACTGGGATACCGCGCGCCAGCCCGCACGCGAATCAGCGAGGTGTTGTAATGCCGCTCCGAATCCACAAAGAGTAACTTGCGGGAGATTCCCGGCGCCACATCCTGCCAAGGCATGTCCTCTGACCGTGAGATTAAAAGGCCCGGTTGCTGCAGCAAGATTCCCTCGGAAGCGAAGGATTCTCGTGAGCGACTGGCAGCCTTGGGTTCTTGGCCGACGCCGATCGCGTTAATGAGGCGTTTACGAACCTCGTCGGAGGGACCCGCAGATAGAACGGAAAGCGACAGATATTGGGCAACGCCGTCCAAGCTACGAATTTCCTCTTCGCAAAGCGGGCAACCTTTGTTGAGGTGTTCTTCGAACAGAACCCTCTCCTCGCCAGCCAACGAGCCGAGCGCGTAGAGGGCCGCAAGGGCCTGTGTTTCGTCAGAATGTTCAAACTGGTTCTTCGTCATAGCTCCCTCTCGTAACGGCGCAGGGACTCACGAAGATGGAACATGCCCAACCGCACGCGCGTCTTCACCGTGCCGAGGGGTTGTCCAAGCGTTTCGGCAACCTCGGTGTGGGAAAGTCCGGAAAAGAAAGCCAGTTCAATCGCCTCTCTTTGGTCCTTGGGAAGCTCTGCCAGGCATCGCTGCACGCAGGCGCGACGCTGGGAAATCAAAGTGTTCTCTTCAGGGCTGGGGGCTGGGTCAGCCACCGCGCCGACTGTTTCAAGAGGGTCTTGCTGTCCGCATTCTCGAAATGCTCTTGAGCGCAGAGCATCAATCGCCCGGCTGCGCGCAATGGTCAACAGCCATCCCAATGGCGTGCCTTTGCTCGGTTTGTAAATCTCGCCCTTTCTCCAGACCTGCACATACACTTCTAGAAGCACGTCTTCCGCGGCAACCTTGTCCCGCAGAATTCGCAGAATCAGGCCGTAGAGGATGCGGTTCGTACTATCGTAGAGCCGCGCCAGAGCCTCCTGGTCGCCATTTGCGGACGCGCGAATCCATTCACCCCAGTCTTCGCTCTGTGGCTGGACGCGTACCCGCAGGCGGGCAGGAACCGCTGGCGACACCATACAAAGATAACTACGCATCTGAACCATTTTTTGGATTCATCTGCGTAGCAAACCCTCCGAGAAGTGCTAAATCTAGCAAATCCTAGGCCATCGAATCCATTCATTTCAGATTGTTCGTACTGTGTACAAGAAGGTGCGTTTGTACCGGCTTGCTCGCCCTTCATGGGCGTCAGCCCAATGGGTGTGCATGAACAATTCGCCCAAGACCTAGCGCTTTACTCTCTTGGAGCATTGGAGGGGAAGGAGAAATGCGTTCTGGAGCTACATCTGGATAATTGTGCCTCTTGCCAGAGCGAACTTCGGCAGTTGCAGCAGGAAGTGGCTTTGCTGGCTCTTTTGATCCTTGGCCCGTTTCCACTCCGTCAGGTACGCACGCGGCTGCTGCTAGTTTCTGAAGGTCTGACCTCGCTGTAGACAGTTTGTAGCTGCGGAGCCGCGCCCGACGACGTTAGTTCATTTGCCTTAAAACGGTCGCCCATCAAACTGGGAACGGATGGAGTGAACCCTTGAAGTGGCACACAGAATTGGGCACAGTTTCCGGGGAAGGAACCAGCAGTGAAGAGAAAGCGATACTCCTGGAAATTTCAGCGAATGGCCGTGGAGCGGATGAGGACGTGCGAAAACGTTGGTGAGATGGCGCGAGAACTGAGGTCAGACCGAGGTGCCTCTACAAGTGGCGCGCAAAACTCGAAGCGCTTGAAGCAGGGGAGGAAGCTGCACGTCCGAGCACGCACGCGGCAGCCTACCGAAAAGAAAACCAACAGCTAAAGCGGCTGCTGGCCGACAAAACCCTGGAAGTGGATTTTTTCAGAGGTGCCTTGCAGAAAGTCGAGGCTCGACGCCAGAAGAGCGGCAAAGCTTTGCGCCTTTTCAGTTCGAGGCGATTACCTCCGATCTGCCGGTGACAATGAAATGCCCGCCGCCTCTACGCGAGAAACGGCGGGCGTTCAAGATTCTACTGAGCAGCCCGATCAATCAAGGCGTTGAGCGATCGGGCAGTTGATGGAGAAACCGGAACTGCCGAATGGTTTTCCACCCGGCCCGGTGATCAGTCCGTCTTGCACGAAGGTAAGAATCTGGAATTCCTCGCGCACTTGACCTCGGAAGTCATTCTCGATGGCATTCTTGGTCCACTCGAACAACTGTGCATCCCAGGCGGGGCTATAATCCAGCGCAATCGTCGGGATTCCACCAAGGACATTGTTCGGACGGTGACCATCAGCTAAGTCCGCCGACAAACCTTGCCGTTGAGGATTGTTGCATCCCCCTGCCTCGGCGCCGTTTGTGCTGATGAAGATTCGCTCGATGGGGCTGGAGAAGCTGTCATCCCCCCCAAGATGAAGCTGCTGCATCAAGGGAGCGAAAGTATTGTGTTCGATGGCCGCACCAAGCGGAATGCTCGTGTCCATCGAGATATACCAAACGGGCCGCCCGAAGCTAAACCCGTTAATAAGATTGATGGTCACGGTCTGGTTGTTCGGATCGATTGCCACGACTTCGTCATGGACGATGCTGTAGTCCACCTTCCCGTCAGGGAAGTTGATTTGGTTGGCGTCTACACCGAAGGCCACGATGGGCGCATTGTAAATCACGCCTCCGGCATTCACGACCTGCGCAAAGGGGCTGTAGTCTGCGTCGCCGACAGCGCCAGGTTGAGCAGAAACTGGCGGAAATTCCGCTCCGGGAGGTCCGGGCACGATATTTCGGACGGGCGAGAAATCAACCGTGCCCTTGTCAAACACGAGGGTCCCGTCCGCGGCGAGGTTCGCAGTTCGTGCCGCGTTGGCTGCGAAGGTAAGCTTCGCGGAGAAGTTCAAACCCAGCTCTGCGGCTACGTTCGGGTCATCTACATCCGTCAAGATGTACCAAACGTTTTTGTTACTGCCTTTCATGTGGCCCAAATAAAGCGGCAGCGTGATGGTCCCGTGCGCTGCATCAACAGTCCCGGATTTCAGTAATTGAACCGGCCCGACCAAGCTCGGATTGGTCTCCGAAGGCGATGGCCCGAAGTACGTCAGCGGAACTGTGGCACCCACCGAGGGCGGCGCAGGGAACAAATTGCACCCAGGTCCCGGACCGATCGGTCCCGGCCCAGGGCCTTGCGCCGAGTTGAACGTGCCTGAACTCGATGATTCCTCCGAGGAAGAACCTCCAGAAGCCGCCTGCGCAGGAGAGTTCGAGCGGGTGGCGACCGAAGTGGCCTGGACGGGTGCGCCTCCATTCGACGGAAAAGTGCCTAGGGGAAGAAACACCCCGCCCCCAATGCCATTCGGAGAAAGATTGGAAGCCGGCGCCTGACTACTATCGGGAGTGCTCGTTGCTGGCGTGTTGTTGTCCGGAATGCTGTCGCGGTTGCTCTCTTGCGTAATCTTCACGCTGCTGATCCCCACAGGATTCGAAGGAGGGGCGACTTTGCCGCTCACCGCAGTTGAAGAATTGTCCGCAACGGCAGCACTTGGCACCGTTTGAGAACTGGCACCGGCTTGCTGAGTCTGTTTAAGTTGGTTCAGAGCCGCCTTCTCTTTGGCGATGAGGCTGACGGCATACGCATGGAAGTCACCAGCGCGGTTGAAGCTAATGAATTGGCTGGTTAGTTGGAGAAGACTTTCGACCTTCGCATCCGAAGTCCCCCTTTTCAGGAGTTGGCCTACGTAGGCCTCGTCGCGTTGCACGCTCTGTTCCTGTGGAGACGTCTGCTTCTTCTTCTCCTGGGCCTCGGACGGAAGCTGGTACAAAGCCAGCAAGCCGATGCATGCAACGACTGAAACCGCTTTCATCTGCCTAGCAAGGGGACTTCGCCGAACTGTTTGCAACACGTGATTCTCCTTTTTTTGGATTTGCGGATTTACAACTGCAATGGGATTTGGTTAAGTCAAAAAAGATTCGGGTGTAGCTGAATTTTTGTGGTTCTGGCCGGTTACCTATGGCTGTTATTTGTACGAGTTAGTACTATCGGATCTTTTAGTGGCGAGCGAAGCCGTAAGAACCGTCGTGGCCAGTGGCGGCATTATTCTGCACTTCTGATTTCTCCTTTTGGCATCCACCGGATGGAACCTCTGCTCCGCTACAGTGCTTCGTTGTGTTGAGCGCCCGAGTTCAGCGCTACGTTCAGGTCCGGATTCCCGGAAAGAGTGCCTCACCGCGCAAGCCAATGAAACGAAATAACCGGTAATCAAGGCCACCTCCATAAACGAAGACACCGCGGCCTAAAAACTGATTCGTCGTGTTCTCGCCATTCGTAAGATGTGCTGACTGCTGGTACAGGGCATAGCCGCCACCCATAGCGCCCCATGGCGAAAGCCGGGAACCCGGAAAGAATTTCAACCGCAAACCTGGAGTAACGTAAACCGACGCATAATCCCCTGGCGCAGCAGCACTTGTCGCCGGAGCCCTCGATTGGGAATCGCTACAAATTCAATTTCGCCATACGGAGAGACGATCCTTGCGCCCAGAAAATAATGACCGTAGTTAACGCCGAAGCCCCGGTCCGAAGAGATTTGTGCGATACCCGCCGAGCCTTGGAAGCTGCATGTCTGACCAGGGATACCGCCAAGTGAAAAGGTGAGCTCCTGTCCCGGGGCCCGCTCCTGATTTTGCTCTACGGCACTCCATTTGGTTCACTGGCATGGCCGTCCCACGAATGACATCAATTTGTCTTTGGCAGCTTCTTGAGCGAGGATTCTTGCTTCTGGCTGGCAGGACAGATTTGATTTTTAAGAAATCTGAAACTTTTTGGTCGCTTGGAAATCGGATAGACACCGCTCTCTAACAGCGGACCGGCGACGCCGCCCTCGCCGGAGGTCTGATGTGAGGCCGCGACAAACTTTGTCCCGTGAGGATCCCAGAATGGCAAGCGTGAGGCTTAGGGTCATAAAGCCGCAATGTTAAATCAATTGCCTGTCGCGAGACTTGGCGGCAAGACTGCAATCGTTGCCACCAAAATACTGTGTTCGCTACAAGACGTTGCTCCTTTTTACCGAATTGCGGAGGTCCATTTTGCTTTCATGCGCGCTCTGGAAGTACGCGCGACGTCGGAAGTGTCTTGCACACCTCCGGGGGAATTGAGCCTGCGCCCGCGATTTACCCACTTCTAAGACGCTCTACTTACAAGCGATCAAGGAAAAAGTTCCAATATTCGAGGGCAAGTTCAGGATCACACAGGACTTAACGGTTGCTGCCTCAAAAGTGGGAGATGGCATTCGGGCGGTGTTTTCCGCTGGGAAGACGGTTCCGATTGTAGGAGAGCTGCACTATCAAGCGTGCGATCAGGCGATTTGCTATCCACCTACGTCGGTCCCGGTGAAATGGGAGCTACAGATTCGACCTCTTGACCTAAAGCGATCTCCCGAGGCTATTCAACACAAATAGTGAGCCGTGTGAAACTTCTCGCGCTCTCAGGAATCCCATTTTCGGGTTCGGTGCACTCGGACCCGTTGGCAAGATGAATACGGCACAGCCGCAATTGCGGCCTAATGAGGCCGAGATCATAGAGCGCGTGTGCGGCGGAGAGCCAGAGGCTTTCTACGAGTTGGTGCGCCCCTACGAGCGCATGGTTTATGCAACCGCCATTTCCGTTGCCAAAAATCCAGCGGACGCGGAGGAAATAGCCCAGGAGGCTATCCTCAAAGCGTTCTCGAACATTTGTAGATTCCGCGCAGAGTCAAAGTTCAGCACCTGGCTGTTGCAAATTACCTATAATGAAGCCAGGATGAAATTGAAGAAGTCCCGCCGGCACCTCTACGAGTCGATCGACGGTCAACGGCAAAACGAAAAAGGAGATTATTGGCCGCGAGACTATGCTGACTGGCGCCCTATACCTTCCGAGCTGCTCGAACAGAGTGAAATCAGGAAAGCCGTTCAGAACGCCATCAATTCCCTCAGCCCGAATCACCGTAATGTGCTCGTTCTTAGGGACGTTCAGCATTTGAGCATGAAAGAAATCACGGCCATTCTCGGAATTTCGGAAGCGAGCGTGAAGTCCCGACTGCATCGGGCCAGGCTAGTGCTACGAGACAGCCTTGCGCCGGGAATGGACGGTTGCTGGACCAAAGGGCAGCCGTATCGGAAAGTCAGGTCATGGTGAAGAAGAAGCTAATGGCGACCATTGAGATTAGTTGCGTCGAAGTCTGGCGCGAAATCTCCAATTACCTGGACAACGAGATTTCTACCGAACTGCGGGAGAGAATGGAAGCTCATTTCAAAGCCTGTGCGCACTGCACGGCCGTACTCGACGGCACTCGCAACGTCGTCGAACTAGTGGGGGACGGAAAGATATTTCAAATGCCCGAAGGGTTTAGCAAGAGATTATACAAGAAGTTTCAGAAACGCTCGTGAGTTTGTGCGTCCCCGGCCGACGCAATCTGCTCCGGCACAAACGGGTCGGCTACGTCCTGGTTATCCATGTACATCCACAACTTCCACTTGCCTTCTTTGTTTCTCCGCCAAATATCCACATACCGATCCCTGCGACGGATGGGTTGACCGCCGTCTTTGGGTGTCAGGGTTAAGTCGTGCCACCCGTAATCGTAGGCGACGTCACCTTGGAGGCGAATCTCGATGACAATCACCCCCAGCTTTGCCGTAAAGCGCTCGAATAGATTCGTCAGCCGAGTCTTAAAAGCATCCAGCCCGTTCTCACCAAATTCGCTCGGCTGGCCGTCGGAGAAGTTGACAACGTCGGGGTCAGCAATGGTTAGCAAGCGAGACGTGTCTCCGAGGTTAAAAGACTCTCGAAATTCGCTCTTCGCCACATTGATCGCGTACAAGTCATCCATAGGTTTCCCCCGTTCTTGAACCCAATCCAGGCGTCAGTCGACCTAGTGAAAAAAAGCGCGCAGCAGAACTCCCAAGTCCACTGTTCCTTCCCGAAAATTCCATACAGCCCATTGCGGAAGTCTTATCTTCAAAACGAATCGAAGACTCAACCGGCTTGCGGCTCTGCCTGAGTCAGATGAACGAAATTCGCCGATGTGCACAACCCAGAGAGACAGTTTGGGCGCAAATTTCAAAGACCCAAGGAGATACAGCGCGTAGCGCAATGGGTTTTTGGCTTTTTCAGGCAGCCTGTGGATCGCATCGCGGTCGCGCAGCAGGTAGCGTGGGAGTTGGGCGAACGGAAAGGCCTCACGCGGCTGCTGTCCTGTCCACTCCGCGGTCGGGTGGGCGGTAACGTTGAAGTGCAGGATACGACGCCGGTCATGGGCCAAAACCAGGAAAACGTAAAAAACCTGAAAACGGATCGTGGGCACGGTGAAGAAATCGATGGAGACCAGTTGCTGGGTATGATTCTCAAGGAATGTCCGCCAGCTCTGAGAGGGCGGTTTGTGACATCGCAGCATGTATTTGCTGACACTGCTCTCAGCGATGTTGATGCCGAGTTTGAGTAGTTCGCCATGGATGCGGGGTGCACC
>Ga0126383_10001325_pt1 | contig 15300 bp, 28 predicted proteins | sample PanSoiMetPlot_35_FD_96882 | JGI IMG/M metagenome (GOLD analysis project Ga0126383, IMG submission 96882) | Tropical forest soil microbial communities from Panama - MetaG Plot_35 | ecosystem: Environmental > Terrestrial > Soil > Tropical forest > Bulk soil | place: Panama | collected 2016-02-17
GTTGCGCAGCAGGCCTGCGCTGCCGATCGCCAGCTCGTCGCCCGTGATGGCGGCGACCTTGTCGATCAGCCACTCCCGGTACGGGTGCGGCTTGTAGCCGTCCTTGAAGATGCCAAGGACATCACCCGTGTCCGAGCGGACGACGGCCTTGCGGCCCTCGGCCTTGCGAGCGTGCTCGCGGGAGCCGTCAGACCGAGCGACGAAGATCTCGCGCTCGACGGCGTCCCAGGCGAACAGGCGCCGCTGGACATCGGCCACGGGAATCGCGCCCTCGTAGTGATTGGGCTCGGCTCCCTGGGACGACTCGCGGTAGTGCCAGGCGTTGCCGCGCTTCAGGGTGAAGCCGACCAACGTCATGGTGTTGAGCCACTCTGTGGACTCTAGGGACATGGTGTTGCTCCTCTCCAGTTGGGTTGGTGTGCGGGATGCACACCCGACAGCCCCATTGTGATGGGGCCATCGGCTGTCACCGCACGGCGGTGGCCAGCGCCACGGCCAGCTCGGGCGGGCAGGAGCGCAGGATCAGCTCGTTCGCCTCGTGCAGGTCGCAGTGCCAGTCCTCGGCCACGGTCAGTGCCAGGGGCACGTCGAGGCCGAGCAGGAGCGCCCACTCGTAGCGGAGCAGGGCATCGCCCTGCAGCGCGACCGAGCGCTCCTCGGCGCTTGCGAAGGGCCCGATGTCATCGAGCACGATCGGGTCCTCCGCGTCGTCGAGAATGTTCATCGTGACTCCTCTCCAGGATGGCACTCGGGTGAGTACCCGCCAAGGGCCCTGTGGGGCCCTCAGCGGCTGCTCACGGCTCCAGCGTGGCCTTGCGGGTGCTCTCACCCTCGCGGCCGATGCGGATCTCCAGATCGGCTCCTGTCTCGTCGTGCAGCGCTCGGGCGTAGCCCTCGGCGTACGACTCGGCCTCGACGAGCGAACCGACGTGTGTGACCGGCGCCTTCAGGTGCGAGTCGAGGATGTCGTAGCCCCAGAACTCGTTGCCGAGATGGCCGCGGACGATCCTGATCGTGCGGGTCGTGGTCATGTGTCTCCTCTCCAGTGTCGGTACCCGGTTGAGCACCAGCGAGAGGGCCTTGTGGGCCCTCCGCTGCTGATCAGACGGGACAGTTGTCGACCTCGCCCTGAGCCTCGTCGCGGATCTCCTGGCGCCAGTCCTCGACGCGCTGCTCGTAGTCGTCGTCGGACTCGCCCTCGTCCTGCGTGGGCTCTTCGTCGCCGTTGAACGACCAGTTCTCCAGGTCGTCGGCCCAGCTCTCCAGGGCCTCGCCCTTCTCGCGCAGCTCGTCCGACTGGTACGTGGAGTGGCCGAAGCCGGACTCCATGTTGTCGGCGGACTCGCTGTACTCGGTGGCGACCTCGCGGACGGTCTCAGCGAAGCTGGCCAGCTCGGTCAGGACCTCGTCCTCGGACGTGGCCCCGGACAGATCGAGGGAGGCCTGAGCGTCCCAGATCTGGCCCATGCGGCTGGTGGTGCGATGGCTCGGGGGGATGTTGCAGCCCGTGTGGTAGCTCTTCTTGATGCCACCACGGGCCATCTTCATCTTGAACCACTTGTACGGCTGGCCGACCTCGATCGGCTGGCCGCAGCCGTAGCAGCGGTGCTGCTTCTGGCTCTTCTTGACCTCGTGCGTGCGTGCCATGGGTGTTCCTCCTCTCCAGTGGAGCAGGATTGCTCCGGCCGGAGCCCGTGAGGGGCTCCAGCCGCAGGAATCAGCTCGTGGGCGGCGTCCAGCTCTTCATCAGCTCGTTCGCCTCGTGCAGCTCGATCCCCCTGGCCGTGGCCAGGCGGTTGCGGAACACGTCGAGCGCCTTGGAGTACTGGTCGCCCGAGCGGTTCCGGTCCGAGATCTGCCGGTTGCTGGCGATGCCCTCGCTGTAGGCCAGCTCGTCCATCGCCGTCGCCTTGCGGGCGGTGATCACGGCGTTGTTGAGGGCCCACTGGGCCGTCGCGCCGGTCAGCTCGGCGTGCTCTCTGACATCGTCGAGCAGCTCGCAGGCAGCCTTGCGGATCTCGCGTCCGCAGGCGAAGTAGGCCCGCTGGCGCTTCTCCCAGGTCGTCAGGTTCTGCATGTCGATTCTCCTCTCCAGGTTGGTGTGGAGCAGGTGCTCCGGGCCGGGGCCGTGAAGCCCCGTCCCCGCAGGATCCGCTCAGATCGTCCAGCTCGTGACCGCGCCGTCGGCGTCGATCGTGGCGCTGGCCAGCTCGTCGGCCTCGCTCAGGACGGCGTCGAGCACGACGCCCTTCGTCGCGTCCGCGTTGCCGCGGATCTGGACGCCGATCCGGGGCGTCCCGTACTGCTTGCCAGCCTCGTAGCCGAACGTGAGGCTGTAGAGCTGCTGGATCTGGGCCCGCGTCAGGTAGACGCAGTCGGTGGTCGGGATGTCCTCGACCTCGTGGCTGGCCGTCTCGCAGGCATCGCAGTAGGCGAGCCCGGTGGCCTCGTTGTGGTACAGCTCGGCGGTCTTGCCGCACTTGTCACAGGTGTCCATCGTGTCTCCTCTCCAGGTGTACTTGCGGAGCTGAGTGCTCCAGGGAGCAGCTCGGTGAGCTGCCCCTGCAGGACTCAGACGAGTCGTGCGAGCCGATCGGCCTGGGCGCTGATGGCCTCGGCGGCGTCGAGCGCAGCCCGGCGCGGGAAGCCGCCAGCGTCGCGGAAGAACTCCGCCAGGTCGCTGATCGGGTAGTGGGCCGTCTCCAGGACTGCCAGGAGGCGGTCGATCTCCTCCAGCGTCAGCTCCAGGAAGACCTGGCCGACCGTGCCCCGAGCTGCGACCAGGACGAGGTCGTCCTCGACCAGCGTCAGGTAGCAGGAGCGGACGAGATCGGCGTGCAGTGAGGTTCCGAGTGCAGACATGTGGTGCTCCTCTCCAGAGTGTTGGTGGGGCTCTACGCCCCCGTGAAGGCCCGCCGGAGCAGGCCCTCGCGGGGACGCCCGACCGAAGCCGGACGCCCTCGTGGAGAGAGAAGGTTGGTTGATTGCCTCCGTGTGCCTCGACGTGGGCCTGTACGAGCGCCTTCTGTCATCACCGGGGAGCTGCAGCAGGGCTACCTGAAACCTGGCCTTGGGTTCTCCCGAAGGTGCTAGCTGACCGAGGTAGATCAGCGACAGGGCTCGTATCTGGTGGCCGGTTGGATGCCCACCGTTTGCCCGCCCGGCACAAGCACCGGGCCTCGACATCCGCGTCACGCCTCCTGGGGCTTGGCCCCGGCGCTGCGTATGTCGTGCATGGAGCAACGTAGATGGGCCTGGGTGAGCGTCAAGTCTCGTCCTGGGTGGGGATTTGCAGGGGTTTTGTCCGCAAAGCCGCTCCAGGACTGGCCTGAGGAAAAGTCCGCAAATTGCGGCATATTTGTATACCCGAGGGGCCATTCTGGGCCTGACTGGAGGATCGTGGCGACCAGCACAAAGACCGATCGGAGGCGTCACTTCCAGGACAAGGACGCTGCTCGGGAGGCAGGCAGGAAGGGCCACGAGACCCAACGAGAGATGAAGCGGGCAGAGGAGGCTGCTCAGGCTGCGCTGCAGGGCTTGGGAGAGGGTGCGGCGCTGGAGGGCATGGCTGGGCCTGGGGAAGCCGCTAGCGCACAGGACGCAGCCGTCATCCTCAAGCTGCGGGCCAAGGCCCTGGCCGGAGACGTAGGCGCAGCCAGGGAGCTGCGTGAGTGGCAGCGCCGTGACCCGGCGCACGAGGCTGGCAGGGACGAGCTGCGCATGGCGCTGCTGTTCAGGGCCCTCCCTGTGCAGCACAAGCGGAGGGTCTACGACCTGATCGTCGAGCTGAGTCAGCAGGAACTCCCTGCAAACGGCGACAATCGGGAGGGATCGAACGAGGCAGAACAGCTCGCGCCATCGCCCGCGGTCGATCGAAAGGCCGAGGCCCACCCCCCGCAGCCGCGGGACTCCGAGCCGACTCGCGCCGCGGAGCCCCAGACCGCTAGCCCCGTCCCTGAACCTTTGCCAGAGCAGACTTTGTGACACGCAACCAAGCCGTTTACCTCCCCTGAGCCGGGGTGGAAGGAGGACTTTGTGACAGACGCACAGACACTCGTCGACTCCCACACGCGGGAAGAGCTTGACCAGATCGCCACCGAGGCAGGCGTCGAGGACGCCGCCTCCCTGGCCACCAAGGCGGACGTGGCCGAGGCCATCGTCGCTGCCGACGCTGCAGGCGGGACTCCCGGACCGCCGCCGGACGAGCCCAGCGCCTCTCAGGGCGCCCTGCCGGACGGCTGGCAGATCGTGCAGGACGGGCCTGACTACTTCACCGCCGAGCGCTACGTGGAGTCCCTGGGCCTGCAGAAGGTCTCCGAGGGCGCTGGCTCGATCGAGGAGCTTGCCCAGAAGTGCTCGGACTACGACGAGCACCAGGCCAACCTCGGGGACGGCTGGCCCAACACGGCTCCCGCGCCCTCCGAGGGCGTCACGGCCACGGCATGAGCCTGTCCATCGGAGACGAGATCCGCCGCGTCTCCCAGGCCACCGTGCGCCAGATCACGCTCGACAACGCTTACCCGTCGGGCGGCTACGACGTGAGCGACCTGATCTTCATCCTGCCCGGCGGCGTTCCCGGCTACCAGATCGCCCATGACGTGGTCGCTAGACGCCTCTGCGTGTACGAGAGCGCGGGCAATGCCGGGAAGTTCGGGGAGGTGCCCGACGGCACCGACCTGTCCGCGCTCACCTTCTTCGCCCTGACCAACGCCTAGAGAGGAGTCCCATGGCTGCAATGACCGACCTGGCCACGCCCGCAGCGGCCGTGACCGCGGGCTATGCCAAGATCCAGATCGACCGTGGCGTGGCCTCGGCCCAGGTGCGCAACCCGCCTGCCCGCTACGCCACGATCTTTGAGAAGTGGCTCACGGGCGAGCCCGGTACCAACGGCTTCAACCTGCGGGCCGTGGGCGAGGACAACTCGTCTGCCGCCAACGCCGACACGGCTGCCCTGGCCGCGCTCAACAGCAAGCGCACCTTCCGCTACGGCAAGGGCACGAACCAGAACTCGGGAGCCCTGCCGGGCAACAGCGGTACCCAGCACACGGTGGACGTGACCTAGATGGCCGCGCCCGGCGCCATCAACATCGTCCCCCGCGGCAGGGCCCGCATCCTGCGCATCCAGGGCACAAGCTCCTACGGCACCGGCGGCTACACGCTGCCGGGCTGGCTGCAGGAGATCATCAACGCCGGAGGTCCGATCCCGCCCGCAGGTCTCAACGAGGGGACGGTCATCGCCAAGATCAGCGGCGGGCTCGTCCAGTTCATCACCGCTGCCTCGGGCGCTGAGGTGGCCTCGCTCTCCGACCAGTCCGGCAACGTGGTCTCGATCCTCTTGCCGTGAGCTGGTACGGCGGTAGAGGCCTGCCGCCGATCCCCGTCAACCTCACCAGGGAGTCACCTTGGCGATCACCACCATTTGCCAGAAGCTGGGCTACGGGACGCCTGTCTCCCAACATGCTCCTGTTGCTTGGACGACAATCAGCCAGAAGTCGACCGTTGGAGTTGCCGTTACCCAGAGACCTGACGGCTCGGGGACTCCACCACGCACGCAGGTCACGGCCCACTGACATGCCTGCCGTCTCGCAGAAGCAGCGGGCCTTCCTCTTCGCCACCAAGGGCGAGGCCTGGGTCAAGCGCCACCACTTCGACAACAAGGGGAAGCTGCCGACCTATGTCCCTGGAAGCGTTGCCAAGCGCAAGCGCAGAGCGGCCAAGCGGGCCCTCGGGCGCACTCGTTGAGGGTGTTCCCGAGACCTGGGCCGTGATCTTCAACATCTGGCCGGACGTGCCGGTCTTCCACGCCCTGGACGCCGGGCCGGACCGCAGTGCCCGCCAGACCGTCTGCGGGCGTGCCATCGGCATCTACCACCCTCTGCTGCCGATGAAACACGCCCGCAAGATCGGACGCCCCTGCCGCAGTTGTGAGGCCTAGTAGACGACCACGAACAGGAACCAGAACAGCAGCAGCGCCCCCAGGATCAGGACGACCCACTGCCAGGTCTTGAGGTGCATGCTCATAGGGTGTTCCCTCCCGTCTGTCTGACCCACAGACCGCCGTTGCCGCCGATCGTCATCTTGGCCCAGGGGTACAGGGTCTCACCGATCTTGAACAGCACGGTGAAGCAGCCCTTGGTGTACGACTTGGCCGAGGCCTGGACGTTGCCGTTGTACGACCACGAGCGGACGACGTTCCCGCACCAGCTCCAGCCGAAGTTGGAGTCCATGGCCTCGTCGTAGAGCGAGTACAGCCCGGTCACCTTGTCGTGGCAGACATGCACCCCGAAGGTCGAGCGGTAGGTCCAGTTCACGATCCCCGCCAGGCTGTAGCCCCGTACGGTGGCCCGGTACTGGACGACGCCGCACAGGTAGCCGTCGCTGCCCACGGCCGTCGTGGAGACGCTCGTGTCCAGCGCCACCGACCCGACCTCGTACGAGCCGTCGGGGTTGACGGTCGTCTGCGGTGCCAGCGCCGACGAGTCGGACAGGGCCAGCTCCGGCGAGACCGCCGCTCCCGTCCCGCCGCTGAGTACCAGGGCGCTCACCAGCACTGCCCCCAGCACGATCAGGTACTTCATCCTTCCTCCTTGCATCGAGCCGCAGTCTTGACACTGGACACTGTAGGGTATACTCCGCCATGTGCCTAGTCCTAGAACCACCTTCACGGTGTCCGAGCGCGACCTCGTGCTCGCTGCCGCCGAGGATCCTGCTGATCGTGTGGCTCTACGGCTGCTGCTCGACTACGGACTACGCAAGTCGGCCCTGCGCGGCGTGCGGCTGCAGCACTTCGATCCCCAGCGGCGCACGCTCTGGATCCTGACCAAGAACGCCAAGCAGCAGATCCTGCCTCTTGTCGACGACGACCTCTGGGCCGACCTGGAGGCCTGCGAGGGCGACTACCTGCTCTGCCGCCGCCGCCAGGTCTGGCGCGGCTACACGGAGGACGGGGGCTCGCGCTTTGAGCACAAGCGCTACCCGGCCTTCCCCATGGGTCTGCACGGCCTCCACCGCTGGTGGTATGGCCGACTGCACGCTGCCGGTCTGGCCGAGGAGGGCACCTTCTCGGGCCAGCGCATGCACAAGGCGCGGCACTCCGCGGGCCAGCGTGTGCTGGACCAGACCGGCAATCTGAGGGCGGTGCAGGCCCTGCTGGGTCATGCCGACATCAGCACTACTGCCAACGTCTACCTCGACTGGGACCTGGAGCGTCTTGCCGAGACGATGAGGAAGACCCTTGCCGCCTGAGCTGAAGCTCGTCCCGCCCCCTCCGCCCGAGCCCGAGCTGACCTGGCGTGACCGTGAGTGGTGGGACTGGGGTGGGGTCGTCGGCTTTCTGCTGATCGTGTTCGTTCCCACGACCGTCGGCACCTGTTACGGCATCCTGGAGCTGCTGCGATGACCATGGATCCCAACCACGAGCGCAGAGCGCTGCTCTCGCTGCTCGACACCGTCGAGGAGCTGTGCCTGGGCCTGGCCCACGGCCAGACGCCCGAGACCGAGTGGACCGAGATCGTTCACGACACCTTCGACAAGCACCGCCGCGAGCTGGCTGGCGAGATCGTCGCCTGGCCGCAAGAGCACGAGTGAGGATCCTCTGCGTCTGCGACCGTGGCGTCTCGCGCAGCCCCACGATCGCGGCCCTGCTGATGAACAAGGGCCATGAGGCGATCTCGCTCGGCTGTGAGACCAGCTCGCAGCACACGCGCAGGATCCTGGCTGCCTGGGCCGACAAGATCATCCTGACCGACCTGGGCCAGCGCGAGCGCTTCAGCGAGCTGGACGGGCGCAAGACCGAGGTCTGGCCGATCGCGGACGCCTACCCGCGGCCCCACAACCCGAAGCTGCGCCTGCGCGTGTTACGCGAGATCAGGGACAGGAAGCTATGAACATCCGTGGTGGCTCCGAGATCCTGCGCCGTCGCTTCTTCGCAGACAGCGCTGACAACTTTCACCCCTACGAGTGCAACGGCCCAGGCCACTGCATCCACTGTGACCGGAAGGTGACAGACGACCACGACCCCGAGCGCTGCGCCCTCTGCGCCGATACGCTCTGGTTCCAATCACCCGAGGAGGACAGCATGGGCGTGATCAGCAACGCGGCGGACGCGATCTCCGAGGTCGTCACCGCTGTCAAGAACATCGACCTCAGCGACGAGGCGGAGGCTGCGGCGGACGCCGTCGGCAACGCCGCGGCCAAGCTGGAGTCGATCGAGGGCGAGCTGCGGGCCTACGCGGCCACCTACGGCGACGAGCAGTCGACGCCGAGCGGAGCCGAGGTCGCCAACGAGCCGGGAGCCGAGCCTGCTGCAGAGGGCGAGCCCGCGCCGGAGGAGCCTCCTGCCGAGTAAGGACCCGATCGACCCCAAGGCGCAAGCCTGGATGAAGCCTGCGAAGAAGGCCAGCTCCAGAGCGGTGATGGCAGCCCCGGTACTCCGCCTCGCTCGCCGTCTGGGCCGCAACCCGGAGGAGCTGGCCCGCAGGATCCCGCCGGATACGCTCCGGCGTCTCAAGTACCCGGTCATGGAGCGCCCTGGCGAGGTGCCGGGTACGACCGTCTTTGAGCACGACCTGGGGATCGAGGATGGACGGCGTAGTACCCAGCGTTAACAGCCTGCGCAAGCTGCCTCGCCTGATCGAGGATCAGGAGGGCCAGGGTCATCCCGTGATCGTGGCCTGGGAAGGCACGATGCCCGAGCACGTCCAGAGGCTGTTCGCCGTGCTGGGCGTGCTCGTGCGGTTCGTGCCGGAAGACTAGGCCGCGGCCTGCTGCTGTTCCAGCAGCGCGTTCAGCTCGGCCTGCTTCTTCTCGATCTTCTCGCTCAGGGTCAAGGCCTGGGAGCCCGGATTCGGGTTCAGACCGAGCGCCTCCCGCTTTGCGCGGTGCAGCGCGTCGAACTCGTCCTTGTGCTTCTCCAGCAGCTCCTTCTTGGCGGCATTCGACGCCTTGATGCCCAGAGCCTGCTTCTCCGACCGACTGGCCATCCCGTGGCCTCCTTTCGCTAGACCGAGTCAGCCTATACCCCCAGGAGGGGACATGCCGACAGCGAGCCCGGCGCTCTCAGCGCTGGCCGAGGAGATCCGCCTGCTGCTGGTGCGCGAGGCAGCCCAGAGCGATCCCAAGGCCCTGATCAACGAGATCCGCTTCTTCGACCCCGCCCAGGCCGACTCGGACTCGCAGCACAACGCCTGGATCGAGTTCAAGATGTACCCGCCCAAGGGCTGGCGCGAGCCGACCGAGTGGCTCCCGGCGGGTGAGTGGGAGTTCCACAAGGGCGGCACCGACGACTGGTACTGGCAGACCCTCCTGATCGACTGGTGGCACGACCCGCTCAAGAAGAAGTTCCTGATCCTCAAGGCCCGCCAGCTCGGCGTGACCCTGCTGGCCTGCGCCTACGTGCTCTGGCTGATGCTCTACCGTCCCGGATCCTTCAGCGTTGCCTACTCGTACGAGGAGGGCGAGGCCAAGAAGCTGATCCAGGCAGCCTGGGCCATGTACATGGCTCTTCCCGAGACGCTGCGCTCGCACGTCAAGGTGCTGACGCCTTCGCGCTCGGAGGAGCCTGCCGAGTGGATCAAGCTCCGCCATGCGGACGGCAGGATCTCCGGCTTCCAGGCGCTACCGGCCACCAAGCGCCACGGACATGGCTCCAGGGTCTCCTTCGCCATCATGGACGAGGTCGCCAGGATGGACTATGCGCGAGAGATCTACACGGCGATCAATCCTGCCACGACCAGAGGCAGGGCCAAGCTGGTCATGATCTCCACGGCCGCAGGCGTCTCCAACCTGGAGACGGGCGTCGGCAACTACTTCCACTGGCTCTACCACACGCGCAAGGAGAAGAAGCTGGAGTACCGCTTCCTGCCGTGGAACCTGGAGCCGACCAGGGACGAACAGTGGTACCAGGACGAGGCCATGAAGCTGGACGAGGTCGAGCGCAACCAGCAGTATCCGCTGACCGAGGCGGACGCCTTCATGCTTTCGGGGCATCTCTACTTCGATGCCGACGCTCTGCGCTGGTACCGGCACGAGACCATGCGGCCGATCCTGACCGGCCAGTTCGCGGTGATCGGGCGCCGCCGGGCCAACTTCCTGCACTTCAAGGACGGCTCGATCGACGTGTTTGAGAAGCCGGTCGTGGAGCGTCCCTACGCGATCGGGGTCGACTGCGCCACGGGCCGGGGCTCGGACTACACGAGCGGGCACGTCATCGACCTGGAGACCGGCGCGATCGTTGCCGAGTTCAGGGCCAAGATGGAGGCGCCCCGCGCCGCCGTGCAGCTCCATTACCTGGGCCGCTGGTACAACGAGGCGCTGATCTGCGTCGAGCGCCAGGGCGGCTACGGCGATGCGCTGATCATCGCGCTCAAGGACGGTACGGCGAATTTGCCTGCATACAGGCGGGTTTACCGGCACAAGAAGTTCACCCGCGGCGACCGGCCGATCGCGGAGGAGTACGGCTTCCCGATGGGGATCAAGACCCGCGAGCAGGTGCTGAACATGCTCAAGGACTGGGTGCGCCAGCGTCTCTTCCCCTGGATCTCGGAGGGCGACATGCAGGAGATCGGCACCTTCGTCTACGCCGACACGAATCCGAGCCCGAGGGCGATGGCGGGCTGCAACGACGACCGGGTGATCTCGCTCGCGCTCTGCGTCGAGATGTTCCGCCAGATGGGCCGGATGCCCTCGCGCAAGACCACCGTCAAGAAGACCAAGTACCGGGGCTCCCCGGTGCGCACGCACTAGAGGAGGACACATGTCCGCACTCGGACCGATGGCAGGCCCGCCGCCGCAGATGCTGCCCCTGCCGCCCGGCGCGATGGGGCCGGGGCCAGGAGGGCCCCCAGGGCCTCCTCCGGGCCCGCCTCCGGGCCTCGGAGGCCGTGAGCCTGCTGCGGAGTCGAGCGGCGAGAAGGCCGCTCTGGAGGCCGCAGCGAGGGCCATGCAGCATTACGTCGACGTGGAGAAGGATCCGGCCGACCGTGCCATGGGCTCCAAGCTGCTCGCGGCGATTCACAAGTTGCAAGCCGACCAACAGAAGGAGATCGACGATGCCGTCGGCGTCGGGCCGGGGCTGAAGCTCGCGCAGCGCATGGCGGGCGGCGGGCGCTAGTGGCCGTCGCCCTCGTCGAGCCTCCGACCAGCGATGCGCTGGCCGAGGTGCAGAAGCGCTACGAGGAGGCCCAGAAGAGCCACGGCGCCTTCGTGCGCCACTACGAGGCCGGGGAGCGGGCCTACCGCGGCGTGCTGGCGGTCAACTCCGACGCGGCCAAGTGGAAGCACAAGTACCACCCTCCCTACGCCTTCAACCTGCTGGAGACGATCGTCGGCAATCAGGTCGACCCAGGTCTGCCGATGGACATCACGCCTGCTCCCAAGATCGGCATCTCGCAGGACGAGGCCAAGAACCTGCTCGATCAGGTCGAGGCGGTGCAGGACCTGCTGCGCGAGGAGTACAAGAACGACGACATGGACCTGAAGCAGCGGCCCTTCTACCTGACTGCTGCAATCGGGGGCAGGGGCGTTCTCAAGTCGTACTGGAACTACACCAAGGGCGCCATCACCAAGCAGGCCGTCGGCTACCGGGACATCGAGACCCCGATGGGCGGCACGATCCAGATGCCGACCCTGCAGGAGATCACCGAGGAGGGGGTGCTGCACGATCGCAGCACCTGCGAGGTGGTCGACCCGCGGGACTTCATCGTTCACGAGTCCGCCAGGACGCTCGACCCCTTCGATCCCGGCGGGGCCCAGTATGTGATCCACCGCTGCTGGTACAGCTTTGAGCAGCTCAAGATGCTGGAGCGCTCGGGCTTCGTCCAGAACGTCGACGAGCTGAAGGAGTCGCGGGACTACCAGCAGAACGAGTACAACGACCGCAGCGCCGAGGTCTTCCAGCAGAACAAGCGCAAGGACCTGATCGAGGTGCTGGAGTACTGGGGCTTCCACGACGGCAAGGTCATGCGCTGCTACATCGGCAACCGCAAGGTCGTGCTGCGCGACTGGGAGATGAACCCGTTCTGGCACGGCGGCTACCCGTTCGTGGTGGCCAGCTCCATGCCGCAGCCCTTCACCACCATCGGGATGTCGGACATCGAGCTGATCGCAGAGCTGCAGGAGATGCTGTGGGAGATCGCCAACCAGCGCTTCGACAACACCGAGCTGATCAACAACGCCATCTACCTCTTCCGCTCGGACATCGAGGATCCCGACGCCTTTGAGTTCTACCCAGGGGCCCGCTGGCTGGTCGAGGATCCGGCCCAGGTGCAGGCGCTGACGCCGCCCTACCAGCTCATCGAGGCAACGCTCCAGACCGAGAGCCTGCTCAAGGGTGATCTGCAGAACATCACCCAGGCCATGCCCTTCGCCTCCGGCACGGACTCGGCCACGGTCGACCAGAAGACTGCGACGGGCGCGACGATCGTGATGAACGCCGCCCAGCAGGCGCTGGCCAGCAAGAAGTTCCACATCCAGCAGGGGCTGCGCAAGGAGGCGATACTGCGGCTGAAGAACTGCCAGCAGTTCATCTCCGACTGGCGCCTGGTCGCGGTCGACGGCCCCAAGGGCCAGAAGGCCTTCCGCCAGATCTCACCGCTGCAGATCCAGGGCGACTTCATCGTCGATCTGCGGCTGGTGGGCGAGTCCCAGCTCCGCCAGGAGCGGCGGGCCGAGGCTTCCTCGGTGCTGCAGATGATGCAGCAGGTCTTCCCCCAGAGCTACGTCTCGGGCACGCCGATCGACATGCATCAGGTCATCCTCTGGTGGATGCGGCAGTGGGGCCTGGAGGACGAAGTGCAGGCCTTCTTTGAGGCCCAGCAGCAGCCGGATCCGTCCATGGCCGCGATGCTCATGGGCTACGCCCCGAAGGTCACCCTGCGCGGCATGCTCGATCCGACCCAGACGACCCAGGCCGGGCAGTTCGTCGGCATCCAGGGCGACCAGCAGGCGCAAGGCCTGCCGCAGCCGGGTGGCCCGAACCTGGGCGTCACCAGTGGCCAGGCGGTCAACACCCAGATGCCCAGCTCGGCGGGCGGGATGTCGTCGAGCCCGGTGGTCAACATGCAGCGGATCCTGGCCCTGCGCGGGGGGCAGCACTAGATGGACACCCCCGAAGAGGTTGCCGACTTCGTCGCGGAGAAGGCCAAGAAGGATCCCAAGGTTCGGCAGACGATCAGGGATGCGCACCTGTTCGACTCGCTGAAGCAGCACGAGGCTTGGAAGCGTCTACGGGAGCACGCGGAGGCAGACCGGGAACGGTTCTTCGCCAAGCTCGCCGGGCGCCTGATGAAGGGGGAGTCGATTCCGCAAGGGGAGATCGACTTCAACCGCGGCTTCTACCAGGGCGTCGAGTGGATTCTCGGCCACCCGGAGGAGGCCGAGGCCAGCCTGGAGCGTGCCGCTCGCAAGGCCTGGCGGATGGCGCAGGAAGAGCTGGCCAGAAGGCAGGCCGAGGAAGACTCGGCCTACACCCGCTAATCCCCAGGAGGGATCATGGGAATACAGGAACCAGAGGGCACCGACCTCTCACCGCCCGAGAACGATCCGAACTCGGACGTGGGCTTCGGCGCCCTGCTTGCCGAGCGTGGTCTCGGCCCCATCGACGAGCCCACGCGCACGGACGAGGATCGGTTCGTAGACGGACCGGCAGTCCCGCCCGAGCAAGCGCCACCGGAGGAGGCTCCTTCCGAAGAAGGGCAGGCCCCACCCGAGCAGGATCCTGCTGTAGCGGCGTTCCTCGCAGAGCACGGCGGCGACGAGCAGGCAGCCCTGGCGGCGGCGCTCAAGGAGCGCGAGAACGCCCAGGGTCTGATCGGCCGTCAGGGCCAGGAGCTGGGCGACCTGCGTCAGTCGGTCGCCCGGCTGGAGGGACGCATCGACCAGGCCATGGCCGAAGAGGCCATGCCGGTGCCCGAGCCGATGACCGACGAGATGATCGCCGGTCTGGAGAACATGTTTGAGGAGCAAGGGCCGCAGCAGGCGATGGAGTGGCTGGCCGAGAATCGTCCCGACATGATCGAGGCCGGGATCAACGTCTGGGCCGAGCAGGATCCGTTCCAGGCGGGGCGCTTCGCCTCGCGCTACGACAACTTCCTGCAGCAGGAGCAGGCGCTGGTCGAGCAGCAGCAGGCCCCGCCTCAGCCCCAGCAGGTCGACGATCCGATTCTGGCCCAGATGCGAGCCCGCGAGCAGTTCACCATGCTGGCCGACGGTGCCCGCACTCAGCTCGGAATCTCGGACGAGGCATGGCCGATCGTGCGTGATCAGGTCGTGCCTGCGTTCAACGATCCCGAGACCAGCCCCCTGGTCAAGAACGCGATCATCAGCCCCGACCCTGCGACCCAGTTCCAGGGGATGATCGAGATCGTGCGCCAGGCCCACGGCCGCGCCATGAACTCCGAGCAGCAGGCTGCGGAGGCGCAGGCCCAGCAGGCAGCGGCCGACGAGGCCGAACAGCGCAAGCTAGGGGCCATGGTGGCAAGCGGATCCCTCCGCCCAGCGGCGCCGGAGGGGCGGTCCGTGCAGGAGATGAGCAGCGAGGAGCGGATCGCGCTCTTCAAGCAGTCCCTGCTGGCAGCGCCGTCTACCTCGATCCAGGACGGGCTGACCTTCGGTCAGCAGCCCTGATCGGGTGGCTCCTGCGAGGTCCGGTCACCGGGCAGCCTGGGCAGGGAGTGCCGTCGAGTCGAAGACGGCCAGAGGCTCCGCCAACCTCACCTCGTAAGGAGACAGAGCAATGGCTCTCACGACCCTGACGGGGCAGGTGGACGACAACACCATCCTCTCCAACGAGCGCGTGATCGACATGAGCGATGTCATCCCGATGCTCGACCCGGACGTGTCCCAGTTCACGACGATGCTGATGAAGGTCTCGTCGTCGAGCTGCTACGCCTCCAAGGTGGAGTGGCTGGAGGACCAGTTGTTCCCCCGCCTGTCTTCCGTTCTCTCGGGTGGTGCCTCGGACGGTGCGACCATCACGGTCAACACCGGAGAGGGCGCGTACTTCCGCGCAGGCGACATCGTACGCAACGCCAAGACCGGCGTGGCGTTCCGGGTCGTCTCGGTCGCGGGCGACGTGCTCACGATCGGCAACCACCTCGGGCGTGTCGCGTTCGCGGCTCACACCGCGGCCGACCAGCTCCTGATCCTCGGCAACGCCGCGGCTCAGGGCGACTCGCTCGGCACCCGCAAGGTGCTACGCCGGGTCAACCAGTACAACTACACCCAGATCTTCCGCAACCCGTACGGCTTCACGCGCACGCTGATGGCGTCGAAGCTCTACGGCGGGCCCGAGCCCGACAAGGA
>Ga0126383_10001326_pt1 | contig 15296 bp, 15 predicted proteins | sample PanSoiMetPlot_35_FD_96882 | JGI IMG/M metagenome (GOLD analysis project Ga0126383, IMG submission 96882) | Tropical forest soil microbial communities from Panama - MetaG Plot_35 | ecosystem: Environmental > Terrestrial > Soil > Tropical forest > Bulk soil | place: Panama | collected 2016-02-17
ACGGAGCGGCTCGTCCAGCGCCGCTCAACAATGCCGCCGCCGAAGCCGCGTCGGCGCAGTGCCGACACAGTGGCGCTCGAGCGCGAGCTCGGCCTCCGTCTCGGCCTGCGCGTCACCCTAGAGCCGAAGAAGCGCGGCGGCACCCTGACCCTGCACTATGCAAGCCTCGACCAGCTGGACCGGGTGTTGAGCCTGTTGCGGGCAGGCTGAGACCGAAACCGGGCGCGTCTCAGTTTTCGAGTATGAAGGTCACCTCCATGGTGACGCGGTACTCATCGATCTTTCCGTTCTCGACGCTCGCCTTGTGCTCGATTACGTGAAGGCCGGTAATGCCGCGCAAGGTCCGATTGGCTCGGGCCAAGCCTTCGCGCACCGCAGCATCAAAGCCTTCTGATGAGGCGGCAGTGATTTTCGTAACGCTCGCTACTGCCATCATGTCCTCCCTGAAGATTGGCGAGGCGGACAATAACCCGCTGCCAACCTGACGATATTAGCCCTTCAAAGTGCCATTCGAAAGGCTCAGAGCTGCGAGCTCGGCATCACCCCGGGCAGATATACCCGGTGCCGGCGGGGTTCTTGAAACAGCCGACGGATTCCGGAAGTACGTGCTTGGGGAGCCAGAGAACGACGTCCGGAAAGAAGATGCAGGAGGCGATGACCGCGAAGAAAACTGCATAGAGCGGCAATGAGCGCAGCAGCGCCACCGAGAACCGCACGTCCACGAATTTCGCGGCCATCAACAGCGCGATGCCGTAGGGCGGCGTGATCAAGCCGAAGGCCAATGTCACGATGATGACGACGCCCATATGCACCGGATTGATGCCGCCGATCTCGGTAAGCTTGTTGATGATCGGCATGAAGATGATGATCGCCGGGATCGCGTCGACAAAATCGCCGATGATGACGAACGCAGCGACCAACAGGAACATGATGATGGTGGGATCGGTGCCGGCGCGCGTCGTGATCCAGTCGGAGACGAGGTCGGGTCCGCGCAGATAAGCGAGCATCCAACCGAAAGCCGAGGCCGCCGCCACGGTGATCAGCGGGATCGAATAAAGGAGCCCAGCTTTGGCGAAATCTAGCGGCAGCTCGCGGATATGGCGCCAATTGAGCACCGGGATCGCCACGACGAGAATGTAGACCACCGCGACGAGGCCAGCCTCGGTCGGCGTGAACCAGCCGGTGAGAATGCCGCCCATGATGATAATCGGGATGACCAGCGGCACCGCCGCATTCCATGCCGCTCCGGCAAACTCGAAGAGCGAGGCGCGCTTTTTCATAAAGCCGACCGGGCCGAAAAAATGGCTGTAGACCATCAGGCCGAGACCGACCAGCACGCCCGGCACCACGCCACCGAGAAAGAGCCCGCCGATCGAAACGTTGCCGGTGGCGCCGTAGACCACCGCCATGATGCTCGGCGGAATCAAATTCGCCATCGTCGAGGCCGAGGCGATCAGCGCCGCGGTGAAGCCGGGGTCGTAGCCCTCGCGCGCCATCGACGGCGCCAGAGTGCGCGACAGCACCGCGACATCGGCCGAGGAGGAGCCGGAGATCCCCGAGAAGAACATGCTGAACAGCGTCACGACCTGCGCGAGGCCGCCGCGGACGTGGCCGATCATGGTTTGCGACAGGGTGATCATCCGCTCGACCACATTGGCAGAGGTCATCAGTTCGCCGACCAGCAGAAAGAACGGAACCGCCAGCAGCGCCTCGGAATCGACGCCGTTGAACAGCTGGCCGATGATCGAGGGAAGGCTGATCGGCGTCAGCAGCGTCGCTACCAGCACGCCCGCGGTCAGGCTGAACGCCACCGGCACGCCGACATAGCCGAGCCCGAGGAACAGCGCGGCCATCAGGATGAGGATCCAGCCGTTGCTCATCCAGAGGCGGCCGTCATTGGAAATGCATCTCTTCGTGCACAGGCTCGGCCGACGTGAAGCCGTGGCGCCAGCCGTTGACGAGTTGCTCGACCGTAAACAGCGCAATCAGCGCGCCTGACAGCGGGATCGCCGCGTAGAGCGAGGCGATCGGCGTCATCGAGGGCATGCGAAAACTGCCGAAGCCTTGCAGGAAATTGATGTAGCCGAAATAGACCATGCACAGCGCAACCGACAGCACCACCAACCGATTGAAGGTCTCGACTGTGAGGCGGAGCGCCCCTGTCATCGTCTCGGTGATCGCCGAGAGATAGAGGTGATCGTTGCGCCGCGTCGCCGCGGCGGCGCCGATGAAGATCCCGTAGACGAAGAAGGTACTGGTGACTTCCTGCAGCCACAGCCACGGCGCTCCGAGCGTGCGCGTCAGCACGTCGAGGAACACCGAGGTGCTGAAGCCTGCGAGGCAGACCCCGCACAGCACCATGGTCACGGCCTCGAAAACATCGAGCGCGCGCCATTTGAGATGGCGCTGTGTTTCCAGGACGAGCCGGCTCGGCCTTCTCATTCCGGTGGGATAGCGCGCGGGCGCTATTGAACCGCGCGGACCAGCCCGAGAAGCTCTACCGCGTGCGGTCCGAGCGCCGCTGCGGTCTTGTCCTGGATCGGCTCGGCGATCTTGACGAAGCCCGATTTATCGACGTCTTCGACAAATTTGACGCCCATCTTCTCGAGTTTGGCCATCGACTGATGCTCGAGCTCGATCGCATGGGCCGGCTCCAGCCGATTGACCTCGTCGGCTGCCGACTGCACCCATTTCTTCTCGTCGTCGCTGAAGCTGTTCCAGGCTTTGTCGCTGACCCAGATGCAATTGTCGTTGGCCTCGTGCTCGGACAATGACATCACCGGCGCCACCTCGTAATGCTTGTTCGAGAGATAGACGTTGATACCATTCTCGGCGACGTCGACCACCCCGGTTTGCAGCGATGTGTACACCTCGCCGAACGGCATGTGCACGACTTGCGCTCCGTAGGCGGTGAAGAGCGTGTCCTCGGTCGGCGTCGCCTGCACCCGGATCTTGAGGCCCCTGATGTCGGCAATGTTGTGGATCTCGCGCTTGCTGTAGAAGTCGCGCAAGCCCAGAGTGATCAGGGTCAAGGTTTGCGCGCCTTTCACTGTGTCTGCGACCATCTTGCGGAAGGAGGCGACCACCTTGGGGTCGCTGATCGCCTTCTTCAGGTGATCCTCGCCCCCGAAGATGAAATGGATCGAGAGCACGCCCGCCTCCGGCGCGACCGTGGCGGCATTCGCGGTTGAGGAGATGATGAAATCGATGTCGCCGGTGCGGATCTTCTGAAGCATCTGCGGCTCCTGGCCGAGTTGCGCTCCGGGGAACTGGTCGACGATCATCGCCCCTTGGCTCAGCTCTTTCAGCTTGGTGGCGAAAGTGTCCGCCGCGAAGCCATAGGCGGTGGTATGGGGCTGATCGTAGCCGAAGCTGAAATGACGCTCGGCAGCGCTGGCGCCCTGCGCGGCGGACACCACGACGGCGAGCGTCGTCGAGCAAACCACCCGCATCCACTTGTTGGCTGGCATTTTTTCCTCCCTTCGTCGATCACCGGTGACCTTCATCGGCATGACATAACATATCCAATGCGCTCAGCGCCGTTCCCGAGCGGCCTGGGCCACGGCGAGCATCGCTTCGCGGCAGATCGTCTCGGCGGGAAGACCGGTGGTCTTCATGTTGAGTTCGGCTCTGGCAAGGCGGTCGAGCTGCGGGCGGAGCCGCGGCTCGGTCCACAGGCCGAGCTGGCGCCGAAAGCTGTCCTCTTGCTTGAAGAAGATCGGCGGGCGGGCGCTCCGCAATATTTCCTCGACGCTTGCCCCCGCCGCTAGCCGAGCCGTGAACCCGTGCAGCCGCTGCATATGGCGCAGCAACGCACGAACTATCGAAACCGGTGATTCCCCCTGCTGGAAGACCCGGCCGAGCACGCGTTCGACCCGGGCGGGCTCGCCTTCAGCCGCCGCCAACACGGCATCGTCGAGCTCGAGCGCTGCAGTGTCGCTGATCGCGAGCCGCGCATCGTCGAGCTCGACCCTGCCGCCCTCGCCGGCGTAGAGCACGAGCTTTTCAAGCTCGGAGCGCGTCAGCAGCCGATCGCCCCCGAGACGCTCGACCAAGAACTGGCCGGCGTCGCGACTGGCGGTCACCCGATGCGTGGCCAACGTCTCGCGGATCACGAGCGCCAGTTCACGGGGCGTGTCGGGATAGCAGCCGATTGCGACGGCGGAGGGAGCCGCTTCGAAGGCGCGGCGAAGCGACGAACGCGCGGCCAGTTCGCCCGCCTCTGCGACGACAAAGGCTCCGCCTGGCGTGCCCTCCAAAAACTCGGCAAACAACTTGGCTAGCGTATCGCTGGCACCCCGCACGCGCACGACCCGCCGGCCGCCGGTAAGGCTCAGCTGGGCGGTTTCGTCGAAAAGTCGTGCAGGATCAGCGGCGAGCACCGCCGCCGTCAGATCGGCAACGCGGAACGGGTCTTTGAGGTCGGGACAGATCGAGCTAGCCACGGTCTCTGCGCGCTCCCGCACCAAGCCCTCGTCCGGACCGTACAGCAGAGCGGCACAAATCCCGGGGTCAGGACGCTGCAGAAATGCGGAGACACGGGACGGAGCAATCCTCACGGCCGTTTAGCTGGGCTTCGGCGGCTGCTCGGCGAGCCGCCGCTGGAAGAACATCGTAAGCCGGGTCACGATCTCCTGGTCGAGCTCAGCGACGCAGCGCACCGCGACATCGTGCCCGCCGACAACCGTCGAATACTGGTTCGGATTGAGATCGAAAGAGTTTGTCACGTGCACGGAATTGACCAGCAAACTGTTGCCGCTTTGGAGGTCGTTCAAATAAAACGTCGCATAAACGTCGAGGTTGCCGAGCGTCGCCAATCCTTGCGACTGGATGCCGAGATTGGCGAGATAGGTAGTAAGCGTGGTTCGCAACCGATAGCGCGGGGGGGTGGGCTCGCCGGTCGGATTGAGCGAATTGCGCAGCGCTATCTCCAAACGTTGCCCGAGGCGCTCGAGGATCGGATCTACACGAATCGCTCGGAGTTCTTCACTAGCCGCCCCGGACTGGGCTTCGGCGTATAACGGTGTCCAACCGCAACCGGACAACGCCGCGGGCGTGCCGACGGCCAGAGCGAGCAGCACGCCGCGCCTCGATGGGGTATCGTCAGGCAACGATATTGACGATCCGGTTAGGGACGACGATGACTTTGCGCGGCGGCTGCCCGTCGAGCCAGCGCAGCACCTGCGGCAATGCGAGCGCGGCGTTCTCGATCGCAGCGCTGTCCATGTCCCGTGCGATTTCGAGCGTCCCGCGCAACTTGCCGTTGACCTGCACGGCGATTGTCACCTGCTCGTCGCGCGTCAGCTGCGGATCTGCCGCCGGCCAAGCCTGCTCGGCGAGCAACCCATCGCCATTGAGCGCCTGCCACATTTCTTCGGCGAGATGCGGCATCATTGGCCCGAGCAGCCGGGCCAAAGTTGTCAAACCCTCGCGGAGTACCTCCGGCGCGCCGACATCCGAAGCAGGAATCTCCTCCAGCGTATTGCTCAGCTCGCGGATCCGCGCGACGGCGCGGTTGTAGCGGAATTTGTCGAGATCGTCGGTTACCGCAGCGATCGTCTTGTGCGTTGCCCGGCGGACGGCGGCCAGCGCCGGCGACAAGACGGAGGGCATCGGGGCTTCGGGCGCCGCCAGAGGCACAGGAGGTTCGCTGACCATCCGCCAGAGCCGGTTGACATAACGCCAGATCCCCTCGATCCCGGTCTCTGTCCATTCGAGATCGCGTTCCGGCGGGCTGTCCGACAACAAATAGAGACGTGCGGTGTCGGCCCCATAAGTATCGACGATAGCATCCAGTCCTACGACATTCTTTTTGGACTTGCTCATCTTTTCGTGCCGGCCCGCCGTGACCGGGCGGCCCGCCGCGTCGACGAGACGCCCGTCTTCGGTCGTCTCCACTTCCTCCGGGAATAGCCAATCGCCGTCCGTGCTCTCGTAGGTCTCGTGGCAAACCATGCCTTGCGTGAACAATCCGGCGAAGGGCTCGTCGAGATCGAGATAGCCGCACTGCTTCAAAGCGCGAGTAAAGAAGCGCGAATAGAGCAGATGCAGCACAGCGTGCTCGACACCACCGATGTATTGGTCGACCGGCATCCAGTAGTCGACCGCCTCGCGCTCGAAGGCGACAGGGGCGCGCGCCGAGCAGAAGCGCAGAAAATACCAGGACGAATCGAAGAAGGTGTCGAGCGTATCGGTCTCCCGGCAGGCCGGTCCGCCGCAACCGGGACAATCGACGTATTTCCAGGTCGGATGGCGATCGAGCGGGTTGCCCGGTTGGTCGAAGCTGACGTCGCGCGGCAGTTCGACCGGAAGGTCTTGCTCGGGCACCGGCACGATGCCGCAAACCGGGCAGTGAATGAGCGGGATCGGACATCCCCAGTAGCGCTGCCGCGATACCCCCCAATCGCGCAACCGGTAAACGATCGACCTTGCGCCGCGGCCCAGCTGTTCGAGCCGCTCGCCGGCGGCCCGTTTAGCGTCAGCAACCGAAAGCCCGTCGAGGAAGCCGGAGTTGAACACGGTCCCATCCTCGACATAAGCCTCATCGCCGATCGCGAACGTCGTCGGGTCGGCGCCGGGCGGAAGCACGACGGGAATGACCGGAAGCCCGTATTTGCGGGCGAATTCGAGATCACGCTGATCGTGCGCCGGGCAGCCGAAGACCGCGCCGGTGCCGTATTCCATCAGCACGAAATTGGCGACGTAGACCGGAACACGCCGGTTCTCGTCGAACGGGTGGATCGCCTCCAGGCCGGTGCGATAACCGCGCTTTTCGGCGGTCTCGATCACCGCTTCGCTGGTGCTCATGCGGTTACATTCGGCGATGAACGCGACGAGATCGCGGTCATTTTCGGCGAGCCGCAGCGCCAGTGGGTGGTTCGGCGAAAGAGCAAGAAAAGAAGCGCCGAAGAGCGTGTCTTGCCGGGTTGTGAAGACCTCGGCCCGCTCGCCGCCGCCGGCCAGGTCGAAAAAGACGCGAGCACCCTCGGATCGGCCAATCCAGTTTCCCTGCATCAGCCGGACGCGCTCGGGCCAGCGCTCGAGACCGGCGATGGCGTCGAGCAGCTCTTCGGTGAAGGCGGTGATGCGCAGGAACCACTGCGACAAGAGCCGCCTTTCGACGATTGCGCCAGACCGCCAGCCGCGGCCATCGATCACCTGCTCGTTGGCGAGAACCGTGTTCTCCACCGGATCCCAGTTGACCCACGACTCCTTGCGGTAGGCTAGCCGCGCCGCAAGAAAGTCGAGAAACATCTTCTGCTCGTGGCGGTAATATCCGGGATGGCAGGCGGCGATCTCGCGCGTCCAGTCGTAGCCGAAGCCCATGCACTGAAGTTGCGCGCGCATTGTGGCGATGTTCTCGCGGGTCCAGTCGGCAGGGTGCACCCCGGCGTCGATTGCCGCATTCTCGGCGGGCAGCCCGAACGCGTCCCACCCCATCGGATGCAGGACGTTGAACCCCTGAGCGCGCCTATAGCGCGCTACCAGATCGCCTATCGTGTAGTTCCGTACATGCCCGACATGCAACTTGCCGGACGGATAAGGGAACATTTCAAGAACATAGTACTTTGGGCGCCCGGGTTCCGCCGCAACTTCGAAGAGCCGCCGCTCGCGCCAGATGCGCTGCCATTTTGCTTCGCTTTCGCGGAAATTGTATCGCGTCATGGTTAGGGATCTGGCCACGCCCGGCGGGGCCTGCAAGGCGGTTCGCCCATCCCGGCGGATCGTATTCAACTCGGCCCCGGCGACCACGCACGCTTTAGTTGCCGCGCCCGAGTAAGGATTGCATTTTCGAGATCAGTCTCGACTTGCCTCGCAATCGTGGTCTCGACCCACTGTCCGTCGGCGGTACGCTGCTGACGGTCGACGGTCACCGTCAACGAATCGGAATGCAGCGCCCGCGAGAGAATGAAGACATTGACCCGGTAGCGCAAATTCGGGTTGCCCGCCGGCGAGTACCAATCGGTGACGATCGAGCCGGTCAGCGGATCTTCGGAGGCGTATTTCACGAAATCGAGCGTGTCGTGCGCCGCCTGCCAGAGAATCGGGCTCACCGTCCGGCCGGTCTGGGGCCCGGGCTCTTTCACCGACTGTTTCTTGGCGAGGCCGAGCACGGTCCAGATTGTTGCCTCGGTGTCGATCTCCTCGGGCTCGCTCGATGCGGCCTTCTGGGTCTCGGTCGCGTTCTGCTGTGCCGGTGCCTGTTCGGCCGCCGGGCCCGCCACGCAGGCGGCCAGCGCCAACGAAAGGCTTGCCGCAAGGACGCCCGAGGCGCGGTAATGACCAAACGACATCGATCGATCTTTGCCAGGAATGGAGCTGCTATGGAAGGGGTAATCGCGGCCAACCTCGCCGCCGTCCGCGAGCGGATCGCGTTGGCTGCGCTCGCGGCGGAGCGGCCGCCCGAGAGCGTGACGCTCGTCGCCGTCAGCAAAACCCACTCGATGGCGAGCGTGCGAGAAGCGCTGATGGCCGGGCATCGCGCCTTCGGCGAGAATCGGGTGCAGGAGGCGCAAGGGAAATATCCGCAATTGCGAGAGGAGTTTCCTGACCTCGCCCTGCATCTGATCGGGCCTCTGCAAACCAACAAGGTGCGCGACGCCGTGGCGGAATTTGACGTGATCGAGAGCGTCGACCGGCCGCGGCTCGCGCAGGCCCTGGCCCGCGAGATGGAGCACAGCGGCCGCCGGCCGCCCTGCCTGATCGAGGTGAACACCGGGGAGGAGCGGCAAAAGGCAGGCGTCATGCCGGCCGATGCGGACGGCTTTATCGGCGAGTGCCGGGAGCGGCTCGGCCTGCCGATCATCGGCCTGATGTGCGTGCCGCCGCTGGAGGAGGAACCCGCCCCGCATTTCGCGCTGCTGCGCGAGATCGCCCGGCGCAACGACCTGAAAATCCTCAGCATGGGCATGAGCGCCGATTTCGAAAAGGCGATCCGCTTCGGCGCGACACATGTCAGGGTCGGCACCGCGATCTTCGGCGCCCGCGGCAGCGGCGGCTAACCAGCGATGCTTTCAGATCGCGCAGTCAAATTCCCTCCCTGCCCTTGGGGGCGGAGAGGGCGTAGGAAACGCCGAAACTACTTCGGTGCTAGAGGAAATGGCCGCTGCGGGTGGCCTTGGTGCGGAGATACCGCTCGTTGTGGCCGTTCGACGGGAAGACGTGCGGCACGCGCTCGGCGACGCGGATACCGTAGCGTTTCAGTGCAACCACCTTGTCGGGGTTGTTGGTCAGCAGCCGCACCGTCCCGAAACCGAGCTGCCGCAACATTTCGGCGGCCGGTAGGTAGACCCGTTCGTCAGCGTCGAAACCCAGCTGCTCGTTGGCGTCGAGCGTGTCGAAACCGGCATCCTGCAGGCGATAGGCGCGCAGCTTATTGACCAGTCCAATGCCGCGACCTTCCTGCGCCAGGTAGAGCAGCGCGCCGCCGCCGGCCTCTGCGATCGCCGCGATCCCGCCGCGCAACTGGTCGCCGCAGTCGCAGCGTAGGCTGGCGAGGAGATCGCCGGTAAAGCACTCCGAGTGCAGCCGCACCAGAACAGGGGCGGTAGGATCTGGCGAGCCGATGAGGATTGCGAGATGTTCGAGGCCGCCATCGCGCGGGCGGAACGCGATCAGACGCGCATTTTCGGCATCCGCGAGCGGGACGCGCGCCTCGGCGACGCGTTCGAGGCCGGCGGCGGCCGCGTCTCGCTTGTGCACGACGGCCGCATCGATGACGGCGATATCTCCACGGCGTGCCAACAGCGCCGCTTCGCTCATGCCGGTACGCATCACGAGCGCGGCGGGCAGCAGCGACGCAAGTTTTGCCAACTTCACCGCAGCAAGCGCGCCGCCCTTGGCCGGGAGCGGCTTCGGACCAAAACCGGGAGGCTCCGCGCCGAGCGAGGCCCCGGGATCGGCGAGGTTGCGGATCACCGCCGCGGGCAATTCGTCCGAGACGGAAATCGTCAAGGCGCCGCACAATTCGTCGCGCGGAGCAAGACCGAGCGCAACCGCACGCCGGCGCGTCAAAACCACCCGCATCGGCGCCTGGGAAATCCTGCGCAGCCGCTGCAGGTTTTCCTCGCTCACCAGCTCGGCGGCGACAGCAAGAACGCTGATCTCGTCGTCGCGGATCAGCACGGGCGCGCCGCGGCGCAGCGCGGTGGTGACATCCCCGAGGGAGGGCTGTGCAGGCGTTGTGGATTCGAGCACACTCTTCTCCTTGCCGCGCCGGCATCATATGCCGCCGCGCGGCTCGCGCCAGCAACCTTATTCGATTTCACCTATGCGGCCGAGTGGACCGCAGAATGACAATGTCGGCGGCGAATGAATAGACAAGGAGCGCGAGCGCGGCGGCGCAAATGACGGCAGCCCAGGCAGGCTCGGTCGTGGGCACCAGCGCGATAATCAGGCCGACGCTCTGGATGACCGCGATCGTCTTACGGCGCCGATCGGCGATCGGCCGCGGCGGTAACGGCCGGCGCAACCGTGGGAGGGCCAGCGCTGCGGCAAGGTAGAGGTATCGCATGGCGCCGATCGCGAGCACCCAGATCGGGGCCGCGTGCGCCTTTACGACCGTCGTCGCAAGGATCAGGATGGCAAACGCGTCCACCTCCATGTCGAAACGTGCGCCAAACGCGGAAGCCAACCCCTGGCGGCGGGCGGCCCACCCGTCTGCCCCGTCGAGCATCAGCGCACCCGCGGCAAGCGCGGCCAGCAGCCACCTTTCCGGCCTGCCGATCGATGCCGGCTCGATCGCCCGTGCCGCGATCAGGCAAGCGATTGCCGCTCTGAGAAGAGTGATCCGGTTTGCTGCGCCGAGGCGGGAATGAGGATGATGAGCGGTCAAACCGCGCTCGACGGCAAAGAGCAGGCCCGCGAACAGCGCCAGACCGGTCAGCGCGGAAACCGCGTTTACCGCGCCGCCGAGCACCGGCAGCGGCATTGCCGCAACGGCGAGCCCGAACGAGCGGGCGAAGACCGAGCGGGTCTCGCGGACGAGCGCAGGCGAGGGTGAAGGCGAAGTGATCCGGATCGACATATCAATGGGTTCGGTATATCTGGCGATCGTGCCCTGCCGGGAGCCTTGGGACAAGCGCTCGTCCGTCAGACCCTTCAGCACCAGGGTTTATTCCGATGCTTGAGGCGCGGGCGTTTTGGGTGGCGTCGCCGGGCCGCGGCGAAATCAAATCGCAGCAGCTGCGTTCGCCGGAACCCGGCGAGGTGCTGGTCCGGACGCTCCGCAGCGCGGTCAGCAGAGGCACCGAAAGCCTCGTCTTTCGCGGCGAGGTGCCGCAAAGCGAATGGCGGCGGATGCGCTGCCCGTTCCAGGAAGGCGAATTTCCGGCGCCGGTCAAATACGGCTATTCGGCAGTCGGTATTGTCGAGGCGGGTCCGGCGGAAATGCTCGGATGCCGGGTGTTCTGCCTGTATCCGCACCAAGACCGGTTTATTGTGCCAATGGCGGCCGTCGCGGAGGTCCCCGACACGGTCCCGGACCGGCGCGCGACCCTCGCCGCCAACATGGAGACGGCGATCAACGGAATATGGGACGCAACGCCGGGCCCGGGGGACCATATCGCGGTGATCGGCGCCGGCGTCGTCGGTTGCCTCGTGGCCGCGCTCGCGGCGCGGTTGCCAGGCGCCGAGGTAGAGCTGATCGACGTCAATCCGAGGCGCCAGGAGATAGCCGCGGGCTTGGGCTGCCGCTTTGCGACGCCGGAGAAGGCATCGCCCGAGGCCGATCTGGTGGTCCATGCGAGCGGGTCACCCGCGGGGCTCGCTACTGCGCTGACGATCGCCGGCCGGGAGGCGGCCGTGATCGAGATGAGCTGGTATGGCACCCGGACCGTGGCGCTCGAGCTGGGCGGCGCGTTTCATTCCCGCCGCCTGACGTTGCTCTCGTCGCAGGTTGGCGCGGTTCCTCCGGCTCGACGGCAGCGCTGGTCGCATCGGCGCCGCCTGACGCTCGCCCTCTCGCTGCTGCGTGATCCGGCATTCGATATCCTGCTCTCGGGCGAAACAGAATTTTCCCTTTTGCCGGACCTGATGCTGCAGCTCGCGGCACCATCGGCAAGCGCCCTCTGCCATACCCTCCGCTACGACTGACTGCCAACTCGAGCGCGGCTCCCCTTGCGGCCCTAGGAACCCAGCCATGTACAGCATTACCGTCAGCCACCACTTCATGATCGCACACAGCCTGGCCGGCCCGGTCTTTGGTCCGGCGCAGAGGCTGCACGGCGCGACTTATGTCGTCGAGGCCGAGCTGCGTCGTGCGACGCTCGATGCCGACGGCATCGTCTGCGATATCGGCCAAGCGCTCGATCTCTTGAAGACCGTTCTTGCCGAGTTCGAATACCGCAACCTCGACGAGTTGGACGAGTTTCGCGGACTGAACACGACGACCGAGTTTCTGGCAGGTGAAGTCCATCGGCGATTGGCGCGGCGAATACAGGAAGGTGCGCTCGGCTCCCGGCCGATCGCGAGCCTCAAGGTTGTGTTGCGTGAAAATCCGGTAGCGTGGGCCGCCTACGATGCTCCGCTCGAGTGACCGAGGTCGCTTTCATTGTCCCGGGCAGGCTCGACCAGCTGACCGGCGGGTATCTTTACGACCGTCACATTATCGACGGTCTGAGGGCCCGCGGAAACACGATAAGGGTCGTCGAGCTCGCTTCGAAGGATCGTGAAGCGGTGGTGGCCGGACTCGGCGACGGCTGCGGGCGCCCGATTGCCCGATTGGCGACAGGCGGCGGAAGATCGCGAGCGTGCCCTGAAACTGATCGCCGCCCATCCGCCTCCACCGTGACGGCTGCTCTTGGAAGCCGCAGCGCAAATCGACTAAGACTCGGGCTGCGATGTCGGGGATATGGAATGCAATTTGTGCACATAATGACCGGATTTCGGCCCCGTTCAGCGGAAGGATAATGAGGGCTGGCCGCAGGATATTGATCGTCGACGATGACGGCGCGTTGCGACAATCGCTTGCCGAGCAGCTTGAGATTCATGAAGAATTCGCCGGCGTCCAGTGCGACAGCGCGGCGCGGGCGCTGCAAATGACGAGCACCGAGCGGTTCGACGCTATCCTGCTCGATGTCGGGTTGCCCGACATGGACGGCCGCGAGTTGTGCCGCCTGCTGCGCCGCGCCGGGGTGAGCGTGCCGATCCTGATGCTGACCGGGGCAGACAGCGATGCCGATGCGGTGCGCGGCCTCGATTCGGGCGCCGACGATTATGTGACAAAGCCGTTTCGCCTGAGCGTGCTGCTGGCGCGGCTGCGCGCCCACCTGCGGCAGAGCGAGCACAGCGACGATGCGGTATTCACGATCGGGCCCTACACGTTCCGCCCGAGCGCCAAACTCCTTCTCGATGCGACTGGCCGCAAGAAGGTAAGATTGACCGAGAAGGAGACGGCGATTCTCAAATACCTCTACCGGGCGGGCGATCAGGCGATCGGACGCGACACTCTGCTCGGCGAAGTCTGGGGATATAATGCCGGGGTGACGACGCACACCCTGGAAACCCATGTTTACCGTCTGCGCCAAAAGATCGAGCGCGATCCCGCGCGTGCCGAGATCCTGGTGACCGAGCCCGGCGGCTATCGCCTCGTGCCGTGAAACGGCGATGGGGGGCGCGCGGCTACTGATCGCCAGCGGGGGGGATCGCGAATATTTTCCGCTATTGCGCGATACGGTGTTGTCGATCCTGACGCACCGCCTGGATGCCGCGCTCGGTATTCTCGATCTCGGGCTCGATAGGGAACAATGCGGGTGGCTGTCCGCGCGGGTGGAACACGTTGTTCGGCCGGCCTGGGATCTCGACTTTCCTCGCCGCGCACAAGCGCCGGAGACGTTCAAGGCGCAGGTGGCCCGCCCGTTTCTGCGGCGGCACTTTCCGGGCTACGACACTTATTTGTGGATCGATGCGGATGCCTGGCTGCAGGACCGTCGGGTTATCGATCTGTACGTCACCGCGGCAGGGCGCGACAAACTCGCGATCACCCCCGAGATCGACCGCGCCTACAAGCGCCATTACAAGCGGCCGAAGCCGTTCGGCTGGACCTTGGCGTGGAAGAATTATCGCGAAGCGTTCGGCTGGCGCGGAGCCGATCGTCTGGGGCGTAATCCGATGGTCAATTGCGGGGTGTTCGCACTGCATCACGATGCTCCGCATTGGGATGCCTGGGCGCGCGTTCTCGCGCAGGTACTGCAGCGGACCCGATTCTTTTTTGTCGAGCAGATAGCGCTCAACTACGTAATTTTCGCCGAGCACCTGCCGGTGAATTTTCTCCCTGCTTACTGCAATTGGATGCCGGGCGATGCGTCACCGGCTTTCGATGCCGACCGGGGCCTCTTTGTCGAGCCCTACGCGCCGCATGAGGTGATCGGCATCATGCATCTTGCCGGCCGCGAGCAAAAAACGCACATTTTCCGGCTCAATCGGCTCGACGGCGGGACAATAGAAACCTCGCTCCGCTACAGCGAAAGCCGGCCGCTGTGCGGCCGCTCTCTCGATCGCCATTCTGCCTGGTGACCGCCGGGATGCTGGGAGACCTCGGCCGTTTTGTCGTTGCGGTGTGGCACGTCCTGGGACTGCTGTTGCTGGCGGTGCTCGTCACCGAGTTCGGCGTCGAGGGATGGCGGAGACTGAGCCGCCTGTTGCGCTACCGCCGGCCGACTCGCCCGGACCGCGCCGCGGTTGCCGACGCCTATGGCGGTGCCGATTGGGCGACGGGATATTTTGACGAGTTCCGCCGCGCCGTGCGGGTCGACTGGAAACCCTATGTCGAATGGTGGCACCGCCCCTATCGCGGCGCCTTCGTAACCTTAGACGAGCGCGGGCTGCGGCCGACCCCAGGCGAGAGGACGGCGGACGGCGGCGCCATACGCGTTTTGTGTTTTGGCGGCTCGACGATGATGGGAATGGGGGCGCGCGACGACGCCACCATCCCAGCAATACTGGGCCACTGGCTTACCGAGCAGGGACGCCGGATCTCAGTGACGAATTACGGTCAGCTCGGGCACAACAGCACGCAGGAGGTCATCACTCTGCAGCAGCTGCTGAAATCCGGAGAGCGGATCGACATTGCGCTGTTCTATGACGGCATCAACGAAATGGCGTGCGCCGAGCAGACCGGCCGCGCTGACGGTCTTTTCAACGAGGCGCGCCGGCGCGCCGAGTTCAACCTGCTTCATGCGGATCGGCGGCGCGATCTGATTGCCGCGGCGTTGATCGGCTCGGCGCCGCGCACTTTGAGGCGGCTGCGGCAATTGACTGGCCTGGCTTTGCGCGGCCCGCTTCCATTGGAGCAGGCG
>Ga0126383_10001327_pt1 | contig 15295 bp, 10 predicted proteins | sample PanSoiMetPlot_35_FD_96882 | JGI IMG/M metagenome (GOLD analysis project Ga0126383, IMG submission 96882) | Tropical forest soil microbial communities from Panama - MetaG Plot_35 | ecosystem: Environmental > Terrestrial > Soil > Tropical forest > Bulk soil | place: Panama | collected 2016-02-17
ATCAACGAGCGCTGGGGGGCGGCGTTAGGCTGATCACTTCGAGCTTTCCTTCGGCGTATCGCGCCCGCAGCTGCTTCTTGTCGAACTTACCCACGCTCGTCTTCGGCACTTCCGATATGAACGCCCAGCGTTCGGGGAGCCAGAACTTCGCCACTTTATCCTTGAGCCAATCGCGCAGCTCACTTGGGTCGAGTTTCTGACCCTGCTTCGCCACCACGCACGCCAGCGGCCGCTCTGCCCAACGATCGTCGGGGACGGAGATGACGGTCGCTTCGGCCACGTTCGGGTGGCCACAGATGGCGAGCTCCAACTGAACCGAGCTGATCCATTCGCCGCCCGACTTGATCACATCCTTCGAGCGATCGGTGATCTGAATGTAGCCCCGACGATCGACGCAGCCAACGTCGCCAGTGCGCAGCCAGCCGTCGTGGAACTTCTCCGCCGACGCGTCGAGCAGATAGGCGCCGGTGATCCAGGGGCCGCGCACCTGGATCTCGCCGAGCGACTCACCGTCCCATGGCATCACTTGACCTGCGTCGTCGATCAGCCGCAGCTCAACGCCCAGCGCCACGCGCCCGGTCTTCGAGCGCCACCAGATGTCTTCCTCGGGCGAGCGCACGTCGCACGGTGGGTGCGCGATCGCGCCCAGTGGGCTCATCTCCGTCATCCCCCACGCCTGCACGATGCGGACGCCGTGGCGATGCTGCAGCGCTTCGATCATGGTCTGCGGAACCGCTGAGCCGCCGACGATCACCGTGCGAAGCGACTTGAGATCAACCTCGTTCGTCTCTGCATATTGCAGGATTCCATTCCAAACAGTCGGCACGCCCGCCGAGAAGGTCGGTTTCTCTTGGGCGATGAACCGGCAGAGCGGCTCGGGTGCGAGAAAACGCCCGGGCATCAGCATGTCCGCGCCGCACGCCCAGCACGCGTAGGGGATGCCCCAGGCGTTGGCGTGAAACATCGGCACGATTGGCAGCACGCGGTCGCGCTCGCCGATCCCGAAGTTGTTGGGCGTGCAAATTGTGACCGAGTGCAGCCACGTGCTGCGGTGGGAGTAGACCACGCCCTTCGGGTTGCCGGTGGTGCCGCTGGTGTAGCAGATCGCCGCGGCGGTGTTCTCGTCGACCTCGGGCCACTCGAAGCCGCCCTCGTAGGGGGAGAGGAGCTCCTCGTACCGCAGCGGCTTGCCCAGTGCGCTGCCGTCGCCTGGACCGATCACGATGAAATGCTCGACTTTTTTCAGCTCAGGCAGAACGCCCGCCAGCAGCGGCACCAGCGTGTCGTCGACGAGGATCACTTTGTCCTCGGCGTGATTGATGATGTAGGCGAGCTGCTCGGGAAAGAGGCGGATGTTGAGCGTGTGCAGGACCGCACCCATCGCGGGAACCGCAAGGTAGGCCTCAAGGTGCTCTTGCGTATTCCAGCAGAAAGTGCCGACTCGATCGCCGGATTTGACGCCCAACGCGCGGAGCGCTTGCGCCAACTTTTCGGCGCGCTTGGATACCTGCGCAAACGTCGCAGTGCGCGTACGGGTGCCTTCGAACGTAACCACGTTGCTTTGTCCATAGACGGAGCGGCCGTGGCGGAGCAGGCTGGTTACCGTCAACTGGTAGTCTTGCATGGTGCTGAGCATCGATCCCTCCTATTGGGGTAGTCGCGAGACTAAGGGTTCCGTCCGGGCGCCGGCAACGTGAGAAAAACCAATGCAGCGTCGTTTTTCAATGTGAAAACATCACATCGCCCTATTCAGGCTCGATTCCATCGCTTTCGCCCAAAAAGCTCTCGATTACCGGTGCAACCTCGGGCGCGTGCGTCACCAGGAACAGGTGCCCGCCCTTCGGCACCACCTGCAGGCGCGATCGCGGCAACAGCTTGGCCATCAGCCGCAGGCCGGCCAGCGGGGCGATCGGATCGTCGTCGGCAGCGAGCACCAAAGTGGGGCTGCGCACGCGGTGCAGGCGGTGTAGGCTCGTCCAGCCAAAGCCTGCGGCGAGCTGCCACAGGTAGCCGCGCACCGACGGCGGATGGATGAAGCGCAGATGGCCCTGCTTGCGCAGCAAGCCCGGATCCTCGCGCACCGCGCCGCCGTAGAGAGTCGGCGCGACCTTTTCAAAGTAGCTTGGCGAGTAATAGCGCCGCGGAGTGGCCAGGACCCACAGGGCTCTCGGGTCCCCGGGCACGCTCAGCCACCCAGTGCTGGTCGCCGCGAGAACCAGCCGCCGTACCCGGCGCGGAAAGCGCAGCACAAACTCCTGCGCGAGCGCGCCGCCCCAGGAGATCCCGAGCACGTCAATAGCTTGGGGATAACCCAGAACGTCCAGGACCCGAGCCGCTAGACCCGCGAGGCCATAGAGCGGTCGCGGCAACAGCGGCGTCTCCGAGCCCCCGGTACCCGGCATGTCGACGGCGATCGTCTCGGTCTGGCGCAGCTCGCGCCGAAGTGGATCGAAGATTTCGAACGAGGCGCCGATTCCATTGAACAGCAGCAGCGGTCGGCCGCTGCCGCGGATCGAAACGCGCAAGCGAAGGCCATCGACCACGACGAACTGTGTCTGCTCTCTATTCGCGCTCACGCTCCCTGGAGAACATAGCGCCCAGGCGCCGCCATTTGCGGAGAATGCTGTGCGCTCCCGACCGCGGTTTGCGCGGCGCGCTTCGGACCCGAGCGTTCGGCGAGCCAGCTTGCCCAATGCGACCACCACGAGCCCTTGTGCTCCCGCGCGCCCTTGAGCCAGGACTTCGCATCCAGGTCGCGAGCATCGTTGACGAAGAAGGCCATCTTCGCGTTGCCGACGGGATTGATGACGGCTTGAATGTGCCCGCCGGTGCTGACCACGAAGGTGAGCTCGCCGCCAAACAGGCCCGGGGTGCGGTAGCAGCCCTCCCACGGAGTAATGTGATCGCTGAGCGCGCCGACCCCGTAGATGTCCGCGCGCACTTGCCCGAGGTCGATCGGCGTGCCGCGCACCTCGAGCGCGCCGGGCTGGCAAAGCGAGTTCTTGAGGAGGATCTCGAGGAACTCGGCGTGCAGCGTTGCGGGCAGGTTCGTGTAGTCGTTGTTCCAGTAGAGGATGTCAAAGGCGGGAGGCTCGTTCCCCAGAAGGTAGTTGCTCACCCAGTAATTCCAGACGAGATCGTTCGGTCGCAGCCATGAAAAGACGCGCGCCATGTCGTGCCCCGACATCACGCCTTCTTTCTGGGACCGCGCCATGGCCGCGGCAACAGTCTTTTCCGACGCGAGATGGAAAGTGATCGAGTCGACCGAGGTATCCAGCACGGTTACCGGAAAAGTGGCCGAGGCCACCCGCTCGTCGCCGCGCGCGGCGAGGTGTCCGAGGAAGACCGAGGTGGTGATGCCGCCGGCGCAGACGCCGACGACGTTGAGCTGGTCGCTGCCGGTGATCTGGCGCGCGGCATCGGTCGCTTCGCAGAGAGCTTCGACGTACGTGTCCAGGCCCCACTCGCGCTGCGCCGGCGTCGGGTTGCGCCAGCTGACGGCGAAGACCTGGAATCCCTGCCCGACTGCGAATTCAATCCAGCTGCGGCCCTTGGCGAGATCGAGGACGTAGTACTTGTTGATCTGCGGCGGGATGAACATCAGCGGACGCTGATGAACCTGGGGCGTCGACGGTGAGTACTGGATCAGCTCGAGCACCTCGCTGCGAAAGACGACCTGGCCCGGTGTGCTCGCCAGGTTTTCGCCGAGCTTGAAGGCTCGCCGGTCGACCTGGGCCGGGAGCCCCCCGTTTTCGACGACGTCGGCGACGAAGTGGCGAAGCCCACGCAATAGGCTCGCACCGCTGGTTTCGAACGCACGCTTGAGCGCTGCCGGGTTGCCGACGAGGATGTTGGTCGGCGCGACCGCTTCAGTGAACAGAGAGATTGCGAATTGGCCGCGCGCCCGGCTTTTGGCGTCGAGGTCGACCTCGTCAACGAGGCCGAGCAGCGCCTCGCGCCAGGCGAGATAGCTCTGCATCAGCCGGCGATAGATGGGGTGATCGCGGAAAGCGGGATCCGCAAATCGCCGGTCGGATGCAACCGGTTCGCGCTTGCTCTTGCCCACGACGATTTGGCCGAGCTCGCGGGCGAGCGCGGTCGCGCGCCCTCGCAGCGGCTTGGGGTGAGCGATTGCGCGCGCGGCGACGCGGCCGGCGGCGGCGAAGAGCTGCGAGCGATCGAAGGCGACGAGCGGGTTGAGAGCCATCGCCGTCACCAGCCCCCGTTCTGCGAGATCTCGAGAGGCCTGCTGACTTGGGTCGAAAGGATTTAGCGTGGTCATCGCTCCTTTTTACGAGGAGCGGTCCAACAGAACAACGTGGAAATCGCACCGGCTCTGATCGTCGGTCTGTGCGCAAGTGCCATCTCGAGCCCCTCGACAGGCTCGGGACAGGCGTAGGCGGCGCGAGGCTGTAGTCGAGGGGCATCGCGCGCGAGCGGGGAGGCCCACCAAAAAAACGGTGGAGGGGGCGAAGAGAACGCTCTGTCTACACCCGCCCCGCATTTTTCGATCCCATCTCTAAAGTCACGTAGCGTAGCTCGAGTCTTTGGAGGAAGAGAGAACATGGTCCCCGGTTTTCGCCTGGTTACTTGTTTCTTAGTCGCTCTTGCAACCCCGCAGACCTCGCCATCAGGCACGCCGAGCTCGCAACGGGCAGCGGATGGTGGCAGAGCCACGACCGTTAGTCTCGTTGATGAGATCGCCACGATCGTCGACCAGAAGTTCTACTCCCCCGCAAAGCTCGAGCAGGTGCGGTGGCGCGATGCGGTAGCACGGGCGCGCCGTGAGTTCGCCGCGGCGAAGGATGCCACTGGGCGCACAGCTTCGCTCCGCAAACTGCTGGCGACCCTCCAGACGTCGCATACTGGTTACTATCCGCGGAATGACCCGGTGTATTGGCAATGGGCGTCGCTCTTCGAGCCGGTGCTGCAGCAGAACTGCGCCAAGGAACGGACGCCTGGCTTTCCGATTGTCCGCGAAGACATCGGCGTTTTCGGGAAGGAGATCGACGGCGAGTGGTTCGTCCTTGGGGTGTTTGGGAGCGGTCCTGCCGAGAAAGCGGGTTTGAAGCTGGGTGATCGCATCCTTACCGCCGATAACCACCCCTTTTCGCCCGTCGAGTCATTTGCCGGTCGAGCGGGCAAACCGGTGAAGCTTCAGGTCCAACGGTCGCTAGGCGCAGCTCCTATCCCCGTACTGGTGACGCCTCAGTCCACTAGGCCGCATGAAGAGCTTCGCCAGGCGACAGCCGACAGCTCGCAGATCCTCCAGCACAAGGGCCGTCGCATCGCATACATCCATATGTGGTCTTGGGCCACCATTGAGTTCCAGAAGGTGCTTGTGGACTCCATCATCAAGTCGAACGTCGAAGCGGCGGACGGCTTCATCCTTGACATCCGAGATGGTTGGGGTGGCGCGCATATGAATTACCTGGCCATCTTTTGGCGGGATGTGCCGCTACTCGAGCGCATTGCTCGCGACGGAACGAGGCAGCCGTTCGATACACAAATGCGCAAGCCGGCGGTGTTGTTGATAAACGGAGGTACGCGCAGTGGTAAGGAGACTGTCGCCTACTTCGCGAAGAAACATCACTTGGCCCGGCTCGTTGGCGAGCGAACTGCGGGTGCGGTGGTGGCCGGCGGGCCGTTCTGTCTCAGCGATGGCTCAATGCTTCTGCTCGCGCAGTCAGACGGGAGAGTCGACGGGGAGCGACTCGAGGGCGTGGGCGTTGCACCCGACATCGAGATGCCGTTCGATTTCCGCTACGCAGCTGGAAACGATCCGCAACTGGCGCGAGCGCTCGACGTGCTGGCGAGCGAGGAACTGCCAAAGCGATAACTGGCCCTCACTCAGCGCGCTGCGGAGCTTTGTCCTCGGAGGTGCCACAGGCGCAGAGCGAGATGAATCTCGAGAGCGCGATTATTTTCGCTCCAGCCTCCGAGGAGCTTCTCAATCGTCTCGAACCGCTGGCGCAGTGTGTTCACGTGGATGCCAAGCTTTGCTGCGGTGCGGCGCGCGTTGTGACCGTTGTCGAGGTAGCAGAGGATCGTCTCCGCCAGGGAGCAGCTGCGCTTGCGGTCGTAGTCGAGCAACTTGCCGACCGTCGCCTTCAAAAAGACGTCGACGTCCTCGCGACCCTGCTTCTCGAACAACAGCGCGTACGGCGACAGCTCCGACTCGAGCGAGACAGAGCCTTTGCGGTCCAGGTTGCGCATCAGCCCCACGCAGCGCTTGAGCGACTGGTAGACTCGGGGGAGATCTGAGGCGCGCTTCACCCACTGCGAGACGACGGCCGTGATCGGTTGGCCCTTGGCGCTGCTGCGGAGCGCCTCGCACAGCGCCTCGGGGCCCGGAGCGCCCGCGAGGCCGACGATTAGCCCGTCGATCTCGTCGAACAGCATCGAAGCGAGAGCCGGCGTCTCCTTCATCTTCTTCATCACCTGGCTCGCGCGGCCGCCATCGACCTCGACGGCCGCGAGCACGACGGGCTTCGACAGGTCGAGGCCATGCCGCGTCGCTCGGTCCGAGAGCCCGGCCAGATCGTCCTGCTGCCAGTAGAGAAGGCCGCGCAGGATCGCGCTGCGGTCCCGGTTGACCGCGAGGTCCATGCGGTCCTCCGACAAGAGCACAATCCCAGCCATGATCGCGCTGCGCTCGAAGATTCGGATCTCGAACTCGTTCAGCTCGGCCGGCGTCCTGATCACCATCCATCCCAAGAGCCCGCTGCCGCCGACCACTGCCGACAGGCGCCACACCTCCGGGCCGGCCCCATGCGCCACCACCGACCGCCCCAGCATCCGGCTCTCCCGCATCGCATTCCTTAGATGGTCATCGATTTTCCACGGCGTGCGCTGGTCGGCATCGCCCTCGGCATCGACGGCGGGGGTGATCGGCTTTCCCGCCTCATCGAGGACGAGCACGCGCCCCCGTAGCTTTTCAGCGACGACGCGACACAGATCCTGCAGCCCGCCTCCTTTGGCAATCACCGACGTCAACTGCTCATGGGCCTCTGCGGCGAGGCGGATTCCCTCCGCTTGTGCCTGCAGCATGGCGTTCGCGTCGCCGGCTTGCCGCAGCGCTGTCCGGGCGTCCTCGAACGCGCGCGCGTTCAGGATGGCCACCGCGGCATGCGCCGCGAGAGTGGAGAGGATCGACATCTCCCACGGCAGGAACGAACGCGGGTAACGATCGGCGACGAAGAGAATCCCGAGCACTTCATCGCCGGCGAGGAGGGGCACGCCGAGGATCGAGTTGATGCCTTCCCGCCGGAACGCGTTGTCAACCGACTCGAGGTGCTTGATCCGCTTGTCTTCGAGGTAGTTCGACGAGCTTTGCGGAGCCTTGGTCCGCAGAACCGTGCCGATGATGCCGAAGTCGCTCGACACTCTGAGCTTCTTCATCTCCTCGGACATCGCGCCGTCGGTGGCGCGCATGTAGAACTCATTTCGCTCCGGAACATAGTTGGCCAGGTAGGCGACGGTGCATCCGACGAGCTGCCGCGCGCGGCGGACGATCGCCTGCAGAACCTGCTCGACGTCCCGAAGTGCGGTCAGGTCCCGTGCGGTCTCGATCACCGCCACCAGCGCTCGCTCCCGCTGCTCCTGCTGCACCAGCCGCTCGCGCAGAGCAAGGCCCGCTTCGACGCTCTGGGCCAGCGTTTCCCGGGGGACGTCGGTGCTCGCCAGCTCCTTGATCCCCCCTAAAAGCGCGGTGAACTCATCGACCGGGGCATTCCGTCCCAAAAGAGAGAGGACCTTCCCCTGGATCGCCCCGACGGAATCGGGTGCCTGGTGTACCGGAGCGCGCGCGATCGTGGAGCTCTTCGCTCGGTTCATGGAGCACTTCCCTTCCCCGGCACCCGGCCCCGACACCCCTGCGGGACCCCGGCGCCTCCTGTTTTGGCACACCCCCGCGCCTCGGGGGAAGAGTTAGGACCCCTAGCCAAGTCCCCGCTCCTAGCGCCTCTCCCGGTCCGGGTTCTTCATTCAGGCGACCTGGCATTGTTGAACGCGCGGGAAACGAGCCTCGTGGTGTCACCGAATACTCACCGGGGGAAACACCCCTGGACAGCGGCGCGCCGCGGATGAAAGGTTGCCCCCCAACCGTTGCAGCAACCGAGTTTCGCGGGGTAGCTGCTTTTCTGGCGCCCTTGGATATGTTCATTCTGGCCGATGTCTGGGGAGGGAGAATCGAGGTGCCGAACCGAATGCTGGCTGGCGCTCGGCGGGTGACTTGGTTGGCTGCCTCTCATCGATTTACGAGACCGGCACTGGTCCTCGTATTCGCACTCGCGTGCGCCAGGACGCAGGAGTCTCCTCCTCCGAGCGACCAGACTTTGCTGGCACTCGAAAGCCAGTGGCGGACAGCAGCCTGCGAGCGGTTACTCGAATGCGGTCAAGTGGCGGCTCAGGACAGTTGTGATCGATTCATTCAATTCAGCCCCGATGGGAGCCTCACCGCGCTCGCACACCAACGCTTCAAGCTGGGCCGCAGGATTGTTCTCGACTCGGAAAAAGCGGGGCAGTGCGTATCCCAAACTCGACAAGAATCGTGCGCCGACCCCGCCGCGTTCGTGGGTGCCAGTCTGAACCTTAAGGAGTGCCGGGGAACATTCAGAGGGACCGTGAAGGCTGGCGAAAGTTGCCGCCGCGGTGAGTGTGAACCGTCAAGCTCCTGTACAGCCGAAGCGATGGGAAGCGACGACTGCGTCGGAACGTGCATTCGACGCGTCGGAGCAGGTGGCAGGCGTACTGACTTTGCGGAATGCGAGGAAGGCCTAATTGAATACAACGGCACCTGTTACCAGCCGCGGGCCGAGGGCGAGCAGTGTTTCACTCAACGCAACCATCGCTACGGCTGCGGACGTGGTTTGTTCTGCAACTCGTCGCTCATTTGCGAGCGCCAGAAGCCGGAAGGAGCAGCGTGCAGTGATACTTCGGGGTGCGTCGTCGGGTTGCAGTGCGAGCACATTCGGTGCCGGAAGCCTCGGCTGCTTCGGCTGGGTGAATTGTGCGGAACGTGCTCGTCTTTGGACTGCTCTCTGGCGCGCTGTCTACCCGATCTGGCCTGTAACAACGACCTGCACCAATGCACCCCGCCGAGCCAGGAAGGAGAATCTTGTCATTCGGTCTCCTGCGCGGCTGGACTCTGGTGCGATGCCGCAATGATCTGCCGAGTTAACTCCGCGGCCGGCGAACCTTGTGCAAACCCGTTTGTCGGGTGCGACCATCGACAGCCGCTATTTTGCGACAGTGACCTCATTTGCAAGCCCAGAAAAACGACCGGCGAGGCATGTGCCAGCGACTTGGAATGCCTCTCGTTAATCTGCGAGTGCACCAGCCAATCCGCCTCTTTCGCCGATTGCAACGCGCAGTGCAAGCAGCCTCCGACTGCCTGCGGCTCAGTTCCTTTGTAATATTGCCCTAGCCTTGGCCGCGTTCTGTCGTTTGAAGGAATTGCCTATGCAGGCTCTATCAGCTATCGCTCTCGGCTGGTCAATGCTCGGGTTCGGCTTTGCCGAGGACGGCGGCGTGCGGGCGCAACGCACTCCAGTGCAACTGGAGATCGCCGACTATCGGCCGCCATCCCGACGGGTGCCTACACAAGAAGAGATTCGCTCGGGCATGGTGCAAATATTGAAGGAACAAGGGATCACGGTCACCTCGAGCGCCACCACCCGCCTTCAGCTCGAGCTGCTGGAGGCTGAAAAGCGCGACGAGGAAGGCATCAAAGCGTGCGCGCGCGTTCGAAGCCGGATTGTGGAGACGGGCAAAGAATATTTGCCGAAGGGACAGCTGCTCAGCGAGCACTGCGTGCTCAGCTCGCAGCCCAAGGTCCCGGCCGACGGAAATATCAATTGGATTGGCGTCGCGGACGCGATCTCGCGCGGCTCGCAAAAAAAGGACGCCATGACCGAAGCATACGCCCAGGCACTTAGCGAGGTGATCGCCAACCTCACGCGAAGGCTCCCTCGATGATCGCTTTGTCTGATGCCGAGCTTGTCAGTTACTTCTGGGATGAGCCGCGCGGTAATGGACGATGCAATATTGGTCCCTCAGCGCCGAGCAAACCTCTGTCGCAAGCTGGTTGAACTTCGGATTCTGCGAGTCGCGATACAGAGCCTCCTCCGCCCACTTCAATGCTTCACCCGCTCGCTGCTGCGCCAAATAGATTCTTGCGACAGCTCCTTGAACGTCTTGATGCGATACGGTCTTCATCACCGCGTCGGCATCGAGCAGCGCTCCCGGCAGATCGGTTTCAGCTTTGTGTAAAATTCGCTGAGCCGCCGCTGGACCGAGGACGATCTGGTCCGCCGCGCGGAAGCAAGTCTCCGCTCGGTCTGGAATGTCAAGATCCAGGTAAAAGTGACCACAAAACGAAAGCTCTTCGGCCGTCTCCGCCTTGCGAAATTGATCGTCGACATTCAACCATTCTGCCCTGCTCAACTTGTTTCCATCCAGGGCCATCCGCGCGGGCGTGTAGCCATGGTTTTTTGCCAGCGCAGTCAACCACGCCTTTCGCGCGTCCTCTGAACGATGCAGCTGCGAGTAAATGAGCCCTTGTAAGAAATAGCTAGTCCCGAAATCTGGTTGGACCTCAATCCTCTCCGCCACATGTTGAAGCGCGGTCGAATCGTCACCTGCTAGGAACAACAGCTCTGCCAAAAGAAACGGTGCCGTCACCTTTGAGCCCATTCTGATTGCGTTTTCGCACGCCTGGCGCGCCTGTGGAGTCTTTCCCTGAAGACGCAGAATTTCGCACTCGAGCGATTTGATTCCACTCTGGCGCAGGAGACCGGAAGCGCGCCCATCCCGAAGTATCAACTTCTCCGGCGGGGTACGACGGAGCGTAACCAAGGCGCCCTCGAGATCGCCCAACGTGTATTGGGTTTCCGCCAATCTGTATGCGGCCTCCAAGTCGTACGGGTCTTTGAGCAACAAATGTCCATAGACTTGCTCGATAGACGGGAAGTCGAATAGCTGCCTTAGCAGCCACGCATCAACGCGACTCGTGCGCGATAACTCTTCCGGAATCGCCCTCTTCAAATCGGCGACGGTATTGATCCCGAAGCGCTTGTTCAGCCGAGGAAGAACGCGTTCGATGGGTTGAGGCAAAAGACGTTTGGCTGGCTCCGGAGCCTTGGTTGAGACCGGGTGTTCGTCTGTAGTCGGCGAATGCGCCGGCCCTTGTGACGTAGCGCAGCTCAGGATTGCTGCGCCATAGAGCAAGGCGCAGATTGCTTGCGTCGGTCTGCTCGCGGAATGGACCACGGTTCTCTGGGAGCGGGAATTCGAATTAAAGCAGAGCGCCAATTGGCCGTCGATCGCGAGACGGCAGGCAAGGCTCGGCCGAGAGTACGAGCTCGGGGGTCCCAACATACCCTGTAGTCACCGGGTGGGAAACAAGCGCGTTCAAGCTAGCCAACGCCCGCGCGACGACGTAGCGTGCCCGCGCGCTGGGTGCATACGCCCAGTTGCCTCTACTCGAGAAACAGAAGGCGTTTGGGAGGGAACATGCGATCAACGTCTCGCCAATTCTATCTTGTCCTTGCCCTCATCCTCCCTGCGCCGCCAGGCCCTGGCGCTGCTCCAGCGGTCTCTGTAACCGATGTCGGTCCAGAAGCAGGCTTGGTTTTCGGAGGTGTGTTTATGCTTCGCGGAAACCAGGAAGTCCTCGTTACCTCCGGCCGCGCCGGCATCTTAAAGACACCCAATGGCGGTCAAAGCTGGATCCGGCAGGAACCCGGATTGGTAACCAAGTTCGGCGTGGAACCATACGCCAACATTCTCTGCCAGTCTCGCTCCGAGCCCGAGATTGTATATGTCGCCACCATTCAAGATGGGATCTCTCGAACGGCGGACTTTGGCGAGACCTGGGAGCCGTTGACGCAACTGGAGAACCCTACGATCACCGGCTGCGCGGTCGACCCAGTCGATGCAGCTGTGGTTTACGCGCTGGCAGCAGTCATCGACCCTACTTTCCCAGGTGTGCTGTTCAAATCAGTTGACTCTGGTCGAAGCTTCTCCACGGTGGGCGCGGGACTACCGACGCTCGACGCTACGACCTCGGTTGCCGTGGCACCAACGAATCGACATACGGTCTATATCGCCGATAGCGGCACTTTCGCTGGCCTCTACGTATCCCCGGACGGCGGTCTCAATTTCGACGTGCTTCCGAACGCGCCGGTCGCCCCATTCGGCGTCTACCCGCACCCTACGCTGGATGGAACGCTGCTCGTCTTTGGAAACGATGGACTGTTCATGTCAACCGATGGCGGCGCGAGCTTCTCCCAGGTCGGCGCCGGACTTTCGCTTCGTGCTGTGACGCTCGCCTTTGACACTACCGACGCTTCGCTGATTTACGCGGCGGCACGAGAGGATGGTCTCTTCCTATCCGTCGACGGCGCACTTCACTTTGAGCGCCTGCCCGGACTGGGCGAAGAACAACTAAGAGGCATCGGGGTCGATGCCGTGGGCGTCAGTCCAGGGGATGAGTGCGGGCCGCCGGTTCTCTTCGCCGGGACTTCACTTGGCCCGTTTCGATCGGATGATCGCGGACAGACGTTTATCCCCATCCACAACGGGTACCGCGGCACGCAGGTGAACGATCTCGCCGTCGATGCCAGCGGCAGACTCCTGGTCGCGGCAATTAATACAATTGGCGTCTTCCGCTCGATCACCCCCGGCGATTATCAGTTCATCGGCCACACACTCCCTCGCGCGACAGCGGCCTCCGCCGTATCGATCGGCGCCGCGCCGAGCGACCCCGAGCTCTACATCGCGGGATCCCTCTACGATGGGATGTACCGAACGACCGATGGAGGCCAGTCCTGGACGCCAACTGACGGCCTTCAGCCGTTTGGCGGTCGCCAGCGCATCGCTTTTGCTCCCAGCGACGCGAGCCGCGTCTACGTCGTTAGCTCGGCAGAAAACCTCCTTCTTCGCTCCAGTGATGGGGGACAGTACTTCGAGGGCTTTTTAAGTCAGCCTGGGGCGCTGGGTGCAATTGCAATAGACCCCCACAACGCGGACGTGCTCTACGTGGGCACTTGGTCCAGTAATCAGGGCCTCTTCAAGTCCGTCGATGGAGGCCGGACGCTGCTGAGGCTCGGTGCGACAGGGAATTTCGCGGCCATCGCGCTGGATCCGCAAAGGCCTTTCGTCATCTATGCGGGCCTGCGCTTTGGCTCAGTGATTCGCTCGCTCGATGGCGGCGCCAGCTTCGCGCCGGCGGATCTTGGCCTTGTGGGGGACCGCGTACTCGCGCTGGCCGTCGATCCAACGCATCCGATGCGCTTGTTCGTCTGGATGCATGCAGGAGGACTGTTCCAGAGCGACGACGGAGCGGATTCCTGGAGCGCGGTCGACACCGGGGAGACTCTCCGTCGTTCGACGGCGCAGGCCGGTCAAACCGCAATGGCAATCAATCCAAGCGACCCCGAACATGTCTATGTGGGAAACGGCAGTGTGCTGCAGGCCGAGTTCTCAAAGTGAACTGTTCGCGTCCCTGGCTCATACAAATGCCGCCATTGCTGCAGCGAAACCGTAGCGAAAGCGTCCGGTGGATCGAAGGATGAAGCCGAGCGGGCCCCGCGTTAGAAAACGCCGTGTCGCAACCGCGCCGAGGAAGAGGACGCGTCGCAATGCTCATACTGTCGCTGGCGTTGGCTCTTGCCGCAGCAGCCGCCGTGCTCAACGGAACGCTGGCCATGCCGCGCTACCGCGGGCCGCGCTCGGATCATTTCGACGGCGAGCACTTCCACAACCTGCAGCCGGTTGTGCAGGCCCGCGGAGGCTTCTTCCGCTGGGTGCTCAACCGCGAGCGCGGACCGTGGCGCGAGGAGCCGGGGACCAAGCCGGGCCCACCTCCTCCGCGCCGCGTCGGCCCGGGCGAGCTTCGAGTCACCTTCGTGAACCACGCGACGGTGCTCGTGCAGATGGATGGCTTTAACGTGCTCACCGATCCCATCTGGTCGGAGCGCTGCAGCCCAGTCTCATGGGCGGGGCCCAAGCGGTCGCGGCCGCCCGGGCTGCGCTGGGAAGACCTCCCGCCGATCGACGCCGTGCTGATCAGCCACAATCACTACGATCACCTCGACATCCCGACGCTTCAGAGGCTCGCGCAGGACCACCGCCCGCGGATCTACGCCGCTTTGGGGAACGGCGCTCTGCTTCGATCTCGGGGCATCCCGGTGACGGCCGAGCTGGATTGGTGGCAGAGCGTGGATCTCGCTCCCGGCCTAAGGCTGAACAGCGTGCCGGCGCAGCATTTCTCAAATCGGACCTTTACCGATCGCAACCGCGCACTCTGGACCGGCTTTGTGATTCAAGGCAGCGCCGGGGCCGTTTATTTTGCCGGAGACACCGCGCTTGGGCCGCATTTTGAGCAAATTCGAAACAAGCTTGGACCAATCCGATTGGCTCTCCTACCCATCGGCGCGTTCCGACCGGAGTGGTTCATGTCTCCCGTTCACGTGTCCCCTTCCGACGCAGTCAAGGCTCATCAGCTCGTTGGAGCCGCCACCAGCGTCGCCATTCACTTCGGCACCTTTCAGCTGGGCGACGACGGCATCGACGAGCCGGTTCAGCTGCTCCAGCAAGCAATACAGAAACTCAGCCCTCCGCCTCGATTCTGGGTGCTCGGGTTCGGAGAGGGCCGTGACGTGCCTGCGACTCCGTTGGCGGATGCCGAATCGGCGTCATCGGGGCGTTAGCCGCGCACGCTTTCCGCGCGGCGGCGACCGAGGGTGCGACAAAAGTCGATCAGCGCCCAAAGCGGCGGCGGCACCTGACGGCGGCTCGGCTAATAGAGATAGAAACCGGGGGAGGAGGGCGACCACGCGGCGAGGACGCGCACCAGCTCTCCTCCGTCGATGTAAGGCTGCACTCAAGGGTTCATCCGAGCCGAAGAGGGGCCGACCTGGTCGCCTTCGTCGCCAGCGAATGCAGCTCCGCGATCAACGGAGCTGCCCTGCGCGCCGACGGCGGCGTGGTGCGCTGCGTTTTCTAGGCCGCTGTTGACCATGCAGGACTCGATTCGAGCCGCACCCCCTTTGATTCGCTACTCGGGTAGATGAAGCGTTCTCTCTACCCCCTGCGGCTCTGGGAAGGACCGCTGTCCGCTACGGCTGCAGATTTGTCCTTACGCGTCTTGCCGTGAGGGTATCTTCGCGTCACTGCTAGTAAATTCGAGCACAAGGGGGATGGTTCCCAATCTACGCGGTTGAAGTGTTCTAGGCGTGGATCGTCCAATGGGGGCTGAAAACCATGTCGCTTCTTGCGTACGCCACGGTCG
>Ga0126383_10001328_pt1 | contig 15295 bp, 12 predicted proteins | sample PanSoiMetPlot_35_FD_96882 | JGI IMG/M metagenome (GOLD analysis project Ga0126383, IMG submission 96882) | Tropical forest soil microbial communities from Panama - MetaG Plot_35 | ecosystem: Environmental > Terrestrial > Soil > Tropical forest > Bulk soil | place: Panama | collected 2016-02-17
CGCCGAGCGGGCGCTGATCCCCGTGCTGCCCACGCGCGAGGAGTTCCCCTACGCCATCCGCCAGGTGTCGGAGGCGATCGGGTCGAACGGCTCGACGTCGATGGGCTCGGTCTGCGCATCCACCATGTCGCTCCTGGACGCGGGCGTTCCGCTCAAGGACATGGTGGCGGGCATCGCGATGGGCCTGATCCACGAGGGCGGCGAGTACGTCACGCTGACCGACATCCTCGGTGCCGAGGACGCGTTTGGCGACATGGACTTCAAGGTGGCCGGCACCAGGGACGTCATCACCGCCCTGCAGCTGGACACCAAGCTTGACGGCATCCCCGCCAGCGTGCTGGGCGCCGCGCTCCGGCAGGCCCGAGGCGCAAGGCTCACCATTCTCGGCATCATGCGGGAGGCCATCGAAGCGCCGAGCGAGATGAGCCCGCTGGCCCCGCGCATCATCACGGTCAAGGTGCCCGTCGACAAGATCGGCGAGGTCATCGGCCCCAAGGGCAAGATGATCAACTCGATCCAGGAGGACACCGGCGCGGAGATCACCATCGAGGACGACGGCACGATCTACATCGGCGCCACCGACGGAACCTCGGCCGAGGCTGCCCGGTCGGCGATCAATGCCATCGCCAACCCGCACATCCCCGAGGTGGGGGAGCGGTTCCTCGGCACCGTGGTCAAGACGACCACGTTCGGTGCGTTCGTGTCGCTGCTGCCGGGCCGTGATGGCCTGCTGCACATCACCCAGATCCGCAAGCTGCACGGCGGCGCCAGGATCGAGAACGTCGACGACGTCATGAAGGTCGGCGACAAGATCCAGGTCGAGATCCGCGAGATCGACGATCGCGGCAAGCTGTCGCTGGTGCCGGTCGAGGTAGTGGAGCGGGAAGCCGCCGGGGAGGACCTCGGCGGCGGCGGGGACGAGCCCCGGTCCCGTGACCGCCACGACCGCGGCGGAGACCGGGGTCGCGGCGATCGCGACCGGGGCGATCGCGACCGGGGCGGCCGCGACCGGGGCGACCGCGGGGACCACTACCGCACCAGGCAGCGGAGCCGCACCGGTCCAGGTGGTGGCGACAGCCCGGCTGGCCGCGATCAGGGCAACTCCTGACGGCGGGCCCCGAGATCATGACGGCTATCGCGCGGACGGTGCTGCCGGGCGGTCTTCGGGTCGTGACTGAGCAGCTGCCGGAGATGCGCTCGGTGGCGTTCGGGATCTGGGCTTGTGTCGGCTCCCGCGACGAGGACGCCGCGCATGCCGGCGCGACCCACTATCTCGAGCATCTGCTGTTCAAGGGCACGGCCCGGCGCACGGCGCTGGACATCTCGGCGGCGATGGACGCGGTTGGCGGTGAGCTGAACGCGTTCACCGCCAAGGAGTACACGTGCTACTACGCCCGGGTCCTCGACGAGGACCTGCCGCTCGCGATCGACGTCCTGTCTGACATGGTGACCAGCTCGCTGCTGGCGCCGAAGGATGTCGACGCCGAGCGCGGCGTCATCCTCGAAGAGATCGCGATGAACGAGGACGACCCGGCCGATCTCGTGCACGAGGCGTTCGCCGCGGAGCTGTTCGGCGACACCCCGCTCGGCCGTCCGATCCTCGGCACCGTCGATTTGATCAACTCGATCACGGCCGACCGGATCGCTGAGCATTACCGGGCCCGGTACCTGCCGCACAACCTGGTGGTGGCCGCCGCCGGCAGTCTCGAGCACGCGCGCGTAGTGGAGCTGACGTCGGCCGCGTTCGGGTCCCGGCTGTCGGGTGCCGTCGAGCCGAGCGCACCGCGGCTGTCCGGGCCTGCCCAGGGCCAGCCAGGCGGCACCGGCGTGCGGCTGGTGTCCAGGCCGGTCGAGCAGGCGAATCTCGTGCTCGGCGGCATCGGCCTGGCTCGTAACGATCCGCGCCGGTTCGCGCTCGGAGTGCTCAATGCGGCGCTGGGCGGCGGCATGTCGTCCCGGCTGTTCCAGGAGGTCAGGGAGAAGCGCGGCCTCGCCTACTCGGTGTACAGCTTCTCCTCCCAGCACGCCGACACCGGCCAGTGGGGCGTGTATGCGGGCTGCCTGCCAGCCAAGACCGAGGAAGTCCTCGCCATCTGCCGGGACGAGATCGCCAAGGTCGTCGACTCCGGGCTCACCGACGAGGAACTCGAGCGGGGGAAGGGCCAGCTGCGGGGGTCGATCGTGCTCGGCCTGGAGGATCCGTCGTCGCGGATGACGCGGCTCGGCAAGTCCGAGCTGGTCTATCCGCGGCTGGAGCCCGTCGAGGAGATCCTGGCCGAGATCAGCGCGGTCACGCACGACCACATACGAGCGGTCGCGTCGGCGGTGCTTCGGCAGCAGATGGCACTCGCCGTCGTCGGGCCGTTCGACGACGACGAGGCGTTTACCGCAGCGCTCGCCTCCTAGCCATGCCATCGGTCGGGACGCCGGGTCCGCTGCTCGGCGCGGGCCGGTCCGCTGACGTCTACGCGCTCGGCGCAGGCCGGGTGCTGCGCCGGTACCGGGTGCCGATCGATGTCGCGGCCGAGGCGCGGCTCATGCGCTACCTCGCCGCATCGGGCTTTCCGGTGCCGGAGGTCTATGACGCCGACGGGCAGGACATCGTGATGGAACGGCTCGACGGGCCGGACCTGCTCGCTGACATCGGTCGTCACCCGTGGCTGATCCGCAGGCACGCTCGGACGCTGGCGGATCTGCACAACCGGCTGCATCAGATCAGCGCGCCCGCTGGCCTGCCGGAGGTCACTGGTCCGGGCGGCACAGTGTTCGGCGCAGGGAACGTGGTTATGCACCTGGACCTGCACCCCGCCAACGTGATGCTGACTGCGCGCGGACCTGTGGTCATCGACTGGGTCGATGCGCGCTCAGGCCCGGCAGGCGCGGACGTGGCGGTCGCGTATCTCATCATGACCACCGCGGAAACCGACCTGGTCTCCCGGCGGATCCGCCCCCTTATCGGGTTGCTGAGGGCAGAGTTCATCAGGGGCTTCCTCGCCGCGGCAGCTGACAGCCCGTGGCCCCATATAGCGGCAGCGGCGCGGCTGCGGCTGACCAACGTCAACACCCGGCCGTCCGAGGCCGCGCGGCTGTTGCGCATCGCCGAGCGGGCTGAATCGGCCGGCCGGCCCGCGCCGGCCGGCTAGCTGCCGGGCTCTGCGTCGGGCGTCGGCGCGGTCCCCGGGGGAGTCGCTGGCGCTGTCGCCGGGGGGTTCGCTGGCGCTGTCGCCGGGGCGTTGGCTGGCGCTGTCGCCGGGGCGGTAGCTGGCGCCGTCGCTGGCACGGCGCAGACCATGCCGTCGCTGTACCCGGCCGCACCGACGCCGAGCGCCAGGTTGAACCGCCCGCGCATGTTCTCCAGGGCGATGAGGTGCGTGAGCTCCACGAGCTGCTCGTCGTCGAAGTGCGCGCGGAGCCGGCCGAAGAGCTCGTCGGGCACGTCGACCGGCGTCGTGCTCATGCCGGTGGCGTAGTCGAGGACCAGCTTGTCGACGTCGCTGAACTCCTCGCTGGTCCGGTAGTGGGGCAGCGCGACCTGCTCGGCGTCCGTCAGGCCCCAGCCGCGGCTCACCGCCGACCCCAGGTCGATGCAGTACTCGCACTGGGTCAGCGTCGCCGCTCGCAGCTCCGCCAGCGCCCGGGTACGGTTGTCCAGCCGGTTCAGCTTCGCCCTGTTCGCCGTCGCCTGCTCGAGACTGCCGATCCCCTTCAGCAGGCCGGGTACCCGGGCATAGACCCGCAGCGGCTCGATCCCGTCCGGTACTGCGCGCCCGGCTAGCCGCGCGAGCATCCGCCGGGTAAAGAAGTACGCGATTCGCACCTGCAGCCCGGCTTGCCGGTCCGTGACGCCAGTGATCCGGGCCATCGTGTCAGAGCTCCCAGGCCGGGGGCGGTAGCGGCTCATCGGGGTCGTCCAGCCACGCGCGGATCTGTTCGCCGTGCTCATCCAGTGCGGGTGGCGGCAGGTCGTAGCGCGGCGCGGTAGCGGAGAACGTCAGCGCGTTGCGGATGCCCGGCATGGCCGTCTCGCCGCGGCCGGCCAGCACGACCGGGTCGAGCCCGATCTGCTCGGCGAATGCCACGCCACCTGCGACGCTGTTGATCGGGCCGCATGGCACGCCGACGGCGATGAGCAGGTCGAACCACTCGCTGGCTGACCGGGCCTTGAGCTGCTCGACCAGCAGCGGCCGGAGCTGATCCCGGTTCGAGGTGCGGCCCGAGTTGGTCGCGAACCGCTCGTCGTCGGCAAGCTCGGGCGCGCCGAGAACCGTGCACAGGTTACGGAACTGAGCGTTGTTGCCAGCCGCGATGACGAGGTCACCATCGCCAGTTGGCAGTGGCTCGTAGGGGAACAGGCTCGGGTGCGAGTTACCCATCCGGTGGGGCACGACCCCGGCCGAGGCGAACGCGCCGGTCTGGTTGACCATCCCGGCGAGGGCGGCGGACAGGAGATTGACCTCGACGTGCTGACCTTCACCGGTCCGCCGCCGATAGTCGAGCGCGGCGAGCACCCCGATGACGGCCTGCAAGCCGGACATCACGTCGAAGACCGCGATGCCCGCCCGGTACGGCGGACCGTCCGTGTCACCCTGCAGGCTCATCATCCCTGACATGGCCTCAACGATCAGGTCGTAGCCGGGCAGATGGGCGCCGCCACCGGAGCCGAATCCGGTGATCGACGCGTAGATCACCGCGGGGTTCGCCGTCTGCACGGTCTCGTAGTCGAGCCCGAACTGTCGTAGCCCGCCGGGCTTGAAGTTCTCGACCATGATGTCGGCGCGCCGGGCGAGCTCGGCTGCCGCTGCGCGGTCACCTGCGTCCTTGAGATCGAGCAGGACCGAGCGCTTGTTGCGGTTGACGGACAAGTAGTACGTGGAGATGCCAGCGTGGACCGGGGGCATCCAATGCCGGGTGTCGTCGCCGCCCGGGCCTTCGACCTTGATGATCTCTGCACCCAGGTCGCCCAGGATCTGCGTGCAGAACGGCCCGGCGAGCACCCGCGAGAAATCGGCGACCAGCAGCCCGGTGAGCGGGCCCGGCCGCCGGGCAGGAGTCTGGTTCATCGCACGGCAACGTTACCGGAGGGCGAACGGAAAGCCAGGCGTGGACTGCCTCGTCCCGTCGAGGCCAATCGTGAGACCCGCGTAGCCCTCGACCGCCTCGACGAACGCCAGGCCGTCGGGACCGGCGACCGCGAGTCCGGTTGCCAGCGCATCGGCCAGGCCAAGATCAGGTCCGGTCACGGTGGCGGACGCAGCCCTGGCCCCGGCCAGGCCCGAGCGCGGGTCTATGAGATGAGGCCCGCGCTCGTAGCTGCCAGAGGTCGCCACTGCGCCGGTGAGCTCGACGATCTCGGCCAGCCGGCGCGGGGCTGCCGGGTCGGCAATGCCGATGCGAAACGGCTGGCCTGTCGGCATCCGGCCGGAACTGGCGATGTCGCCCGCCGCGTTGACCATCGCACCCGAGATGCCGTCCGCCGACGCGAGGGCGGCCAGGGCCCGCTGAGCGGCCCAGCCCTTCACGTAGCCGGTGGGGTCGAACCCGCCGGGCATCGCCCACGGGTCGAACCACCCGCGAGACAGCTCTCGGGCAGCCTCGCACGCCGCGATCACGTCGGCGACCTCCGCTGGCGTGTCCGCGGCGCTGATCTCGCCACGGCGCAGGCGGCTGACCGGGCTGTCCTCGCGCCACGTGCTGAAGACTTCGTCGGCTCGGTGCAGGAGGTCGCAGGCTCGCTGGATCTGCCCGGAGAGCCCGGCGCGCTGGCCGGGGGTCGCTGCTAGCCCGGGATACACGTCGATCGTGATGACCGTGCCCATAACGGTCTCGAGCCGGCTGACCGGCGATATCGTCACGCGAACCCGAGCGAGTGCAGCGCCCCCTGGAGCGACTGGGCGAAGCCCGCGCTCGTGTAGCTCGCGCCGGAGACGCCCTGGATGTTGGCGCTCTGCGCCTGCAGGACCTCCTGCTCCAGCATCGGGATGGACTGCTGGTCGATGAACTGGGACCGGGCATTGCTGCCATCGTCAAGAGAGGCGAGGGCGACCTTGACGATGCGGTGACCGGACACGGTGACCCGTACCGAGAGCGTGCCGTAGTCGTAGTAGACCGATGGCCCCACCGCACTGCGCCCGGCCCCCGACTGCTGGCTGGCTGACCCGGCCGACGCGCCGCTCGCCTTGCCGCCCTGGCTGGACCCTGAGGCTGCCGGGCTGGCGCCGGAAGCCGACGCAGCGGGCAGCGCCGATCCCGCGGGGCTGGCCAGGCTGACGGGCGCCGTGTGGAACTTCAGCACGCCAATCAGGCCCACCACGGTCCCGGCGATGACAATCGGCGCACGCTTCATGACAGCGAACCCGAGCTGGCGCTAGACAGCATCTTCTCCTTCTCCGTGTCCGCTAGAACCCGAACGACTCGATGTGGATCTGCTCGGGCGGCACGCCAAGCTTCGCGGCCATCTCGACAATCTCGGTACCGAAGCCCTCCGGCCCACACACGTAGATATCGCGGGTGACGATGTCGGGCACCAGATGGCGCAGATGCCGGGCACCCAGCCGGACCTTCTGGCGCGGCCCGACGAGCTCGTGCAGCCGGCCGCCATGATGCTTGACCAGGGAAGAGATCTCGTCCCGATGGACCAGCCCGTCCGGCGTCGATGCGCGGAGCAGAACGGTGACGTCGGTCTGGCCGGGCAGGTCCTCCAGCAGCGCCCGCAGCGGCGTGATGCCGACGCCGGCCCCGACCAGCAGCACGCCGTCGGTCGTCCGCGCGTGGTGGGTGAAGGCTCCGTAGGGTCCCTCGATGGCGACTGGCGTGCCCGGTCGCAGCCGGGTCACGAGGCGGCTGAAGTCGCCGGTGGCCTTGATGGTGACACGGAGGTAGGGCGGGCGCGGCAGCGCCGAGAGCGAGAACGGGTGCGCCTGCCACCACAGGTCCCTGGTGAGAAACCGCCATTGGAAAAACTGCCCGCCGGACACCGCCAGCCGGTCAAGGTGCCGTCCCTGGCAGATGACCGAGACCACGCCGGGCGCCTCGTCCCGAACCTCGACGACGCGCAGCCGGTGCTTGAGGCTGCGCCAGACCGGCTGGCTGACCCGGAAGATCAGGACCAAGCCCGCGGTGACGACCCAGACCGTGATCCACAGCGCCCGGGTCAGCGGGTGACCGACGAAGGATGCCCCGGTCACGATCTGGTGGGCAAAGGCCAGGGCGAGGCCGAGGTACAGGTACAGGTGGATCGCCCACCATGTCTCATATCGCAGCCGGCGCCGGACCGCGTGATACGAGGTGATCCCGGCCAGCAGGAGCAGGCCGAATCCGACTGACCCCGCGAGGATGTCGCGGTAAGAGCGAAGCAGCACCCACACCTCGTGCAGGAGCCCTGACCGGTCTGCCTCGGCGTAGCCGAGGGTGATCGCCACGACGTGGGTAGTGATCAGCCCGATGGCCCACGGGGCGATCTTCCGGTGCCAGCGGATGAGCTGGTCCTGGCCGACGCTGCGCTCGAGCCAGGGCAGCCGCGCGATGAGCACGATCATGATCAGCATGAGGTAGGCGCCGGTCAGCGCGGCCAGCCGCCCGACGGCGGTCACCAGCCCGCCTGGCGCCACGAGGGCCCCGTGACTCTCGTTCGTCAGCGCGGACGCCACGACGACCCCGAAGCCGATGCCCGCGAGCCCTGCGCAGACGTCCACGAACCGGGGCCGGGGCGCGGGGGCTGACCGCCGCCAGATCACGTGCGGCACGCGCCCGTGGTCGCCGGCCGACGGCTGACTAATCGGGCTGGTGGCAGCGTCGGGCAACACGTCCTCATGATCGGGGGCCGGGCTGGGCACAGCCTCCGCACTAACCGAACGTTCACTCTCAGGAGGGTGAAGATCGGGTTAAGGGACCGGATTCGCCGCCAGCTTAGCTGAAGTCATGACGGCTGACCTGGCATAACGCAGCAGCTCGTTCCGCGTACTCCTTGAGCTGCGCCAGCTCCTCTGTCCAGCCGCGCTGGTTTCCTGCCGCCGCCTGCCCTTGCTCGTCCTGGCTGATCTTCAAGCTCGCGAAGCCGGTCTCGACGACGCGAAGCAGGGTTCCGAGCGGCACCTCGGTGAGGGTGAATTCCACCAGCGTGCCCGTTCCGGTCCCCGGATCGGCCCCGGCATCTCTCGCCCATCGGTAGGAGAACACGCTGGGCTGCTCGACCCGCTCGACGACCGCCTGGAACACGGCCTGATCCTGCCAGCCGAACTGGGCGTGACCACCCGGCCGCAGGTCGATCTCGGCAGATGCGCCGAACCAGTGCGCGACGTCCTCGGCGCTGGTCAGCACTTCCCATACGCGCTCGCGCGACGCGTCGATCACGACGTCTCGCTCGATCCAGTCCTGTGCCATGGTGCATTCCTTCCCGCCTGGATCCCGTCGCACCAAGCCGGCGCCCGTCGCTGCCCGCACGCCAGGGCCGAACGGCCCGGCCGCCGGGCAGCGTCAGAGCTGGCCGACGTCGGTCACCGTGACGACAGCGACCCCGGCATCGTCGGAGGCGTCCAGGTCCACGGTGGCCGAGAAGCCCCAGTCGTGATCACCGGCGGGATCGTCAAAGATCTGCCGTGCCGTCCACAGGCCGGGATGCTCCTCGAGAATCAGCATCCTGGGACCCCGCGCATCGGCCCCCGTGAGAATCTCGCCGTGCTCAGCGAAGTACGGCTCGAGGGCGTCCGCCCACGCGTCGGCATCCCAGCCGGCGTCGGAGTCCAGCTCGCCCAGTTCGTCGAACCGTCGCAGCGCGGCCAGCTCGACCCGGCGGAACAGCGCGTTGCGCACCAGCACCCGGAACGCCCGCTTGTTCCCGGTGACCGCGGGCGGCCGGTCAGCCGCGAGGTGCTCGGCTTCCTCGACCGGGTTGCGCAGCTTCTCCCACTCGTCGATGAGGCTGTGGTCGACCTGCCGGACCAGCTCGCCGAGCCACTCCGTCAGGTCGGCTAGCTCCTCGGTCCTGGCCTCCTCCGGCACCGTCTGCCGCAGCGCCTTGTAGGCGTCGGCCAGGTACCGCAGCACCAGCCCCTCCGATCTGGCGAGCCCGTAGAAGCTGACGTACTCGGCAAACGTCATGGCCCGTTCGGCCATGTCGCGGGCCACCGACTTGGGCGACAGCTCGTGGTCGCGCACCCACGGGTGGCCACGGGCATAGATCTCGTAGGCACCAGAAAGCAGGTCGGCGAGCGGCTGCGGGTAGCTGACCGACTCCAGGAGCTCCATCCGCTCGTCGTACTCGATTCCCTCGGCCTTCATCGCTGCCACCGCCTCGCCGCGCGCACGGAACTGCTGCGCGCTCAGCAGCGGCCGCGGGTCGTCGAGGGTCGATTCGATCACCGATACGACGTCGAGCGCGTAGTCCGGAGCCGTGAGGTCGAGGAGCTCGATGGCGGCGAGGGCCAGCGGCGACAGCGGCTGGTTGAGCGCAAAGTCCTCCTGCAGGTCGACCGTCAGCCGGGCACACCGGCCGTCGGAGTCGGGCGCGCTGAGCCGCTCGACCACGCCGCCGGACAGCAGCGCGCGGTAGATGGCGATGGCGCGGTGGATGTGCCGCCGCTGCGCGGGCCGGTCCTCGTCGCTGTCGGTGATGAGGTGCTTCATGGCCGTGTACGCGTTCCCCGGCCGGCCGATCACGTTGAGCAGCATGGCGTGGCTGACGTCGAAGCTCGACGCCAGCGGCTCCGGCTGGGCTGCGACCAGCCGCTCGAACGTCGGGCGGCCCCACGACACCATGCCAGGCGGCGGCTTCTTGCGGACCATCTTCCGGCGCTTACGGGGATCGTCCCCGGCTTTGGCCAGCATCCGCTCGTTCTCGATGACGTGCTCGGGCGCCTGCACCACGACCCGGCCCATCGTGTCGAACCCGGCCCGGCCTGCCCGCCCGGCGATCTGGTGGAATTCCCGCGCCAGCAGCAGCCTGGTCCGCGTGCCATCGAACTTTGACAGCGACGTGAACAGGACCGTGCGGATCGGCACGTTGATGCCGACGCCGAGGGTGTCGGTGCCGCAGATGACCTTGAGCAGCCCGGCCTGGGCGAGCGTCTCGACCAGGCGGCGGTATTTCGGCAGCATCCCCGCGTGGTGCACCCCGATCCCGTGCCGGACGAGGCGCGACAGCGTCCTGCCGAACCCTGGCGCGAACCGGAACCCGCCGATCAGCTCGGCGATCTCGTCCTTTTCCGCCCTGCTGGACACGTTCACGCTCATCAGGGCCTGCGCCTGCTCGATGGCCGCGGCCTGAGTGAAGTGGACGATATAGACAGGCGCGTCGCCGGTGTCGAGGATTTCCTGCACGGTCTCGTGCACCGGCGTCAGTTCAAAAGAGAAGGTCAGGGGAACGGGCCGCGTCGCCGAGCTCACCACCGCCGTGTCGCGGCCGGTGCGGCGGGTCAGGTCCCGCTCGAACCGGCTGACGTCGCCGAGGGTCGCGGACATGAGCAGGAACTGCGCCCGCGGCAGCTCGATGAGCGGCACCTGCCACGCCCAGCCGCGATCGGGGTCGGCGTAGTAGTGGAACTCGTCCATCACTACCTGGCCGATGTCCGCGCCGGACCCCTCGCGCAGGGCGATGTTAGCCAGAACCTCCGCGGTGCAGCAGATGATCATCGCACCGGCATTGACGCTGCCGTCGCCGGTCATCATGCCGACCTCGTCAGGCCCGAAAATGTCGCACAGCGCGAAGAACTTCTCCGACACCAGCGCCTTGACCGGCGCGGTGTAGAAGGTCCGGTCGTCGCGCGCGAGGGCGGTGAAGTGCGCGCCGGTCGCGACGAGGCTCTTGCCCGACCCGGTCGGCGCGGACAGGATCACGTTCGCCCCCGAGACGATCTCGATCAGCGCCTCTTCCTGGTGCGGGTACAGCGCGAAGCCCTGCTCGGCGGCCCAGTCAGTGAACGCGGCGAAGACGTCGTCCGGCTCGGCGCCGTGGGGGAGTCGGTCGGTAAGAGTCATGTCGTCGTCCATGCTGCCAGTCCGCTGGCAGCATGGACGACGACGGTGGCCGCTAGTACCTCGTCGGGGCTAGCCGTTCGCGCACGTAACGCCGTTGGGCCCGTAGAAGCCCGGGCCGGCGAGACCTGGCCCCGTGATGTCGGGCTTCGTGGCGGTACCACTGGGATACGCGGTGTCGAACCATTCAGTGAAGAACCGGCTGAGCAAGCTCTGGCACCCTGCGCTCTGGTTCGGCAGAGCGTTTGCGAACGCGGCTTCCCACTGAGCCTCGGTGATCGACCCGCCACCGTAGGTCTGCTGGACCTGCTGCAGCACCTTGGTGAACCTCGCAGTGCCGAGGATCTGCCAGAGCGCTATATAAGCGCTGCCCGGCCGCTCGTACGTCGGGCTGCCGTCGAACAGCGAGTACGGCGTCGGATTGGACGGTGCCAGGGCCCAGAAGCTGGCGCCCCGTGCGTAGTTGGCGTTGAACTGCGCGATCAGGCTGGCCTGGAACGCCGCCTGCCCGGCTGCGGTACCCGGACCGCCGGCCGCGTTCTCGGCGTTGCGCGCCGCGAACATATACTCCCCGAGCGTCGCCATGCCCTCCTTGAAGAAGGTCATGGTGTAGTTGCTCTCGCTGACGTTGTCGCCCCACCACTGGTGCATGTTCTCGTGGTTGAAGGTGTCGGTGTCGATCGTGCCGCCCGCGAAGGTGATCATCGTCTGCATCTCCTCCTCGAAGCTGGCCGAGGGGGTGCCCACCACGACGCCGTCGGTGTCAAACGGGAACGGCCCGTTGAACTGGCTCTGGAAGTCGGTGATGTCCTGCTGCTGGTCCATGATCGCCTGATTGACGGCCTGCTGTTTCGCGCTGATGGCGCTGTCCTGCGCCTCCTTGTAGACGATGCCGTCGCTGCCCACGCGGGTAGAGAACGTGTAGTTGCCGACACTGTCCTCGACCAGGTAGCTCGCGATCGTGGCGGCCGAGTGCCAGTGGTAGGTGGTTGACCCGGCGGGGAAGTTCGCGTCTGGCGCGCTGTGCGTCGTCGACACGAGGTCGCCGTTGGCCACCGTCGTCTTGCCGGCGTTGACGGTGTCGTAGAAGTCATACGTCAGCTTCGCCGCCGGGTAGTCGTTCAGCGGCATCCAGTCCTCGGTGGCAACCGGCTCGGTAGTGACGAAGCCGCCCCCCTTGGCGGCGAACCAGCCCTCAGTGGTGCCATCGCCGTCGTTGTGCACGCCGGGCCGCCCAGTGTAATTCACGACGACGGTGAACGTTGAGCCGGATGCGATCGGTGCTTGCGGGGTGATCACCAGCTTGTTCGCCGGGCACTGGGTACCGTCGAGCGAATCCGCGCCGACCTTGGTGTTCGGCAGTTCGGGCGAGCACGCAGGCGGCAGCGGGTTGTTACCCGGGCCGCCGACCGGATTGAGCTGAGACGCCTCGTGCGCCAGCGGATTGGGATCGTTCTGGCCGATCGGGTCGCCCGGGTAGGTGGGCTGCACGAAGGTGAACGATGCTGGCGCGCCGTTCACCGTGACGGACTGGACGCTCATGTCCGGCCCGTCCTGCTTGTTTGCTGACTGCCGCTCGAAGTCCAGGCTGAAGTCCGTCAGGCACTGCGTCGCCTGGTCGGTGAGAGCGACGTTGTTGCCTGTCAGGAAGGTGTTCGCGTTCGCGTCGTACACCATGTGGACGTCGGTGTGCTTGCTCGTATAGCCGCCGTTCCCGGTCTCCGGGTACATCCGTGACCCCACCGGAGCCAGCGTGTGCGCTCCTGAAGAGCACCCCGAGGTATCGGCGGAGGCGGCCGGGCCCCCCGACACTACGCTGGCGCCTAATAGGGCCAGGGACGCGGTCGCGGTCGTGACAGTTATCAGCAGGCGGCGAGTCGCCATTCCGAATCTCCTGTCTTCTCAGGTTACTTTGACCAAACTGCGTAGCGTTTGACGGCTAATTCAGCATCCTAACGAGAGGAGGTCGCGTCAGGACATGACACAAGAACCACTGAGCGTCGTGATCACCGGCGGCGCCGGGTTCATCGGCACGCGACTGGCCAGCGAGATCCTTGCTCGTGGCGCGCTCTCGGTCGCCGGAGCGCCGGCCCGGCCGGTGACGAGCCTGGCCCTGCTCGACCGGGTCCCGCCGGCAGCAAAGCTCAGTACGGACTCGCGCGTGACGGCCTGGCAGGGCGATCTTGCTTCCGAGCTCAGCGGCAGTGGCGGCGGCCCGCTCGCCGGAGCGGATGTCGTCTTTCACCTGGCCGCGGCGGTGAGCGGGGAGTGCGAGCGCGACTTCGACCTCGGCATGCGCGCCAACCTGGCGCTCACCGAACGGGTCCTTGCCGCCTGCCGGCAGGGGGGCAGGACGCCGGTCGTCGTGTTCTCCAGTTCGCTCGCGGTGTTCGGCGGCACCAGCACGCATCCGCTCCCGGACGTGGTCACCGATTCGACACTGCCGGTGCCGCAGAGCAGCTATGGAATTCAGAAATTCATCGGCGAGCAGCTGGTCGCCGACTATTCACGCAAAGAGTTCATCCAGGGCCGGTCGGTCCGCCTGATGACCGTGAGTGTCCGACCCGGACGGCCCAACGCCGCGGCGTCCGGGTTCTTGTCCGGCATCATCAGGGAACCGCTGGCAGGCATGCCCGCGAATGCTCCGGTGCCGCCCGACACGGTCGTGGCTCTCAGCTCTCCGGCCCGCGCGGTCGAAGGGCTGTTGCGGGCGGCAGAAGCAGCAGCAGGGGAGTGGGGAGATCCGACGGCAGTGAACCTGCCGTCGGTCGCGGTCAGCGTCGGCGACATGGTGCGGACGCTCGAGCACGTCGCCGGTCCCGCCGTCAGCGCCCTGGTCAGCTGGGAACCGGACGAGGTGATCGCGTCGATCGTGCGTAGCTGGCCTGCGCGCCTCTCGACCACGCGGGCAGCAGCGCTCGGACTCAGCGCGGACGAGAGCTTCGAGGCAATCGTCCGCGCGTACATCCGCTCAATCCGGTAATCAGGCCCGACCGTCGCGGGGCAGCGCGTCATTTCGCGTCAGCGGATGGTCAGCCCCGTGTCGGGATCGAAGAAGTGCCATTGCTGCGGCTCGACGCTCAGCGTGATCCGGTCCCCGGCACGTACCGGCGTGCGCGGGCCGACGCGTGCGGTGCCGTTGTGCGCTTCCGACGCGAGCAGCCCGGATTCGATCTCGCCGGTGGCCGCCGCGAGCATTCTGGCGCCGGCCGCAGGCGCGTCGATCGAGAAGAACACGTGCTGCTCGCTGCCGAGCATCTCGACGACCCTGACGCGTGCGGTCAGCGCCGCGGGGGCGGTCCCGTTGCCGTCTGCGCCCAGGACAAGGTCCTCGGGTCGCACGCCTGCGATCACCTTTCGTCCCGAATACGCCGTCAGCGCCGGCCGCACGATGCCAGCGATCCGCTGCGAGCCCAGCACGAGGCCCCCGTCCGATATCGACGCCTCGTACAGGTTCATTTCCGGTGATCCGATGAACCCGGCGACGAACAGGTTGGCCGGGCGCTGGTAGAGCTCTCGCGGCGTGCCGTACTGCTGCAGCACGCCGGCGTGGAGCACTGCGACCCGGTCACCCATCGTCATCGCTTCGACCTGATCGTGCGTGACGTACAGCGTCGCAGCCCCGATCTCGTGGTGGACGCGGAGCACCTCCGAGCGCATCTGCACCCGAAGTTTCGCGTCCAGGCTGGACAGCGGCTCGTCCATCAGGAACGCTGATGGCTCGCGGACGATCGCCCGGCCCATGGCGACCCGCTGCCGCTGGCCGCCGGACAGGCGGTCTGGCTTGCGGTTAAGGAGATCGGACAGCCCAAGAAGTTCCGCCGCCGAACGGACGCGTCGTTCCCGTTCAGCCCGCGGGACCTTCTTATTGATCAGCGCGAACCCGATGTTCTCCGCTACGGACAGGTGCGGGTAGAGCGCGTAGCTCTGGAAGACCATGGCGACATCGCGCTGTCGCGGCGAGACGTCATTCACCACTCGGTCACCGAAGCGGATGGTCCCGTTCGTGACGGCCTCTAGCCCGGCGACCATGCGCAGCGCCGTCGTCTTGCCACAGCCCGAAGGTCCCACGAGCACGACGAACTCGTGGTCGCGGACTTCAAGGTCGAGCGAGTCGATGGCCCTCACGCCGGTTGGGTAGATCTTCGTGAGACCGGAAAGTGTGATTGCGGACACTGGAGTTCCTAGTTCGCCACGCTGCCGAGCAGCAGACCGCCCCGCCAGTAGCGCTGGAGCACGGCGAACAGCGCGATCATCGGGATGACCGTGACGAGACCGCCCGTCACGAGGAGCGGGTAGAGGAGGAAGAGCGCGACGAGCGCGGGCC
>Ga0126383_10001330_pt1 | contig 15267 bp, 15 predicted proteins | sample PanSoiMetPlot_35_FD_96882 | JGI IMG/M metagenome (GOLD analysis project Ga0126383, IMG submission 96882) | Tropical forest soil microbial communities from Panama - MetaG Plot_35 | ecosystem: Environmental > Terrestrial > Soil > Tropical forest > Bulk soil | place: Panama | collected 2016-02-17
CAGCTCGTGCGAAAAGCGTTGGGCGCGAGCGCCGTCGAGATCAAAGGCAAACGCCTGCTGCAGCGGCAGGACGCGGCTGAGGGCCTGGAGTTGGATTCGACCCTGATTGCCACAGCCGCAGATGGTCGCCACTTTCGCATCGGCGCGAGCGAGTCGCTTGGCCGCTACCGCAGTCGCCGCGCCCGTCCGCAGGATGGTGATCTCGATCGAGTCCATCACCGCCAGCGGAGAACCGTGCTCGGCGTCGCAGAGTAGAATCAGACCTTGAATGCTCGGCAGATTGAACCGCACCGCGTTGTGGAAGAAATTTCCGTTGAGCTTTGCTGCGAAGTAGCTCCTGGGTCCGGGAAAGAGCGCGGCTTTGATGTGGAAGCCGCCGCCGTCGGTGGGAAGCGAGAGCACACCCGGTGGTTTCAGTTTCCCTTCGCCATGCAGTTTGAAGGCATGCTCCACCGCGGCGATGCACTGGTCCAAGCTCAACAGCGAGGCTACCTCCGCTCGAGTCAGCAACAGCGTTCGCTCGCGCTTCATGGCCGGCGTCCTTGGCTCGGGGCGGACAGCAGCTCGCGCAGCTCGGCGCCGGGCTTGACCTCGATCGGCGCCTCACCCCGTCGAAAGATGCGCGCCCCGCTCGAGCCCTTGAGAACCATGGAACCACGCTCGATTCGAAGGAAAGAGCCCTCGCGAAGGCCGACGACGGTCTGCTCGTTCTCTTCGAGGAATTGCTGGATGCGCTCTTCCTGTGTTTCTCCCATGTGAGTCGAGGCAGGATCTGGGTCGAGGTAGTGGGGGCTGATCTGGAAGTCGACCAGACCCAGCGCCTCGAACGAGCTCGGCTCCACCACGGGCATGTCCTTGGTTGTCTTCAGGGTGGGGCATGCCACAATCGCGCCCGCGCTCGAGCCGATATAAGGCATGCCTTCGACAACTCGCTTGCGCACCGCCGGCATCACTCCGGACTCTTGAAGATTCTTGAGAAGGCGAAAGGTGTTTCCACCTCCGACGAAGACAGCCCCCGCACTTTGCAGTGCGCGCAACGGATCGCTCGCGCGATGGATCGACTGAACCTCGTAGCCCATCGCCTTCAACCGAGCAGCGACCTTCGCCGCATAGGCGTCGCGATCGAACAGCGCGAAGGGTATGAAGAGAATTCCTTCAGTGGGCGGGAGGAAGTCGCGCATTTCTGGCTCGACGTGATCCAGGAAGCCTCGGCCGTGTTGCATGGAGTTGCTGATCAACAGCAGCCTGCTCGACTCTGCGCGCTTCATCGGTGGCTCCGGCCTTCGCGGCTATTTGCGTCCTCTGATTCAGTTGTGATACCACATGTCGTCAAAGATTCAATTGCCTCAAACTGAACGTGAGCGCGTCCAATCAACTCACCGCGAGACGAGTGACGCTGCTCCCGTCGGGCGCTACGCGCGACGCGAGCACGCTTCTGACAGCGCGGTCGCTCCGAGCCTTTGCCGATGGCTTCGTCAGCGTCCTGCTGCCGGCCTACTTGATCCGCCTTGGCTTTAGCGGTTTTCAGGTGGGGGCCATCGCTACCGCGACGCTGGCCGGCTCAGCGGCGCTCACGCTGCTGGTTGGGATGGTGGCGCACCGCTTCTCGCGCCGGCGGTTGCTCGTCCAAGCGACGATACTGATGGCGCTGACCGGCGTCGGTTTCGCATTCGTTCACCAGTTTTGGCCCTTGATGGTGATCGCGTTCGTGGGAACCTTGAACCCCTCCGCGGGCGACGTGAGCGTGATTCTGCCGCTGGAACAGTCGCTGCTTCCTCAGACGGTCCCGGACCAGCAGCGGACAAGCTTGTTCGCTCGCTACAGCTTCGTCGCTTCATTGGCCGGAGCAGCCGGAGCGCTCAGCTCCGCGATTCCCGCCTTGGTCGCGGCGCACCGTCCATCCATCGAGCTCGGGGCGATGGAGGCAATGTTTCTGCTCTACGGCGCTCTGGGAATTGTCGCCTGTTTTCTCTATCGCACGCTCTCTTCGGCGGTCGAGCTGCCCGGCAACGAAGCCTCGTCTGCGCTTGGCAAATCAAGACGGCGGGTCTACGCGCTTGCCGCGCTCTTTAGCATCGATGCATTCGGCGGTGGATTCATCGTGCAATCGCTGCTCGCCTTGTGGTTGTTCAATCGCTTCCATCTCTCCCTTGAAGCCACGGGCAGTATTTTCTTTTGGACCGGAATCCTTTCGGGCCTCTCGTATCTGGCCGCCGCTTCCATCGCTCGGCGCTATGGCTTGATTCGGACGATGGTCTTCACGCACCTGCCCTCGAACATATTGCTCGTCCTTGTACCTCTGATGCCCAGTCTGCCGTTGGCCCTGGGCTTGTTGCTCGCTCGCAGCGCGCTTTCGCAGATGGACGTCCCCACCCGAACTTCGTACGTGATGGCTGTCGTGTCGCCGGCGGAGCGTCCGGCCGCCGCGAGCGTGACCGCGGTTCCCCGCAGCCTGGCCGCTTCCGCCAGTCCTCTCTTGGCCGGCTATCTGCTGGGGCTGACGACATTCGGATGGCCGCTGCTTCTCGCCGGCGTTCTCAAAGGCGCATATGACATTTTGCTCTTGACGATGTTCGCCCAGGTTCGACCTCCCGAAGAGGCGGCCAAGGGCTGATCTCTCTACGCGGTTGCGCTGTCGGCCGTAAAGCGGCACGGCCTTCGCTATGCCGTCAGTGAACGCCGGTGACCCTTGTCGTCTTTTTCCATCGCTTTCCGATCTCATGAGTAGGGCCGACGACATGCCTTGAAAGGGCACGAAAGGAACCGACCATGGCGAAGCTGCGAGTCATTTCCGCATTCACAAGTTTGGCGTCTGTCTTCACGAGCGCGCTGGTCGCGTTTCGCACCCGCCGAGCTTCCCCACCAGGCGCGCAGTTGAATCCGGCAGGCTCGCGCAGCACCTTCGAGCACGGCGCGTCTCAAAGCCAACAGCGCGACGACAGTAGAGCCTGGCCGCCTGCGGACGGCGTGTATTGGGGAATGTAGCGCGGCACTGCTGGTTCGCGATCGAATCGGAAGAGTTGTATTTAGCCCCTGGTGAAAGACGCCGAGCTCGTTCTGACAGGTGGGACGATTTACGCTGGACCGGCTGAAAGCCCAATCGCGAACGGCGTTGTCGTTATCCGCGACGGCAAGATCGCCGCGGTCGGGGGGGAGGATTCTTTCCGCGCGCCCGGCGGCGCTGAGATATTGGATTGTACCGGGCTCACCCTCGTCGCCGGATTCTGGAACAGCCACGTTCATTTTTTTGAACGAAAATGGGCCGATGCCGTGAACATTCCGGGGGCCGAGCTCGCCGCCCAGCTAAGAGCCATGCTCACGCGATTCGGTTTCACCAGCGTGTTCGATACTGGCTCGCTCTGGGAAAACACGCGGCGGATCCGAGATCGCATCGAGTCAGGCGAGATCGCAGGTCCGAGAATCCGCTCGACCGGCGAAGTTCTGATGGGGCCGGGCTGGCTGCCACCCGAGACGATTCTCAAAGCACTCGGGTTTATGCACGTGCCGCCGCTGGAAGTCAGCGATGCCGCCGGAGCGCTTGCCGCCTCGAGGAAGGTCCTCGACAGTGGTACGGACGGCCTGAAGCTCTTCGCAGCTTCCCCATCTCAGCCGTCTGCGATTCTTCCCGGCGAAGCGATTCGAGCCGCCGCCGCCGAGGCCCATCGGAGGAACAAGCCCGCGTTCGTTCATCCGACGAGCCGCGACGGTCTACTCGCGGCGCTGGCCGGGGGCGTGGATATCGTGGCCCACACCACTCCCCAGTCGGGTCCGTGGGACGAAGCTGTTTTGGCAGCGATGCGGCAAGCGAAAGTCGCCGTCATACCGACTTTGAAGCTGTGGAAATATTTGTTGCGCCACGACCGCATTTCCTTGGCCGATTCGCTGACCCAGACCGCCGTCGGCCAGCTGCGAGCATGGCTCGCTTCAGGAGGCGAGATCTTGTTTGGGACGGATGTCGGTGGGATGGACGAGTACGATCCCAGCGACGAGTATGCGCTGATGGCGGAGGCGGGAATGACCTTCCGCCAGATCCTCGCCTCGCTCACTACGGCTCCGAGCGAGCGATTTGCCGAATCGGGCATACGCGGGCGCATTGCCCCCGGTCTCGCCGCAGATCTGGTTGCCTTGAACAGGGACCCGTCGCGCGACGTTCGCGCATTTGCCGACGTGCGATACGCGATCAGGGGCGGCTCGTTGATCTACGAAGCTTCGCGGCAAAAGCATTGAAGGAGACGCTCCCACCTCCTGGCGAGTGCTTAGTAAAATGCGAATCATCCGAGGTGAGCAACCTTGGCGGAGATCGCAAGGGACGGCGCGGGCTCGACAATAAAACAGATTCGATGTCAACTTTTTGGCGAAATGCCCCACAAGTCATGATCCGGATCCTGTGTGTCACTCGTAGAGACGCACGACGCTCAGGATTTTACGGGCAAGCATCGGTTCCAGGTTGATTGGCTGGACCAAAATCCCTGAGTGCTCCGAGACTCCGACAAATAGTTCTCTGCAAGCGACTCTCGAAATGGCGTGAACTCCTTCGAAATCCGCGACCAGGAAGCAGCGGGGATACTCGATGCCGCGCAACGCAGCTCGGACCTGTTGGCGAGTCCGCAGCTGCGACAATCCAAGACTGCTGAATGCTACGTAGGCCAGACAAGCGCAATCCCTCGCAATGGACTTCCACAGGCTGTGCGCCAATGCCCCGCGTGCCACACCGCCCGACGTCCCGCTGTCCCGTCCACGGACGTACTTGCGACGGCCTTCGTCAACCGTCGCAAGCTCGCCAGATAAGACGCGAGATGCCAAGAGTTGGCTGGCTCGTGCGCGCGAGACGCCGAGCGCTTGCGCCAGATGCTTGTTTCGAAATCCGCCAGGCCATCTAGCGAACAGCGCCTCAAAGACGTGCTTGATATCCCTCATCCCGTCGCACGTTGCGACGGCCATGCCACCGAGCCCGTTCGTAGGCCCCGCACAGTGATAAAGGCTTTCAAGCTTAACAAATATTTCGCAAGCTGCTGAAACAATTCAGAAATCGTCTGCGAGATGTTAAATCTAATGTGTTTACTCCTATGCGCGCTCTCTTAAACTCTCTCAGGAGCACGACCTAGTTCGTCTGCCATTTCGGACTATCGTCCATCTGTAATTCGGAACTGGCTATGGAACGGTACAGATTCCCAAGCGGGTCGATCTGGAAGTCGAAGCCAGTTTTTGGACGGGACAGATTCCCAGACTGTCGCGGGAACCGAGTTGGGCGCGGGCTGCAAGAGCGCTGGGTAGGCGCCACGTCAACTGGCCGTCCCCTCTGAGCCGTAACTGGTGCAAAGAGCCTGAGCGATCGGCGAGGCCTGCCTCTGCCAACTGCATTTCTCAGATCCAGTCATCGCTGCACCTCACCGTCGCCGGTGTTGCGGGGCTCAGTCCGAGACCGCAATGCTGTCCCCAGTTCCGTGATCTTCTATTTGAAAACGCAGGAACTGATGAACCGCTCGCAATGCCTTTGGACTTGCCGTGGCGATGACGACGCGGCCGCCGAGATCCGTTTCCTCGAACCGGTACTGAATGAGCGCCTTGAGCTTTTTCATACTCGAAACTCCGGGCGGTGATTTGGCGTGGATGAACATCGGCAGCTCGAAATCTCCAGATGAAAACGCTTTGGCGATGTGTTGAAAATGTTGCCGGATTGACTGTGTCGTGGCTGTGTCAGCGGCATCGCTGGCCTCGGCCAAGATAAATCCTCCATTCCGAGTGAGTCCAAAGTGATGCACTGCCTTTTGATGGGAAAAACCCATTGCCTGGTCGCCGCGCTCGGTCACGCCGGCCAAGTGAGCGTTTTCTCTTTCTGACTTCCCTGCCGTCACCTCTACCGAGTGCTGCTGGTGCAGGGGACATCCCGACATATCGCCGGTTCTCTCAACTGCATTCATCGCCGCTCCGACCAACAAAACAATCAGCGCAAACGAGCTCAGTTCCATTTCATCTCCTTTGTATCGTTCGGCGCCCGAAACGCTCCCTGAGAGGTCGAGGGGTGGAAGGAACAGGAAGGGGTTCATTCGCGGCCAGAGCATCGAGCAATCCGGCGCGCGCTCCGGGCGCAGCCTTCGCGAGTAGGTCGTCCCAATCCAGCAGCACAGATGCTAAGAGCTTCCGTTGGCGGGTCAGCTCTTTGAGACGCTCGTCGATGGCCTCCAGCTTTTTTCCGGCGAGCGCCCGTACCAGGCGACAAGGGGCTCCACCGTGATCTCGCATCTTGAATATTTGCGCCAATTCGTCGAGCGCAAATCCGAGCGCGACTGCTGTCCGAATGGCTTGAACCCTCTTCACAATCGATGCCGGATATTCGCGATATCCGCCGGACGTTCGAGAGCTCTTGGGCAGTAGACCCCTGCGTTCGTAGTACCTGAGCAAGTCAGGGCTTACGCCTGTCCGCCGAGCCAGCTCGCCGATGCGCATCAGGCCATTTCGAGTCTCTGCCGTCACTTCGCGCAGTTTCCAACCTGGAATGCATTCCAGAGTCAAGGTCGATCGGACGTCAACCGTTCCAAGCTCGGAGCGAGGGAGGAACCAATACCTCTCGGCGCCTCTTCGAGGCATCGGCTACGCGCTCGCCACCCGCCGCGGGCCTCGGTGCCGATCGAACCAGTGTACCCAGAGGATTAACAACCAGCTCGCGGTGCCAACCCAAGCGACGGCTTTCCAATCGGGCGGCGGCGGACCAACAATGCTCGAAACATAGAAAAAAAGAATGAGTGCAACGAAGGTCCAAAAGGCGATGATGCCGGTGCGATCGCGGGCTCGGGTCGCATTGACGTAAATGCCTAGACCGGCGAGGAACAGCGCGCTCTCAATGGCAATCGTTCCACCCGTCGAGCTCCAAAGTCCGAGCCCTACCTTGGGCCCGCCAGGATACAGCGGCAAATCCGGGCGGTGGACGATGAAGTCAAGCACCCAGTGGCTGAAGACACCAAGGCCGATGACGATTCCACCGGGCCTGTACTTCGTGGCCAGCCAATAGCCTCCTCCAAACAGCACCGACCAAACCACGGTCATTAACAAGCTGTGAGACCATGGATAGTCGTAAAGATCGATCCGAAGAAAGTGCGGATTGTCCCGCTCGATGCGCGCGTGTTCCATGCCCAGCAGCAAAAAGATTGGCCATAGCAAATCGAGCAGCAGCGGCGCCGCCATCAACAGGCCGAGTGACGTCCGGGGCGCAAAGCGCTTCGAGGCGAAACCAACTGCGTGGTGACCGATGAACACGGGAAATCTTGTTCGACGTTTCTACGCGCCGGCGCTGCCGAAACGCAAGCTTCGTCGTCGAGCCGAGCACTCGAATGTCAGGAGTCGCGGGCCAAAGCCTCAAGAGGCTTTCAGCCGGTGATGTCTCACTCTACGTCCAAGCGTTACCGGGCTCATTCCAAGCTCGAGGGCCGCCTTGCGCACAACTCCGCCGTGGCGATTCAGCGCTGCTTCAATCAATTCGCGCTCGAATTCCGCCACCCGTCTTCTCAAGAATGTCCCGCTGAGGGACGTCACAGGCGCTTTGAGCACCTGCTTCGGCAGCACCGCGACGCCGATCGGCTCCCCGGGTCCGGTCAAGAGAACCGCTCGCTCGACGGTGTTGCGCAGCTCGCGAACGTTGCCCGGCCAATCGTACGCGGTTAACGCCGCCTCCGCCTCGGCCGTCAGCGGCCCGGGCGTGCGCTCCATCGACTCGGCGAATCGCCGGACGAAATAACGCGCCAAAGGCACCACGTCTTCACGCCGCTGCCTCAGCGGAGGTAAGTCAATTGGAAATGTATTCAGACGATAAAAGAGATCGGCGCGGAATCTGCCGGCGTCTACTTCGGCGCGGAGGTCGCGATTGCTCGCCGCCACCAGCCGGACGTCCACTCGGTGAATTTTGGTGCCACCGACGGGGCGCATCTCGCTGGTATCGATCACCCGCAAGAGCTTGGCTTGTAGGGCAGGCGTGGTGTTTTCAATCTCATCGAGGAAGAGAGTGCCCCCTGCCGCAATCTGAAAAAGCCCGGGGCGGTCGGCGGTCGCTCCGGTGAAAGCGCCCTCCACGTGCCCGAAAAGCTCGCTTTCCAGCAGCGTCTCGGTAAGGACGCCGCAGTCGATCGCCACGAACGGGCCATCGGCGCGCGTGGAGAGGGTGTGCAACGAGCGCGCCACCAGCTCCTTGCCCGTTCCAGTCTCTCCTTGAAGCAGCACGTGCACCCGGTGTGGGGCCACGGTTTGAATCAGCTCAAACACCGCACGCATCGCCTGGCTTTCAAAAATTATCTCCGCCAGCGGAACAACTTGAGCCAGATGCCCGGCGTTGGCCCTGGCGTGCCCTCGAAAGAAGGAGCGCTCGAGCTCGACTCGCAGGCGCCGCAGCTCGCTGCGAATTGCGTAATCCTCGCATGCGCGTTTCACTGCCAACCTGAGCCAATGCGGATCCACAGGCGGTGCAAGCGACTGGTACAGTTTCCCTTCATTGTGCAGGCGCACTAGGCTCGTTGCATCCGCCTTGGCACAATAGACAACCCGCGGAGTATGGCCGAGCGTAGCCATTTCGCTTTGCGGATTGCCCCCCGCCTCTTGACCGACGATTCTATCGACCACCTCCAGCGCACCCGTCTCGTCTTCTCCAAAGACGAGCACTACATACACGTCACCTCGGCTCAGCAGCTGGCTGAGCTCTTCTTCGGATGAAGCCGCGTGGACGTCCACGTCCGGCTCGAGGACCCTTTTGCAAAGATTGCTCTCCGCCAGCGAGGGATAGACCAGCGCAACGCGCGGGCGATAATCCACCAGGTATCGCCGCAGCACCGCCCGGTCGTTCGGCCGGACGTCGGTGAAGCAGATTCCGAAGGCGAACCGGTGCGGGCTGCGTAAGTGTGCGGCGTTCTGGTCAACCCATTTGACGCGGCCCCGCATGCGCAGGGGTGAGTCGTTCCCCGGGAGGAGAAATTCCACGTCGATCGAGGTTTCCTCGCGAGGAGGATCCCCCGATGGTGCTGCCACCGCCAACGCCATCCCGCCCGAGCTGAGATTGAGCGACCAGCATTCGCCGTAGCTGGGCCGGGTGACAACCCTCACGTACAGCGGAAGCCGGGGTTCGCGATCGGCTCGGTTCTCCGAGGGACGATGTTTCACATTTGTTCGTTGCACGTCGAAATTGAATCATAGCCAAACGCAGACATTCCTTGTTGATTGGCTTGTTTCTGCGCTTTCAATACACAAGGTTGATACACCCACACTCAGTCGCGGCGAGACATTTCAAGAGGATGCCGTAGGCACGGCAGCTGCTTTGACTCGCATACATGCGCGTAGGCCTGGACGTGTGGCCCTTGAAGGTCGCAAGCCCCACGTTGGAGGTGTGGCGAATGAGCAGCATCAGTCGACGAGGTGGGGCATTGAATACAACGTGGAGTACGGCAGGCGTCTGCCTGTTGGCAGTCCTGCTTGCCGGAAACGTCGCTGCGGCCAGTAGCGCGAGCCATGGAAACAGAGACGTTGACCGAGATGACGACGACTCAAAGATCGAGATTGAGCGCGCGGATGCCGACGCCACGCTTACGTGGCTTTTCATTCATGGGCGCAACCTGGGCATCAAGGCTCCGGTTGTCATGCTGGGCGGGACGAACCTCGTCGTTGAATCCTCATCGCCGACCGATGTCGTCGCGACGCTGCCCTTGGGCATCTCGGCGGCGACCTACCGGCTCGTCCTGGTGAGGCACGACGGCGCGGAGGCGATCTTCGACGTGAGCATCGGAGGTGTTGGCTCCCAAGGCCCCGCTGGAGCGCAGGGCCCTGCCGGCCCGCCGGGAGCACCTGGCCCGATCGGACCTCAGGGACCTGCCGGACCCAGTGGAGCCACCGGACCTGCGGGCCCTGCGGGACCGCCCGGACAAACGGGCCCTCAAGGAGCGATTGGTCCGCCGGGGCCCGTCGGGCCAACCGGAGCTCAGGGCCCTGCCGGCCCGCCGGGAGCAGCTGGCCCGATCGGACCTCAGGGACCTGCCGGACCCATTGGAGCCACTGGACCTGTGGGCCCTGCGGGACCGCCGGGACAACCAGGCCCCCAAGGAGCGATTGGACCGTCTGGGCCCGTGGGGCCAGTTGGAGCTCAAGGACCTGCCGGACCGCCGGGACAGACGGGTCCTCAAGGAGTGGTTGGACCGCCCGGACCCGTCGGGCCAGACGGAGCTCAAGGACCTGCCGGACCGCCGGGAGCGCAAGGACCCGCGGGAGCGGTCGGCCCACAAGGCCCCGCCGGTCCCCAAGGAATCCCCGGACCGTCGGGATCCGCGTTCGTCGCTCTGAATACACCTCCGAGCGCCCGACCCAGTTGTAAAGATGTACTCACCCTCACGGGCGTCCACTTGAGCGGCACCTACTGGCTGCAGCGCTCTGACGGCACCTTGTACCTCGCATTTTGCGACATGAATACCGACGGCGGCGGTTGGACAGCGGTGTTTTCAGGTATCAACGGCTCGAGCAACGTGTTCGATCACTTCGATGTCGGCGCCTACGGCGCCATCTGCACAGATCCCTCCAATAGATGTCTCAGACGCGCCCCGGCCTCCATTGACCCGGTGAACACCGAAGTTGCCGTCTCTTGCGGCGGCGCGATGGTCAAATTCCTGATCAACGATCTCGTTTATCAGTGGATTACGAGCGGGACTCAAAACGGCTGGATAAGTCTATCGTCGACCGCGGCGAGCATCGGCGTCACTCCGGTGAACCCGAACGCGTTTCCACAGATGCTTTGGACCGGCTTGGGACCCAACACCAGCTTCATCTTCAACAGCCAGGACATGGTCGCCGGAGCGCAGTTCACGTTTGCCCAGTCATACAATTTCCAGACCGTTTTCGACGGTTGCAACGGCCAGCCGGATCAATCATCCATCGTTCGCATCTACTATAGGTAACGCTCAAAGCTGCCTGCCCCGGTCGCCCCGACCCCGTCGTTCGGCCGCTGCAATGGCGACTGATTAAATTGCGTCGCGTTCCATGGCGGCCGTCGCACCAGCAGGCGGAGGACAGCCGTGGGTGGGCTGGAGCAGCTGGTGGTCCAGCTCTGCATGCGAAGTCGCGAGAATGGGATCGCACCACTTGACGACTCTGCTCAGCGGTCCGGTTCTTTGCGGTGGCGGCGATCCCAGCTCTCCTCCCGAAAGCGAGAAGCAATTTCCAGCGCTCGCGGACGCTGCGATTCGCTGAAGACTTTCTCTGCCTCGAGGTAAGCATTGGTATCGTTATCGTCCATCCGCTCTTCTGCGGACATTGGACCATTCGCATTCGATGGCGCGCCTCGCTTGCCCCCCGTCGCGTGCCCTCCCATCCCGCCTCGGGATCGACCGCCCATCCCGGGCTGGAGTGCGTTGCTTGGGGGTTGACCACCCGCTTTCTTCTTGTCCGCTTCTTGCCGGAGCGCTGCATTTTGGCGCTCCAGCTGGTCATTGAGGTCCTGCAAACGGCGAACTTGCTCCTCGCTGAGCTGAAGCTCGCCCTTGTGTTGGAGCACCGCTGCAATCGACGAGCGCGGTAAGGGCGGCTCAGGCGGCGTTGCCCCGGCCGCTGGCCGCTGCGGTGAGCTGGCGCATGCGGTCGAGAACAGCGCAGCGCACACCACAATGCTACTCCTGCAGATCATGCCTCAGCCGTTTCGAGCGTTTCTGCTGCATTCCGAATCGTTCCGGCCCATCTCGGTTCGAAGTTTGATCAAATCGCCCAGCGATGTTGCGGAAAGTTTTCAAAAGGACGAAGAAGTGCGAAGTCAAGCAGAGTTCTCTCTTGACGTCACGACAGCCTAGGCGCGCGTGCGCCTGTCGCCCACACCTCGGCTGGAATCGAGGTCGAGCCTGCCGTCGATGATCGCCAGCGCCGAGTCATCTATCGGCAGAACGCGATAGTCTTACCGAACATGGCTTGGAATCGGCGCCACTTTGTGTGGCTTGGATTGCTACTTCTGCCGAGCTGCGCCTCGCCCACGCTGAAGGCCCGGCTGGTCAATGCGGAGCGCCGCGCCACGGAAGCCGAGAAGCTTCTCGACGAGGCAGAAAGGCAGATGGCGGAGCTAGAGCCGGCGCCGGCTGAGCGCGCGCTCAAACAAGCAGAGCAGGCAATGTCCGACCCGGATGTTGGCTACTATCCGGAGCGGCAGCAGATCCGGGATCGCCTGGCAGCGGATTTCAGAAAGCTGCCGGAGGTGAAGAAAAAGCGCGAAGCCCGCGATCTGGCGATTGCGGTCGACGCGCGCCGGGTCGAGATTGAAAAAGCCTTCGCGGAATTTACCCCTGCCAGCGCGGCACTGAAAAAGCCGGACGTTGTACGAGCCGAGATCGATCGAGCCGCGGAAACTGCGGGCGCGCTCAAGGATGCAATCGATCACGGGAGGGACCTGGAACCCAAAGACCAGAGCTACGCCGCGTATGTCCGCAGGTTGCGAGGTTTCCTCGATCAATCCCACGCCGAGATCGAGCTCGCCAAGAAGCGTTTGGAATTTGCGGCCGGTGCGGGAAAGCTTCGCAGTGAGGGCCTCGAGCTTGCTCAGCTCGCGAGGTCCGAGCGCAACCGTGAAAATCGGGCGAAGCTACGCGCAAAAGCAATCGAGAAATTCAGCGCGTGTGCAAATGACGGTGAGCGCATGCTCGGTCAGCTCCCGGCGCTTGCCACAGCGGTTACCGTCATTGGCGCTGAGTCGCTGGCGCCTCGAGCGGTGGTTATCGGCTGTATCAAACGGGCCCACCTGCTCAGACAGGCCACTCGTGAGCCAGTGAAGTCCGCGAGCCGAGTTAGACGCTAGACGCCCGGACTACAACCTGCCGTTGCACCGGTAGAAGAAACCCTCTTCGGTCCGAATGATAGTAGTCTCCGGTGGATTGAGCCAAACCACTCTGCTCGGGCCCTGCGTCTTAGTCTCATCGCGCACCGGATTATGGACGCCGTAATCCAATAGCTCGCCAATCAAATAGCACTTCGTCTCTCTCGTACTATCATTTTGAGCGACACGGGTCGGCTGTGGAGACGTTGTCGCGCAACCAAAAGCCATTGCCAATACAATCGCCAGCGAGAGCTTCATAGCGTCCTCCTGCGGAAAGTGTTTCCCACCTAGCTCGCAGAGTACAGAGTCAAGCACTCGGCCGTCCCGAGCGCAAGTGTATCGCGAAGGACGCCAGCCACTACCGCTGCTTGACCGATCCAAGCCCTAGGCGTACAGCGTCCGCGCATCGCAAAGGGAGGGGTTCCCTCGGTCGCACCCTAACTAAAAGGAGGTTGGTCATGAGCGCTATCGCCTGCCGTCCGCACGTAACTGCCGCATTGGCCGCGAGCCGATCCTTTCGCTACCTCATCTTTGGTTCGCTTGCCCTGCTGCTGGGGGCTGCAACCGCCAATGCGAACGAGGAGCAAGAGGGGCACCGAACATCGTGTGCACGCCTGACTCGGCTTCGATTCGAAGGAAACACGACCGTGACCGCCGCCACCGAAGTGACGTCGGGCACCCTGACCACCCCCGCTGGCCAAGTCCTCACGAACCTTCCTGATTTTTGTCGCGTCCAAGGCCTCAGCAGGCCTACGCGCGATTCGAACATTTACTTTGAAGTATGGCTGCCCACGCGCACCTGGAACCGGAAGTTTCTCTCCTCGGGCGAGGGCGGCTATGCCGGCACGCCTAACTATACACGCCTTGGGTTGGATGGCGGCTTGGATGAGCTCCTCCGGAGGGGTTACGCAACCGCATCGACGGATACCGGCCATATGGCATCAGACATGTGGTGGGCGATTGGACATCCTCAAAGGGCCATCGATTACCTTTATCGTTCGAAGCACCTCGTCACCGTCGCCGCCAAAGGCTTGATTAGAGCCTTTTATGGGCGGCCGCCGAGCCATTCCTATTTCAACTCTTGCTCGAACGGCGGACGGCAAGGTCTGCTCGAAGTTCAACGGTATCCGGGAGACTACGACGGAGTCGTCGTCGGGGCGCCGTGGAACTTCCAGTCGCACTCAAATGCAGGATTTGTCTGGGACGCACAAGCGATCAGCGCCGTGGGTGCGGCGATACCAGTTTCAAAGCTGCCCGCGATGAATGCCGCCGTCCTCGCGGCTTGCGACGCCGATGACGGCCTCGTCGACGGCGTGATTGCCAATCCGCCAGCCTGCACTTTCGATCCCGCCACCCTGCTTTGCCAGGGTGAGGAGACCGACCAATGCCTCACTCAGCCGCAACTTGACGCGCTGAGAAAAATTTACGCCGGACCTTCGAATCCAAGAACAGGCGAACAAATCTTTCCCGGCTTTGCGCTCGGTGGGGAAGCTGGATGGTCGGGCATCGTCACGAATTTCACCGCTTCGGGCTTGGGGCAGGGCTACTTCGCCAATCTGGTATTCGAGGATCCGGACTGGGACTACAGCACCTTCGACTTCGACGGCGACATGGCATACTCCGACCTCAAGGTCGGAATTCTCGGCAATGCCATCGACCCCGACCTCTCCGCAGCGAGAAGGAGAGGTGTGAAGATCATCCAATACCACGGATGGAACGACCAGACCCTCCAACCGGCTTACAGCCCCGAGTACTACGAGTCGGTCGTGCAAGCCATGGGCGGGTTGCGTCGGACGCAACGGTTCTATCGACTCTTCATGGTTCCCGGGATGACGCATTGCTATTTCGGGCCTGGAGCGACGAGCTTCGGAGGCGTCGGGCAGCAGATCCCGCCGTCGCGCGATCCAATTCACGATGTGCAGACCGCGCTGGAGAGATGGGTCGAGCACGGCGTTGCGCCAACTCGAATGGTCGCCACCAAATACACCGACGATGCCGCCACCACTCGCACCGTGCGGTTGACTCGCCCGCTCTGTCCGTATCCGCAGGTCGCTCGGTACAACGGATCGGGTGATCCCGACGACGAGCGAAGCTTCACCTGCGATGGGCGCGGCGCAGGCGACGAAGATCAAGAGGGCGATGAAGACTGACGACCAGCTTTCCAGCCTCGCAACAGGAAGCGATAAGAAGCTCGTCCCTAGCTACCGACGAAGTTCGGGTCGAATGTTCCGTGCACGTTGTTGATGTAGTTGACCCCGACGTCCGCCGGGAGGCCGACATACGCGTCGATCAGCGTACCGAAAAAACCGCAATCGCTCGTCGTCGGAACGGTGAAGCTGTTGTTGACGTAAGTGGCAGTACCATCGTCCATACTGTACGCAACCCCGGTCAGCGTTCCGTCAGTCCCCGTCGTGAGCGCGACGTCTATCTCGTCGACCCGGCAGTCAGGTGGG
>Ga0126383_10001332_pt1 | contig 15245 bp, 14 predicted proteins | sample PanSoiMetPlot_35_FD_96882 | JGI IMG/M metagenome (GOLD analysis project Ga0126383, IMG submission 96882) | Tropical forest soil microbial communities from Panama - MetaG Plot_35 | ecosystem: Environmental > Terrestrial > Soil > Tropical forest > Bulk soil | place: Panama | collected 2016-02-17
ACGACCTACGATGAAAGGGCATGGATGGTCAAGACGGACGCGTTGGGGAACGTGCAGTGGAACAAGATCTACGGTCCTGACGTTCAGTATTCGAACCGGTACTTCCACTCCTTCCAGCAGGCCAGCGACGGTGGGTTCATCGCTACCGGCTCCACGAACCAGTTCAACAGCGATGGCAGCAATTCGATATGGCTGGTAAAGACTGATTCCAACGACAACATCTCGAGCTGCGCTGATGTCCACAACGATTCAGCGGCAACCGGCTCAATCGCGGTAACAGTCTCGAATGGGGACCTATCAGCTGTCCAGGACAGCGTGTCCTACGTTGTCGACAGCCTAATCCTATTCCCCGCACCCCTTGCAGCAACAAAAGAGTGTAAGTAGCAGCGATTTCTGTCTTAGCAATCTCGCCAGCGTCAGCCTCGGAGCAAGGAGTTGCTCTCGGTAAGCAACAGGAATTTTGCGCTCGCACCTCATATTTGGATTATTTGGCATTCCGCTGTCGAGCGCCCGGCGCGCACCGCTGCCAAACGAACCCAGAAGTTTGTCCGTCGCCGAATGCACATTTCGGCTCGTGCTCTACTGCTGTGCCGTTAAGGCGCTACCGGCGATCGCCTTGACCTCCAGGGCACACTCAGTGCGCGCCGCCAGAACCGCCAAGACGACACGGATTCTGGTTCCCTTTCAGCCGTCCGCATGATGAGGCTGCCATGACTTGTAGCAACGTACGCAATCGAGCGGCGATTCGGTCGATCCTGTTAATAAGTGTGGTTGCAGCAGGAATAGAGGGGAGCATACCTACCCCAGTCTTAGCCGCTTCCTGTGGCTTCAACCTTACAGGAAGCATGAATGTTACGAGGATTGACTTTGCCCGTCTCAGTCACACGCTGAGTCTACTGCCCAATGGCGAAGTGTTGGTTGCGAGAGGCGTTTACGAACCCCAGCCTGGGTATCTGAGAGTTCTGAGCGGCGCGCAGCTCTACACCTCGTAACGCGCATGAGGAAGCGTACCCGCGGCAAAGCACAGTGCGCATTCGCGAAGGAGTTTCGATGATCCGCAGATACTCACATCAATTCGCAGAAAGGCTTGTGTTCGTTGTGCTCCTTGCCATGTGGCTTGCGACGAGTACAGTTTTCCCAGCATTCGCTCAATCCAGCACCTGGACGACCACGGGCAGCATGAGCACAGCCCGAATCAAACATACGGCCACACTTCTTCAGAACGGCCAGGTGCTGGCAGCGGGCGGCGTGAACTCCACTGGCTTCCTTAGCAGCGCTGAGTTGTATGACTCCAGCACTGGGAAATGGACGACCGCCGGAAGCATGGCCGTTGCCCGTGGAGAGCATACCGCTACACTGCTTCCGAACGGCGACGTGCTTGTCGCGGGTGGGCTCACCAACGGCAATTCACAGATCGGCACCTCCTGCACCGCAACGGCCGAGTTGTTCAACCGATCCACCGGTCAATGGACGAGCACGGGAAGCATGACGGTACCGCGCGGCAACCACACCGCTATGCTGCCTGACGGAAAGGTGCTGGTCGCCGGCGGCCTCTGCTCCGACGGCTTTATCTATCCCGGCAACAGCGCCGAACTCTACGACCCAGCCACTGGTACGTGGAAAGCCACCGCAAGTATGAACTTCTCGCGTGCGTCCGCAGGCGCAACGTTGCTGCAAACCGGCGAAGTACTCATTGCTGGTGGGAACGGTACCTCTGCGGATGGCCGCAGCGCTGAGCTGTTTGATGCGTCCAAGGGCCGCTGGAGTGTGACCGGCAGCATGAATACTCCTCGTGGCACGCTCCAGATGATGCTGTTAAGTAACGGCACTGCACTCGTGCTGGGAGGCACAGGGCTCGCCAGCGATGCCAGCCAGTTCTACCTCCCAACCAACGGTACCTGGCACAACATTCAATACTATGTTTCCCCTCCCAGGTGGGGTCATACGGCATTACCAGCTCGGCGCGTCTCTACGACCCGTCCACAAATTCATGGTCGAACAACAGCCTCATGGCAACCGCCCGACAGTATCACACCGCTACGCTGCTCCGAACGGCCAGGTATTGGTGACAGGTGGTCAGATTCTTAACCCTAACGGCACGACCACAGATTTCGCGAGTGCAGAGCTTTATACCCGTAGCGTTTAGAGGAAGTACGCGCGGAAACGTACAAGAATGGTTCTGACTGGACGGTGAAGATTCCGTGGATTTCCCTGAGCTCACGCCCGAAAGCTTCGTCGCTCAACATGAAGAAAGTACCAGAGGATTTACAAAAACTTGACCTCCCCATGACAACGGCTACGCGAGCATCGAGTAACATGAACAAGAGTCCCATCTCGAGCACGAGCCCTAAATGGCCCGTGCCCGCTTGCACCTCCAGAAGAGGACGAGATGTCCGCGTTGCGAGCGCAAGTTGGCGCTTCTCCATCCCTCAAGGGAACAATTCTAGTCATAAGTTCCAATCTGTGTACTAGTGCGAGTGTCAGCGAAATCCTGCGTCGCGCGGGCTACCGTGTCGATCTGGTTGGTGAGGAAACGAACTGGACCAACACACAACTCGCACACTCAGAAATTGTGATCTTGATTGGTTGCAATCGCCGGTGGATTGAACAAGTCTGTTCGTCAATCAAGTGCAGCGCCGCAAATCGGTTGCTTATCGTGCTGGGACCTGATGATGTTGACGCCCGGGTCAGCTTGTTCGAACTCGGGGCTGACGCCTACCTGGCTGATCCGTTTGCTCCGGCGGAACTTCTAGCCAGGATCACTTCTCTCACTCGAGCGCAGAAATGCACTCTTTGAGAAGTCCCACTCGCGAGTAAGAATGATCGACGCAAGTCAGTAGCGAAAGCCCTACCACAAGTGCGGCAATGGGCTCTGCCTTTCCATGCCCGTAGGGGTGATTGTCGTCCGGCGGCCGCAACGCAATCCTCAGTCCGAGGTAGACCACCAAGCCCGTAATCACGTCGGCGGCTGACTCCAGGCCATCAGCAAACACTGGCGAGTCTTTCGGCTGGAAGGATGTCAGCCCTGGGAACGGTATGCGGTTCGGATCCGGTAGAAAGCGCCTTTCTGAAGTGCAGGGGTTGGCTGGGTGCTGGGCGCGTCCGATACAGCCGTTTGAAGGGAGCCGCTAGCGTGCTCCTAGGAGAGGTACCGGCAGAAGCCGCGCTACGACGTGGAAATGGGCCGGGCTAATAGGTGCATTCCGGGCAGTTATTGAACCATGGCTTCACGTTTCCGGCGATCTTGCCTGCCTCCCGCCCGGCTTCGTTGCAGGTGAGGAAAAACTTCACCACGATGGGAACGGAATTGGAGTCATCCGCTTTTTGCGGCACCGGTTGGGCCAGCGGATACTGTCGCCGCCAACGAGCCAATTCCGACGACGCATTGGCAATACTTGCCTGAGCCGCTGTCACGTAAAAATTGTGCTGGCAAACATAATTCTTTAGTTCTGGCGACGAGGCGAACAAGGGCTGCGAGCTCTTAAGGAAATTGATGCGCGAACCTTCTGCGAGTAAGCGTTTGGGGTCGTCCGGCTTAGAACTGGCGATTAACTTGTCGATCGCCATGACGCCCTCGACCGGCTTCATCTGCATTCCTGCCTCTGGCGTCGAGACAATCCCTAGGCTCACCAATGTGCTTGCCAATTGCTGGCGCAGCCCAGTATCGACCGCGCCCGTTGCCGATGAACCCCCGCTGCCCTTGGTCAGTTCACCTAACGAAGCTGAGGTTTGCTGTGGCACCTCCTCCTTATTCTTGTTATGCAGCCAAAGGAAAAGGCCCAGTCCAATACCAAGAAGGGCAATCGCTATCCCTAATATCGTTAGTACACGTTGCTGATAACTCTGGGCGGCCGCCAGGGCGCGTGATTTCTCTTCTAACCGCCTTCTTTCGTCTTCTAGCCTCTGCTTTTCTTCTTCATGGCGCTTTCTTTCATCCTGGATATAGTCAGCAGTGCGCCTACGAGCGACAGCCACCGACGTGAACTCTTCGGCCGCCTCGCGTCGAACCGATTCATCCGCCTTCTGGCTGTCCAGGATAAATTTGATTTCCTCCTCTGCCAGGTCCTCCGGGCGCGCTCTCAACCATTTCGCCGCGTCCTCCAGGCTCGTGCCGGTGAGGAGATCCTCGGGATTCTCGTGGCTTACTTCCCAGGTGCGGCATTCACCAACAAAACGTTGCAGCCAAACCAGGAAGGGTCGATCATTTTCTACCCAGTCGCGGAGACGAGGCCACGTCGTCACCATCCGGTTGTCGGCCATTTGAACTGTTGGCTCGTTGTTAACTGAGTCGCGTACCACCAGCTTCGCATCTACCGCCTTGCTCAGCAGTGCACTGGCGCCATCGGGCAGGTGTGCGATGAGGGTGCGGGCCGCCACCTCGGGGGCCGCCGCACGCTCAGCGGGGTTTACCTGCACGAGCCTAGTAAAGAGGCGGCGTGCTGCCAACTGGTCTTTGCTGGACAGCCCCACGACGAACTCCTCGGCGAGTACCACAACGTAGGGCTTGCGTGCGAACCGCGGTTAAGAAACCCAAGGGTGCCACCGGTGTGGTGCCAAGCGGTGGGCGATCTTTCAACATGCGCTCCAGAATCTTCGGCAACACAATGCTATACGCGAGCACTCGAGTAGCCTAGGGCTGCATCAGTTCCCCAACCCAGCTAGAGCTCGACTTTGTTCCCTGCCTGAAGGGCCGCGAGGAGCGATTTGCGACCGGGCGTGCTTGCCTCAGTAGTAATCTCCCTCAGCTTATCCACAAATGATGAAATTTCCAGATTCCATTCGAAAGTGCTGACATCCTAAGACCAGACGCTACTTGTTGAGAACTTCGACACGCCTGTTCGCCGGGGCTGCAAAGTCGGCTCTACCAAAGGAGAAGCCGTTTTCATTTGTCCAGCATTTCACGACCGACGGAACTGGCTTGCCGTGGATTCCAGCGGAAATCGATTGGTATGTAGCCAGTACACATTCCACTAATGTCTATCTCTAGGCAGCATTCTTCACAGGTTCATACATGGAGTGAAAGCTAGTGCTTTTCACTGCGTACCCATCTTTCCCGGTTGGGTCGTTGTACACCAGGTAGTCGCCCGCCTCATAGGCGGTTGACCCTTCCTTCGTTTGGATTACGCCCTTCTCCTTGGCCTGTTCCGCCCAAACAGACGTGGTCTTTTCGTACATTCCTGGACTTGCCTGCCGATAAGTAGTCCGGAAGGTTTCACTGTCAATCGTATAGACGTCGCCTTGGTTGTTGACCAGCCAGTCGCCGCGTTTGCAGCGCTGTACTCCGCCCCACTTCTTATATTCGAATCCCTCTGTGTCGAGATCCAACTGGACTGCAGTGATTGCGGTCTGCTTCTTTTTCCGATACTGCTGCAAATGACACCTCCTCATGCGACCCTACGGCTAGCCTTATATCACCTTCATGAGATGCCTTCTAAGAACTGGCTGTTGCTCCTTTGGGTTTCAGGAGTCCTTCCAGATCGGCAACAATGTTCAGTAACTCACTGCGATGTGGCTCTTCATGTAGTTCGGCCGCGGTTCTGCAGTCGTCAAGAGTCGATTCAAGTTTCCAGGCTGCAGGGCCGTCTTCTCTGACCTGATCGGCGAGGCGCTGGGCTTTTTCGAGGTCTCCGGCGTCAAATGCGGCGCCGAGGAGCGTGGGATTCAGCCATTCATCATTTGAGTTCCGTGCACGAGCGCGCTCGCAGGCGACGAGTGTAATCGACGCAGAGATGCGCGCTTTATCGTCATCGCCCTTGCGATTACGCGTGCGATACAGCCGAGCTAGGTTCGACGACGGAAAGTAATCGTTGAGATCCAGTCTCATTCCGTTTTCATACTCGGTTATTGCGCGGCTCAGGTCTGCAGGATCTTTAGTGGTATTCCACCTCTTCTTGTAGCGTCCACCAAGCAGACCGCGGCGTTCGGATGTGTCACCGCTGGACTGGATGAGCTCCCTGAGGGCGCCGATCGCATCATCATGATTCCCGGATTTGGAAAGCGCGAGAGCACACTGTTCTTTAACAAGGGGGGAGTTTTTGAGATCTACGGGCAGCTTGTCGGCGAATTCCAGGGAGGTTTTCCAGTCGGTGCAGTCACGTAGCGTATAAAGCAATTCGATGGCTACAGCTCTCTGGATCGGTCCTCCAGTATAGTAGCGGTCGCGAAGTGCAAGGGCGCGGACGCGGCGTTGATCGCCAGTGGCAGAACGCGCTGCGATGATTTCCGCCTGGAATTTGGAGAGTTCCTCAAGGCTCTTCTTAAAGGATGTGGTGCGGACCGGATCGAATTCGGGAAATTTAGGGAACACCTGGTAGAAGGGCGAGTCGCCCGCTGCCATGACGGGAATGGCAGCTTGAACGATATTGATGATCTCGGCGGCGGTCTCGTCGGAAATCGATTCCTCTGGCAATGGATAGCGAATCTGTCGCATTTGGTCGATATCAAAGAGTGCCTTCGACCATGTAGCCGCGGTCATGATGCAACCTTGCTTTTGTGCCGCATGGCGGATACCCACTTCGTAGTAGACATTCCCGTTGGGAATGGAAACATCGGCGAGCACGAGATCAGAGATCGCAAGGCGTTCGATCATCTCGTTAATGATCAGTGCGCCGATATCTTCATTGGCGCGAACGGCTTCGTAGCCGGCATTCTGGATAGCGGGGCGGAGCGCTGCTTCCCAGAGACGATCGAAATTAATCTTGTCGGGCGCTCCACTTCCCGCTGGAGCACCCGTGGGCTTGATGCTGTACGGCATGACCATGAAGCAGATGGGTGGCACGGGAACCTCGGCAAACGATTCTATTCTCCCGACTTTACAGCCAAGCTCACACAGTGGAAACTTCCAGCACCTTCATATCGCGTGATTTGGCCTCATACAGGAAGTGCGCCGTAACGTCGTCGGGACCGCGTGAGACTTTACTACTCTCGTGCTATGGCGCCTCGGCGATAGCAGCCTTCTTCGGCGGCGTAGCTCCCAGCCCACGGTACTTCGGCCCCCAGTTGATGTAGTAGCGATCTATGATGTTCAGGTGCATCCAAAGGAATGGTCCTCCTAGGACGGATAGCACCAAAGAAGCAATCCACTGTAGGACGCTGTTGCGATAGCGAAGAGTGCGGACAAGAAGTACTTCGGCACCTATCGACAGCACGAACAACACGAAGAGGATGCCGACGATCTTGACCATGGGCTCGGACTTGTTCCAGTAGGCAATTAGCAATCCCACAGAGGCCGCTAAAGCTAAGGTGGCCCCAATCACCTTTACAGCCTTAATGCCCGGTAGGAGCTGGAATCCCTTAAAAGCCAATGAGTGCGCTACGTCCAACATCCGGCCCAACTTCTTGAGATCGGCGTTGTCGTCTCTCAACTCCGACGCGATCCCGGAAATTGTCAGGAACCTCCAGCCTGGGTCAGCCGGAGGGTTGGCAAGCGGAAATCCGGTTGCCGCTTGCGGTAGCTCCTCAGCTGTGGCCAGATACCCACTGAGCATGAGAGCGTCAGCTTCGCAGTTGGAGAAGGAATCTAAGTCGGTGCGTACCGAAGCCAGCGCGCGCTGTACGTCGTGACGTATGCCATAGCCGGTGCGCGCGTCCGGGCGGGGATCCACGGATGGATCTTTGCAGTCGAGCCAGTCGACCGGAGCGGCCTTAAGCCCTTTCTTCAAGTGGACGTACATAAAGCCCCGAAGCAGTTTAGATTCCTGTAACGAGCAAAGCAGCTGGTGTTCGCATTGCCGTATACGGGCCATCAGGACGTTGTTTGAACGAGTGGAGACGCCGAGACGCTCTCCGGAAGGGTCCTTGTCGACTCCGGTCTGACCACTGGCATCGCTGACCAGCATTATCACGCATTCCTGCTCATGTAGAGTGGCTACACCCTGGTTATCGAAGACGCCGCCATCAACAAGGCGCACGACGTAATCCTCTTGATACAACTGGTCGAAAACGAGCGGATCGAAGAGGCCAGGCACGCAAGCCGAAGCTGCGACGGCATCACCTAGGCGCACATGTCTGTACGGCCCGGGAGCATCGATGTAGTAGATACGGCGCAGACGGTGATTGGCATCTATCTGGGCATCGGCGAGGGCCTCGGGTGGTTCGCCCATGTAGCTGGCGGTAAATTGCCAATTGTGGCAGGTATTTAGGGTCGTAGAGTTCAGAACAATGATAGGAACCTTGGCTTCGCGGCGCCAATTGTCATAGCGCGGATAGAAGTCGGGCTGGCCTGCCGGATGGACGGTGATCTCGTCCATGTAATGGGGGCCTTTGCCAAGGACCTTCGCGTAGAGCTCCGATTCGTATAAGCGGCCAAGTCGATTGGTAGTTGAGGAATCGCGTGATATAAGTACTGACAAATTGCTTGCTGGGCTGAATAGGGCGCGCATACGAAGATTTTTCTGCACGCCGTCGAGAAACTCTTCTTCCATTTCACGCACGAGCTTTATGTAGTGCTCACGCATGATCTCGCTGTCGGATTTCTCTTGCAGGAGTTTTCTGAGCTTGAGGTAGTAATACATGCCGAGGATGGAACCTCCCGAGACGCAGGAGATCACTTCTACATGGCGGAGCATGTCGCGTTCCGCTAGGCTGGCGAGCACTCCAATGTGATATAGCGACGCCCGGAAGCCGCCACCTGACAGCGCTAAACCGACTTTGCCTCGAAGAAAGGAAAGGGCTGCCGTCGCGTTACCCCCGAGGAGGATTTTAAGGACTGACCATGCCGCACTGGTTTCGATGTCGTCAGCGGCTCTACCTTCTTTCATGGCCTGCAGACGAGCGATATGCGCGAACTGGCGCGCCATGGTCTCCAGCTCCCAGTTCTTGAGATCGGCGTGTGCAATCTGCGCCGCGTTTGCCCTCGCGCGCTCATAGTCGCCGCTGCCCAAGTAGGCTTCCGCCAATTTGGCGTAATACCACTGATCAGGCTTAAAACCTTCTTTGCTCGCTGCATCAGTAAGCACCTTGATGATTTCGGACCGAATTTCCTGCGCCTGAGCGCGGCGGGTGATCGCTGCAGGATCGTCGGGAGGCAAGTGGCTCACTAGTGCATCTAAGATGAAAGCCGCATTCAAGCCGGTGTAGGCGCCCCCATCAGGGTTAACCCCGAGCTTGTAGCCAGTCAGGTAATATTCCAGCGACCGCTGCAGGCTTTCGCGCGAAGCGAACGCCGTAAAGCGCACTTTATGGACGGCACCTAGTATGCCCAATGTGTCCTGCTTGAGTTCGAGCACCTGCCTCAGGGAATCAGGTCTCAAAACGACTGCTGCGGCGTCGATTCGCGGTAGTAGTTCCTGCAGGATGTCCTCCGCTTCCTTGAGTCGGGACGCGATCGGTAGCTCCTGGTCTTTGTAGGTGTAGAGTCCGAGGTGTTTCTGCACCATCAAGCGCAACAAATCGTCGGCCGGAAGCTTCTTCAGGTCGGCTCTAAGCAGCACCTTGCGCGCGTAGCCGATCTGGTCGAAGCCGGCAAGTTGTTTGGCGAGTGCAAGGATTTCTCTTGGTGGTCCCGGCGGAGAGGCAATTACCCTCTTGGCCTGTTCGATCGCGGCGGTAGCTTGATTTCTGATTTCTTCGGAACGGTATTTGGGCATGGAAGTGCCTCGACGCGGATGATGGCGGACTGCTGGGCAGCTTAGCCCATCCAACTTTGCTTCGCAACAAAATCACGCTCAAGAAGTCGATTTGACAGGTGGAACTGGGACACGGAGCTGTCTTCTCATCGAGCGACATCCTGATGCCCGATCTGCACGACCTGCTGACCGCGTTATGGGGAGGCGGCGCGTTTGATGGCGAAGGCATGCCGCTGCATCCGGTGTTCTCCTCGACGGTATCCCTCCAGGCGCGGTGGTTCAATCCGGGCCATATTCAACAGACACGCGACCCGGTGAACCAGTTTGTGTACGTGAATGCCCAGAGCAATGCCAGCATCAATGGCAATCGATACGCCGCGATGTGAAGTTCAAGAGCGACAACGAACCACAGCAGGTGCTATTTGCGGCGATCGGAATGGAGAGTAACGGCGTTTCTTCCACTAGAGAGGTTCGAGCGCAAGTCAGAAGCTGAGGGTCATCTGGCCTTACCGCTTTTACCCAATCTTGTCAGAGGCTGCTGCCTGCATGGGCTGCTGTCGATGTTCATCGCAAATGTCCCGACTGCAGAGAGTATGCAATCGGGGCCGGCACAGGTATCCTTCCAAGTTGGGCCTGATTACCTGCGATAACGTCTGTGGGACGGCAAGAGTTCCGAATCGCCCGTTATCCAATAACAGCACCTAATGTCCTCCTCGCTAGTCGAAATCGCAGTGGCCTTGGTGAGGGCTGTAGAATTGGCCGCCTCTCGCCCGTCATTCCTATAGGCAGCCTAAGCAGCCAAGAATAGGCTTAGGGAGATGCCAATGCAATTCGCTCTGCTGATCTATCACACACCGGAGGAGTTCGCGCTGAGGGAGAAAGACTATAGCGATCCGCATCTCGGCGCCTGGCGAGCTTACTATAAGGCGCTCGTCGAGGCCGGCGTTTACGTCAGCGCCAACGCTCTTGAAGTTCCGGAGACGGCAACCACTGTACGGCATAGGGAGGGTAAGCGCCGCGTGCAGGACGGGCCATACGCAGAGACGAAGGAGCAATTGGGAGGATTCATCATTCTGGATCTCCCTTCCATCAACGCCGCGCTCGAATGGGCTGCGCGATGTCCGGGAGCATCGATCGGAGCGGTGGAAGTGCGGCCACTGGACCCTGAAACCTTGCGCCGTGGGTTCACAGGATGAATGATGGCAATCAGGAGGAGATGCACACCTCCGTTGCACGAACCATAGAGCGTGTCGCTCGAGAATCCTACGGGCGCCTTGTGGCATATCTCTCCTTCCACACCCACGACCTAGCTAGCGCTGAGGATGCCCTCAGTGACGCGCTAGTCTCCGCGCTCGAGACTTGGCCGCAAAATGGCCTGCCGCAAAACCCAGAGGCGTGGCTGTTGACGGCAGCACGACGTTCGCTCATCGATGGTATTCGTCACCACCGCGTGGTTGTAGGGGCCGAGCCGACCCTTGTACTCCTGAAGGAAAGCTCCACGGAACCGGCTCTCTCGACTGCATTTCCGGATGAAAGACTCAAGTTGCTGTTTGTTTGCGCGCACCCATCCATCGATCCCGCCATGCACACGCCTCTTATGCTGCAGACGGTCCTGGGCTTGGACGCAGCTCGTATTGCTCACGCCTTCCTTGCCCAACCCAAGACTATGGGCCAGCGGCTTTTCCGGGCGAAAACGAAAATCCGCCACGGCGGTATTCCGTTTGAAATTCCAGGAGAGCGCGACTTGCCGGAGCGGCTCGATGCCGTGCTTGAGGCGATCTATGCTGCCTTCGGAATCGGCTGGGACGACATGTTTGGCATTGACCAGAGTGGCCGCGATCTAGCCGAGGAAGCCATCTGGCTTGCGCGGGTCCTTCTGCAGCTCATGCCCGGCGAGGCGGAAGTTCATGGGCTGCTGGCTCTAATGCTGCATTGTGAAGCACGGTGGTCGGCTCGCAGAGCGCGCGATGGCCGCTACATTCCTCTTTCGGAGCAGGACCCGAAGCAATGGTCACGTCCTTTAATTGAAGAGGCCGAACGCCATCTCGCCGCGGCTGCCAAGCGCAGCCGCCCCGGCCGGTTTCAGCTTGAGGCCGCAATTCAGTCGGTGCATGCTGAGCGTGCGCTGAGTGGTTGTACCGACTGGGCGGCCATAGGGTTGTTTTACCGGCAGCTAATCCAAATATCGCCCGCGCTCGGCATCAGAGTTGGATATGCAGCGGCAGTTGCCGAAGCACAGGGCCCAGCGGCAGGACTCGCCGTTCTCGACTCGATTGCGTCCGACGACGTGTCGCATTATCAAGCGTATTGGGCAGTTCGCGCTCACCTCCTGCAAAGTCTCGGCATAACCCATGAGGCCTCAGACGCTTACGACCACGCCATCGGCCTTGCCGAAGATCCTGCCATTCGAGAGTTCCTGCTCCGAAAGCGAGGGTGATTTTTTTTTCTGAGTGTAGAAATCACGCCGCCCCATCCGTCAACCCTGTAGAGATGGCTAAACGGTGAAGATGGCCACCTAGGAAGGGGAACAAAAGAATGTGTCCATTTTGCATTACGACTGTGGGACTGATTGTTGCCAGCGCAGTTTCTACCGGCGGACTGGCAACGCTCGCCTTGAAAGTGTCTGACAAAAAGAGCGATTCAACACAAGTCAAACTGAACTCGAATGAAAGGAGCAGTCAACATGCCGACTAACAAAGTTGCCATGAAAACACCCACAATTACTTCGCAGCAGGAATGGGAGGCTGCGCGTCAGCAACTCCTGGTGAAGGAGAAGGCTTTCACTCGCTCCCGCGATGCCTTGGCGGCCGAGCGTCGACGGATGCCGTGGATGGCGGTGGAGAAGAGGTATGAGTTCGAAGGACCCAACGGCAAGGTTAGCCTGCTCGACCTGTTCGAGGGCCGTAGGCAATTGATCGTGTACCGCGCTTTCTACGAGCCCGGGGTGTTCGGCTGGCCCGACCATGCCTGCCGCGGCTGCTCTCTGGGCGCCGATCAGGTGTCTCACCTGGCGCACCTGAATGCTCGGGATACCACTCTCGCTTACGCCTCTCGGGCGCCGCAAGCGGACATCGAGCGCGTGAAAGCGCGGATGGGCTGGGAGCAGATTCCCTGGTACACCATCACCGATAGCTTCGATGTCGACTTCGGCGTCGATCAGTGGCACGGCCACAACGTGTTCTTTCATGACGCCGAGCGCGTGTTCCGCACATACTTCGTCAACGAGCGAGGGGACGAGGCGATGGGGACTGTCTGGAGCTATCTCGACATTACACCGCTCGGTCGTCAGGAGACTTGGGAAGACTCTCCCGAGGGTTACCCGCAAACTCCGCCGTACAAATGGTGGAACTGGCATGACAACTACGGTATCGAGCCGTCGCCAAATCAGAAATGGGTCCAGGTATCCGACGCAAAAGAGGCCACGTTCCGAAAGAGCGACAAAGAGGAGAAAGCGAGCTAAAGAAAAGGCAGCCATCTTGCTAACTTCGAGCCAGCGCGACATCGAGAATCGAAGACTATGCTTGGATAATGGTTGGCAATCCCGAAGCTGGGGATTTTCGCTCCTCGGGTTCCGGTTAGCGCGTCATCCAACCTGATTTCGGCATAACCGCGATTTGTGAGAATCGGTTTGCGACTCAAGAGCGAACCCTAGGTCGTACCGAAATATTCAAAGAGGACTGGAGCTAGGGCTTGACTCGAAATGTTGTGGTCTTGGCCGGAGAGGAATCGACTATGCGCGTTCGGAAGAGCGGCCGCTACAGCCTCTACTGCGTTGCGCAGTTCTCTCGGACTCTTCTCTCCGCCGACTACCAGCGTTGGGACGGAGATCGCGGAACTCCGCTCGTTCAATACCGACCTGTCGCCGAGAATTGTTAGGTCGTAAAGCAGTGTGTTGGCGATCAACTTGTTCCTCTTCCAGGCGTTTGGCATTAGAAGGGGCATGGCGAACACGAAGGCGCGCGGAGCACCATAGACGTCGGTCATAAAGAAGCTCACCGCCCCAGCACGATCGCCCGTCGAAACGAACGTCTGCAGCCGATTCTTGGTATCCTCGACCGAGTTCGCCTTGCCGTTTGTTACGTAGGGCGGTTCATAGAGAGCTATCTTCCTCACCCCGACTCCGCTTGCGACTGCCTGCAAGATGAGCGCTCCCCCGGAAGAGATCCCTAAGGCGAATGGAGGTGCTCCTGCCTGGTTTGCAATGGCCCGGAGATCCTCGATTTCACGTTCGACCGCATATGGCGCTATGTCACCACTCTCTCCGCGACCTCGACGATCATAAGTGAACACCGTGAAATGTTGCGCCAGCACGGAAGCCAACTCCGTCGCGGGTCCGTTTTCGCGATAGCAGAAAGCCCCGTCCACTATGATCAACGGCGGTCCCGATCCCCTTTTCGTAAACGCGATGATCGTGCCATCGCGAGAAGTGGTCGTTCGATTCTCACTTGTCGATTTCACCGTTCGTCCTCCTGAATAGCGAATTGCAAGTACGCCGAACATCACGATGGCGACAATTGCGACGACCGTAATCCGTTTCATAGCTCCTCCTGCTTTGCCTCTAACCCTACTTCAGCGTAATTTGCGCCCTCAACATGGAACAGGCCTTACGCGATCGTGGGGAGGTAGGCGGCAAGGTTCTCCAGAGTTTGGGCTGTGCCGGCATCGACGCGCATTTGGAGCATGGCGTCGCGCTCCTGCCTACTGGCGCACTCAATGGTCATCGTCAGCTTGGTTCTGTTCCCCTCCTCAGTGAAGACCAGCGTCGCAAACTGCTCAGGACTGGACCCGAAGACAAGCCGTGCAGGCGGGGAAATTTCTCGATAGGTGCCGCAGAACGCATGTCCTTCCCCGCCATCCGGTGAGCGGTTCACCCATCGAAAGGCTCCGCCCGGCCGCAGATCGATTTCGCAAACCGCGAGCGGAACACCACTCGGGTCCCACCAACGTGCGACGTGTTCGGCTTTGGTCCAGGCTTCGAAGACAAGCGCACGCGGTGCGTCGAACAGCCGCGCTACCACAATCTGGCGGTCGCCCGGAGTCGTAATTGTGATCGGTCCGAAGTTACTCAGTCGTGCCGGATCTGTATCGCCTCTTCCGTCCATGTGTCTTCTCCTCGTTTTGCATCTCGTTCAGGTACTTGTCCAAGCTGGCAAATTTCTGCTCCCAGAAGCGGCGAAAAGGAGCGATCCAGTCGTCAACATCCCTTAGCGGAACCGCCACGAGCGTGCGCGGACGCCGCTGTGCATCCCGCTTGCGGACAACGAGGCCCGCGCGTTCGAGTACGCTGAGGTGCTTCGAGATTGTGGGCTGACGTAGATCAAACGGCTTCATGAGCTCCGAAACATCTGCGTCCCCGGAAGCAAGGCGAGAAAGGATTTCCCGCCGCGTGGAGTCTGCAAGCGCCGCAAAGACCAAACTCAAATGATCGGCCCGTCTATCCATCGCCATAAAGCTATATTGCCAAATAGCGATATATGTGTCAAGTGTCGGCTGGTCAACCTGTCTGTCAGACTATTGCTGTCATTGCAGTCTTGGCGGGTCGTCTAATTTAGCTTGGACCTCCCGACAAGAAAACTCGACTACACTGCGGGATATGGCACCGACGATTGAAAAAGTTTCAGCAATTACTTTGCGGGTTTCCAACATGCAGGTTTCGGTGCAGTTTTACCGAACTGTGCT
>Ga0126383_10001333_pt1 | contig 15243 bp, 5 predicted proteins | sample PanSoiMetPlot_35_FD_96882 | JGI IMG/M metagenome (GOLD analysis project Ga0126383, IMG submission 96882) | Tropical forest soil microbial communities from Panama - MetaG Plot_35 | ecosystem: Environmental > Terrestrial > Soil > Tropical forest > Bulk soil | place: Panama | collected 2016-02-17
CCAAAAGTTTATCGGCCATATCTCTCCCGAGTTCACAACCCACAGTCACATCCCTTGATTTACCGCTGTTTTCAAATGCCTGAGGAGTTTCAGCCACAGAGGCCCCAGAGAGCACAGAGGGTTTTGGCGCCGCCTCCGTGCCCTCTGTGATCTGCGGTGGCTATTTACCCGGATGAAAAGCGCTGTAACGAAGCGCTGGCTTTGATCATCGTTTCGGCCAGCAGATAGAAAAATGTAGGACAGAATAAGAAGAGCTGCCATTTTTCGGTCCTACATTTTTTTGTTTGGGATGCCGAGATTATTCGCAACGAAGAGCGGTCATCGGGTCCACCTTCGCCGCGCGCCGCGCCGGCAGATAGCCGGCGAGCAGCGCTATCCCCGTCAGCAGCAGCGTGAATTCGACGAACGTCAATGGTTCGAGCGCGATGACGCCGAAGAGCGCGCCGGTCATCATCCGCCCGAGGGCGAACGCCACCGGCAGCCCGATTGCCAGACCTAGCGCCGTGAGTTTGAGCGCCTGACCGGCAATCAACCTGAACACATCGCGCGGCCGCGCGCCCAGCGCCATCCGCACACCGATCTCGCGGGTACGCTGCGAGACTGCGTATGCCATGACGCCGTAGACGCCGACCGCCGCGAGCGCCAGCGCCAGCGCGCCGAACATCGCCATGAGCTTCGAACCCAAACCCAACCCGGCAAGTTCGTCGGCGATCACTTGTTCGTGACTCTTGATTTCGTAGAGGGGCAACTTGTTGTCCAGGGCGGTGATCTGGGCGCGGACGGCCGGCACGGCGGCCATCGGTTCGCCGGAAACGCGTATGACGAAATACGCTCCGCGATCGGGGACTTGCTGGTTAGGCAGGTAGAGCATCGGCGGCGTTTCGCGGTCGAACATGAACCGTGAAACGTCGCCCGCCACTCCGACGATGGTGTACCACGGCGTCGTCGACTCCACCGCGCCAACCTTGACGCGCCGGCCAAGCGGATCTTCATTGGGGAAATACCGCCGCGACATCGCCTCGCTGATCACCGCCACGCGCGGCGCGTCCTCTCCGTCGCTTGCCGAAAATGCGCGCCCTTTAACGATGGGGATGCGCATGGTTTGGAAGTAGCCTGCGCCGGCCTTCTGGTAAGTAATTTCGGGCTTTTGCCCCGGTAGCGTCGCGGGCTGCCCTTCAATTTGAAACTCGATCGAATCCCAATTGTCGCTCCCCGGGAGAAAGCTGGCGAAGCTAGCCGACTCGACGCCCGGCAATGCGGAGAGCCGCTCCTGCGCCTGGCGATGAAAAGCCGCAATCTGGCGCCCCTCTGCGTAACGCGACGGCGGCAGCGTCGCGCGCAGCGTCAGCACTTGGCGCGGATCGAAGCCCTGATGTTTCTTCTCTGTCAATCGCGCAAAGCCTTTGACCGTCAGCCCCGCTCCGACCAACAGCGCCAGCGCCAGCGCGACTTCGGCGACGATCAACGCCTTGCGCAGGCGTTGCCGTCCGGCGCCCGCTCCGTCACTCCGGCCGCCCTCCTTGAGCGTTTCGTTGAGGTCGGGTTTGGAGGATTGCAGCGCCGGGACGAGGCCGAAAACGACGCTGCTCGCCAGCGAGACCACTAGGGTGAAGATCATCACCCGATCATTGACGCGGACGTCTTCCCAGCCCGAAATGTAGCGAACCGCGTGGAGCGGGATGCTGCCGCGGATGTAGTCGAGGAGCCAGAAGGAGACCAGCAAGCCGCAGACGCCGCCGAGCAGGCTGAGCAACAGGCTCTCGGCCAGCAATTGTCGCACGAGCGCCAGGCGCCCTGCGCCTAAAGCCGCGCGGACCGCCATCTCCCGCGAGCGCGAGCTGGCGCGGGCCAGTTGCATGTTGGCGACGTTGACGCAGGCGATTAGCAGCACGAACCCGACCGCGGTCATGAGCAAGTTCAAGAACACCTCGTTGTACTCGCCGTTGGCGCTCCGGCTCAGCAACCTGACTGTCGCGCCACGCCCGGAATTGGTCTGCGGATATTGCGTGGTAAGGCGTTGGGCCAGCGTCTCGACCTCGGCGTTGGCCTGCCCCAACTCGACGCCGGCTTTGAGGCGCGCCACCACTGAAAGGCTCTGCCAGCGGCGTTCATTCCAAGATTCCTTGTCGAGCGCCAGCGGCGTCCACAGCTCGACCGGCTTCGGGAAGGTGAAACTCTCCGGCATTACTCCGATGACCGTGTAGGCTTTTTCATCGAGCGAGATCGTCGCGCCGACGATCTTGGGGTCTGCGCCGAAGCGCCTTTGCCACAGGCCGTACCCCAACACCGCTACCTGACCGCGCCCCTCCTGTTCTTCTTCGGGTAAAAACGCGCGCCCTAACACGGCCTCCTTACCAAGCAGCCGGAAGAAACCCGCCGTGACTTCGGCGTTCTGCACGCGCTCCGGCTCGCCTGCGCCGGTCAGATTTGAGTTCGACCAACGTAAAGCCGCCAGGTCGGTAAAGACCGTCTGCTGACTGCGCAGGTCGGCAAAATCGGCCGGGGCTATCCCGGAGAGTTCGGCCCCATGTTGCGGCGCCGTCCCGAAGACCGACACCAGCCGGTCCAGGTCGTAAAAATCGAAGGGCCGCAGCAAGATCGCGTTGATCAGGCTGAAGATCGCCGTGTTCGCGCCGATGCCCAAGCTGAGCGTAATGACTGCGATCAACGTGAAGCCGGGCTTCTTGACTAACATTCGCGCGCCGTAGCGCAGGTCTTGCCAAAGTGTTTTCATAAAGTTCCCCATCAACGATCCGAGAGACACCTCCGATTAGTCGGCTGATATCCAATCGCCGTGCCAGCGCGTTCCGCATAGCAATAGGCTGAGAACAAACAGGTTGCCTGATAAGGCTGGCGACCGGTTAATAAATGACCGTCCGCATTCGGGATTGGCGATTCCCGAATGCGGACATGGCGAGATCGCAAATCCCACCGCCGGCAGGAGGCCGTAACCAAGTTTTTTGCGACTGACCGCAAACTCAGGTATTGTCTGAGTTACATTATGTAAACTCTCCCGCCTGTGGTGGGATTTGGGATCGGATCCAACTCAAGAAAAAGGATCACAGTATGCACTGGCTCGATTGGGCGATTGTCGCGGCTTATCTGATCTACATCGTTTACGACGGTCTGCGGCTGACGAAAAAAAGTAACGAGGTCGAGGGCTATTTTCTGGCCAACCGCAGCCTGCCCTGGTGGGCAGTCGGATTGTCCGTGATGGCGACGCAGATGAGCGCGATCACGCTGGTCGGCACGACGGGACAAGGGTACGCCGACGGGATGCGGTTTATCCAATTCTATTTCGGATTGCCGATCGCGATGGTCATTCTTTGCGTAACGGTAGTGCCGTTCTTTTATCGCGCGAAGGTATACACGGCTTACGAATATCTCGAAAGGCGCTTCGACTCGAAGACGCGGGCGCTGGCCAGCGCCTGCTTTCTGTTCCAGCGTGGCCTTTCGTGTGGCGTGATTATCGCGGCGCCCGCGGTCGTCCTGTCCATCGCGCTGGGTTGGAGCGATTGGCAGACCGTGCTGGCGATCGGGTTGATCATGACTTTTTACACGATGTTCGGCGGCGTGCAGGCGGTGACCTGGACTGATGTGAAGCAGATGATCGTCGTCTTCATGGGACTGTTTATCGTGCTTTTCGTCATCGTCAGCAAATTTCCGGCGGGCGTCTCGGTTGGCAGCGCGCTCAGTCTGGCCGGGGCTGTGGGGCGCGTCAAGACGGTTGACATGAGCTTCAGTCTCAATGAGACCTACACCTTCTGGTCGGGGTTGATCGGCGGGCTGTTTCTGATGCTCTCGTACTTCGGCTGCGACCAGAGCCAGGTGCAGCGGTTCCTGACGGCGAAGTCGGTGTCCGAAGGGCGCACGTCGCTGCTGATGAGCGCCTTCATCAAAATCCCGATGCAGTTCCTGATTCTCTTCATCGGCGTGATGGTCTTCGTGTTTTATCAGTTCGTGCGGCCGCCGATGATCTTCAAGGCGGACGACAGGGCCAAGGTTCAACAGAGCGCCGAGTATCAAAATCTGGAGAAAGAATTTTCGAGGGCTTTTGAATCGCGCCAGCGCGCCGCGCTGCTCTTTTCGGCCGTCAATGGCGCGCGAACCGAACAGAAGGATGCGCTATTACAGGAATCCATGCGTGGTTTTTCGGACAGGGATCCTCTTCCTCCGTCAATGCTAAGACAATTCGTCGGAGATGAAGATTCGGCTAAGCAGCGTTATGTCACTGCAAATAAAGAACTGAACGACATCCGTAAACGCGCGGGCGATCTGGTCAGGGACGCTACAGGCAAGACGTTCAACGACACGAACTACGTCTTCCCGACCTTCATCACGAGCTACGCGCCCATCGGCGTTGTGGGGCTGATCGTCGCCGCGATCTTCGCCGCGGCGATGTCGGCCAGTTCGGGCGAGTTGAACTCGCTGGCGACGGCGACGGTCATGGATGTTTATCGCCGCCACATCCGCAGGGAGGCTACCGACGCGCACTATTTGAAGGTGGCGAAGCTGGCGACCGGCTTCTGGGGGCTGTTCGCGTGCGTGGTGGCGCTCTTCGCCGCGCGGCAAGGCTCACTCATCGAGGTCGTCAACAAATTCGGCTCGTTCTTCTATGGTTCAATGCTCGGCGTGTTCGCGCTGGCGATTGGGACGAAACGAGCGACGGGAACCGGCGCGTTCTGGGGAATGATCTGCGGGCTGGCCTCGGTCGCGGTGGTCAGCAACTATGGTTGGATCAATTTCTGGCTGGGCAAACTGGCGGGAATTGATCTGGTCGCGCTGATTGGCGATTACTCGAAGATCAGCTTTCTTTGGTACAACGTGATCGGTTGCGTGGTTGTGGTGGCCGTGGGAATGTTGCTGAGTTTGATTGACTCGGGGCGGGCCTCCAGCCGGATTGGCCCTCCTAAAGCTTAGATTTGGGTGTGTGGAGCCCCGAGCGATGTACAGCGGACTGTCCAGCCTGCTGTGGTCTCCTCAAGCAGGCGACTGGCGGAGACCACAGCAGGCTGGACAGTCCGCTGTACATTTTTACCCGTCGATTCGGGTTTGACAACCTACGGCGCGTCATTTCCCGCCGTCTTCAGCCAAATCCAATCCGCCCATCTCACCTATCGAGCGCGGCTTTCGTTGAACTATCACGGAAAATGCTTAAGATGAGAGATGGTTTTGGAGAGACCGCGTCATCCCCAATAAGCTATAGCGCTCAAGAAAAAGAGAATGTGTAATCGTATCCTGGGAGCGCCGTTCATCACTACCTGCCTGGTTGTGGAGGCGCCGAGTTGAAAGGGATTAGCCGGCTTATGAAGTCAGGCAGGCAGGGATGGGCGGCGCTCCCAGGGAATAAACATTATGAAAAAGCATACCCCGAAGAAATATGTTTGCCGGCTGCTCGCGTTCATCCTCGTGGCGCCCGGCATGTTCATGACGGCGCGTACCGACACCCGCCCCGCGGCTGAAGATCGCGGCGCGACCGGGCTTGCGCTGAACTTACGCCGCCTTCAAACCATCGCCAGCGCGCTGCACACCGCCGCGCATCCCGATGACGAGAGCACTGAATTGCTCGCCTATCTAGCCCGCGGGCAGGGAGCGCGCACGGCCTATCTGTCGCTCAATCGGGGCGAAGGCGGGCAGAACGGCATCGGGCCGGAGTTGTGGGAAGGCCTCGGCGTAATCCGCACCGAGGAGTTGCTGGCGGCGCGCAAGCTGGACGGCGCCGAGCAGTATTTCACCCGCGCTTTCGACTTCGGATTCACACGTTCGGCTGAAGAGACGCTGCAAAAATGGAATCGCGAAGAGATTCTGAGCGACATGGTTCGCGTGATTCGAATGATGCGACCACTGGTCGTGATCAACGGATTTTCAGGGACGACGCAGGACGGGCACGGCCAGCATCAGGTCGCCGGAATGCTGACGCCCGAAGCGATCAAGGCCGCCGCCGATCCGAACCGGTTTCCGGAACAGATCACGAAAGAAGGATTGCAGCCGTGGCGGGTGTTGAAGGTCTACGGCCGCCGGTTCGGCCCAACGTCGTCGGGACCGCGCGCCGAATTCGACGTCGGTGTTTACGACCCCGTACTCGGTCGTTCGTACGCGGAACTCGCAGCCGACGGGCGCAGCCGCCACCGTTCGCAGGATTTCGGAATGATTCAGGCTCGCGGGACGCAAGTGCGTTCGTTCCCGCGATTGCAGAGTTCAGTACAAGCGCCCGATGCCGAGAAGTCTTTATTCGCCGGCATCGACGTGACCATCACGGGCATCGCGATGTTCGCGGGCAGTGAAGGCGAGCGGATGACGCCCGCTCTGGCCAGGATCAAGGAGCTTGCCGCGAAGGCGCTGGCCGATTTCCGCATCGAGAGTCCCGAAGCGATTGCGCCGCAGCTTGCCGCGGGGCTGCGCGAAGTCCGCAGCCTGCGCGCGACGCTCGGCTCTCTCGATCCCGTATCGCGCGCGACGGTTGACGGGATGCTCGCCCGCAAGGAGCGGGAGTTCAACGACGCTCTCGCAAAATCGCACGGCGTGATCGTTGACGCGCTCTCCAACACCGAGATCGTCACTCCAGGCGAATCTGTTGATGTGACGACGAACGTCTTTATCGGCCGCGCCGCGCCGGGCGAAAACGGCTCAAACACCACGGCGTCGAAGATTCAACTCATCGCTCCCGAAGCCTGGCGCGTCGAACCGGTTCAGGCCGAAGAGGAGCGGCCTACGGGGGCGCAGGCGTTTTTTCGCGGTCGCGAGAGGGCGGACATCGTCTCGCGTTTCCGCGCCACGGTTCCGGTCAATGAACCTCCGACGCAGCCATACTGGATGGCCAAACCGCGCGTGAAAGACCAATTCGATTGGGACGACACGATGCCACGCACACTGCCATTCGCGCCTGCAATCGCCCACGCGAGAGTGGAGCTGGCGCTCGACGGCGAACGCGTCGTCATCAACCAGCCGGTCGAATTTCGCTTCGCGGACAAGACCTTCGGCGAAATCCGGCGCGAGTTGAAGGTCGCTCCGGCATTGACGCTTACGGTCCATCCTTCGCTGCTGATCATTCCGGCCGGAGATGCGAGTAGCAAGGATATTGTCCGTTTGCCGCGCCAACCGCGCGCGAGGCGGCCTCCCGCCGGAGATGCAAATCGCACGCGCGAAATCTCCGTGGAGATTACTCACAACGAGCGTCGCGCCACAAACGGCGCCGTCAGACTCGTCGCGCCGCAAGGTTGGAAGGTCGAAGCCGACGATCGCCCGCTCAGTTTCACGCGCCAGAACGAAAAGACTGCGCGAACGTTTAAAGTCACTCCGCCAGCCGGAGCTACCGGCGCCTTCGATGTTCAAGCAGTCGCCGAAGCCAACGGTCGTGACTATACCAACGGTTATTCGGTGATCTCTTACCCGCACATCGAGTCGCATTTGATTTACCGCGCGGCGACGACGAAGGTCGAGGTCTTCGACGTGAAGGTCGCGAGCGACTTGAAGGTCGGTTACGTGATGGGCAGTGGCGATGACGGCCCGGAAGCCCTGCGGCAGATGGGAGTCAACGTCAAAATGATCAATGCGGCCGAGTTGGCTTCGGGTGACCTGTCGGTTTACGACACGATCGTGCTCGGCATTCGCGTCTATGAAGTCAACGAAGACGTGATCGCGAATAACAAACGGTTGCTCGATTACGTCTCGAACGGCGGAACGCTGATCGTGCAGTACAACAAGAACGAGTACGCCAACGGGAACTTCGCCCCTTATCCGGTGAGAATGACGCGCGGCGACCGCGTGACCGACGAGAACGCGCCGATCACTGTGCTCGTCCCCGACCATCCGCTCTTCAATTTCCCGAACAAGATCACAGATGAAGATTGGAAAGGGTGGACGCAGGAGCGTGGGCTGTATTTCCTGAGCGACTGGGACGCGCGTTACACGCCGCTGCTCGCCTCGTCCGACGACCCTGGCAATCCGCTCAAAGGCGGGCAACTGATCGCGCAATACGGCAAGGGCAATTACGTCTATACCGCCTACTCCTGGTTCCGGCAGTTCCCGGCCGGGGCGCCTGGAGCGTATCGGTTGTTCGCGAATCTGGTCTCTTATTCAAAAAGAAAGTAGCTGAGTACATAGATAACACTACTCCTGATCATGCCTACACTCGACGACGCGCAATCCGCTCTCGAACGCCATTTCGGTTTCAGCCGTTTCCGCGAAGGACAGGACAATGTGATCGAAGCCGTGTTGGCCGGCCAGGACGTGATCGTCGTGATGCCGACCGGCGGCGGGAAATCGCTCTGCTATCAATTGCCCGCGCTGCTCTTTCCGGGCGTGACGCTGGTCATCTCGCCGCTCATCGCGTTGATGAAGGATCAGGTCGACGCGCTCAACGCCCGCGACATCCCGGCCACTTACATCAACAGCTCGCTCTCTTATGACGATCAGCTCGCGCGGTTGCGAGGAATGTCTCGCGGCGAGTACCGTCTGGTCTACATCGCGCCGGAGCGCTTTCGAAACGCGCGTTTCGTCGAATCGTTGAAGGGCTGCAAAATTTCGCTTTTCGCCGTCGACGAGGCGCATTGCATCTCGCAATGGGGGCACGATTTTCGCCCCGATTATTTGCGGCTGCGCGAGGCGGCTGACGCGTTGGGGGGCCCGCGGATCATCGCGTTGACGGCGACGGCCACGCCGCAGGTCCGGTCGGACATCGCCTCGCAACTCGGCCTCAAAAAAGCGTCCAGTCACATCGCCGGTTTCGACCGCCACAACCTGACGTTGCGGGTCGAGCCTTGCAAGAGCGACAACGACCGCGTCACGACGACTTATCAGATCGTGAAGAGGGCCAAGGGGTCAGGGATCATCTACTGCTCGACGCGCAAGGCCGTGGACGAGGTGTCGGGCAAGTTGCAGCGTCTGGGATTGACAGTCGGCGCGTATCACGCCGGGCTGGACGAGGCGAAACGCTCGCGGATGCAGGATTACTTCATGGCCGGAGACCTGGACGCCATTGTCGCGACCAACGCCTTCGGGATGGGGGTTGACAAATCCGACATCCGCTTCGTCACGCATTACAACCTGCCGGGGTCAATCGAAGCCTACTACCAGGAAGTGGGCCGCGCGGGCCGCGACGGGTTGCCGTCGCTCTGCACGCTGCTCTTCAACTACGTCGACACCCGCACGCACGAATTCTTCATCGAGGGCGGCTATCCGTCGCGCTCCGTGATCGAACAGGTCTATTCCCATCTGCTCGGCCTGAGACTCGAAATGATCTTTCTCTCGGCCAGTGAGCTGGCGACGCGTGTCGGGACCAGGAACGAGATCGCGATCAATTCATCGCTGATCTATCTGGAGAAGGCCGGCCACATAGCGCGCCCCCAAGCGCGCGACCAGGCGATCAGGATGATTGACCGCGCGCCGGTCGGCGAGTTGCGCGTGGACTGGACCGACATCGCGCTCCACGAGGCCGCCGAGCGACGCAAGCTGCGCGAGATGGTCAATTTCGCTTATCACGAAAGATGCCTGCGCCAGTTCATCTTGCGCTATTTCGGCGACCGCAAGGTGACCACCAACTGCCGCTGCTCCAACTGCCAGCCGAAATTGAAATGGGGCGATGCGGCGCCGGTTAAACCGAAGAAGGAGACGGAGCGCGGGCCGGAGCGGGGGCCGGCGCCCGAGACCGCGAAGGTCGCGGAAGCCGCGCCGCAATCGGTCGGCCCGCGCGCGTTGAGTGACGATGAGCATCTGGTCGCGCGAAAGATCCTGAGCTGCATCGCGCGAATGGAAGGAAAGTTCGGCAAGGGTATGGTGGCCAGCGTCCTGCGCGGCGTGAAGGCCAAGAACATCATCGCCAACGAACTCGATCAGCTTTCGACCTATGGCCTGCTCGGCGAACATTCGCAGGACGATCTGACGCGATTCATCAACGCGTTGATCGTCGCGGGCTGTGTCAGGCAGACCGGCGGCGCTTACCCGACGGTCAATCTGACGACCCTGGGCCACGCGGTGATGCGCGACCAGACGCGCGTCGAACTGGACCTGGAAGCCGTCGAGGCCGACACCAGCGACGAAGAGATCACGCTCCCGCCCAATTACAGCGAGACGCGCGAACAAACCTACGCGCTTTACCGGCAGGGACTCGGCGTCAACGAGATCGCGAAGAAACGAAATCTCAAGCCGGTGACCATCGAAGAGCACCTCGCCGCGTTGATCGAAGAGGGGCGCGACGTCAACGTCGCCGGCCTGGTTGACGCCGATGAACGCGCGCTGATCGAAGCCGCGGCCGCAAAGCGCGGGCTTGAGGGATTGCGCCCGATCAAAGATGAACTGCCGGAATGGATTGGATACGCCGCCATCCGCTTCGTCGTCGCCGACCTCAAGCGCAGGCGGAAGGGCTTGGAATGAAGCGCAAGCGTCAGTCCAGTGGGGAAATTCACCACAAAAATCACAAGCTCCCCGCGCTCTTGGCTCCGCCAACACAATTTATGCGCAGACTTCGGATAAATGGGATGGTTGGCGATCAGGATGCGGTCATCTATACTGTTGGCGAAGTATTCTCTCCCTCATGACCTTCTCCCGTCAGCAAAAATTCCCCAACGACCACACGGAGAATGAACGCATGCGTTATCACGCGTTGGCTTGCGATTATGACGGCACGTTGGCCCATCACGGTCGCGTGAGTGACGAGACTATATCGGCGCTCGAACGGCTGCGCAGTTCAGGCCGGCGGCTGATTTTGGTGACGGGAAGAGAACTTGACGATCTGAAACAACACTTCTCGCGCCTGGAAATTTTCGACCGCGTGGTGGCCGAAAACGGCGCGCTGCTCTTTTGCCCGAAGACGCGCAAGGAGAAGTCGCTCTCCGAGCCGCCACGGGAGGAATTCGTGCGACTGCTCGAAGAGCGCGGCGTCTCGCCCGTCTCGGTCGGGCATTCCATCGTCGCCACCTGGGAGCCACACGAGACAACCGTGCTCGAAACCATTCGCGATCTGGGGCTGGAGCTACAGGTGATCTTCAACAAGGGCGCGGTCATGGTTTTGCCTTCAGGCGTGAACAAGGCGACGGGACTCAAGGCGTCGCTCGATGAACTGGGACTATCGCCGCACAACACCGTCGGCGTCGGCGACGCCGAAAACGACCATGCCTTTCTCAGTATGTGCGAATGCTCGGTGGCGGTGGCCAACGCATTGCCGTCGCTCAAGAAGGAGGCCGACCTGGTCACTCGCGGCGCTCACGGCGACGGCGTGATCGAGCTTTGCGAGGCGTTGATGGCCGACGACCTGCGCGAGCTCGAGCCGAAACTGGCGCGCCACAGCATACTGCTCGGCGTGCGGGAAAGCGGTGAAGAGGTAAGGTTACAGCCTTACGGCCTCAACATATTGATCGCCGGCCCTTCCGGCGTCGGGAAATCGACCCTGGCCACCGGCTTTCTAGAACGTCTGGCCGAGCGGGGCTATCAGTACTGCATCATTGACCCGGAAGGCGATTACTCGACCTTCGAGGGCGCTGTCGTGTTAGGGGACAACCGCCGCGCTCCGAACGTGGACGAGATCTTCGAACTGCTCAATCAGCCGTCGCAAAATGTCGTCATCAACCTCCTGGGAATCGCGCTCGAACATCGCCCGCCTTTCTTCGCGGGACTGTTGCCCCGGCTGCAGGAACTGCGCGCCACACGTGGCCGCCCGCATTGGACCTTGATTGACGAGGCGCATCACCTGCTGCATTCGTCGTGGGACGCGGCTGAGTTGACCGTGCCGCAGGTCATGCGCGGAACGCTGTTGATTACCGTCCACCCGGAGAGCGTTGCGCCCGCGGTCCTGTCGGTGGTCGATCTGGTCATCGCCACCGGCGAGGCGCCCGAGCGCACGCTGGCCAACTTCAGTAAGGCGGTAGGCCTGCCGCCGCCCGAGCTCCCGCCGGTCGAACTGAATCCGGGCGAAGCCATCGGCTGGTTCCGCCGCACTTCCGAGGCGCCGTTCCGTTTTCGCAGCGAACCGCCGAAGGGCGAGCGCCAGCGCCATCACCGCAAATACGCCGAGGGCGAACTGGCGCCGGAAATCAGCTTCTATTTCCGCGGCCCCGAAGGCAAGCTCAATCTGCGCGCGCAAAACCTTCAAGTCTTCATGCAAATGGCCGACGGGGTGGACGACGAGACCTGGCTTCATCACCTGCGCAATGGTGATATCTCCAACTGGTTCCGCCAGACGATCAAAGACAACGAACTGGCCGATGAGGCGGCGCAGATTGAACAAAATCAGGGCCTCTCGCCCGGGGAGAGTCGCGACGCCATTCGAACCGCGATTGAGAAGCGTTACTCGGCGCCTCCTTCCGGCCCGTTTTCCTTCGTGACATCTTCCAATTCAAAGTGAACCGGATGCGCCCGGCCGCCGATCCGCTTTTCGTTCGGCGGCGCTCGCCTTCGGCCTGCCCGTCGTGGGCGTGGCGCTGACCGGCACGCTCGACGACGGGACGGCAGGGCTGCTGGCAATCAAACGGCGTGGCGGTGTGCTGTGGGAATTGCGCGACGAAGAATTGATACGGTTTCGTTGTCACGTGGGGCATGCGTTTTCCACGGAGAGTTTGATGGCCGATCAATCCGACGCGGAGTTTTGCAAGCGGGCATAGACAGCAGAGTGGAAGAATAGCGGAGTGGCGGTAAGATGTAGGATATTGAGTATTGGTGTGGACTGTAGTCTACTTATGTTTAACTGGTAATTATGTTTAACCGGTAGCCAAACCGAAGCGCATCATTAAAAACTACAGGGTGAGCTATGAAAGAGAGCCAGAAACCACCTATGGGTTTTAATGAGCTGGTTGTGGTGGGTTCCTCCGCCGGCGGTATCGAAGCGTTGTCAGTATTGATCAGCTCGCTTCCAAAAGATTTCCCGGCCCCAATCGTGCTGGCGCAGCATCTGGACCCTTCCCGGCCAAGCAACTTGCAGCAGATTCTTGAACGTCACAGCGCGCTTCCGATTGCGCAGGTCGAGGACCAGGCGCGCCTCGAGCCGGGCAAGGTTTATGTGGTCCCGGCGAACCGTCACGTGGCGATTCGCGACGGACACGTGGAGCTTGAAGTGGACCGCGGCAATCGTCCGCGCCCTTCGGTTGATCTGTTGCTTTCGAGCGCCGCCGAAAGGTATGGCGAACGGCTGGTTGCGGTGATTCTGACCGGTTATGGCTCGGACGGCGCGGCGGGCGCGGTCGAAGTGAAGAGGGCCGGCGGGACGGTGATTATTCAGAATCCCGAGACCGCGCGCTACCCCTCGATGCCGCTGGCGTTGCCGCCCACAGCCGTTGATCACGTTGTGGACCTCGAACAGATCGGCCCGCTGCTCTATGACCTGTGCAAAGGCTTAGAGTTGCCCAAACCCGCCGAGAAGGCGGATGACGCGCTGCGCGACGTGCTGGCCCAGATCAATCGTCAAACGCGCATTGATTTCCGGCCATATAAACCCTCGACCCTGTTGCGCCGCATCTCGCTCCGGATGGCCGTGACGCACAACGGCAGCCTGAGCGATTACGGGAAATATCTGGAAGAGCATCCTGAAGAGATCGGCGAGCTGGTCATGACCATTCTGATCAAAGTGACGGAGTTCTTTCGCGACAAACAGGCCTTCGATTACCTCAAGAAAACTATCCTGCCCGAGTTGATCGAGAAGGCGCGCGTGGGCGACCGGACGTTGCAGTTCTGGTCCGCCGGGTGCGCCACGGGGGAAGAACCTTATTCACTGGCAATGCTGCTGGCTGACTTGTTAGGAGGGGAGCTTTCCAAATGGAACATCAAGATTTTCGCCACCGATCTTGATGAAAGCGCCATTAACTTCGCGCGGCGCGGCCTTTACCCACCCAACGTGCTGAAGGACTTGCCGGATGATTACCGCGAGCGTTTCTTCGAACGGGTTGACCATGGCTTCCGCATCTCGAAGACGCTGCGCCAGATGGTCATCTTCGGCCAGCAGGACCTGGGGCGCGGCGCGCCCTTCCCGCGCATTGACCTGGTGGTTTGCCGCAACTTGCTGATCTATTTCAAGCCCGAGTTGCAGCGGCAGGTGCTGGACCTGTTCGCCTTCTCGCTCCATCACTCTCACGGCTACCTGTTCCTGGGCAAGGCCGAGACGGTGCGCCCATCGAAGTCCCACTACGATCCGGTTGACAAGCGGCTGAAAGTCTACCGCTGCGTCGGCAATCCGCAGCCGAACCGGAATGACCGCGGCCTCTACGCGATGCCCGGCGCGGGGGCCAAACTCCATGGCTTCGAAGGAGGGCGCGTTCGGTCGGATCGCAAGGTCAAGGTGATCGACCAGGAAACGCCAACACCGAAATCGCCGACGGAGATCGAGCTGACCGAACTACGTCGCTTCAATGAGCTGATCTTCCGCTTCCTCCCGGTCGGCCTTGTGGTCATTGACCGCAACTACCGAATCTTGACGGCAAATGGGGTTGCGCGAAGGCTGCTGGCCTTTCGCGACTTGGCGCACGATCAGGACTTCCTGCACACGGTGCGCGGCCTGCCTTACGCCGAGGTGCGGGCGGCGATTGACTCCGTCTTTCGGGAAGGCTCCGCTGAGACGCTCCCCGAAATGCCCGTCGAAATAGTCAAGAGCAGTGGAGAGCGATACCTCAGCCTCAATATCGCCCCCATGCAGATCGAAGTAGGTCAGGCAGATCTGGCCGTGATCACGGTCGAGGATGTCACCGAACCGGTTCAGACTCGCCGGCGATTGGAAACTTCGCAGATGGAACAGAAGCAGTTGCTGGAAGAGCTGGGCTCGGCCAATTCCCTGATGGGCGATCTGAACAAGGAACTGCAGGACACCAACGAACAGTTGCAAGCAGCCAACGAAGAGATGATGCTGGCGCAGGAGGAACTGCAGGCGACCAACGAAGAGCTTGAAGCCACCAACGAAGAGTTGCAGGCCACGAATGAAGAACTGGAGACCAACAACGAAGAGCTTCAGGCCACGAACGAAGAGCTGGAGACGACCAATGAAGAACTGACTGTGCGCACGACCGAGATGCAGGAATCGGCCAAATCCCTCGCCGACGAGCGCGCCCGGATGACGGAGATAGTCGAACTGGCGCCCTTCGACGTGATGGTCTTGTACGGGCCGAGCCTGATCGTCGAAGCCGCCAACACGCGCGCGGCGGGGATGTCGGGTGGGCGCGAGATCATCGGCCGGCCCTTCGCGGAGATCTTCGACGAACCGGAGATGGCCGATCTGGTCAGCGCCATCAACGAGGCGTACCAGCAAGGACAGGCTAAAGTCACCCCCCA
>Ga0126383_10001334_pt1 | contig 15242 bp, 15 predicted proteins | sample PanSoiMetPlot_35_FD_96882 | JGI IMG/M metagenome (GOLD analysis project Ga0126383, IMG submission 96882) | Tropical forest soil microbial communities from Panama - MetaG Plot_35 | ecosystem: Environmental > Terrestrial > Soil > Tropical forest > Bulk soil | place: Panama | collected 2016-02-17
CGCCGAGAAACGGCGCGACAGGAACCCCGTGCCCGCTATCGTTTGCGTCAAACTCAACGCAGAGGGCCCGAAATCTGTTCGATCACCCGAGCAACGGTGACACCTTCCGCGCGACCGGCAAAGCTGACCGCCATGCGGTGTCGTAGCACCGGTGGCGCGAGTGCAAGAACATCGTCGACCGACGGGCTGAACCGGCCATCGATCAACGCTCGCGCCCGGCAAGCGAGCATCAAGGCTTGGCTGGCACGGGGTCCTGGCCCCCACGACACGAACCGCTTCACACCCTCCATCGCCGTCTCGTCTGGTCTTCCAGAACGCACCAGCGAAAGGATCGCTTCGACGACGCTCTCCCCGACCGGGATGCGGCGCACGAGGCGCTGAGCGGCCATCAATTCGACGACATTCATCGCCGGGCGAGGCCGGTCCTCTAGGATCCCGGTTGTCGCGATCAGCATCTGCCGCTCCGCGTCGATATCGGGGTAATCGACATCGATCTGTAACAAGAAGCGATCGAGCTGGGCTTCCGGGAGGGGATAGGTGCCCTCCTGCTCGAGCGGGTTCTGCGTCGCCAGCACGTGGAAGGGACGCGGGAGGGGATGGTATTGGCCGGCAATTGAAACTCGACCCTCCTGCATCGCCTGCAGCAGCGCCGACTGTGTGCGAGGGCTCGCGCGGTTGATTTCGTCCGCCATCAGGAGCTGGCAGAAGACAGGACCCGGGATGAAACGGAACGAACGCCGCCCGGTCTCGCTCTCTTCAAGGACCTCGGAACCGAGAATATCGGCGGGCATCAGATCGGGCGTACATTGGATGCGCTTGTCGTCGAGGCCGAGGATCGTACCCAAGGTCTCGACCAGACGAGTCTTGGCGAGACCAGGGACGCCGATCAACAGTGCGTGCCCCCCGCACAACAGCGTGATCAAGGCTTGCTCGACGACTTCGCGCTGACCGAAGATGATTTCGCCAATGCGCTCGCGCACCAGACTGAGGCTTCGGCCGAGCGCCTCGACATCGGCAACGAGATTGGAGGAGGCGTTGATGGATGCAGTGGAATTCAAGCAGACCGATCCCTCTTCAAACTCGACGACGGGCGTGAAGCTGACCCAAAAAGCCTACTACCGCAACTCCTCCCGGCCGATCGACGACCCCGCCCGGAAGCGATCGCCGCTCGACTGCGGGGATCTGGAGATACGGATCGCCCGCGACGGTAGCTGGTTTTATCGCGGATCTCCCATCGACCGTCCGTCTCTCGTCAAGCTCTTCGCTTCCGTCCTGCGCCGTGAGGCGGATGGCCGTTATTGGCTGGTCACCCCGGCGGAGCGTGGCCGCATCGACGTCGAGGACGTGCCCTTCCTCGCCGTAGCGCTGACGATCGAGGGCGCAGGCCGCAACCAACAACTTATATTCGGCACCAATCTAGACGAATTTGTGACGGCGGGAGTCGACAACCCGTTGCGCGTCGAAACGGCTGCGAGCGGCGAGCCGGCGCCCTATATTCTGGTACGCGACGGACTGGAAGCCCGGCTCGCGCGACCTTTGTTTTACGAGCTCGTCGAACTCGGGACGGAAGAACGGGTCGGAGGGACCACACAATTCGGCGTATGGAGCAAAGGGGTATTTCTTCGGCTGGGCGAGGCTGCGCCGGATTGGAAGTAACGCCGAGGCCTTTTTCGGAGCATCGGGGTCGGATCGTTGACATCGACGAATTCTCCTTCACGAGACTGGGTTATCGGACGTTTCCTGCAGCTTGGGCGCCCTGGACGACGAGGTTTCGGCGGAGCGGCCGACCCGGCTGAAGCCGCCGCTCTCAGGGAAGCGACCCGTGGCGACCACGACCTCAACCCGGGGATGACGCCGCCGAGCACCGCTCTGCGCCCGGCGGCCGTACTCGTGCCGCTGATCGACCGACCGGAGGGCATGTCAGTGTTGCTGACGCAGCGCACGCTGCATTTGACTGCACACGCCGGACAGATCTCATTCCCCGGCGGGCGCATCGAAGAGAGCGACGAAGACGCAACTGAAGCAGCGCTGCGTGAGACCGAGGAGGAGGTCGGGCTGAAGCGAGACCATGTCACGGTGATCGGCCGGCTCGATACTTATTTGACGGGGACGGGCTTCGAGATCACTCCAGTAGTGGGCATCGTCAAAGTCCCGTTTCCGGTCGCCCTCGACCCGTTCGAGGTCTCCGAGGTGTTCGAGGTGCCGCTCTCGTTCGTTCTGGACCCGAATAATCACCGGCGCATGACGCGAAACTTCGAGCATCGCACGCGCGTATTCTTCGTGCTGCCTTACGAGGGGCGGAACATTTGGGGCGCGACGGCCGGGATGTTGGTAAACTTGGCCGAGGTGCTCGCCAGTTGAGGAGGCCATGCTCCGGGTCTTCCTCACGATCGTGTTGCCGCTTCTTCTGCCTACCGCGCTCTATCTACTGTGGATCAGCACTTTCGGAACGGAGGACGGCGGCCGGAATGCGGTGCGATGGACTACAGTCCCTTGGATCTGGCTCGCCGGCGCCGGCGCCCTATTGTTGGCAATCGTGCTCTTTGTCGTGACGGTCCATTTCGGTGCCCCGCAAGAGGGGGTGTACATTCCGCCGCGCTGGGAGGGCGGCCGCATCATACCGGGACACGTGGAGCCCAGGATGCCCCGATGAACGGCAGCGCGGATTCGATCCGGATCGAGCCACAACCCTGGATGATCGAGCCAGCGACCATTAGCGTTCTCGACGCGCTGTCCGCCGGCGGGGCAGCAGCCAGGTTCGTCGGCGGCTCGGTCCGCGATGCGCTGCTCGGGACGCCGATTGGAGATATCGACATCGCCACGCCGGCACCGCCGGAGCGGGTGATCGAGCTGTTGCAGAAGCGCGGTATCAAGGTCGTGCCGACTGGTCTTGCTCACGGCACCGTAACCGCGATCGCCGGCACACCGCCGCGGCACTTCGAAATCACTACGCTGCGGCGCGACCTCGAGACTTATGGCCGCCATGCCCACGTCACCTTCGACGCCAGTTGGGATGCCGACGCGGCGCGGCGCGATTTCACGATCAATGCGATATATCTCGATCCCGACGGCACGACCCACGACCCGGTCGGCGGCGTCACCGATTTGCGGGCAGGCCGGGTGCGATTTGTCGGCGCTCCAGCCACCCGCATCGCCGAAGACGTGCTGCGGATCCTGCGCTATTACCGGTTCGAGGCGCGCTTCGGGACCGGCATCGGCGATCCGCAGGCGCGTGCCGCTTGCCGCGCGATGGCCAATCGACTCACTCGGCTCTCTGCCGAGCGGGTGGCTCAGGAACTCGTCAGGCTGTTCGAGAGTGTCCGCCCCGTCGCGGCGTTGCAGATGATGCAGGAAGACGGGATCCTATCGATAATCCTGCCGGAGGCGAGGCGGCTCGACCGGCTGCGGCGACTCGTCACGATCGAGCCTGAGCCTGATCCGCTGCGCCGTCTGGCCGCGCTAATCGATGTCGACGCTGCGGTGGCGGGCGCGCTCGCCGAACGCCTGCATTTCTCAAATGCGTGGCGTGATCGGCTCCGCGGTCTTGCGCCGCCATGGGCAATCGATCCGCAGGGAGATATCCCCGCACAGCGGCAGGCGCTCTACCGGCTCGGCGCCGAGCGCTACCGCGACATCGCCCTCTTACTGGCGGCGGAGCAAGCGATGAATCGGGATCGCCTCTCGGAACTGCTCGCCCTCGCCCGCGACGAAACGCTCCCCGCATTTCCTCTGGCGGGGCGGGATGTTGCCGCCCTCGGAATTCCCCCCGGCCCTCGGGTCGGCCGCCTGCTTGATGCGGTGCGCGCGTGGTGGGAGGCGGGCAACTTCACCGCCGACCGCGCCGCCTGCCTTGCCCGTCTGAGGGAGCTGGTGGTGGCCGGTATTTGATCGCGCCAACGCCACGTAAATCCATGAAAGTTTGCCGGAATGTGGGGCCGCTCGCACGAGTGCCATTTCCAGTTCGGCGAAGTGGTGTTCGATGACCCGAAAGACATTCGAAAAGGAGCCTCAGATGTCCCGTTTCGACGGAAAAGTCGCGATCATTACCGGTGCCGCGAGCGGCATCGGTAAGGAAATTGCGCTACGCTTCGCGGCAGAGGGCGGTACGCCGGTCATCGCCGATCTCGATCTCGGTGCGGCGAACACAACCGCGCGCGCAGTCAGGGAGAAAGGGTCCGACGCCTTGGCGGTCGGCATGGACGTGACCGACGAAGCGGCAGTCGAAAATGGCGTCGCCGAGACAATGGCGAAATATGGGCGGATCGACGTGCTTGTCAGTAATGCCGGCATCCAGATCGTCAAGCCTATCGTGGATTTTCCGTTCTCCGACTGGAAGCGGCTGTTGGCCGTGCACCTCGACGGGGCATTTCTGACCACAAAAGCCTGCCTCAGCCACATGTACGCTGCTAGATCCGGCAGCATCATTTACATGGGCTCGGTGCACTCTAAAGTGGCTTCGGTTTTGAGAGCACCCTACGTCGCTGCCAAGCACGGACTGGTCGGGTTGTGCCGCCTCGTGGCCAAGGAAGGTGCGCAGTACAACGTGCGCGCCAATGTCGTTTGTCCAGGCTTTGTGCGGACGCCGCTGGTCGACAAGCTAATTCCGCAGCAGGCCAAGGAACTAGGCATCACAGAGGACGAGGTGATCAAGAATGTGATGCTGAAAGACACCGTGGATGGCCAGTTCACCACCACCGAGGATGTCGCCGAAGCGGTCCTTTTCTTCGCCGGCTTCAAGACCAATGCGCTGACCGGCCAGTCACTGGTCGTCAGCCACGGGTGGTTCATGGAGTAGGTGAGACATTGTTTCCCGAAAGCTTGATCACGCCCGACCCGCTGAATTCGGTCTGGCGGGATGATGACGGATCATCCGCTCGCGGCGCGGATCGCGCGCCAGACCCGCTCGGTGGTGGCCGGCATGTCGATATGATCGACGCCGAGCGGGGCGAGCGCGTCGACAATGGCATTGATGATCGTCTGCGGCGCCGCGATGCAGCCGGCCTGGCCGGAGCCCTTGACGCCGAGCGGGTTGGCGGAAGTCGGCAGCTCGGCGAGCGTGATGTCGAATGGCGGCAGGTCATCGGCCCTGGGCAAGGCGTAATCGATTAGCGAGCCGCTCAGCAGCTGGCCCGAGGCCGGATCGTAGATGGTGTGCTCGAGAAGGGCCTGCCCGATCCCCTGGGCCACCCCGCCCTGGATCTGCCCCGTGGTCAATAGCGGGTTGATCAGTCGTCCGTAATCGTCGGCGACGGTATAGCGTTCAAGGGTGACGGCCCCCGTCTCGGGATCGATTTCGACCTCGGCAATGTGGCAGCCGTTCGGAAACGTAAACGCATCCAACATGTTGTAGACTGAGCTGTCGAGACCGGGGGCGATGCTCTCGGGAAGATTGGCAGGGTCGACCGCCGCACGAGCGACGGCGAGCAGGTCGATCGTGCGCTCCGTCCCCGGCACGGTGTAACGGCCCTCGGCGAAGACGACCTCGGCGATATCGGCCTGCAGCAGATGAGCCGCGACCTTTCGTCCCTTCTCGACGACCATTTGCGTCGCTTTGAGCAATGCTGAACCGCCCTGATGCATCGAGCGCGCGCCGCCATGCCCGGTGCCCCGCTGCACTGCCCGCGTATCGGCCTGGACGAGGCGAAACTTGTCGGCCGATAGCCCGAACAACGAAGCGGCAATCTGCGGGTAGCTCGTCTCATGCCCTTGGCCGTTAGATTGCGTACCGAGGATCAGCGAAACTCGGCCATCGGGGTCGAAGCGGATTTCGGCGGCCTCGTTCGGTGTGCCGCGTGCCGTCTCCAGAAAACAGCCGATCCCGAGCCCGCGCGACCGGCCGCGCGCCGCGGCATCGGCCCGCCTTGCCATGAAGGCGGCGTCGCGGGCTCGCGCCAGCGCTTCATCGAGATTGGCGGTAAAGCGCCCGCAATCGATCGTCATGCCGAGCGGGCTGCTATAGGGAAACCCGCTGATCATATTGCGCCGGCGCAAGCTCGCTGGGTCGCTGCCAACCCGGTGTGCGGCAATATCCACTAGTCGCTCGATCAGGTAATTGGCCTCGGGCTTGCCGGCGCCGCGATAGGCGTCGATTGGAACTGTGTTGGTGAATACGCCGCTCACCTCCATGAAAACCGCCGGGATCGCATAGACGCCGCCCATCGCCGTCGCCGGGGAATTCGTCGAACTGCCCGGCCCGTTCGATGACAGATAGGCGCCCAGATTGGCGACGGTGGACACGTCCAGCGCCAGAAACCGGCCGCTCTCGTCGAGCGCCAGACGGGCCTTCGTGAGGTTGTCCCGACCCTGCGTGCCGCTGACGAATTCCTCGCCCCGCTCGGCGGTCCATTTGACCGGCCGTCCCAGCTGACGCGCGGCCCACAAGACCAGCATCCACTCCGGATAGAGGAAATTCTTCATGCCGAACCCGCCGCCGACATCGGGCGCGGTCAGCTGAATGCGGTCCGGCGGCAGCTTGAACACCGCCTCAGCGAGCTGATTGCGGATGCTGTGGACGCCTTGTCCGGTCAGCACCAGATCGAAAATACCGGTGATCCTGTCATAGCTGCCGATCGCGGCCCGCGGCTCGATCGGCGCCGGCACTAAACGGTTGTTGACGAGCTCGATCCCGACGATGTGGGCCGCGGCGGCAAACGCCGCTTCGGTTGCTTCCGGGTCCCCTTTCCGAAACCTAAAGGAAAGGTTTCCCGGAGCTTCGTCCCAGATCGCCGGTGCATCGGGCAGCAGCGCCGCCGCGGCGTCGACGACGGCGTTGAGCGGCCGGTACTCGACAGCGATCCGCTCGGCGGCGTCACGCGCCTGGTCACAGCTTTCGGCGACAACCAGCGCCACCGGATCGCCGACATGGCGGACCCGGCCGCGCGCCAGCGCGTAGCGCGGCGGCACGATCAGCGGGTCGACCGTGCTGACCTGGGCAACGCAAGGTAGCGCGCCGAGGCCGTCGGCGCGCAGATCGGCTTCGGTGAACACGGCGCAAACGCCGGCGGCGCTCCATGCCGCGGTCGTATTGATCTGCTCGATCGCCGCGTGCGCATGCGGAGATCGCAGCACATGAGCATGGAGCTGCACGGGCAGATTAAAATCGTCGGTGTACCGGCCGCGGCCCGGTCAGAAACCGGAGATCCTCGAACCGGCGGAGCGAGCGTCCGCGATCGTCGGCTGCCATCGGGTCCCTCTGCATCTAACGGTTACTGTAGAATGACGCTTTGTCTCGCGCCTGCGAAATGCCGGGAAATTTACTGGACATGCCGAGATATCGGCACACGATGTGGGATCAAGTATGTGCATGGGAGCAGAACCATGTCGATCGCCACCGCCTCGAGAAGAACCAGGCGCTCGCTGTTGCGTCACACGCCACTGTTGGCCGCGGCGCTGGCTGCAATTTCCGTCCTGCTGTTGGGCTTCGCGCCACTAGGCTGGCGGGCCGGCTGGTGGCACTATCGCTTCGCGCTGTTGAGCATGCTGCCCTGGGCAGCCTATTTCGGCATTGCTGCCGTGATCGTTTCGGCTCTGGCTCTCTTGCTCGGCCGCTCGCGTATCGAGTGGCGGGGCATCGCGGTTGCCGTGCTGGCCTTTGCTGCGGGTGGGCTCGTTGCCTATGTGCCCTGGCATTATGACGCGATGCGTCACACCCTTCCGCCGATCAACGACATCACGACCGATACTGAAAACCCGCCGGCCTTTGTCGCGGTCGTCCCGGCGCGCACCGCCGAGGGCGGCAATTCCGTCACCTATCCGGGCTCCAAATTCGCCGACCAGCAAAAGCAGGCGTACCACGACATCGCCCCATTGGTGCTGACTTTGCCGCCGCCGGGCGCCTTCGATCGCGCGCTCGTTGCTGCGCAAGGAATGGGCTGGACGATAGTGGCCGCCGATGCAGCAGCGGGGCGGATCGAAGCAAGCGACCGGAGCCGATGGTTCGGATTTACCGACGACATCGTTATCCGAATCACCGCCTCAGGCGCCGGCAGCCGCGTCGACGTGCGCTCGTCGGCGCGACTTGGGCGCGGCGATTTTGGCGTCAACGCCGCGCGGGTGCGCGACTATCTGGCGGCCTTGCGCTCGATCGCCGGTGACCGGTAGGCTCGTCGACACCCGACCAACCCCGAGCGCAAACATGGCGATCCATACCGAAGACCTCGAATACCACCGCCCCGCAGGCACTCCGCTGCTCGCCCGGTTCTACCGGCCGCAGGGCCGCGGCCCATTCCCGGCGGTGCTGGAAGTGCACGGCGGAGCCTGGACCTCGGGCGACCGGTTCAACAATGTTTCGATCGCGGAGCACCTTGCCGGCCGTGGCATCGTCGTATTGTCGATCGAATTCCGCATGCCGCCGACGGCGCGCTACCCCGAAACCGTCGCCGATGTGAATTTTGCCATCCGTTTCCTGAAGGCGAATGCCGAGCGGTTCGCCACCCGCCAGGAGTTGGTAGGCGGTCTCGGAACGTCCTCGGGCGGCCACCTCCTGTTGCTCAGCGCGCTGCGCCCTCATGATCGGCGCTATACCGTGGATCCGCTGCCTGGGAGCAATGCGAGCCTTGCTTTTGCCGTCGCATGCTGGCCGGTGGCCGATCCCCTCGCCCGCTACCGCGCGGTCGTCGACCGCGGTAACGCGCGGCTGGTCGAAGCCCATCACCAATTCTGGCCGTCCGAGGAGGCCATGGCGGAAGGCAATCCGCAACTCATCCTCGAACGCGGCGAGCCGGTCGAGAAACCGCCCGCTCTGATCATGCAAGGCACCGCAGACGACAATCTGACCCCCGACATGGCTGCCAATTTCGCCGCCGCTTACACCAAAACAGGCGGTTCGATCGCTTTCCACAAATTCGAGGGCCAGCCGCATGCCTTCATCCCGCGCGATCCCGCTTCACCGGCTTCGGTGCGGGCCCTGGAGTTGATCACCGATTTTATCCTTCACCAGGCGGGCTGAAGGCTGCGGCGCACTGCACGGTCAGTTCCGCGTCAGCGGCTTGTAGCGGATGCGGTGCGGCTGGTCGGCCTCAGCGCCGAGACGCCGCCGGCGATCGGCCTCGTAATCGGCGTAGTTGCCCTCGAACCAAGCCACCTGGCTGTCGCCCTCGAAGGCGAGGATGTGTGTCGCGACGCGATCGAGAAACCAGCGGTCGTGGGTGACGAAGACGGCGCAGCCCGGGAACTCGAGCAACCCTTCTTCCAGCGCACGCAAGGTATCGACATCGAGATCGTTGGTCGGCTCGTCGAGCAGCAGCACATTCGCGCCCGATTTCAGCATCTTAGCGATGTGGACCCGGTTGCGCTCGCCGCCCGAAAGCTGACCCACCTTCTTCTGCTGATCCGGTCCGCGGAAATTGAACAGCGCACAATAAGCCCGGCTCGCCATCTTGCGGCGCGCGAGGTCGATCTCGTCCTGTCCATCCGAGATCTCCTGCCAGACCGTCTTGTCCGCGACGAGCATGTCGCGGGATTGGTCGACATAGCCGAGCTTGACGGTGTCGCCGATCCGGAAAGTGCCGCTGTCCGGCGCTTCTTGCCCGGTAATCATGCGGAAGAGGGTTGTCTTGCCAGCCCCGTTCGGGCCGATCACGCCGACAATGCCGCCCGGCGGCAGGCGGAAATCGAGCGCCTCGATCAATAGCCGCTCGCCAAAAGCCTTGGAGACGTGTTGCGCCTCGATGACCAGGTCGCCGAGCCGTGGCCCGGGCGGTAAGACGATCTGCGCGGTCTCGGGGGCCTTCTCGCGGCTCTGCGCGACGAGCGCGTCATAGGCTGAAAGCCGCGCCTTGCTTTTCGCCTGACGGGCCCGCGGACTCTGCCTGACCCATTCGAGCTCCCGTTCGAGGGTGCGGCGGCGCGCCGCCTCCTGTCTTCCCTCCTGCTCGAGCCGCCGCTGCTTCTGGTCGAGCCAGCCCGAATAATTGCCCTCGTACGGGATGCCGCGGCCGCGGTCGAGCTCGAGAATCCACCCCGCCACCTCGTCGAGAAAATAGCGGTCGTGCGTCACGGTCACGACGGTCCCGGGGTAGTCTTCGAGGAAACGCTGCAGCCAGGCGACCGACTCGGCGTCGAGATGGTTGGTCGGCTCGTCGAGCAGCAGCAGCTCGGGCCTCTGAAGCAAAAGCCGGCACAACGCCACCCGCCGCCTTTCGCCGCCCGACAGAGTTGCGACCTCGGCGTCGCCGGGTGGGCAGCGCAATGCGTCCATCGCGATCTCGACGGTGCGGTCGAGGTCCCAGGCGCCGGCGTGGTCGATCTTTTCCTGCAATTCGCCCTGCGCGGTGACCAGCGCATCGATCTCGGCGTCTGAGAGGTCTTCGGCAAGGCGGGCACCGACCGCATCGAAGCGGTCGAGCAGCGCCTTGGTCTCGGCGAGCCCTTCCATCACATTGGCGAACACGTCCTTGGCCGGGTCGAGCGCCGGCTCCTGAGGCAGATAGCCGACCCGCGCGCCCTCTGCCGCCCAGGCCTCGCCTGCGAAGTCGCGCTCGTCGCCCGCCATGATGCGCAGCAAGGTCGACTTCCCGGCGCCGTTCGGGCCCAGCACCCCGATCTTGGCCCCCGGCAGAAACGATAGCCAAATGTCCTTCAGCACCTCGCGGCCACCGGGATAATTCTTGCTCAGGCCCTTCATCACATAGATGTACTGGTACGCCGCCATCGGAACCCGCCGCTCTTCGAGGAAGCTGTATGGGGATATTACCAAAATCAAAAGGCATCATCGCGGCGGCATTCGTGTGCGCCGCAACGGTCGTCGCTTTTGGCCAATCCCCAGCCATCCTGACGGGCGCCGCAGCCTATGGAGACTGGCGCGCCGACGGGCCGGGAGTGCGGCGCAAGATCACGCCCGCGGACATGCCACCGCCTTACCAGACCGCCAGCGCCAACCATCACCCTAGCGTGGTCGCGCGCCCCGCCGATGCCTGGCCGAAAGCTCCACCAGGCTTCGTCGTCGAACTGTTCGCCAGCGGCCTCGACAACCCGCGCACGCTGCGGACAGCGCCGAATGGGGACATTTTCGTCGCCGAGAGCGGTCCCGGCCGGATCCGCGTCCTGCGCGTCGCGGATGGCGCCAAAACGCCGGAAATCCGAACCTTTACCGAGAACCTCTATCAGCCCTTCGGTATTGCCTTTTGGCCGCCGGGGCCCGACCCGCGCTACGTCTATGTCGCGAATACGGACAGCGTGGTCCGCTTTCCGTATAGGCCCGGGGATCTGCGGCCCGCCGGCGCCGCCGAAGCGATCGTAACCGATTTGCCGCGCGGCGGTCATTGGACGCGCGACGTCGTCTTCTCGGGCGACGGCGGCCAAATGTTCGTCTCGGTCGGCTCGCACAGCAATGCCGCCGACCGTTGGATCAACGCGCCGTGGCAGTCAGACGAGGGCCGGGCCGTCGTCCTCTCGTTCACGCCGGAAGGAAAGGACAAGCGGTTTTTTGCGACCGGTCTGCGCAACTGCGTCGGCATGGCAATGCAGCGCGGCACTGGTGAACTCTGGTGCTCGGTCAACGAGCGCGACGGCCTCGGCGACGATCTGCCGCCCGATTATCTGACCCGAGTGCGTGACGGGGCCTTCTATGGCTGGCCATGGTTCTACATCGGTGCCAATGAAGATCCCCGCCATGCGGGTGAGCAGCCTGCTCTGCGCAGCCGGGTGCTGGTATCGGATGTATTGGTGCAGCCGCATTCGGCGCCGATGGAAATGACCTTCTATGACACCGCGCAATTTCCCGCCGAGTACCGCGGCGACATCTTCGCGGCGTTCCACGGCTCGTGGAACCGCACCAAGCGAACCGGCTACAAAGTGGTTCGTGTTCTACTGCGGAAGGGCCAGCCCACCGGTGAATATGAGGATTTCGTGACCGGGTTCGTGATCAGCGACAGAAATGTCTGGGGCCGTCCGGTTGGCGTCGCGGTCGCCCGGGACGGCGCGCTCCTCGTCAGCGAGGACGGCAATGGCACGATCTGGCGCATCTCCTACCGGGGCGGTTGACGGCAATGTGCCGTCCCGATGGCCCGGCCGGAATTATGCAACGCGCAACGGGCATTTTAGGGGCGCTATCATTAATGCTGACCCCAGAAGGCGGTGTCATTTGCTCTTGGTAGCGGCCGATGGCGAGCCAGCAGAATTTGCGGGCGCCCGCGCGCTGCCTTGCCGAGCGATAATCTTGTCCTTGATCCCGTCGTAGACGTTTTGCGAGATGATCTTCCGGTGAACCAGGTCGTCCTTTCCGTTGTACGGCCGATGGGAAATGATCGCCTTGGCACGGGTCGGCCCGACCCCCGGCAGCCGATCGAGTTCTTCGGCGGAAGCCGCGTTGATATCGACTAGCCCACCGCGCTCCTGAGATTCGTTGCTTGCCGGCGGCGAAGTTGCAGTCCCGGTCGCAGTGGGAGAAGGCGACTTGGACGGCGGTGTCGTCTGCGCAACTACCGGCACGGCGATCAGTACACTCAACCACACCGCGACGAAATAAGCTCTAAGCCTCATCGTGATTCCCTCCCTCGTGACAGCACGTATTAGAACCCACCGCGCAACTAAAGCAATTACCGAAGCGCTGCCGATTCATCGAAGGTGCCGAGCAGCGCGCTCCACACGATTCCAAGCTGCTTAGTTCTTGGCCCGATCGCAGGTTTGCGCTCGAAATACCTTCCCGAGTGAGCAATCCGCAATTTGCGATAGATTTGCGTGCTGTCGAAAATTCTGTTAACCTAAGATTGGGTGCGCGTTCAGCGCTCCCGTCGGGAGAGCAAGAGCGCGATACGAAGGGAGCTTGACATGTGGGGTGGAATCGTCGGTCTGATCATTCAACTGATCGCAGGCGGTGTTGGCGGCAACATCGCCGGCTCGGCGCTGAAGCAGTATGATTTGGGAGCTGTCGGCAACACGATTGCCGGCGTTGTCGGCGGCGGCGTGGGGGCGCAAATCATCGGCGCGCTACTCGGCGGCGGGGCGGAAGCTGCCGCTCCCGGAGCGGGTGGCCTCGATATCGGCTCGATCATCGGCCAGATCGCTTCCGGAGGGGTCGGCGGCGGCATCCTGATGGTCATCGTTGGGCTGATCAAGCAGGCGATGGGCGGACAAAAGGCGGTCTGAGCCGCTCGGCGGCCCCGTCGGACGAGCGTTCGGCGTACAACCGTTCAAGGACGCGCGGTTGAAGGCTCGCGGTAGGTAGCGGCCGTATGCGGGCCAAACTTCTTCGCGCGCGGGATACCGCGCCGACAATATCACAACTTACCAGGAGGCCGAGCAGCAGCTCAGCAGATACGGATATAATAACGTCCAGATCTGAGGGCGATGCAGGCTTGTCGGCCGACGCGATCAAAAATGGCCTAAAATTCACATGATCCTCGGCCTCGTGGCAACGTTCCCAGGTGAGCAACCCCCGAACCAGGTGGTCTCGCCATCTCCGGTGATCCCGTTGACGATCCGCGCGGTCCCGGCGGTGGCGAAAGGGTCGAGCGGGTTGGTGAAGACCAAATCCATCGGCTGAGCCATCAGCCAGGAATCTCGGGGGTCCAAGGTCATATTCGTCGGCTGTTCTCGGCGTGATAATAATTCACCGGGCCGTGAACAATGCCTCAAATCGTATTTCGTCTGGATCTCGGAGCTCCGGTTTATCTCTCGCCACTTTCACGGGTTCCAAAACCGGACAGATCACGAGTCGGCTTCAGAGACGCGCCACGTGCGTTGCCGAGCTTACGGAGCGCCGCATAAAGTTCGAGGAAGTGCATGTGCTCGCTATTGTGAGGCGTGATGGCTAATCGAGAATTTCGGGTTGTCGTCGCCGGCGCGGGCGTGTCAGGGCTGTTCATGGCCGAGACGCTGAAGCGAGCCCGTATCGATTTCGCCGTCTATGAAAAGGCCGGCGAGGTCGGCGGGACCTGGCGGGACAACACCTTTCCCGGGCTCTTCGTCGATGTCCTCTCGCGCCAATACGAGTTTCCGTTTCAGCCCAACTACGGCTGGTCGCGCAAATACGCACCGGCCACCGAGATCTGGGCCTACATTAAGAAGGTCGCGCGCGATCGCGGCCTGACCAAATTCATCCGCTTCAACCAGGAGATTGTCGCCGCGCGGTTCACCGACGGCCGCTGGCACATCAATACCGCCGGCGGCGAGACGGATGCTGCCGACGTCTTCGTCTGCGCCACCGGCTTCCTGCACCAACCGCTGTTCCCGGATATCCCCGGGCGCGAGAGTTTCGCCGGCCCCTCTTTTCACTCGTCGCAATGGAGCCACGCCGTCCCTTATGCCGGCAAGCGCTGGGGCGTCATCGGCAGCGGCGCCAGCGGTGTGCAAATCACCGAGGCGCTGGCCTGGGCCGGCTGCGACGTCACCCAATTCATCCGCCGCGCGCAATGGGTCCATATCCGCGAGAACCCGTATTCGACCTGGTACGAGCGGCTGAAGCTGCGGCTGCCTTTCGCCTATCGGCGCGAGCAACGGCGGCTGTGGCAATTCATCAACCAAAGTGACCGCTGGCGACTTGAGCCCGGGCCTCAGCGCGAGGCGATGGAACGCGAGTTCGTGTCTTATCTCGACTGCATCAGGGAGCCCGAGCTGAAGCGCAAGCTCACGCCCGACTACAACCTCGGCTGCACGCGTATCCCAAAATCCGACCGGAATTATTACGAGGCGGTGCAGCTCCCGAACGCACACATCGTCAAAGGAGAGATCGCCCGCATCGTGCCGGACGGCGTGGTCATGACCGATGGGACGCAGGTGGGGCTGGACGTGCTGGTCTACGCCACCGGTTTCGATGCCCATGGCTATATGCGCCCGATGACAGTGACCGGCCTCAACGGCACGACCATCGCCGAGGCGTGGAAGGACAAAATCTACTCCTATGGCGGCATTGCGCTGCCGGGGTTTCCCAACCTGTTCATGCTCTATGGGCCCTTCGCCCCGGTGAACAACGTGCCGGTGCCGCTGGGCCTCGACCAGGAAATCGCCTGTATCATGCGGCTGATTGCCGAGGCCCGCACGCGTCGTGCCGCAGTCGCGCCGACCGTCGCTGCGACAGAGAAATTCCTCGCCCGGCTCGGTGCCGCATTTCCCGGTACGGTTTGGGTCGGCGGCTGCCAGAACTGGTACACCGGCGATCAGAGCACGCCGGTCCTGTGGCCGCTGCCGCAGAGCGAGCATAAGGCGTTCTTCGACGAGGTCTCGACGGAGGATTTTCAGTTCATCCTCACTGGGCGAGGAGGCTGATCTCACGGTCGGGGTATGGCGCGCCATTCCGGCTGACC
>Ga0126383_10001335_pt1 | contig 15239 bp, 10 predicted proteins | sample PanSoiMetPlot_35_FD_96882 | JGI IMG/M metagenome (GOLD analysis project Ga0126383, IMG submission 96882) | Tropical forest soil microbial communities from Panama - MetaG Plot_35 | ecosystem: Environmental > Terrestrial > Soil > Tropical forest > Bulk soil | place: Panama | collected 2016-02-17
ACCATTTTGCTCATCAGCGTAATCACGGATGACCATCCCTGCTGGTCGAAGCGGTTTTGCAGGATGTAGCTGGATTCGTGACAGCCAGTACAGTTGTTGAAGAAAACGTCCTTCATGCGGCGGTGTTGCGGAGTGTCCTCGGGCAGAGCTGCCAGATATTCCTGGCCCGTCATCTGCCTGGTGAAATCCGCGATCGGCGCCAGGGCGAAATCCTTCCGGGTTACGCCTTCCCCGACGGTGACTCGTGTCTTCTCGGTCTCATAGCCCTCGGTTTGAGCCCATACGCGGTAGTCGGCGCCGGCCAGGGCCGGAGGAAAGAAATAGTTGCCCTGCTCATCGGTATAGACACTGGTCGTAATCGTTTGCCCGTCTGCTTTCGCAGAGACCACCGCTCCGGCGAGCGGCATGCCCGCCTGCGACTTGACGCTGCCGGTCACAAGGATTTGACCGGACGCTGCATGCGTAGTCTGGGGCAGACGAAGCAGCCAAACGCCGACGATCAGGCTGGCTGCGGTCAGGGCAGTGCAGGTGAGTCGACACTTCTTGTCCCCCATCGATTTCTTTGTCATTACCTTCTCAGGGGTCAGTGCTCCGCCGTCCAGTTGGTTATCGGCCGGGAGGGCGGCTCTACGGTTTTCAAGAAAGCGATGATGGCATTGATCTCCCGCTCTTCCAGGCCATATTTGAATCCCGGCATCAAACCCGTCGCACCTTCACGAATGAGCGCACGCACCGTGTCCTCCCTCCCTTGCACCCGCGTGCGGTTCAGCAGGGGACCATAGGGTTTACTGATGACCATCACCGGGGTATGACAAACTGCGCAGCGTTGCTGGAACAGGCGTCGTCCAAGAGTCTGCGTATCGCTCAAGGGCGTACGATGCTCGTCCCGCTGGGCAATGCCTGGCAGAGACAGGAGGCACAGGAGCAGCGTCAACCCGACAATTCGACAAATCGTCATCCGGTCCTCACTTCAGAAGCGGAATGTGCGATAATCGCTCTTTTGTGCGGGAAAGATATCTTGGCAGCGCAACGCCTGTCAAGTTTTCGATTTGCCCATTTTGCACAGACGTGCGAATATCGCCGCGCACATATATGAGTTTTGGGATTGTTTCCCCTGGGCGTTCGGCATCAGCAATGACAACCACGAATCCCATCACGCATCCCGAGTCCGCTGGCACTCGAACCGGGAAGAACGACAGTGCCGAGGGGAATCCGAACTTTGTTTTGTCCTTATCTCGAGGGCTCAGGGTGATCGAGGCGTTTGAAGGACATACTCAGGGACTTTCGGTAGCCGACGTGTCGCGTCAGACGGGATTGTCGCGCGCGGCGGTCCGGCGTCTGCTGATGACGCTGGAGATGCTGGGCTATGCGGAATCCTCAGGCCGTGCGTACCGGCTGAAGACGCGCGTCCTCAAGCTGGGCTTTTCTTATCTGTCATCCTCTTCCCTGCCTGCGATCGCGCAACCGATCCTCGAACAAACATCGGAACTTCTGCACGAATCCAGTTCGCTGAGCGTTCTGGACGGGGATGAGATCGTCTACGTCGCGCGCTCGGCGCCCAAGCGTGTCATGTCGGTCGGGCTTTCGGTCGGCAGTCGCCTGCCCGCTTATTGCACATCGATGGGTCGGGTTTTGCTTGCCGGAATATCGCGCTCGGAGTTCGCTGCGTATCTGGAGCGAGTCGAGCTCAAAGCTTTGACTCCGAAGACGGTGACCGACAAAGGCTCGCTGACCGCCATCATCGAGCGCACCCGAGGCAATGGTTACACCCTGGTGGATGAGGAATTGGAGCTCGGTTTACGCTCCATCGCGGTGCCGGTGCATAACCGCATGCGGAAAGTGGTCGCGGCGATGAACATTGGGGTGCACGCGGCACGGGTCTCGACGGAGGAGATGATCCAGCGTTTCCTTCCCGTTTTGCAGGGCAACGCTGCCTTGTTGGCGCAGGTACTCGGATAAACCGCGGATGGCACGAGCCAAACCAACTTCCCTGGGTCGCCGTAATTTCCTGAAAAGCGCGGCTGCCGGCAGCATGGCAACGCTGGTTTCAACGGCTGGAGCGGCGGTTGCACCGCCTGCGAGCGAGCCACCAAAAACCGTACCCCTGATGTCGCGGGAGGACGAGGCCGGCGATCCGTCTGGCGTCGAGGTCCTGACGGCGCAGCGGACAGGATCGGATTTCATGGTGGATGTCCTGAAGTCGCTGGGGATCGATTATGTGTGCGCGAATCCTGGCTCCAGTTTTCGAGGCTTGCACGAATCCGTGATCAACTACGGTGGCAACAAGTCTCCGGAGTTCATCACCTGCTGCCATGAGGAATCTGCCGTGGGCATGGCTCATGGCTACGCCAAGATTGCCGGCAAGCCGCTCGCGGTGTTCGCGCACAGCACGGTCGGTTTACAGCACGCGGCCATGGCTATCTTCAACGCCTACTGCGACCGCGTGCCGGTATACGTCGTGCTGGGAAATACCATCGACGCAACCATGCGCAGGCCGGGCGTCGAGTGGGATCACAGTGTGATGGATGCGGCCGCCATGGTACGCGACTACACCAAGTGGGACGATCTGCCGATTTCCCTCGCGCATTTCGCGGAGTCGGCAGTGCGCGCCTACAAAATCGCGATGACCCCGCCGACCATGCCCGTTCTTCTGGTCGTGGACAGCGATCTTCAGGAGCGGCCGGTCGCAGAGAGCGAGAAGTTGTCTGTGCCCCGGCTGGTGGCGGCTGCTCCTCCACAGGGAGATTCGGGAGTGGTGGCCGAGGCGGCGCGTCTGCTGGTGGCGGCTGAGAATCCGCTGCTGATCGCAGACCGCCTGGCGCGCACTCCGGCCGGGGTTGCGCGACTCATCGAACTCGCCGAGACGTTGCAGGCGCCGGTGATCGACCAGGGCGGACGAATGAACTTTCCCAGCCGCCACCCGCTCAATCACTCCGGGCGGGCGCGCGAATTAGTATCCAATGCGGACGTGATACTCGGGCTCGAGTTGACGGATTTCTGGGGAACCATCCACTCCTTCCGCGACCAGCTGCGACGCACCTCGCGCCCTACTACCGCCGATGGAGTGAAGCTGATCAGCGTTACCGTTGGAGACCTCTTCGTCAAGGGCAACTATCAAGATCTTCAGCGCTATCCCGAAGTCGATGTCGCCATCGCCGCCGACGGCGAGACCACGTTGCCGGCCCTGACGGAAGCGGTGAAGAAGTTGGTTACCGGGGATCGCGAGCGTGTGTTCGCGGAACGAGCGAAGAGCCTCGCTGTCGACCACCGGGACATGACAGAACAGGCCTTGACCGATGCCACCTACGGATGGCACGCAAGCCCCATTTCGACCGCACGGCTGTCTGCCGAACTGTGGGCGCAGATCAAGGACAAAGACTGGTCGCTTGTGTCCGATGTCGCTCCGGGCATGAGTAACTGGCCGCTGCGCCTGTGGGCCTTCGATAAGCACTACCACTTCATCGGAGGCGCCGGCGGCTATGGAGTCGGATACGGCGCGCCGGCAGCGACGGGCGCCGCGCTGGCCAATCGCGCGCACGGCCGGTTGTCGGTCAATATCCAGTGCGACGGGGACCTCCTGTATGCGCCCGGCGTGTTGTGGACCGCGGCGCACCACCGCATTCCCGTGCTGAACGTCATGCACAACAATCGCGCCTATCACCAGGAAGTCATGCACATCCAGCGCATGGGGAACCGGCACGATCGCGGAGTGGATCGGGCGGGCATCGGAACCACGCTCCGCCAGCCGAATATCGATTTTGCCAAGCTGGCCGAGAGCATGGGCGTCTACGGAGAGGGTCCAATCACGGATGCGAAGGACCTGGCGCCGGCCATCCGCCGGGCCATCGAAGTGGTGGAACGCGGCGAGCCGGCGCTTGTGGACGTGGTGACTCAGCCGCGGTGAGGAGGAAGTCATGATCGCCAGCCGCAGGTTGCGGTCGCTAGCAATCGTCGGAGTGGTCTCTGCCTGCACCTGGTCTCAGGTAACACCATCCCGGAGTGCGACGGCAGACTCAGCCAAAGGCAAGCAGATCTATGCAAACTACGGATGCTATGAGTGTCACGGCTACCAGGGCCAGGGATCACCTCTCAGCGGATCGCGCATCGCTCCCGGTCCTCTCGCCTTCACGGCATTCGAGAACTACCTGCGCCAACCAGGGGGACAGATGCCTCCCTATACCGCCCGAGTGCTGACGGACGCCGAGGTGACCGACATTTACGCTTTCCTCGGGTCGCTACCGGAGCCGCCCGATTGGAAAGACATACCTATCCTTCGTGCAGAGGCCCCAGAGAAATAAGGTAGACGTGGGGTGAACCGAGCGAAACAACCACGTTCAGAAAAACTTCACTTGACTTGGCACTCGTATGGTAGTAAGGCTGTCAGACCACAAACCATGCAAAATTACTGATCTTGACAATTAGGTTCGTCATAGCGTTATCGCCGCACAATCGACCGATAATCGCACGAATGGACATCGGAGGCCCCGAATGCGTCAACCATCGAAAGCAGTTCGGTTGTTGGGGATAGTACTCAGCCTGCTTTTCGCCTGCATGCCTGGATTTGCCCAGTCGTACACGGGGCGCATCCTGGGAACGATTACCGACAAGAGTGGCGCGGCCATATCTGGGGCAACGGTGACGATCACCGACGTGGCGCGCGGTACCAATCGAACCCTCACCACGGACGAGGCCGGAGCCTACGTGGCTCCCAACCTGGTTCCGGGCACTTACACGGTGCGCGCCGAAGGCAAGGGGTTCAAGACGGTGTTGCGCGAGAATATCGTGCTCGAAGTGGCCAGGGACGCGCTCATCGATCTCTCTCTGCCTCCCGGTGATGTGAGCGAGACGGTGCAGGTGACAGGTGAGATTCCTCTGCTCGACACCACGTCAGCGACGCTCGGCGGCACGCTCAGCAACAACCAGATCAACGATCTGCCGCTCAACGGCCGGAATTACGAAAATCTGCTGCAACTGCGCCCCGGCGTGATGCGCTATCCCGGTGGAGGATTTTCGACCACCAGCACCAACGGGCTTCGCGCGGAAGACAACGCCTATGTGATTGACGGTCTTTTTAACAGTGAGCCCTACTCCGGTCAGGGCATCATCAACGGCGCCGGAATCGCGGGCGATTCGGCGACCATTCTGCCGATTGACGCGATCCAGGAATTCAACCTGCTCGAGAACCCTCCGGCAGAATATGGCTGGAAGCCTGGTGCGATCGTCGACGTTGGAATCAAGTCAGGAACCAACAGCATTCATGGCACGGCCTTTGCCTTCGGCCGGGATACGGCGCTCGATGCGCGCAATTACTTCAACACTTCGCCCAATCCCAAGACGCCGCGCCAGTTGCAACAGTGGGGCGGATCCCTCGGCGGCCCCATCGTCAAAGACAAGCTGTTCTACTTCGCAGCCTACGAGGACCAAAACTATACAGTCGGAAACTCCTTCGGCGGTGTCATGAGCCCGGCCACAGTCCCCTTGCCGCAGGCGGGAAACTGCCTATTTGGCGTCTCCGGCGACTGCGTCAACAGCATTCCCGACGCGATTGCGGACCTCCAAGCCGGGGGCATAGCGATCAGCCCGGTCAGCCTGCAAGTCGCGGGTTGCACGCTTGGCCCGCCGGTCACCTGCAACGGGAAGGGCTTCCCGCTGAATAACGGCACCAATCCGAATGGTGCGACTACGATCGTGAACGGTTTCCCCAATGACGTGAGGTCGCGCAACGTAATTGGCAAGGTGGACTATCACTTTAACGAGCGCAACACGGTCAGCGGCCGGTACTTTTTTGGGAACAACCGCGGCACGGTCGAGGATTTTCCCGAGCTGCAGACCCAGTGGCTGTCCCTGATCCACACTCGTGCCCAGGTGGCCGGCGCCAACTGGACCTATGTGCCCGGGTCGCGCTGGGTGAATGAAGTCCGCTTCGGCTACAACCGGCTTAACCAGCCGACTTTCGCGGCTGATCACAACATTCCCGCGTCTTCCTATGGCCTGAATACCGGGGTTCCCGTGAGCCCGCTGACCGGCGGCCTCCCGCGAATCGGATTCTTTGGGCAGTTCCAGACTCTTGGCGGATTCAAGTGGCCCAAGCTGCAGGGTCCCGACACCATCCTTCAGTTTATTGACCACGTCTCCTACACAGCCGGAAAGCACGCCATCAAGTTTGGCGGGGAAATCCATCGCAACGGCGTGAATGGCGGCGCCTTTGGCAACGCCCGTGGATCGATCAACTTCGGTGGGGGCGTTGCCTATAGCAACGGCCCCGTCATGAGCTCGGCAATCGAAGACTTCTTCGCCGGCGACCCGACGAACGGATCGATTCTGTCGGGCGATCCTCGCCGCAACCTGCACAATTGGGGCTTCGCCGCGTTTATCCAGGACGACTGGCGCGCGCGACGCACTCTGACGCTGAATTTCGGCTTGCGCTATGAACTGAACACGGTGGTCAAGGAAGCCCACAACCTGCTGGCGAACTTCGATCCCAATCTTGGGCTTCTCCAGGTGGGACAGCAAATCAGCGCGCCCTATGACGGGAATCATAAAAACTTCGCGCCGCGGGTGGGCTTTGCCTGGGACGTCACGGGCAAGGGAAACACCGTCCTTCGTGGCGGGGGGGGCGTGTTCTTCGAAACCGTCAACTGGCAGACCTTCCTGGCATTTAACAACGCTTTCGGGCTGAACAGCATACCCACGGGAGCACTGGGAGTAGGCCCGGGCGGAACCCCGGGTACGGGCAGGATCACGTCGGGAAACATCGCACCACCGATCTCGAATGCCGCCTGGAATACCGGGCCGGTGTTCCCGACCGGCCTGATCAGCTGTGATCCGGTGACCGCTTCGCCCTGCTCCATTTTTGGAGTGGATCGCAACATCACGACTCCATACGTCACCAGTTGGAGTCTGAGCTTTGAGCACGCTTTCACACCCAACGCCTCTCTGGAAGTGGCGTACGTCGGCAATCACGGATTCAACCTGATCAACATTCGCGACATCAACCAGATCCCCTTGGGCGCGACTTCACGCCCCTTCGCCGCCAAGTTCCCCTATCTGGAAAACATCTTCCAGCAGGGCAACTTGTACAAGTCCAATTACGACGCCCTGCAGGCCACCGTTACCACGCGCAACTATCACGGCCTGGGGGCGGTGATCGGCTACACCTATGGGCATTCGCTTGATAATGTGGGCGCGAACTGGGATTTCGGCTACGGGGCGGGTCTGCCGCAGAACTCCTTCGATGTAGCCCGGGAATATGCCAACAGTGATTTCGACATTCGGCACCGGCTCACCATGTCGATTACCTATGCGCTTCCCGGCAGGAAGGGCTTTGCTCAGATGATGGAGGGGTGGGAGCTCAATTCCATCGTAACGCTGGAGAGCCCGCAGCCCTGGGGCACCATCGACCTGGGAACCAACGTCAGCGGTTCCGGCATATTGGCCTTCAGCCCGCCCGCGTTCGGCCCAAATCGTTGGGACTTCTTCGGAAGAACCTCCGATTTCAAGGCGCGGCCGAGGCCGATTCCCTTCTTCCCAGGGAATTCGAATGCGGCTTGCAGCGCGCAAGCCTTGGCTCTTGACGGAGGCGTTGCAGGAGGCCCAGCGTCTCAGTCTCTGGCAGCATTCGGTTGCTATGCTCAGGGAGCCTCGATCCTGATCCCGCCGCCCATGGGACAATTCGGCACCTCGGGTCGGAATATCTTCCCTGACTCCGGCTTCCGCAACTGGGATTTCTCGGTCGCCAAGAAATTTCATTTCGGCGAGCGGGTGAACGCCCAGTTCCGCGCCGAGTTCTTCAATATTCTCAACCACCCGAACTTCGCCAACCCGTACGGCGGACAGAATGGTTATGGCCAGAACGATCCTTCGGTGCCGGGCTTCGGCTGCAGTTGTGCAACGCCGGACGTCGCCGCCGCCAACCCGGTCATTGGTTCGGGCGGAAGCCGTGCCATTCAGCTGGGCCTGAAGTTCATCTTCTAGGCCGACGCCACTATGTTGGGGTGCGGAGGGATCGAGAAATCGGCCCTCTGCGCCGCAGGAATCCGGCCCTTCGAGGGGCACACCAGCGTCTTGCGGCGCCGTTGAAGCGGCGCTCTGATACACACCCTCCGTCGTTCTTGCCGCCAGAGACGCCAGTTCGCTCCCTCTTTTTTTGGGCGGCAGAATGACGGGTGGCGTCAAAACGGACGCTGCCAGCAGGGTCTCTACCTGGTCGAGAATTTGTAGATCGTTTCCTGGTGGTAAGCGGCACCGGGCCTCAGGATCGTCGACGGGAACCGGGGCTGATTCACCGAATCCGGAAAATGCTGCGCCTCCAGAGACAATCCGGCGTGCTTTTGGTAATGCACGCCGCCTTTCCCCACGAGGGACCCGTCGAGAGAGTTGCCGGTGTAGAACTGGACGCCGGGCTCCGTGGTCCACATTTCCAGTTGGCGGCCTGACACCGGATCAAGCACCCGCGCCGCGAGTTTCAGCTTGCCGGCTTCGCCGTTCAAGACAAAATTGTGATCGTATCCGCCAGGATTGCCCTTCATTTCTGCAATCCGCGCTCCGATGGCAGTCGGCCGCGTGAAGTCCAGAGGCGTTCCCTTCACCGGAGCGATCTCGCCGGTGGGGATCAGAGTAGAGTCGACCGGGGTGTAGTAGTCGGCATTGAGGTAAACGATGTCATGAAGGATGTCAGCTGCCCCGCCCAGGTTGAAGTAGCTGTGATGGGTGAGGTTCACCGGAGTGGCCTTGTCAGTGCGGGCCGAATAGACGAGGTTTAGCTCGTCGGCATCGGTCAAAGTGTAGGTAACCGAGGCGTTGAGATTCCCGGGAAAGCCCTCGTCCCCGTCACGACTCAAATACGTGAACTTCACGGCCGCACCGTGGGAGACTGTCACTGGCTCGGCCTTCCATACAACGCGGCTCAGATCCTTCCACCCGCTGTGCAGGGTATTGGGAGGATCGTTGATTTCGAGCGAATACTGCTTGCCGTCCAGCGTGAATCTGCCCTTGGCGATGCGGTTGGCAACGCGACCCACAACCGATCCGAACCAGGCGGGATTCCTGATATAGGAATCAAACTGATCAAAACCCAGCACCACGTCTCCCGACTTGCCAGCGCGATTGGGGACCCAGAGTTGGGTAACGGTGGCGCCGTAGGTGATGATCCGGACGATCGAACCGGTAGAGTTCGTCAGGGTAAACTGATCGACCGTAGTGCCGCCGTCTAACTTGCCAAAGGCGGTCCTCTCGACGGTGTCTCCCGCCTTGGCTGCGGGTCCCGACTGCGCCGGAGAGAAGGAAGGCGCGGCTAACGCCGCCAGGATCATGCAACTCACCCACCCATGGGCGGAGACACGTCTGCCCATTTGCTGCCTCCGTTGTGCTAGAGATTTCTCCTCCAGCAATACATGATTGGGGAGTCTTTAAGCAAATTTGGCCGGCATCCGGCACAAATCGGACTGCCGGCTCAGAATTCGAAATATCCGCCTGTCCCGGTGGGGAGCAGCCCGCCGTCGTTCTCGCCGGGAAGAAGCCCGGCGATGCCCCGCAGCGTTTCCCATGCCGCCTGGTTCAGCGCCGGGTCCGAGCCGACCAGTTCGCGGATCATCCGCCACGCCGCCACGTTCAACGCGCCTTCGGGCGGGGGCCCCATGGCCAGCGAGACCGAACACTGGGGACAAAAGCAGATTCGCTGCGCCGCCGACTTTTGCCGGGGACGAATGCCGACGGTCTGGGCAAACATGTACACCGCCACTGACTTGTGCCCGGGCTCGATTTCGCGATTACAGCGGAGGCAGTAGAAGTGCTCCAAGCGTTTTCATCCTTGTGGTTGTGTGACAACAGTCGAAATAGTGTCTTTCCCAGCGGACGTTTTCCACAAGTACGCAAGAAGATTCGACCCCCAAGGGAACCAAGCTTTGCTCTAGTCAAAAACAGACCTGTCCAGCACTCTACATGTGCCATGAGCGCTGGAGGATCACGTCTCCCTGCCGGATGGTCGCGAACCGGGCCTTATCCGCCGCCGGCCAGATTCCTTCGCCTGTCGCAGTTGCGGAAGCTGCGGGGCTGCGAGCAGGTCGCGGCGGTTTGCTACCGGGTTCGCGGCGGGGCCATTGAATTCCTCCTGGTGCAGACCCGCGGCGGGCGCTGGATATTCCCTAAAGGCAGCGCGGAAGCAGGCTTGACCAATGCGCAGGCGGCAGCTCTCGAGGCCTTCGAGGAAGCTGGAGTCCACGGCCGCATCGAGGATGCGCCCTTTGCCCGCTACATCCGCCGCAAGAGCGGCGATTCACGTGCGGACAACGCGTTCGAAGTGACCACCCATGCCTATCTGTGCTCGGTCTCGCGCCTCGACGTGCCGCAGGAGCCCGACCGCAATCCCACCTGGCTCTCTCCCGAGAAGGCGAAGCGCCGCCTGAAGGAAGATCGTGGCAGCGAATTCGGCACCGAACTCTCCCGGGTCATCGACCGCGCCGTATTCCGCATTCACCAGTTGCACCGCGGGATCTGACCGCCATCACGGCTCCCATCATTTGACGAAGGTCAGTCCGTGGGGGACGGCGTGGGGAAAGACGTAGGCGTAGAGCATCACAATTACGCCCACGATGGCCCCAAGCGCAATGGAATGCCAGACCACAAAACGGAAGATCACCCCTTCGTTACCCACCTGTTCCGTTGCGGCCGTTGCGATGGTGATCGATTGCGCGTCGACCATCTTGCCCATCACTCCGCCCGCGCTGTTGGCGGCAGCCATCAGAACGGGATCGATCCCCAGCTGCTGTGAGGTGATCCGCTGCAAACTGCCGAAAAGAGCATTCGAGGAAGTATCGCTGCCGGTGAGGGCCACGCCCAGCCAGCCCAGGAACGTTCCGAAAAATGGATAGAACCATCCAGTGCGCGTGAAGGCCAGCCCCAATACCGCATCGAGACCGGAATAGCGAGTCACGTAGCCCAGCCCCAGCATGAACGAGATGGCTATCATCGCCAGGCGCATTCTCACCAGGGTGCGCCAGAAGACCTTCATCAGTTTCAAGGGTGTCAGTCCCAGCAGGAGGCCGGCAACAATCGCCGCCAGGAAACAGCCTGTACCCGTCGCCGACAACCAGTTGAAGTCATATCGGGCGGGTTCTGGCGTGTTCTTGGCAACCACCGGGGCGGCGCGGTACACAGCGTTATGCAAGAAGGGGAAATCCCATCCTGGAGGACCAGGGCGCGGCTTGCCGTCGGGAAGGTAAACCCGGAAAGCAGGCGTGGTCGCCTGATTCATTGCCAGCTTGACCGACGGCAACCCCCACAGCAGCACGAATAATGACAGGATAGCGAAGGGCATCCACGCCTTCAGAACCTGGCCGGTGGTGTTACGGCGCGTCTTGAGGTATCCGTCGAGTTCGGAGGTCGCCCACTGTCCGCCGACCTGATCCGCGATCTCAGAGGTGGGCGGAGGCAGAGTCTCGGGATGCTTGTCATAGTCAAAGCGCCAGACTCTTTTCGGCTTCCAGACGCGGAGGAAGGCGACGGTCGCGATGATCGACACCACCCCTGCCATGATGTCCACCAAATTGCTGTCTACATAGTTGGACCAGAAAAACTGTGTCAGGGCAAAGGAGACGCCCACGACGGCGATCGCGGGAAGCACCTCGAGGGTTTCCTCCCAGCCCACCATGGTGCGCACCAGCCAGAACGGCACGATCACGGCGGTCAGCGGCAGGATGCGTCCAATCATGGCACTGAGGTCCGATTCGGGCAGCCCGGTCACCGCTGCCAGAGTGTGCACCGGAGTGCCAATGGCTCCCCACGCCACGGGCGCGGTGTTGGCGATCAGGTTCAATGCCGCCGCCTGAAAGGGTCTGAACCCCAACCCGATCATGAACGCCCCGGCAATGGCCACGGGCGCACCGAAGCCGGCTGCACCCTCGATAAAGGCGCCGAAACAGAAAGCCACCAGCAGAACCTGCAGGCGGCGGTCCGCAGTGATGCCGGCGATGGACTCCTTCATGATTTCAAACTGCCCGGTTGCGACCGAGATGTCGTACAGGTAGACGGCCGCGAGCACGATCCAGGCGATCTTGAGAACGCCGAAAGCCACGCCATATGCGAAGCTGGCGATCGCCAAGGGCGCCGGCATATGAAAGAAGAGAATCGCCACCCCCATGGCGGTGCAGGCTCCGGCAATGGCACACAAATGGGGTTTTACCTTGAAACCGGCGAGCAACCCGAAAAGCACGATGATGGGGAGCGCGGCCACGATCGTGGATAGCCACCAGTGGCCAAAGGGGTCATAGACCTGGGTCCAGCGCATGGCGTTCTCCGGGACCACGGATCAAAATGGGGCACAGGGTATCACGACCTCTCGCCCCTGGTACACTCACTGCGCCTCCATCCCGGCAGTCTCCGGCAAAGCGTTTCCCGGCGCGGGCTCAGCCCGGAGCGAAAACAGTGGGATTTCAGGAACCGGCTCCTGAGAATCGGGCCGCATCTTCATTTTGAAAACGGCATCAAACTGTGCGACGAGTCGGCTTTCCGAATGTCCACGCAAACCGGCGAAACCGCTCTGGGAAATCAACCCAGGAACATGCCCTATCACTTTCCTCCGGGCTTGTCGCACAACCTCATCTGGTATGTCTTCCGCAAATTCCGGCCGGCGGATCCGATCACGTTGTTCGAGCTTCTGGTGAAGCAGTACGGCGACGTCGTGCACTACAAAATCGGACGGGAACACATCGTGTTCTTGAACGATCCAGGGCTGATTCGTGAAGTCCTGGTTGTGCAGAACGACAACTTCACCAAGGAACGCACCGTGCGGCGCTCGAAAATGCTGTTGGGCAACGGCATGATCACCTGCGAAGGCAGTCTTCACCGGGCGCAGCGCTTTGCCGCACAACCGGCATTTCACCGCCAGCGCATCCAGCAGTACGCCGAGACCATGGTCACCGAATCACTCCGAACCCGTGAATCCTGGCAGCATGGTCAATCGCTCGACATCGCGCAGGAGATGATGCACCTGGCCCTTCGCGTCGTGGCTCAAACTCTTTTTCGTACGGAGTTGGGTAACGAGGCGCGGGAACTGGCCGATGCCATCAATCGCATCATGCGACTCTACAACTATCTCGTCGCCCTGCCCGCCGTGGACATTCTGATTCATCTGCGAGTTCCTGGTCTCTCCACGTTCGCTGTGGCCAAACGCCGCGTGGATTCCATCGTCTACCGCATGATCGAAGCTCACAGGCGCGCTTCACGCGGACATGGAGACCTGCTGGACATGATGTCGGACGTCTCCGACACAGACGACGAACTGCTGCGCGATCAGGTCATCACCATTTTCCTTGCCGGCTATGAAACCGTCGCCAACGCGCTGACCTGGACGTGGTATCTGCTTTCCCAAAATCCCCAGGCTGATCAAAAAATGTTTGAAGAGATCGCGGGCGTGGTCGGCAATCGCATTCCCACACTGGAGGACGTGCCCAGGCTTCGCTATGTCGAGATGGTCCTGGCGGAATCCATGCGGCTCTACCCTCCGGCATGGGCCATGGGCAGGCAAGCCCGCAACGATTTCAATCTCGGCACGTATCACCTCCCCGCGGGCACGACGGTATTGATGAGTCAATACATCACCCACCGCGATTCGCGCCACTTCTCCGAACCGCTGCAGTTCGTGCCCGAACGCTTCGCTCCCGCAGGGAAAGCAACCTTTCCCAAGTTCTCCTACTTCCCCTTTGGAGCAGGGTTTCGCCAGTGCATCGGCGAATCTTTTGCCTGGACGGAAGGCATCCTCGCGCTCGCAACCATCCGCCAGAAGTGGAAGCTGCGCCTGGTGCCGGGCCACCCCGTCGAGCCTCAGCCCTTGATCACGCTGCGTTCGAAGTTCGGAATGAAGATGCGTGTCGAGAGCGGGCGAGATCCGAATCGGGCCCATTCATAGTGAAAAAAAATCGGGCCAACGTCTCCGCTGGCCCGCAAGCACTCTCTCCTCCTGGTTAGAAGTCAAATCGCAGAGCGAGTTGACCGACCCGAGCCCCACCCTGTCCCGGGAGAGCGGTTGCAACCGATTTCCCGAACGTTGTGCCGAGGTCCGCAAGGTTGGCATCCGGCAGAGCGAAGTTGGGGTGGTTAAAGAGATTGAAGAAGCTGGCCTGGAAAGTCAGGCCGGCACTTTCCGTGATTTTGAACCGCTTCGCCAGGCTCATATCCACATCCACGAATCCCGGCCCGGTCAAAGAACCGCGGTTGATCTGTCCAACCGACGGCCCTTGGCACCACAGGCCGGAGTTGACCGTAGGAGGACAGACCACATTGTTGAAGTATCCAGCGTTGAAGTAGCCGTTGGCGGGACTGCTGCTCAGGAGAGCATTCGTGATAGTGCCTGGTCCGACATAGGCCAGACGGTCGTTGAACACGCCGTCTTTATTCACGTCAGTCGATCCGTTGTAGGGTGCGAAGGGCACGCCACTCTGCGCCGTCACGATTCCTGAGACCGACCATCCGCCCAGCCAGCGGCTGGCCTTCAGGAAGGGCAGGTCGTAGCTGTAGCTGACCACGAACCGGTGCTTGACGTTGAAATCCGCCGGTCCGTAATCCAGTTGCGGATTCAGGCTGTCGGTGGGTGTGAATGTTGCCGGATTGCCCCGAGGCGTGAAGGTGTCGCTGATCTGATCGAGCGCTTTGGAATAGGTGTAGTTGCCGTTAAACGTCAAGCCGTTGGCGAACCGCTTCCGCAGTCCGGTCTGCAACGCGTGGTAGTTGGAGCTGAACCCGTTGGTCCGCAGGTTGATGTTGTTAACCAAGGGATTCGGACGAACACCGGAGTTCTCCTGTCCGCTCAGCGGGTTGACGCCACCCGCCCGCCGTCCGGGATAGGTATTCAGGTTCTTGATCCCGATCAGCTTCCGGCCGAAAGTTCCCACGTAGTTCGTCTCCCAGATCAGGTCCTTCGCAATCTCGTACTGGAAACCGAAGTTGGTTTGTTCGTAGTACGCCGTGACCAGGTTCTGGTCGATGGCGCGAGGGGAGGCCTTGGGAAGTCCGTTGGGGAATAGAGTTGGACTATTGAACAGCCCGAAGCTGGTGAACGGAACCGTGTAGATCCCGGGCGTCGCCTGTGCCGAACCCGGCACACCATTCGCCTCTGCTCCGAAGTTACAGGTGCAGAAGAATGGAGGATTGAACCGGATGTTCTCGAAAATGTTGTTGTACATCCGGTCGTAGGCGATGCCGAACCCACCGCGCAGCACCAGTTTCTGTTTTCCGGTCACGTCGTA
>Ga0126383_10001339_pt1 | contig 15228 bp, 11 predicted proteins | sample PanSoiMetPlot_35_FD_96882 | JGI IMG/M metagenome (GOLD analysis project Ga0126383, IMG submission 96882) | Tropical forest soil microbial communities from Panama - MetaG Plot_35 | ecosystem: Environmental > Terrestrial > Soil > Tropical forest > Bulk soil | place: Panama | collected 2016-02-17
CCGGTTTTGTCGTATTTGAAATACTGGGCGAATGACGAATCCTGCACGACCTTGCCGAAAACGACCGCCAGAACGAGCAGAATGACGCCGATGATCGTGCCTTCGGTAATCGCGCGGCGCCCTCCGCCGCGCCAGCGGAACATATACATCCCCATCATGAGCGCAATCGGAATGGTCGTCGCGATGGTGAACAATCCCCAGGGGCTTTCGGCCAGGGCGTTGACCACGGCCAGTCCCACTCCAGCGAGCGCGACGATCAAAATCACGATGATCGCGAATGTCGCGACTGTGCCCGTGACCCGGTCAATTTCCCGCCGGGCGATTTCCGCCAGAGATTTGCCGCCATGCCGGATCGAAACCGCGAGCGTGACGAAGTCGTGAACCGCGCCCCCGATCACCACGCCGATCACCAGCCATAACAAGCCGGGCAGGAATCCGAACTGCGCCGCCAGAACCGGCCCGATCAAAGGCCCCGGCCCGCTGATCGCCGCGAAATGGTGACCCCACAAAACGTACTTGTTCGTCGGAACGTAGTTGTGCCCATCGGTATACTTGTGCGCCGGCGTGACGCGCGAATCGTCGAGAGCCAGGACTTTCGCGGCGATGAACGCGCTGTAGTAGCGGTAGGCGATGGCGTAAATGCAGAGTACGGCAATGAGAATAGGGACGGCGTTGATCGTGATCATTGTGACTCCTATTATTCGTCATTATCAAACTTGATGTTCAGGCTCTTCAGAAACTGACGGTCTTCATAGCTGATCTCGGCCAGCCGCTGTTCAATTGAAATGTCTCTGAATCCATGCCGCTCTTCCTCATTGCCGGCGGGCTTCTCTTTGAACGCGATTGTCGCCTCGAGGATGAGCAGCACGTCATTGCCCGTCGCGCGGATTCGTTCCATCGCTTCGTGAATCTCTTCCGACTCGTTGATCGCTTCGTTGATCACTTCGCCCAGCTCGCGGATCAGTTTTTCAAGGTTTTCATCCAAAACTTTACCTCGACTACTTCGAGCGCCGCGCCGCGGCCTTTAAGGGGGCGGACGCGTTGTCGCCGCGCATATTTGCGCGCCGCTTGCTGACGCGCAACGGTGGTACCAATCCCGCGTAGCTTGATTTAGAATTGAATGCTAATTTAAGCACAAATCACTTCGGGATTCTATTTGCTTATGCCTACGACCAAAGCCAAAGAGCGCAGGGAGAAAGGCGCCACTTCGTCGGGGATCGAGTTGAAAAATCACTTCGCGCCGGAGGACGTCGAGATCGACGTCGAGCGCGACCTGGGCGAGCCAGGCGAGTTTCCATTCACGCGCGGCGTTTACGAGACGATGTATCGGGGCCGTTTGTGGACGATGCGACAGTACGCCGGCTTTGCCACGGCCGAAGAATCGAACCGCCGCTACAAATACCTGCTCGAACATGGCACGACCGGGTTGTCGGTGGCTTTCGATTTGCCGACGCAGATCGGCTACGACAGCGACCATCCGCTCGCCGGCGGCGAGGTCGGACGCGTGGGCGTGCCCATTGATTCTCTGGCCGACATGGAGATTCTCCTCGACGGCATTCCGCTCGACAAAGTCTCGACCTCGATGACGATCAACGCGACGGCTTCGATATTGCTGGCGCTCTACATCGCGGTCGCGAAGAAACAGGGAGTCGCGCCCGACAAGCTCAACGGCACGATCCAGAACGATATTTTGAAGGAGTACATCGCGCGCGGAACATACATCTATCCGCCGCGAGCCAGCTTAAGAATCATCACGGACATCTTCGCCTATTGCGCGAAGGAGGTTCCGAACTGGAACACGATCTCGATCTCCGGCTATCACATTCGCGAAGCCGGCTCGACCGCCGCGCAGGAGGTCGCGTTTACGCTGGCCGACGGTATTACGTATGTCCAGGCCGCGCTGGACTCCGGAATGCGGATTGACTATTTCGCGCCGCGCCTGGCGTTCTTCTTCAACGCGCATAACAACTTCCTCGAAGAGGTGGCGAAATACCGCGCGGCGCGCCGGCTTTGGGCGCGGATAATGCGCGACCGTTTCGGCGCGCGCGACCCGAAATCAATGATGCTCCGTTTCCACACCCAGACGGCCGGTTCGACGCTCACCGCCCAACAGCCCGAGGTCAACATCATCCGCACGGCGATCCAGGCCCTCGCGGCGGTTCTGGGCGGCACGCAGTCGCTGCACACCAATGCGATGGACGAGGCGCTGAGTTTGCCTACCGAAGACGCGGCCCGAATCGCGCTCAGGACTCAACAGGTCATCGCCTACGAATCGGGCGTGGCGGACACGGCGGACCCGCTCGGAGGCTCTTACGCCGTCGAATACCTGACCAACGAGATCGAACGCCGGGCCGCCGAATACATCGAAAAGATTGACGAGATGGGCGGAATGCTCACGGCGATCGAGGCCGGTTATGTGCAACGCGAGATCGAGCGCGCCGCTTACGATTACCAGAGGGCGGTCGAGGCGGGAGAAGAGGTCGTCGTCGGAGTCAACCGCTTCCGGACCAAAGAGGAGACGGCGGTCGAGACGTTGAAGATTGATCCGGCGTTCGAGCGGGCGCAGGTTGAACGCGTGCGGAAAGTGCGGGCTGAACGTGATACGGCGGCTGCGACGGCCGCGTTGGATGAGGTTGAGAAGGCGGCGCGGTCGGGCGAAAACCTGATGCCAAGAATTATTGCGGCGGTGGAGGCGTACGCGACATTGGGCGAAGTTGCGGATCGGATGCGAGCGGTATTTGGCGAATACGCCGAAGCGGCTTATTAATCGAGTGAGTGTAGGGCGGTCAAGTGACCGGCTTCGGTATGTCGGAATTTGTGGTAAGCTATGAGACTCAAAACACTATACAATTTACGACAGGAGTGAATAATCGAATGCTTGACTCGATTGCTGTTCAAGAATTGCGAGAAAAGTACGAAGGCCTGAAGCCACGAGTCGCCGAACTGCGGAGGTTTCTTTGACGTAGACCAAAAACGCGCGGAACTGCAAAATTTGGAGACGCAGGCCGCCGCGCCCGATTTTTGGAGCGATCAGGAAAAAGCTCAGAATATTTTGCGGCAGCGCGCGCGATTGGAGCGCGCGATCAACACCGCTGAAGGCCAGCAGCGACTCCTTGATGACATCGCAGTGTTGTTTGAATTCGCGGCTGATGACGAGGCTTCGGCGGGCGAGCTGCGTGAATCGCTTAAACGCCTCGCGCAAGAGGTCGAGGAGAGCGAGACGCGGATGCTGCTCGGCGGCGAAAACGATTCGCTCAACGCCATCGTCGCGATCAACGCGGGGGCGGGCGGAACTGACGCGCAGGATTGGGCCGAAATGCTGTTGCGAATGTATTTGCGCTGGTGCGAACGTCACGAGTTCAAGACCGAGATGTTCGATTATCAGGCCGGTGAAGAGGCCGGTATCAAGTCGGCCAGCTTCCGTGTCGAGGGCGATTACGCTTATGGGTTCCTCGCGGGCGAGGTCGGCGTGCACCGGCTGGTCCGCATGTCGCCGTTCAACGCCGGACAAAGCCGTGAAACCAGCTTCGCCTCGGTATTCGTTACGCCGGAATTCGACGATAACATCGAGGTCGAGGTTCTCGACAAAGACCTGCGCGTTGACACGTATCGTTCGACCGGCGCCGGCGGTCAGCACATCAACACCACCGATTCGGCGGTGCGCATCACGCACCTTCCGACCGGGATAGTGGTGACCTGCCAGAACCAGCGGTCGCAGCACCAGAACCGCGATGTGGCGATGAAGGTCTTGAGATCGCGCCTTTACGAGCTGGAACTGGCGAAGAAGCGCGCGGAAACCGATAAACTCGCCGAATCGAAGCGCGACATTTCTTTCGGGTCGCAGATTCGCAATTATGTTCTGCATCCTTACAAGCTGGTCAAGGATGTCCGAACGAAACGGGAAACGAGCAACGTCGACGCCGTGCTCGACGGCGACATTGACGATTTCATCAAAGAGTATTTGTTATCGAAGAGGGAACTTGCCGTGGCGAGTTAGTAACGATGGCCAGACGTAAGATCATAAACAGGCAAAACACCAACGGCCCGTGGAATGAGATCATCGGGTTGATCCTGATGGGTGTCGCGCTGGTGATTTTCCTCGCCCTGGTCAGTTATGACTCCGGCGACCCTTCATTGAATTCTGTGGGCGGGAACGCCCGAACGCGCAACTGGATTGGGCCGATGGGCGCCAAGTTGGCCGACGCCCTCTATCAGGCTTTTGGAATCGCCGCGCTGATCGTGCCTGTCATGCTGTTTATCATCGGACGCTGGCAATGGGACGACGACGAATCGGAGGTTTCAAAGCCGAAGATTCTGGGACTGTTTCTGATGATCGTCGCGGCCACCGGATGGATCACCATGATCAGCCCCGAAAAGCCGGCCTCGTTTTATTGGGGCGGGTTCGTCGGCCAATGGCTGATGTACGGGCCGGGGATCGGAATGGCGCGGCTTTTAGGAAATCTGGGCGCGTTCGTCGGGCTGGTCATCCTGTTCACCATAGGCTTACTGCTCGGGACTGATTACACGTTGATCGGTCTGGTTGATAATTGGTCGCAGTCTCGTCCCGACGGGGCGGTAGCGGGGTGGACGCATCGCTTGCGCATCTGGAGGCAGGGACGCAATCCACAACCGATGGATATCGTGCGGCCAGGACATGTCTATGCGAAATTCGACCAGCGGAAACGGGCGAACCGGCAAGGCGCGCCACTCGGCGGGATGAGAGTGACTGTGCGCCAGGGGGTTTCGTCCGGACGCCAAACGGCCTCACCCGGGCAGGAATTTAACGGCGAGGTTGGCGATCATCCAGAACAGATCGAAGAGCCGGTAATCGCAACGGCCGAGGACGCTCTTCAGGCCGTGGGATCGGCTCAGGCCAGAAGCCAATCAGCCGCTCACATTCCGCCTTCTTCGACATCCGCGGCGTCCAAGTCCGCCGGGTCCGCCGGGCGAAATCAGCGACGCGGGTCCAAGAGCGATATTGACGATGAACTGGGTCAGGAGGTCGAACCGGTCGAAGAGGAGTTCGATGATAACGGGTTGTCATCTCAGCGGACGGTGGAAGAGATGATGGCGACGGCTTCGGTCAAACGCGCCGAAACCGCCGATGCGTCCATTGAGAAGGGCGGTAAATCGAAGTTCGGACAACTGGTCAAAAACATCTCCCGCGCCGTGGCCAATTACAAACTGCCTTCGACGGAGATGCTGACTCCGCCCGCGCCGCGCTCAGAAATGGCCGAAGCTGAGTTGATGGAACGCGCGCGGCAATTGGCGGAGAAATGCGCCGAGTTCAACGTCTCGGGCCAGGTCAAACAGATCAGCCCCGGCCCGGTCGTCACGACTTTTGAATTCAAGCCGGATCCCGGCGTGAAATACAGCCGCATCACCAGCCTCGTTGATGATCTGTGTCTAGCCTTGAAGGCCGAATCGGTTCGCATTGATCGCATCCCCGGGAAATCGACTGTCGGCATTGAAGTCCCGAACTCCAATCGCGAGATTATCCGGTTGCGAGAGGTGTTGGAGTCGAAGAGGTTTCACGAATCGAAATCGAAACTTACGCTCGCGCTGGGCAAGACAATTGACGGCGCCAATTACGTGGCCGATCTGGCGAAGATGCCGCACCTGCTGATAGCCGGAGCGACGGGGGCCGGAAAATCCGTGGCGCTCAATACGGTTCTCGCTTCGCTGCTTTATAAAGCCTCGCCCGACGAGGTCAAACTGATTCTGATCGATCCGAAGCGCGCCAGCTACGCTCTGAAATGGGCTGTTTCCGAGATGGAGAGTCGATACAAGCATCTCGCCTCCTTCGGCGTCCGCAACATTGATCAGTACAACGCCGAAGTCAAAGAGAATTCGAACTCGAGGCGCGGTTCGGGCTCGAACAAAGAAGAAGAGGCCGGACCCTTGCCGTACATCGTCGTGATTATTGACGAGCTCGCCGACCTGATGATGGTCTCGGCCCGCGATGTCGAAGAGAGCATTACGCGTCTGGCTCAGATGGCCCGCGCCGTCGGAATCCATCTGGTGCTGGCCACGCAGCGGCCTTCGGTTGACGTCATCACCGGATTGATCAAGGCCAATTTCCCTTCGCGCATCTCTTTCCGCGTCTCGTCTAAAGTGGATTCGCGCACGATCATTGACTCGAACGGCGCCGAGCAATTGCTCGGACAGGGCGACATGCTCTTCCTGCCGCCGGGGACTTCGAGGTTGGTGCGCGTGCACGGCGCTTACATTGACGAGAAAGAGGTCAAACGCATTTCGGATTTCGTCCGCTCGCAGGCCCAGCCCGCTTACGACGAAAAGATCGGGTTGAGCGAGAAGGAGCTTCAGGGGGATGATTTCGGCGATGCGAGAAAAGACGAGAAGTATGACGAGGCTGTGCGTATTGTCATTGAGATGGGACGCGCCTCCACTTCAGTCCTGCAGCGAAGATTGCGAATCGGTTACGGACGCGCGGCTTCGATCATTGATATGATGGAGCGCGAAGGGATCGTTGGCCCTGAAGACGGCAGCAAACCGCGACAGGTTTTGGTCAAAGCCGACTTTTTAGAGCGGCTTGATCAGATTCGCGAAGAAGACGATCTGTGATTACACAGTGCCTTTTCATCTGTGGAAAATCGAAAAGTTATTAAAAATCCCAGCGTTTTCGAGGATTTCATTAACTCCCGAAGGGTAAATGCTGAAATAACAGAGCTTATAAAGTTGTCGAAAATGTGTGCAATCTGCTATAAGTCACGAATTTAGAGGGATTTAAAGCACAAATTCACAGGTTTTCCACAAAGTTTTCCACAGGAAATGTGGAAAACTGGTAACTTATCTGGGAGGGGAAGAGGATTACGGAACAGACGGAAAAAAAGGAATAAGCGGAAAGTCTCCCGACTTGTTTGTGTGTGTTCCGCCTTTTCAGCCTGTTCCGTAATCCTCTTGCCTTCCCCACTGCCCGAAGAATGCAATGAAACTGCAACTGGCACTGGACACCCCTGATCTTACGCACGAGCTGGAGCTGGCTGGAAAAGTGGCGGCGTATGTTGATCTGATTGAGGCTGGAACGCCGCTGCTCATCCGCGAAGGCATCCGAGCAGTGCGCGAGTTGCGCCGCCGCCACCGTGGTCGTCCGATTGTCGCCGACATCAAGGTGATTGACGCAGGTGAACCGATCGCCGAGTTGGCCTTCGCCGCCGGGGCGACTGTGGTCACAGTTCTAGGCAACGCCTCCGATGAATTGATCGAACGCGTGGTGAGTTCCGCGCAGCGTTACGACGGACATGTGATGGCTGACAGTCTGGCTGTTCCGAACATCACCGAACGCGCGCGACGGTTGCGGGACCTCGGGGTCAGCTCACTTTGCGTCAACCGCCGCGGATTCAAACGAGCCAAAGGTATCAACCGCGAAGAACGAATCAATCTGATCGCTGAGTTGGTCGAGAAGATCGAACTGCCAGTCTATCTGGCGGGCGGAATAGACGTGGTCGAGCTCACTCTGCTGCGCGAACTGCCTCTGGCCGGAGTGATTGTCGGCGCCGCAATCGCCAGAGCTTTTTCTCCAACCGAGACGGCAAAAAAGATGCGCGCTATCCTCGATGGAAAATGGGATGGAAAATAATGATGATCAAGCAGCCGGCTCGAATCTTGGCGTCGGAACAGGTTCCATCTTGTCCGGAAGTAAGTCTCCGGTAAAGATTTCAATCCCCGCTTTGATCACGCAAATCACGGGCAGCATGTCCAACGTCACAGCCAAAGCTCCGAAAACGTATCCCTTACGTCGCAAAATTAGAGGGATGCTCGCAAGAATAAAGACGTAACCTATAACCGGCATCACCTTGAGCATTCTCAACAAAATGCTCCCGACCCATTGCATTTCTTTTTACTCCTACATTCCTGTCTTTTCCATTTGTTCTTTGGGGGCAACAAGATTCTGGAAATCTAAAGGGAGCAACTCCGGCGCCAGGAAACGCGCCTCCGGAGCAGGACTCTTGCAAAAGGGGTTAAATCGAACCGACGATATGGGCTCTTCCCCGGGTTCAGACATGCGTATCAGCCATATACATTTGTGAGAGACGCGAAATGAAATGACCCTGCCATAATGTTATATGCGCCTTAAATCTTTATTTAGTGAATGAATAAGGGGTGCGAATTTTTCTATCTTCTGTGAGAGAAGGTATACTTGCCGCCTTCTTCAGCGATTCTGGCAAGCAGTTTGAATAAAGGAGAAGTGAATCTATGTTTCGCTTACTGCCAAAAGAAGATAAGTATTTCGATATGTTTAATCGCATGGCGTCGCACATGACGGAATGCGCGCTTTTGCTGCAGAAACTCTTCAACGATTTCGATCATCGCGCCCACTACGCCGACAAGATTAAAGAGGTCGAGCACAACTGTGATCTGCTCACTCACGAAATCGTCAAGAAACTGAATCAAACTTTCATCACTCCGATCGACCGCGAAGATATTCATGCGCTGGCCAGCGGGTTGGATGACATTGTCGACGCCATCGAATACACCGCCAAGCGCGTCATTCTCTACCGAGTTGAGGGGCCAACGGAACACGCGCGCCGGATGACCGACGTGTTGGTGCGAATTGTGGCGAGTTTGGAGACCGCCGTCCGGGCGCTTGAAAGCCACGGCGAGCAGGTGCTGAAGGAATGCGTCACCATTCACGGTCTGGAGAACGAGGGCGACGCATATCATCACGAAGCCGTTGACGAACTCTTCGCCAAAGAGACCAATCCGATTAACCTCCTGAAAATGAAAGAGCTGTACGCCAAGATGGAGCGCACGATTGACAAGTGCGATGACGTCTCGAATGTTCTTGAAGCGATAGTTCTAAAGAACGCATGAACTGAACTGGAGTGCCCCAACTCTGAGGTCTTCATGGATTCAACGTTTGCGCTTGTCGCGGTGATTGTCGCCATCGCTCTGATTTTTGATTTCACCAACGGATTCCACGACGCAGCCAATTCCATAGCCACCGTCGTTTCCACGCGGGTGCTCTCACCGGCGCGGGCGGTAATGGTGGCGGCCTTCTTCAATTTCCTCGCATTCTTTCTGTTTAAGCACGGGGTCGCCAAGACCGTTTACAGTGGCCTGGTTGATCCTAAGCAGGTTAACGAATGGGTTGTTCTTGCCGGGCTGATTGGGGCCGTGGCCTGGAATCTGATCACCTGGTATTTGGGACTGCCGACCAGTTCATCCCATGCGCTGATCGGGGGATACGCCGGCGCCGCGATAGCGGGCGCTGGATTTCAGGCGCTGATCTTCGATGCGGGGTGGCGGGGAGGTTGGCCGCGCACATTGGCATTTATCGTCATTTCGCCGACCGTCGGTATGCTAGCCGGGCTGCTGTTGATGACTGCTGTGTTTTGGATTTTCCGACGCGTCGCGCCGTCGCGAGTAGACAAATACTTCCGTGGCCTTCAACTGGTTTCATCGTCTGCCTTCAGTCTCTCGCATGGTTCCAACGACGCTCAGAAGACGATGGGCATTATTATGGCGGCGCTGGTCACCGGCGGATATTTGGACGTCAAGTCTGACATCCCCTACTGGGTCGGACTGGCGGCCTTTTCCGCTATCGGACTGGGAACAATGTCGGGCGGCTGGAGAATTGTGAAGACGATGGGGTCGAAGATCACCAAGCTCAAACCCGTTGGTGGGTTTTGCGCGGAGACAGGCGGCGCCGGGGCAGTCTTCCTGGCCACTTCATTGAACATCCCTGTCTCTACCACACACACGATTACCGGCGCCATAGTCGGAGTCGGCGCGACGAGGCGGCTATCCGCAGTCCGGTGGGGAGTCGCCGGGCGCATCGTCTGGGCCTGGGTAGTCACAATCCCCGCCGCCGGGACGATAGCGGCAGTAGCTTATTACATCACCAAGTTCGTTCATTGATTGGGATAAATCGCCCGATAGGCGTTGTAGAAATTGATCACTTTGAAGACGTAGTCTTTGGTCTCCCGCTTCACCGTCTCGATCACCAGCCTGTCAACATCTTTGCTTCGGGCTCGCGCAATCCACCGGCGCACGGAATCCTCGCTGCCATTGTAGGCCGCGGCGACCGCCTGCGGAGAGCCGAATTCCGCGAACAGGTTTTTCATATACTGCGAGCCGAAAAGGATCGCCGTGTCGGCGTTATAAAGATCATCCTGATCGAAGTCGCGTAGCCCGATCTGAGCCGCAATTTGACTGGCGGTCGAAGAGATGAACTGCATCATTCCGCGCGCCGCCGAGGCGCTCTTTTCGCGGGGGTTGTAGCGCGTCTCCTGCCGGGCGATTGAAAGCGCGAACCGCGGATCAACGCCGCGCGGCGCCGCATGCCGGGCCAGCGAATTCCGGTAGGGGAAGGGATAGAAAATTTCGGCCACTTCGCGCGGCAGCAATTCCGGGCGGTAATCATCGGGCAAAGCTCTCAACAGCGGCTCTGAAAATTTGACCGTGCGGTTCGCGCAATCGCCGCGCGCGCAAGGGAGCGCAATGGCGTTATTGGTTTTCGCGATCGGAGTGTGCAGCAGCTCCGGCGCGCCTTCGTCGTACAGTCCAAGGAAGAGAAGCTCGCCCGCGATCGTCTGGTGGCTTTTATCCGCGGGCCCCGTCGCGCCGGATCCGATCGGCGCGATTCGCCCGACCTGCGAGGCCGGGATGTTCGGAAGCTGGTATCCTGGCAATTTCGAATATGCCTGGTGGAGGATTTTCAGCAACTCGCCGCGAGTCGTTTCATCAATCGCGAACCGCAGCGCCTGGTGGACCGCGGATTTTGTGGCCCCGGCGTTTCCCTGCGCTCCGCCCGCGCGGGCTTGAGCGATAAACGCGTCGCGTTTGGCCGTCACCGAATCGCCGGCGCGAGGGTTTGCGCCGAGCGCGCGCAAACGCTCGCTCGCTCGGTGGCCGTAATAGCCGGCGGCGCCTTCTCGTAATTCGGGCAACGCCAGATACCCGTTGATCGCCTCATCAAAGCTTCCGAGTTTTTCCAGGCAGTAGGCGCGCATGAACGCCACTTCGGACGAATTGGTCGCCGCGGTCAATCCATGCAGATTCAGGTTGTGGGACCTGAGCGAGGTGAAATCGGTCAGGGCGGCGGCGAAATCCCCTTGCGTCAGCCTGATTTTGGCCTGCTGAAACAGGCCGTTCACGACGATGAAAGGCTCGTTTCCATTGGTTTGCGCGCGCGCGGCCCAGGCAAGCGCGTCTTCCAGCCGGCCCGCCGACCGCAGCGTGTCTATCGCGTTCAGATGCGCGTACCCGAAATATTCGCTCTTCGGATACTCTTTCAGAAAAGCTTCGTAGCGGGCGATCGCGCGGTCCGGATCGTTGAGATACTGGTAACAATGCCCGACGAAATAATACCCCTGCTCGCCCTCATCGGTACGCGGAAATTCGTCGTGAACGCGGTCGTACCACTTCGCCGCCTCGACGAAATCATTTTCGAGAAAATAGCCACGGCCGATCTGAAACAGCTCTTCGGCGCGTTTCGCGCTCTGCGGGAAATCCCTGAGCGAGGCCAGGAAGTGTTTTCGCGCTTCCGCGAAATTGCGATTGAATTGATATATTCGGGCGCGACGCAATCTTTCGGCTTCGGTCAACGTGTTCGCCGCGGCTTCGTCAATCCGATCAAGCCCCGCGCAGGCGCTCAGCGAGGCGTCGTCCATTGAACCGCTCGCCAGCGCGGACTCGAAAGTCTGCTTTGCGGCCTCCGTCTGTTTGATCGCGAGCTGCGCTTCGCCGATCACCGCCAGAGCGTCGCGCCTGGTCCGCGGGAGCAAACGCAGCGTGTCAATCGTTTTTTGATACTGGCCAATCTTGAAGTAACTCTCGCCGAGCCGCTCGATCGCGCGTTCGCGCAGCAGATGGTCGCCGTACTGCGAGATGAATTTCTGGAGCAGATTCTGCTCCTCGCCCGAATCGCCTCTTGCGCGCGCTATCTCCGCTAGATGCCACAACGCGTAACCTGCGAGCGGCGAATTGCGGTTGGCGACGCGTAGAAAGAAGGTCCCGGCCTCGGCCCCGTCCCTCCGGTTTTGCAGCAAACGCGCGAGCAGGTAATCGTAATTGTTTCGCGCGAACGCGTCGGGGTCGTTGTTCAACATCTCGCGCAGCAGCGATTCGGCGGCCGTTTGATCATTGCGGTCCAGAGCCGCGCGCAATCGCTCGTGCCGTTGCTCGAGCGTTTGCGCCTCCGCTGACGAGTGGGATTGCCGGAAGAACATCGGCGCGGTGTGAATGAACAGGGCGCCGAGCAACGCCACGCAGACAATCGCTATCCTGAGAATTTTATGGGGAGAAATGGGCATCGAGAAACCGGACCTCACTTAACTCTGCTCGTTTTGCGCTTGATGAAATCCATCATCACGTATTCGCCAAGACGCAGGCTGGTTGTGAAATACGCCTTGCCGTGGGCGATCTCCGTCATTCGCTTGACGAACTCCACGAGATAGTAATCATCCGTCAACATGAAGGTGTTGACGATAATCCCGGAACGGCGGCACTGCGCGACCTCGCTGAGCGTCGCGTCAACAATCATCGGGTCGAGTCCCATCGAGTTCTTATAAAGCCTGCGCCCCGTCCCGTCGCTTCCGCTTGCGGGCGAACGGTCGCCTTCGACGAAGAGCGCGGACGGTTTGCCGTCGGTGACCATAATGATCTGCCGCATGTCTTTCTTCTGTGAGATCAGGATTCGCCGCGCCAGCTTCAATCCCTCACAGGTGTTCGTGTGGTAGGGCCCGACCTGCACGCTGGCCAACTGAGTCAGCGGCACCTCTTCCGCCGAATCGTGAAAGAGCACGAGACGCAGACTGTCGCCGGGATATTGCGTGCGAATCAGGTGCGCCAGCGCCAGCGCGACGCGTTTGGCCGGCGTGAACCGGTCTTCGCCGTACAGGATCATCGAGTGCGAACAATCGAGCATCAACACCGTCGCGCACGACGATTGATATTCCGATTGCCGCACCATCAAATCCCCGTAGTCGAGATCGAGCGGCAGCTTGAGGCCGTCGCGGGCGATGGCGTTGAGCATCGTCGCCGTGACGTCCAGATTGAGCGTGTCGCCGAATTCGTAAGGCTTCGACGATTCATAAGCCTCGACGCCGGTCGCCAGATACTTGGTGTCGTGGCGGCCCAGCGACGATTTGCCGAAACTGGCCATCAGATTTTTGAGCGTCTTGTAGCCGAGGAAATCCATGCCCTTCTCCGTGATCTCGAATTTGATGTTGGGCTTTTTGTAGTCCCCGGTTTCGCCGCGTCGCGGTTGGTTGCGATAACGCGCCTGCCGCGCCTGGCCGTCTTCGCCGAGCATCGCCTCGAGCTCTTCGCGGTCGCCGACCGCGTTCAGATACCCTTCCCGCAACAGCCGCGCGATCAGCCGGTCAATCAATTCTTCCAACCGCTGGTCGCGCGCATTGCCTTCTTCGTCGAAGAGTTGGTTATACTGCCCTTCGTCGAGCAGCCCGGAATTGCGCAGCGCTTCGCGGATCGCCCGTCGCAAACGCTCGAGCGCGTCGTCGGCGTCGAGGTCATCGAACTCGTCGTAGCCCCAGTCCCGCGACCACCGCTGGTAATGCCGCCGGAACTGGTCTTCGAAACCGCTGCGAAGAAGATGATCGGTGAGCGCCTCCATCAGCTCTTCCAGACTGATGTCGTCCCAACTCTGGCCCGTCCATTTGGAATATCTGGTGTATCGCATGTGCAAATTCCCGGTGATTTGGGGTATTGTCTCGCCTCTAAATCGGAACGGCGTATGACTTTCTCAAACCACTATTATGCAGTCTGATTTAGAGCGGTTTTCACATCGGTGTTGGGGTTAATAGAACGCGAATCTAGCGGATTGACGCCGATCTTTTTCGGTTTTATCCGCAATGGACCGCCACCTCCGCGTCATCCGCGTTCTACTGACACGTCCTCTGTCGCAAACGCCAATGCGCCGATCCAGTATACACAAATGTAAGCCGATATAGGTCAATCAGACCGCGCCTATTCTACGGTAAAAGGAGACGAATTTCTTGAAACGAATTTTATCAATCGCGCTGCCCGTCCTGTTCGCCGCGCAATTGGCCTTCGCTCAGACCAAAAATAGAGGAGCGAGTCAGGTCAGGGACCGAAGTCCTCAAACAGCCGGCGTCGAAGCCCAGTTGAAAAAGCTTGAGCGTGAATGGTTCGACGCCGTCGTGAAGGGCGACGCCGAAACGCTCAAGCGCATTCTGGCCGATGATTTCGCCGCGCTCAATGACGACGGAGCCTTCATCAACAAAACCAGGATGGCCGAATTCTTACAAGCCGGTTCGGTCAAGCTCGACGAGATCAGAACCGACGAGTTCAATCTGCGGCTTTACGGCAACACGGCGGTGGTCACTGGGCGCGCGACCTACATTCGCAATCAGAAGCCGCTGGGCCAGAGCAGCCACATCGAGACCTGGGTCAGACGCGCGGACGCCGCCGGAAAACCCCGCTGGCAAGCGGTTTCCTGGGTTTCAATGCCCATCAAAGCCTCTGTGTTGGGAGCGAAAGCAATCACTACTGAATCAGGATTAAGGTACGAAGACACTATCATCGGAAACGGCCCCGGCCCGCAACCCGGTCAGGACGTGACCGTCCATTACACGGGCACGCTCGTAGACGGGACCAAATTCGACAGCTCGCTCGATCGCGGCCAGCCATTCACGTTCAAAATCGGCGTCGGACAGGTCATCAAAGGCTGGGACGAAGGCGTGATGACGATGAAAGTCGGCGGGAAGCGCAAACTCGTCATCCCGCCGCAACTCGGCTACGGCGCGCGCGGCGCCGGCGGAGTAATCCCACCGAATGCTACCCTGGTTTTTGAGGTGGAATTGTTAAGCGTGCAGTGATCGTCGATGAGTTTACGAATGGCGCTGAGGGCTATTGCCTGGTTAGGTTCGGTTTTTATTAGGCAGCGGGCATTTTGTTTACGAGGATCTGGCCGGCTGTGAAGCCCATTATTGATACTTCTCTGCTATAGGATCATCTTCCGATGAGGCTTCCTTTCTATTTCCAAAGTTCCCCCTGATCACACCTGTTTCATCCATAAAAACTGAGATTGTGCCAGTACCCCAATATTCACTCGCGATAGGCTTCAGCGGCTTACTGAGCGCGCCCCAGCGCCAGCGCGGACTCGCCCAGCCGACATGCGCCGCGATAAGCTTCTTGTCATCTGCAGCGCGCCGTGGAATTCGATGCGGGCCTCGGCGTAGCTTTTCTCTTTCAGATATTCTCCGCCCCGGGCCACGTGCG
>Ga0126383_10001340_pt1 | contig 15228 bp, 14 predicted proteins | sample PanSoiMetPlot_35_FD_96882 | JGI IMG/M metagenome (GOLD analysis project Ga0126383, IMG submission 96882) | Tropical forest soil microbial communities from Panama - MetaG Plot_35 | ecosystem: Environmental > Terrestrial > Soil > Tropical forest > Bulk soil | place: Panama | collected 2016-02-17
ATCGGATTTTCCGGCGGCTCGATCTTTTTGTTGTCGAGTGCCAGCAGGGCGGCGGCGACATCGTCGGCGTCGACCGGCTTGGCCAGATAATCGACCGCGCCGAGCTTCACCGCGTTCACCGCGGTGGCGATATTGCCGTAGCCGGTGAGAATGATGGCGCGCGCCTCCGGGCGGCGCTTCTTAATGGCCGAAATGACATCGAGGCCGTTGCCGTCGCCGAGCCGCATGTCGACGACAGCAAATGCCGGAGCGGCTTTTTCGACTTGGAGAAGACCGGCGCTGACCGATTCGGCGGTCGTCACCGTAAACCCGCGGCCTTCCATGGCGCGGGCGAGGCGCTGCAGGAACGACTTGTCGTCCTCAACGATCAGAAGCGAACGCTCGCTCGGCATCGCGCTTGATCCGGCATCGTTCATCGCCGTTTCCAACCCTAGGACATGCGAACCGGGTGGCCATCGGCTATTCGTGCCGTCCCGGCCTCGCGATTTACAGTTAACTCGCGACTTACAGTTAAGAAGCGACCGCTTCGGCCTCAAGTGGGGGCGGCGCGAGCGGAGTTTCAAAATCCTCCCGGTTCCAGGTCACGGTAATGGTGGCGCCGTGCAGCGGCGGTGCCTGGTTGATCAGCGAGAGCTTGGCACCGGATCGCTCCAGAAGCGTTTTAGCGATAAAGAAGCCAAGCCCAAGCCCAAATAGCGCGGTTTCGTCGGCCTCCGAACCGCGAGGGCCGGAACGACGATGGGTGACGTAGGGTGCGCCGAGCCGATCCACCACTTCGGGAGCAAAGCCGGGCCCATCATCGCTGATGGTGATGCTGACCTCCTCCACCGTCCAGCGGGCGACGATCTCGACACGGCTGTGGGCGAAATCCACCGCATTTTCGATCAGGTTGCCGAGGCCGTAACGGATGGCAGGATTGCGCTCTCCGGCCGGTTCTCCGGCGCGGTTGGTCGGGTAAGTGACAATGAGCGCAACGCCGAAATTGCGGTGCGGCGCCACCGCTTCCTCGATGAGCGCCGAGAGCGGCGTGCGGTCGAACGGCTCGCCCGCCGGCAATTCGGTGATCTTGGCTAAAATCTCGCGGCAGCGCTGGGCCTGTTCGCGCAAGAGCTTGACGTCCTCGGCGTATGGCGAGCCAGGCGCAAGCGCGCGCTCGATCTCGCGGATCACGACGGTGATGGTCGATAACGGCGTGCCCAGTTCATGGGCGGCGGCGGCGGCCAATCCATCGAGCTGGGACAGATGCTGCTCGCGCGCCAACACGAGCTCAGTAGCGGCCAGCGCGTCCGAGAGCTGACGCGCCTCCTCGGCAACTTGCCAGGTGTAGACGCCGATATAGCCGATCGCGAGCAGGATCGAGAGCCAGACGCCGACCATGTAGATTTCGGGAAGCTCCAGCGGATTGTCGGCATCCCACGGCAAATCGTAATGCAGGAAGACCAGCATCGTGGCGCAGAACATCGCGAAGGTGCCGATCAGCAAGGTCATGCGCGGCGGCAGCGCGGTCGCCGAGATCAGGACCGGGCCAAGCAACAGGAAGGCAAAGGGATTTTCCAGTCCGCCGGTGAGGTACAAAAGCGCGGCCAGTTCCGCGATATCGAAGGTCAGCAGCCAGGCCGCCCGGTCCGGCTCGAGCCATTGGGTCTGCCGGAAACTCATCCGCAGCGCCACGTTCAACAGCGCCGCCAATGCAATAACCGCAAGACATGCCCAAATCGGAACTTCAAATTCCAGGCCGAAATGCACCACCACGACGGCAGCCAACTGGCCGCATACCGCGAGCCAGCGCAGCCGGATCAGCGTATCCAGCCGGACGTTGCGGGGCCGTTCATGAGTTCGGGGCAGACCAAACATCGGGCTAATCTAACCAACCCGCAAAGACGAGCCAAACTGGCCAGTGCCCGCGGCGGCACTAGTGTCCTTCTAGTGGCGCTTTTGAACCCGAAGTTCGCACCCGAGCGCCCGCAAGCTTATGCGAACTTCGGGTTCGCGCCACTAGCGCCGGGCACGCGGATGCGCGACATTAAACGAACGAAGCTCCATCAGGAGTGGTTGCGATGGCTTACGAACTCGACCAGTTCATTTCCGATTGCCAGTCCATCCTGGCGCGCGACCCCGGCCCAAAGGGCCGCGAACAGGTGCGCACCCAGCTCGAACGCCTGTTGCAGAATCCCGACTTTGTGCGCCGGCATTGCGAACAGGCGCCCCGTGGTCTGCATGTCCTCTATGAAGACCCGGAGCTCGGTTTTCAGGTTCTCGCTCACATCAATGACAAGGCGCGCGTTTCGCCGCCCCATGACCACGGCGATTCCTGGGCCATTTACGGCCAGGCGACGCATTACACCGACATGACCGAATGGGAACGCGAGGACGATGGCCGCGATCCACGGCATGCCAAGCTCAAACCGGTGAAGAAATATCGGCTGATGCCCGGACAAGCCGGCATTTATCAGGACGGCAAGATTCACTCGATCGCCTATCCCGATCACGCTCGCTTCGTGCGCGTCACCGGAACGAATCTCGACCGCATCCAGCGCGTGCGTTTCGATCTCAATACTGGCGAAGTCAAACAGATGACGCCGCAGCAGGCGACGTGACGACCGTAGTCAGCCCCGACGCGCTGCGCGGCATGTTGGATGACGGCGGCGAACTCGCGCTTGTCGACGTCCGCGAAGAACTGATCTATTCGCAAGGTCATCTCTTGCTGGCGCGTTCGGCGCCGCTCAGCCGACTGGAGCTGAAATTCGCGGGACTAGTGCCGCGGCGCACAAGCCGCGTTGTGCTGTGCGACGGCGCTGACGGCCTCGCCGAGCGCGCGGCCGCGGTTCTGGCGCGCAACGGTTACTCCAACTTGCGCATTCTCGCCGGCGGCGTAGCGGCCTGGGCGGCGGCCGGGTACGAGCTGTTCACCGGGGTCAATGTGCCGAGTAAGGCGTTCGGCGAATTCATCGAACACGAAGACGGCACGCCGAGCATTGCGGCCGATGAACTCGCGCAACTGATCGACAAAAACGCCGATCTCGTCATCCTGGACAGCCGGCCGTTTGATGAATATGCGCGGATCTCGATCCCAGGCGCGACCAACGTGCCGGGTGCGGAATTGGTGCTGCGGGCGCGCGAGCTGACGGCGTCGCCGGACACGATGGTGGTCGTCAATTGCGCCGGTCGCACTCGCAGCATTATCGGCGCGCAATCTTTGATCAACGCCGGGCTGCCGAACCAAGTCGTGGCGCTGCGCAACGGCACAATGGGCTGGAGCCTTGCCGGCCTGACTTGCGACAGCGGAAAAGGTCGCCGCGCGCCGCGGGTCTCACGCGAGCAATTGGCGTGGGCGAAAAGCGCGGCGCGGCAGGTGGCGCAGGCCACCGCCGTCGCGGTTATCGACCGGGCTAGGCTTGACGCTTTGCGGCGGGACCAAGAACGCACGCTTTACGTATTCGATGTGCGCGATCCCGCCGAATACGAAGCGGGTCACATCGCCGGCGCGATTTCGGCGCCTGGCGGCCAATTGGTGCAGGCGACGGATCAATATATCGGCACCCTCGGCGCCCGGGTCGTGCTGGTCGATGATCTGGAAGTGCGCGCCGCCATGACCGGATCGTGGTTGCGACAGATGGGTTTTGCCGAAGTCTTTTTGCTAGCGGAAGCCGGCAATGAAACAGGCTGGCCGGCAGCGCCCGTGCTTGCAGGCGAAATCCGCCGCGAAGCTGCGATCGACCTCAAGGCGCTTGTCGATCTTATGTCACGCAATGCCGTGACCGTTGTCGACCTGTCACTGAGCCGGAATTATCTTGCCGGGCACATGCCGAGGGCATGGTTTGCGATCAGGACGCGTCTCGCGGGAGCGCTGAAAAAGATTCCAAGTGAAAACGCTCTCGTGCTCACGTCCGAGGATGGCGCGCTCGCTGCGCTTGCGGTGAGCGAAGCCGAGAAGCTGATTGATCGGCCGGTGCGCTTTCTCCACGGCGGCAATGCGGCGTGGCAAGCGGCTGGCCGGCCGTTATCGACCGAAGCCAAGATGGCCGACGAGGCGGTCGATCAATGGCGCAAGCCTTACGAGCGCGGCGGCGACGCCAAGGCGGCGATGCAAGAATATCTGACCTGGGAAGTCGATCTTCTGCCGCGCATCAAACGCGACGGGTCGCTGCGGTTCGAACGTTTCAGGCCGCGGCTTGCAGCAAAAGCTCGGCGAGACGTTCCGGCATATCGACCATGGTCATCATCTCCACACGGCATCTGATAACAGCGCCACGTCTGATCGGATTGTGCGGCCGCAAAAGCGCGATCGAAGGCGTGATTGTTATATCCTTTTGCACGGATATAGGCCTTCCGCGCGATCCGCTCGCGGGCGCCCTTGAGCGCGATGGGCGATGTGAGCGTGCGAATCGGCTGCCGCACGCACAGGCCGTCCACCCAGGCGCGGTCGGCTTCGTTGACGCCAAACGTTTCCGCTGATCGCGGCAACACGCCGGCACTCCCTCGCTGCATGGCGCCCCGAACGCCATCGCGGATTGCGTCGCCGGCGAGACCCTGGATCGAATCTCCGTCGCTGGGAACAAAGGCGTCGAGGAATACGATTGAGCGGATCGCCGGCGCTATTTGTTCGGCGACGCCGGAAATAACGAATCCGCTAAAGGAGTGGCCGCACAGGACAACGTCGTTCAGCCGTTCCCATTTGACCACGTTCACCACGTCGGCGATGTGGGTATCCAGGTCGATACCGGCGCTCAGCAGATGTGAACGCTCGCCGAGCCCGGTCAGGGTTGGCGTGAAAACAACATGGCCGCGCTCGCGGAGACGGTCGGCGACGCGCCGCCAGCACCAGCCGCCGAGCCAGCCGCCGTGCACTAGCGCAAAGGTATGGGCCATCGATGCCTCCCTGCCCGTGCTCACGCCTGATTTTAAGGCTGCCAGGCGACGTCGGCGGAGCGCGGCGCCGCCGTGTCCTGCCGCGCCTTGTCGATGAACTGCAACAGCGCTCTTAAGACGGCATCGACACGTTGTCCGCTCACCGCTGAAATGACGAATGGCGTCGTCTTCGTCGCGCGTTGCAGGCTTGCCGCCTGTCGCTCGACGTCTTGAGCGCTGAGCGCATCGGCTTTATTGAGCGCCACGATTTCCGGCTTTTCGGCAAGCTCATGGCCATAGACTTTCAGCTCTGTGCGGACGGTTTTGTAGGCGCCGCCCGCGTCTTCGCCGGTACCGTCGATCAGATGCAAGAGTACGCGGCAGCGCTCGACATGCGCGAGAAACCGGTCGCCAAGACCGACGCCTTCATGCGCGCCCTCGATCAAGCCCGGAATATCGGCGAGCACGAATTCGCGCCCATCGACCTCGACGACGCCGAGCTGCGGATGCAGCGTGGTGAACGGATAATCGGCAATCTTCGGCTTGGCCGCGCTCACCGCGGCAAGAAAAGTCGATTTGCCGGCATTCGGAAGTCCTATAATCCCGGCATCGGCAATGAGCTTGAGCCGCAGCCGCACCGTGAGTTCGACGCCGGGCTGACCAGGATTGGCGTGACGCGGCGCGCGATTGGTCGATGTCTTGAAATGGGCATTGCCAAAACCACCATTGCCGCCGCGCGCTAACACGACGCGTTGTCCGATCGCCGTCAGATCGGCCAACAGCGTTGAGTCATCTTCGTCGTAGATCTGCGTACCGACCGGCACTTTGAGAACGACATCGGCGCCGTTGCTGCCGTGTCGGTCCTTGCCCATGCCGGCGCGACCGTTGCCGGCGGTGAAATGCTGCTGGTAGCGGTAATCGATCAATGTGTTAAGGCCATCGACCGCCTGGGCGATAACCTCGCCGCCGCTGCCGCCGTCGCCGCCGTTCGGACCACCGAATTCGATGAACTTCTCGCGCCGGAACGAGACGCAGCCATTGCCGCCGTCGCCGGAGCGAATGTAAATCTTGGCCTGGTCGAGAAACTTCATTGCTTAACTCTGTTAAAGCGCGAAACCCGGCAGCACAACTGTCATTGCGGTCAACAGCGGCGCGTTGGCCGACAATGCCCGCCTGATATAAGGTCGGGCTCCGCGCGGGCGCTGCCCGGCCTGCGTTAATTGTCTATCCGGAGCTGGTGCGGAGACCGAGAAGCGTGTGGAGCGTTGTAAAGCTCGCAATGCGGGCAGCAATCTGGCGTAGGACATTCGATCCGCCGCTCGTCGGATTGCGGTCGTTATTGGCGCTCGCAGCGTTGCTGGCGGCCGTCCGCGCCGCGCTGCAACTGGTCGAAGCCGGCGCTTGGCAAGCCTTCGATCCCTATGGCCTCAATGCGGTGATTGCCTGGATCGCGCTTGAGCTCGCGATCGCCGCGCTGTTCGTGCGTCCGGCCGCGCGCACCACCGCATTGGCGGGGATGTTTGTTCTCTCCGTGGTCGCCGACATCGTCATGACCACAATCAGTGTCGGCATCCCCGTCGTGGCGCAGGCGGTGGGGCATTCTGCCCTGATCAATAGCGCGGTCGTAGGCCGGGCAACCTACACGCTCCTGTTTGTGTGGTGGGTTGGCGCGATGACCTGCATCGTCGGCTCGCTCGAACGGCAATGGGGTTGGCGGCTCGTCGGCAGGATTGCGGGCCTGTGGCTCGCTTTGTTTGCGGCCAATGTGGCGATGCCACACACGCCGCTGTTTGTGCCGTCCGACTTCGATCCGAGCACCGCCAATTGGTGGGAAACCGTGTATGCGGCCCATCGTGCCGAAGGCAAGCCGCGCACCGGTCAAGGCACCCGGCAGATCGCGCAAATCGAAAAGGCGCAACCGCGGCTCCTTCAGGAGCAGTTCGCGCGATTGACGCCCTCACGCAAGGGCGAAACCCAGATTTACACGCTCGCGATCGCCGGCTGGGCCGATCAAGATGTCTTCATCAAGGAACTCGACGGCGCATTGGAAGCGATCGGCAGCGTTTTGCCGATCAACGGCCGCACCGTGCGCCTGATCAATCGCCGCGACACTGTCAATACGACGCCGCTCGCGAATTTTCCGAACTTTACCGCGGCGGTGCGCGCCATCGGCAATGTGATGGACAAGGACAACGACGTCCTCGTGTTGGTCATGACGTCGCACGGCGAGCAGTCCGGCTTCGCCTTGCAGCTGCCCGGTGGCATGGCGGAATTGACGCCGCAGCAAGTTGCAGTCGCGCTCAACGGCGAGGGCATCAAGAATCGGGTTGTAATCGTCTCAGCCTGCTTTTCCGGAATATTCGTGCCGCCGTTGGCAAACGACAATACCATTGTCATCACCGCAGCCGACGCCAAGCACACTTCATTCGGCTGCGCTCCGGAACGCGACTGGACCTATTTTGGTGATGCCTTCTTCCACCACAGCTTGCATCCGGGCGCTGACTTCGAAAATGCCTTCGATCATGCACGCGTCCTGATCCAGGGCTGGGAAAGAATGGATCACGCCACGCCGTCAAATCCGCAAGGCTCGTTCGGCCGGGGGCTGGTGGCGAAGTTGGCGCCTTTCTTCGCCGCCAATCCGTCGCCGTAGCCGGACTAGAGCGATCGCATCATCGCTCTGGATTTGCCGGAGCATGATCTTTTCAGAAAACCGGTATTCACCCCGGATCGAGTCCCGGGCAGGCTTTTTCCGGATCATGCTCTAAGCAACCTGACGCGCTTGGCCCCAGGATTTGAGCGAGGTCCACAAGCCACGATCAAGACGAAAGCGATCGATCGGCGCCGCGGAATTGATGGCGCGGATACGGCAAAGCTGGACGCCGGTCCATTGGAAGCCGCATTTCTCCAGCACACGGCGCGACGCCGGATTACTGACCCGCGCCCCGGATGACAGTAGCCCATGGCCGAGCTTGGCGAAGGCGTAATCGATGACCGCTCGCGCGGCCTCGGTCGCGTAGCCTCGTCCCCAAAAGGGAACACCCAGCCAATAGCCGAGCTCGGCGCCGTCTTGCCGTGGATCGAGCCCACACATTCCAATCAATGCGCCGTTAAGCTCGAGCGCAAATACCGTCTCGCTGTCCTTTTGATTGATCGAAGCGATCAATCCTAGTGCGTCCGCGGCGGTATACGGATGCGGAATACGCGCCGTGTTCGCGGCGACGCGGCGGTCACCGACCAAAGCCACGATTGCCGGCAGGTCGCCGCGCGACGGCGCGCGCAGCACCAGCCGCGCGGTTTTGAGCGTGGGAATCCGACGCGTGTTGGCGTCTCGCGCCAGGGCGGGCGTCAAGTCAGACGTTGTGACTTCAGTTGCGAACGTCATCGCCTGGGCTCCTGCAAAAAAACCACAAAGAAACCGAAAGGGGAGACCGGCATACCGGTCTCCCCTTTTGGAGCCCATTTGGGCCCGCCGGTTCGACTACATGCCGGCGGACCTCGTATGATCCACCGTATTACTGGGCCGCGGCCTCATTCATCGGACGTACAGACACAAACACGCGGCCTTTGGTTTTGGTACGAAACTCGAGTTTGCCGTTGATTAGGGCAAAGAGCGTGTGATCTTTGCCAACACCCACATTGCGGCCGGCATGCCATTTGGTGCCGCGCTGGCGCGCGATGATGTTTCCGGCCAGCACCTGCTCGCCGCCGAAAATCTTCAACCCAAGGCGCTGTCCGGCCGAATCGCGGCCGTTACGCGACGATCCGCCCGCTTTTTTGTGTGCCATTGCCGGCTCCGAAACTCATTGCGTGGTTATGTATACAGCATTCGTGACAAAAGCATCACCTGCCAATGTCATTTCTTCACTTTTTCTTACCCTTTGAGGGTCCCTTAGCCGCGGGCTTCTTCTTTTCTTTCGCCGCTGTTTTGATCTTCGGTTTGCCTGGCTTCTGCCGCGAAGCTTTACGGGTGGTCTCGTCGGTTTCGGGCGTGTTGACGCTGGCGGCGGCTTCGGGCGCCGCCGGCGCTCGCTTCGGTCTCGGCTTCGCCTGTTTGCTCGGTTTCTTGCCGTCGGTCAAAATTTCCGTGATCCGCAGCAGCGTAAATTCCTGGCGATGACCGATCTTGCGGCGCGAGTTTTTACGGCGGCGTTTTTTGAAGGCGATGATCTTGGGCCCGCGCGCTTGCTCAAGAACTTCAGCCGCGACCAAAGCGCCGGCAACGGTCGGCGCGCCAAGCGATAGGTTATCGCCGCCCACGACCAAGACCTCGCCGAACTCGACGATCTCGCCCGGCTCGCCCTTCACTTTACCGACCTTGATCACATCCTCGGCAGCCACCCGGTATTGCTTGCCGCCCGTTTTAAAGACCGCGAACATAGCGCAAGAACTCCCGCAAAGCGGGGGTTCCTACACTATGATTTGTCGGTTTGCTAGCCTTTTGCTAGCGCTTTGATCCCTGTTTGCCCAAAGCGGCCCGAAATGCCGCATCAACTGTGCCGGCTGCATCGGCCTGCATATTCGGCATGACGTGGCTGTAGGTGTCCAAAGTGATGCCGATTGAGCTGTGGCCTAGCCGCCCCTGTACGATCTTCGGATGCAAGTTGCTCGCCAGCAGATGCGAAGCGTGGCTGTGCCGGAGATCATGGAAGCATATCTGCCGCAGACCATGACGGCGCAGAAAAGTCCGGAAGGCGCGACCAATGGAGCCGGGCCAGACCGTATCGCCATCCTCGCGCATACAGATGTGATGGTCGTCGGTCAGCCGGACACCAAGCCGCAGGAGCCATTCGGCTTGTTGTCGGCGATGGCGGCGCAACTCGGCGACCAGCAGCGGTGGCAGGGCAACGGTGCGCCCCTTGCCGTTCTTTGGCGACTACTCCACCCCTGACCTCCTCCATGCTGGCGACAACCGAGAGCCGTCCGGAATCCAGATCAATATTGCGCCAGCGCAGGGCGCATATTTCACCCCGGCGTAGACCGCACAGAACGCCGAGCAGAACCGGGATAAAGATGGCCCCGCCACGGGCAAGCTCGATCATCGCTACCGCCTGACTGACATCGAGTGTCTGCATCTCGATGCGCGAAATCGCAACTACAGAGCCAACATCAATTTGAAATGGCGCAGCGCCAACGTGCCATCGAATCACTGCAACAATGGGCATACCAGCAACAGGTGCTGGAAAATCAGCGACTAGAGGCCATGGCTCAAGGACACGCTGCTGCTACGGCTCCAATGCTAATGCCAATAACCTGCCATTGGGATCCAGCAGGCTCGATGGTTTGTTAGGTGCGGGCGACTCCTTGCAGGCGGACGGGCAACTTGGCGATGTTGGCCGCGATGCAATGGCCGCATGGAAAAGGTTTGTTAGTTGCGTTTCGGCACTGGCAACGGATGAAGCCTCGACGCTGTGGCAGCGGTGTCGGCCGAGGCAGCAGAAAGAAAAAGCCCCGGCTGTTAACCGGGGCGTTGTGCAGCGAAACGCCTTAGAAAGCGGCGGCGCGTTCACGTCCATTACGCTGAACCGCTGGTTTCGGCACGTTCACTTGCCTACCTGACATGTGCCCTCATAATACTCCGAATGGTCTTTTGTTGTTAGATATCCAACTACAAGCGCACCAGACATTTTGTTGATGACGATCCTTTTAGTTTCGAGGGGGGAGCGACCGCTCAAGCGGCCTTTTTGAGGCTATGAGATTCGTCGGAGTCCTTTTCTGCATCACGCGCCAACTCGCTCAATACCTTTTCCGCAAACAACTTCACTGCATTGTGATCCGGAAAGCACGTAAGGCGGACAGGAGCACTCCTAGCGCCGTATACATACATGGAACTAACATGGATCGCCTTGCCATCGTATGTGTAGGAACCCTCTATCTGTTTCTTTAGTGTTTCGTCGTAGAAAGAGATTTGGTCGGGCGTCATGTGTCCATTGCTCTCTGTCATGTGTGCATTCCTCTCTGTTGACTGACATTGCGCTCTCAGATCACTTAAGCGCGGTCGCGTTGTCAAAAGAACGGCGATAAGTGAGGCCAGCAAGCCCTACTGGCATTGCACGGCGACGCCTTGGCGGTCTAGTGAGTCTGCCCAAAATGGGCGAAAATATCCCTAGTTAGGGAGATTGCACTATGATCGCACATGAAGAACTCGAGTATCTGGAGACTCGCGCCATCGTCTGGCAGCTAATCATCACTGTCCTCAAATTGGGCCACCGGCAGCGGCTCCCCGATCGCCCATTCGGACCTAGTCTCGAAATGTACTTCGTGTATGGCGCTGCGCTGATTTTAATCTGGCAACGCAGGCCGGTGCGGACCACCACGATCTCGCGCTATCTCGAAATCCCGCGTGAAACGACAAGACGCCACCTGAGCAAACTGACCAAGCTCGGGCTATTACAGAAACACGATGGCACATTCAGCGCTGGCACGCGAACGCGGGCCACACGCGGAGTCGAGCGCGGGGTCAAGGCGATACAAGAGGCGGCGGTGAAGCTTTTGTTAGGGCAACTGTGAACCCTGCAATTGTAGGCGTCCCGGAGCGAACGAAGTCCGGGACATTCCTGACTATGCCCACCCGCCGTTTCCGCCGCCCGATAAAGATAATCGGCGTCGTCGGTTTGCGTCACTTTGGCGTCGGGGAAATAATGCTCAATGTCACCCTTCACGCGAGAGCCGGACCAGCAAGTTACACGGGTCAGCGCGATGTTCGACGATTGAGAAAAATCCGTGTTTGGCGAATAGCCACATTTGCCCTCCTGATCCGTTCTAGTTCCTGATAAAGCTCACCGGGACTGTTTTCGCTAATCACCCACAGTCGTCGCGGAAAACCGTCCCGGTCGAGATAACGGTAAGCGACTCCTGGCGCCGTAAAGATGCGCCTCGCTTTCATTGGTTTTTACGTTGTTCTGAAACTACCCCGGCCCGATATATGGAAATCCGGGAACGGGAGTGCAAATCGGCGTTGTTGCAGACGGCGACGTTGGTGATTCTTGTTTGCTCCCGTTTCGGGCCGCGACGGGTACCCCGTTTTTGCGCGCAGAAGAATCAATGCACTATGAAAGGGTTATCTCTCATGCCGTCGCGCAGACTTTGAGTTGGCAGCATGACATTGCAACGTTTTCTATTTGTTGTTTGCTCAGCCAGTATCGCTTTTTGCGCGCACGTCACATGTGACAGAAGTGTGAATCGTTAAATTGACTCAATACTTTGGTCGCGCGTCGACACTGCGCGGCGACAGTCTGAAAAAGACATGGAAAACCCCCGTTAACGCGGTTTTTGCGATTGCGGGTCGGGAATCGAATGTTAGCCTCTGAGTCCCTTCCGCTCTGAAGGTCTTCAACAAGGAGATAGGCGAAAACCCATCGGAAGAATGGGCACGGGAGAGGTGTGTCCGATTAGTCGAGTTCAGTTTGCGTAGCGGGTGGACCTGATTTGTACCCAGTTCATCCACATGCGTGCAGGAATGTGTGGACGCACGAGGCACTAATGTTTCATCGGCGCGTCGCACCCTCAATAATTTCGATTGGCAGTTTGCTCCGATTCGCAAGCTGCTCATGGAAGAGCCGGAGTCCCCCTTTGGCAAAGGAACCTCCGGCTCCGAGCATGCCCATCAACGAGTGATCGTCAATGGCGGGTCTTTTGTTCTAGTGTCCCAATGGTCGGTCAATCAGGTTGGCCTTGTTGATTTGGCTGTTTTCATACCCGGCCTAGATCATCGTCGGCCCATCGTCGTCGTTGAATGCGACGGCCACCAATTTCACGAACGGACTCCAGAGCAAGCAAGCAAAGACCGAAGGCGAGTCCGCGCACTCCAGCGACTCGGTATTCCAGTGTATCCGTTCACTGGGACTGATGTGGTGCGAAGTAGCGAAGAGTCGGTGCAGGAAATTATCGAGTTCATTGACGCCCGCGTCAGCGGGATGGAAAGGCGCTGGTTTCAAGATCGGAACATTGATCCTGACGAGTCGCGGGCGAATGGCGTCAGCTTCGCCGCACCATACCCTTGGCCGCGAACACGAATCGACCATTCATTTGGGTGAGCGCAGCAACTCCGGCAGCTTGGCGATCTCATTCGCGTTATTCGCGTTAACCGAGATTAACGATTTATTACGCTGTGAGCTTGCGAGCGGCAGCGCGGGAGGGGTCTGATTGGAGTTTGAGGGGTGGGGTTGGAGTTTGACGTCATGGATATGACCAAAGCCCTCCCGGCGCTGTTTGCGGCTGCTGTTGTGTTCTCGCTTCCGGCAACGGCATCGGCGCAATCGCTTCCCATCATCGTCGTCAATCCGTCGCCGGATTTCGGAGGCTGGGGTCCGGGCGTGGCCGCTCCGGCTTGGGGTTGGGACTGGCCATACAACTGCAACCCGACCTTTAGCTATTCGACCGGCTGGAGCTACCCGGCTTGTTACGGCCCCCTTACCCCGACTTATAGCTATACAGCCGGCTGGAACTACCCGGGTTATGGCGTCTACCCGGGGTATGGCATCTACCCGGGTTATGGCTTCTATCCGGGTTACCCGGGTTATGGCGTCTACCCGGGGTATGGCATCCACCCGGGTTATGGCTTCTATCCGGGTTACCCGGATTATGGCGTCTACCCGGGTTATGGGACCGGCCCGGCCCACGGTTACTACGCCTATCAACCTGGTGTCCGGCGTGATTGGCGCTAAAGCGGACTAAAGCAGCGTCGTCGTTGTTTTTGACTTTGCGACTGACCAACATCGCGGACAACAAAACAAGCTTTCTGTTCCGTCGACTGACCACGGCGGCGGGAAGCGGCGGGCGGCATAGCGGTTTTGAGGCCGTGTGGAGTTCACAATGGGGTCCCTATTCGCTAAACTTCCATAGGGTGGGGAGACGTGCCATGCGTATTTTCGGTTACCTCGGCTTTCTGATCGTTTGGCTTTTGGCACCGGCGCCGACGGCAATCACTGTGGCAGACACGGCGCCTGTTCAAGCTGGAGCACCAGACGGAACACAATCATTGCCTCGGCCGACTCCAGAAGAGGACCTACTGAATATCTGGGATTAGGCTTCGGCTTTTTCCTTGCGGGCCGCACGCATTTTAACGACTCCAATCGTCTTCGGCCTCGCGCTTCACCGCTGGCGCATCCGGGTTTTTGACTTTGATCCAATTTGGCGACCGGCCCCGACGATAGATTGAGCCGAGACGTTTCGAGACAATCCCCTCGCAGCCAGGCTTGCAGGCCTCACGGAAAACAATCGCGCCGTCCTCCTCATAAGTCTCGTTTAGCACGATGCTCATTTGCTGGCCGCCGAGGAGTTTGGCGAGCAACGCTTTGCGCTTCTCAATTGGCTCGCGGCGCAAATCCTTGCCGTCAAGCTCAAGCAGATCGAACGCGCAGAGGACGGCACTCGCAAGTGCGCCGTGGCGGCGGATCAGATCAAAGACGGCAAGCCCGTTCTCGTCGCAAACAATCGCTTCGCCGTCGATCAGGCACGAATGAACCGGCAGCTTGCTCACCGCCATTGCGATAAAGGGGAAGCGAGACGAGAAATCGTTTCCGGCGCGGGTAATCAGCCGCACGCCTGCACTGTCACGCCGAGCGAGAATGCGGAAGTCATCATGCTTGATTTCGTGAAGCCAGCCGGGACCGGAAGGCGGAGCCTTAGCGGGGGAGGGCAGACACGGTTCGATAATCCCCAATCCGGGGCGGTACGCTCACCGCCCGTCACTACTGAGCAAGTTGGTCACGGCTATCATGCATCTGCTCCGGGTTATGGTTCCCCGGAGTTTCTTCCCAACTGGGGGGCCGCGACGGCGGCCCTCATTTTTTGCCTTCGACAGATCAAGGCGGCGGCAAGGCGGCGGCAAGGCGGCGGCGAGCTTTAACCAAAAAGTACAATCTCGACTGCAAATCTTTGTTTTTTAGTTCGGCAGCGGTAAGCCTCCCCAAAGTGTCTAAAAAGTTACATCTTGTCTAGGGCGTCAATTGAAGAGACTGCTTCTCATTGCTGTTCTAATAGGTGCATTCACGCTTCAGGGCGTGGATGCGATTCAGCTGGTTGCCGCGATTGCTTTTTCGGCTGGCGTCTTTTCTGCCCGTCTCTTCGATCAACGGCCCCAATCCCCTTCTACTTCCCGCTTCACGGCCGGGGCCTCGTTGTTATGAAAACCCTCTGCGTATGCTGGAGCATGGCCGCCGCCATCGTCCTGCTGTGGCCGAAGCCGCCGAACTTCCAGCAACGCTGGCCGCTAATGGTTCAGCCGCCGATGTCTTGGGAAATGTTCAATGCCGCGAGGAAAGCTACCGCCCGGCCGCCGTTCTGTGTTGGCAAGTGCCGGATCGGCTGACAGGGTGCGCGTAAGCGTGAGGGGCCGCCGAGTTGGCGGCCCTCTTTATTTATCCTCTGGCTTGCCCAGCA
>Ga0126383_10001342_pt1 | contig 15219 bp, 27 predicted proteins | sample PanSoiMetPlot_35_FD_96882 | JGI IMG/M metagenome (GOLD analysis project Ga0126383, IMG submission 96882) | Tropical forest soil microbial communities from Panama - MetaG Plot_35 | ecosystem: Environmental > Terrestrial > Soil > Tropical forest > Bulk soil | place: Panama | collected 2016-02-17
CGCCTATCTCGCCCGGAGTGAAAAACGATTCAACGCGCCTATTAAGTAAACCGCCAACCTTATTCGGCATATCATGGGAAAGGTGGAATCGGAGAAATAACCACAGCGCCCGTCACCCAGCGCTTCACACGCGCTGAGATTTCAGGGCGTGAGAGAATCCACAGCCACGCGACGATAATAACGACAGACGCGATGACCACGCCCTTGGCGAATTTTAGCCCCGCATTTTTAGCCACTTAATCCCGTACCAAATCGCCGCGATGATTACGACCAGCATGATAAGGCGCTTAACACCCTTGCTCACTGTTCCCTCCACTGGGCGCAATGTCGGGAACGGGCGCCCCATCTCTCGGAATTGTTTTAGCTTGCTCGATAGGCGTGTCGAGAATGCGCCCGCGAACAGTCAGAAAAAGAGAAATCGTACCCGTGGTCGCGCCCGATAGCGCGGCGTCGCCGTTGAGAACTAGATACTCCTCGCCCGGTTCAAGCGTGAATGGCTCGCTCCCAAAATCCTCATATTGGGCGTTGCGCGAGCCTTGAAGGTTTGAATGGTAAACTTCCTCAAAATTGAGCGCGAGTATCTGCGCCAGCGTCAGATTGAGATTATTGTCGACGTGGATTCCGCGCAAGACGCGTAGGTCATTGAACGCTATCAGAGCGTAATCGCCAGGAACGGTTGAACGAACGCCCCAGTTAATCCCGTCAATCTGGATTGGCTTTGTATGAGTGCTATAGAGCGTAACGGCGGCATAGTCCGTCTGTAGCACGGCGGGCGACGCGAATGAAGTCCGATTCAGTTTGTTCTCAATGTTCCGTGTAGGCATAGCTCACATCTTCCAAAGGGCGACCGCAAGAATGGTGATAGCGATCAGGAATAGACCAATTCGCTTGCCTGTATCCTCGCTGAACAGGCCGGGAACTCCGGCGCCGCCGAGTATGCCAGGGAGCGCAGGTACTGTCGCCGTATTAGGCAAGTTCTCGCCGTCCGACTTCATGACGCACTCGCCATTAACCACTTCCCCGATGCAACACCGGCCCGTAATGCGGTCAAACCATGTGCTTTTTTCATCGCACTTTTTCATTCCCGACGCGGGCGCGGGCGCTTGCCCTTGCAACGCAATCGCGTCAGGGCGCGCGTTGTCTACCGGAGACAAGTACATCCCCAAAACGCCAAGAGAGTAAGCAACGTGAGACATGGGAGTATTCGCGTCGAAGCTCGTGCTCGCGTCGAATGATCCCGCTGTCAGCGCGTTGACGCCGGGCAACTCGAATTGTGTAAACAAGGGTCCGGTCGGTCGCATCGTTTCACCTATTAAAGATATAGTCGCGCAGTCGGCGCCCGCGCAGATTGACGTTGAACGCGGGCCGCGCGCTCACACTTGGCCCAATATAGCTTATCAGTGAATTTCCGCCGAATCCGCCGCGAGCCGGATAAGTCGGTGAGCCGCCGCCAAAGTAGTTGCCGAACACGCCGCGCGGCGCATAGCTTGGGCCAGCGGTGATCGCGATAGGTATATCAGGATTCGTAGTATCCGCCACAGGCTGGTCCACAGGGCCACCCTGATAAGGCGGCACGTATGGCGGCGACCACACGGTCGCCGGCTGATAAACCGGCGACTCATAGGTAGCGTCCGGAGTGCTGATCGGCGCATCCATGGCGGTAAAATCACTCGGCAACATTACAAGCCTCCCATGTCTGTTGAATCTATGGTGGGTTCGGGATAATCCAGGCCCCCGCCCGTTCCCGACGACTCATACTGATCGATATAGTACTCTTCGGCCGGAACGCCCTCCCCTTGGCCCGGTGTCGGATTCGCAAGCTCAGGGAACCCAGAATAGACATCAGGCGACCCATAGCTCGTCCCACCGTAATTAAAACCACCGCCTATATAGTCGTTGTAGCTCTGATCGTTGAACGTCAGGCCGGAATCATACGACGTACTCCCACCCGCCACACTCGGCGCTTGGCCCCAGTCGGTTACATCCAACGGATAATAATCGGGCGTTTCAGGATAAGAGGGCGTAAAAGTGGGATTATAAATACCCATCCCCAAATTCGGCGCGACCGGCGACGGGAGAGAGCGCACGGCATTCGGATTCCAAGGGGGTGTCCCAATTCCTGGACCGCTGGCGCCGCCACCTGATTGACCACTCTTACTGCCCGTCAGAAGCCCTGTCAGACTGTTCGCAATATTGGCGACGGCGCTGAGGAGGGCGTTTCGATTCGCGGAGTTGAGGGCTTGCTGTTGAAGCGAGAATGATTTATTGAGGGTATCTTGCTGTAACTGGTATTGAAGCCGCCGCGCTTCCAGGTCAGCCTGAATCCGCGCCGCATCCACGCCCTGCGCGCCCGCCGCTGTCACGCCCGCTTGCTGGAGTTTAGCAAGCTCTAGGGCATCCCTAGAGGCGGCTGTATTTGCGCCAGAACGCCCGCCAGACGCATTTTTGAGGACAAGGTATAGGACTACCACCCCGCCTGCGATCCAAACCCCGTATTTCTTCAAAAAGGCCTTTGCATCTTCCATAGCTCACCCGATATTAAACGGACTCACGGCCCGCACTTGATAAGGGTAAGGGCGATTGATTAGAGGCATGCCAGTCACGGGAAGAATCCCTCGATAGCCGTGACTGTTCGCATAAAGGCTAGGGTCAGGGATTCCGCCAAAAAGCTGGCGCGCTCCGAAATCGATCTGACCCTTGTATGGCCACGAAGGGTAGTAATCTAACTGCGCCATCGGCGGCGTAGCTCTTAGACTAAGGCCATACGGCGACACTTGGGGCGTTCCCCATTCGCTCTGGTTCTGTGTCGGATTGAATCCGATATAATCTGTCGTAGGTCGAAACATTTTCTTCCTTTCCGTATTCGAGCGGCACGCCCCACAGGCCGCGTACCATCCAAATAGCGACCGCTGGCCAATCGCTCAATTCGGTTTGAAAGTTTTCAAGCGTGACGCTCTTTATGATCTCGCTCTGCTTTGTTCCGTTCGGCCTGTCGTAAACTGTCCGGCGCGCCATCCCTTCAAGGCGACCATTGAAGAGTTTGATTGAAAACACTTCCCACCCGCCGCAACGCTTAATCGACAGATGCGCGTCCAGGTCATCCAAGTTAATCAGAAGCATCTGATTCACTGTACAGCCTTCGCCTGCGTGAGCGCTGTTATCGCCCTGCGCCAAATTGATGTCAGATAGCCAAGTATCTTCACCGTTGGCACGCTGTTTCGTGTCGCAAGCGCGATTAACACAATAACCAAAGTAATAAGAATAAAATTCCTCATTGGCCGATTGGGAACGACGTAACCGCCGTCCGGTATGATTCGGCCAACTGCGACAGAATCGAATTAGTCGCCTGATAGCGATTCAGCATAATCGCCAAAATTACAATGATGGCCGTCGCCCCTAAAACTGTCGTAGTATCGAATCGCATAATTCCTCTCAACTGACCGTGGGCTGTATCGGAGTCTCAAATTTCAATCCGTATACCCTGTTGTATGTAATCAACATCGCCAACACGATGACCGCAAACAAAAGCAAGCCAACCTTGCGATCCACTTCGTAGACAATCGCAAAAATGATAATCCCCAGAATGGCCCATAGGTCACGCGTCATGACACGGTAAACGCTTGGATCGGCGGCAATAGACTGCGCGCATCATAAATGGGCGCGCCAGTCGGGTTGATTCCGCTATTGCCCGCTGGCTTTATGCTTGGAACATTAACTGGCGCGCTCGGTCCGCCGCCTCCTGGTCCTTCAGGGCCGCCCGCGCCCGGTCCCGCGCCCACGCATCCGCAGGCGCCGGGAGCCGAACTAAGACACGTCCAGAAAACTTCAAGGCATTTGAATCGCCCTGATATTGCCAGATAGAGCAATATCATTGCGATCAGTACCACAATTAAACTGCCGCCCGCCTTCATGCTTCCCTCAAACTACCGGTGGAGTAGTTACCAAAATCTCAATGATGACGCTGTTCGTAATTCTCTTTTGCTCCCAATGAATCTGGCCACCGCGCGCTTGCAGCTTTAGATAATCGCCCGCTGGCGCCCATTCGAGGATTTTCTCTTCATCCGCGACGTCACCAAAGCGATTCACTAAAATCCGCGAGCCAGCGGGGTTAGCTATTGGGTCAATAGTCGGCATAACAATCCTGCGCGGAAGGGCGTGGCGGAAAAACAGTAAAAACGCCACGCCTTTGTCGGGGCGGAAGGTCGGCGCCCCTATCCGCTAAACCGCAAGCAACAGATCAGCCAGTTTGCGAAGGCCGGGAACGTTTTGGATTTTGCCTGCGAGAACTTTCAGCACTGACAGAATTAGCACAATGTATAACGTGAGAAAAACCCCGTTGTACAAGCCCGGTTGAATGTTCCCAAATTCGCGCCCCTCGCTCGGCGCAAACTTTTTCATCAGCCAAATAACGGCGATAAAAATAACCAAGATGGTAAGCCACCACCCCACAGGTTTTCCCGTGATGCCTTGATTGTCCGGCGCCGCCATATCCGCAGGCGCGGAAGAGCGCGCGACGCCTGCGCCTGCCGTTGTTACTGAAGACATTCGCAATTCTCCCGCCGAGTTGTTACGTACCCCCATGCGGACGCCCGCCGCAGTCGCCGCGATTTGTGTCCGGCGTCCAGGGTACGCGCTCGCGCCTGAGATACTGTTGTTGACATCGCCCTGATAACCGTAACTTCCCATGATTTCTCCTTAGTGAGCCGCGCGCCACGCCTGAGCCATTCCCCGCCGTGACGCGCGGCAGATTGAACGTGAAACCCGACATTCACGCTCAAACTTTACAGATTCGGTCCAACACCGGATGGAGCGAAATCAACAACGACCCTGCGCAGCGTGTTCCAAAAATTGGTCCCGGCGCCCAGCGCCGTGCCGCTCGTGATCGTGGGTATCCACTGCAACGTCGTCAGGACTTCGGTGTCGATCACGTCGCGGTCATCGTAGGATGATGGATTCTCTCCGGCGTGCCACAACGGAAGCTCAACCACGCCCACATCCTGCGCTGAACTATTCGACATTTCCGTGAGAAGTTGCGCGATAATAAACGGGTTCAGGCTATAAATCGTATCGTTGATGTTGGCCACCAAGCGGACGCCATCCATCGCGTTGGAGCGCGATCCGTTCGCAAGCATCACAGAGACAAGATGCAAGAGCGTGCCCTGTCTATCTATCGTGTAAACCACGTCGCCCGTCGCCGCATAAGGGAGCGAGAACTCTACAGTCCTGACAACCTGAGCGGGAGGCATTTCAACCGCGCGTGGATCGGGATACTCATAGTAGACAACGTAAAGTTCGATTGTGGTCACCGTGAGCGATGTAAAATTGGTAACGAAGTCGGCGCCCGATGCGGCCAATCTAGTCTGTACGTTAATCTGTACTTCGGGGCTTTGAGCACTGATTAACCCTGTATCGAACTGGCTCCCCGGATTCGCGGAAATCGGGATGACTAGCGGAATAATCCATGAATTGGCGCCCATGGCCACTGGCGCGTTGAATATCGAAGCAGATGCGGTATAGACACCCGCGCCATCTGGACCCCAGCCACGAAATAGGCGGCGATTTAGTTCGTAGAGCAAGAAACCGGAAACATCAACTAAGTTCATGTTCCCTAGATTCAAGTCTACGCGAAGGCGATTGAACACGCTCCACGGTCCAAGCGTGGCAAACGCGCCCGCCGCTGAGAGCGTCACCGTTCCACGTAGGACCACAACCAGCATGTTAATAAGGCCAACACGGTCCAACTGGTAATTGACAACACCAGACAGCGCCGAGCCGCCACCGGCCACTGACTGGGCGGACTGAACCTGTCTGATTCTCTGTCGCGTATTTCTCCGAAACGGTAGCTTCGGTTGTTCCGGCATGATTGTTTCTCCTGATTGGAGAAATCAGGCAGGCCGGGTGCATGCTCAGATTTCATAGTTGCTCGCTATCGGGTGTTAGATAAATCAAGTTTAAGGACGTTGCTACGCCTGCCGGTTAAACAGTCGTAGTAAATAAATTCGTGATTATGGAGTGCCGCTTGTTCTTCAACCGAGATACCGCATATGTCGTATACGACAGAGCGATCCGATGGATGATTAAGCCGAAAGACGTAGAAATGTTCGCTCTCAGAGAGTAAGAGGACCGGGATTCGTTTGGGCCTCTGCGTGGCGATAACAGCGCTGACACCGCGCTCTCTACCTCTTGAAAGAATCGCTTGCAAATGGAACGATGGAGACGTGCCACCCAGGAGGGCGTAGGCTTCGTCAATATAAATTCGGCAATGCTGGCGCGAGTAACACCACAAGAAAAACTCGTCTTGCAATCGCGGATCGGCGGATTCGTAGATGTCCGGTCTGAAGACCAAGCGGCGGGCGCGGCTGGTTTGTAGCTCGTAAAGATCGTCATGGAACTCATGAGCATCCCACCCTGAAATGGAGTCGCTAATCTTTGGATCATAAACAACGCTATAAGGCTTCGATTTGTCTTCAACCAAATATCGCGCGAGTGTGGTTTTGCCGCATCCCGTACTCCCAATGAGGATGGCTCTATCATTCTTCCCTATTGTAAGTGAACGCCATTCCACATTAGTGCATGATTTCGGGAACCATGATTTTGCTATTCGCCCGTTCGATCTGGCGCCGCGTCATTTCAACCGCCTGCGCCATACCCTTCACAAGGCTTTCCGCCTCTTCGTTCGATAGTTCAAAAATTTCGCCATTCTGCATGTAGACCTTCACGCGCCCGTCAAGCATGGCCATCCAATGAGACACACACGTGGGATTGAGCGCGACGCTTCCATCAGCATACAGTTCAAGCAAATTCAGCCCCATGCAGAGTGGGCGTAGATTCACCTGTTTTTTCTCTTCACTCATAAGACCTCACAAGCGGCGGATAATGCGGCAACGGCGCGGGTTTCGGGTGGTTCGGATGATACCGACATCCGCTGAGCGCCAGAATCGCAATCAATATCAGCTTTCGCATAGTTCGCCTTCGACTACTGTTTCAAGATTTAGAAGCCCTTCGGCGTCCATTTCAAAAGTCCGCAATTGAATCAACCGAATCACGCCCACCAGTTCATTGTGCGGGATGCTCGACAACATAGGGATAAGCAAGTCTCGGCTCATCGCTGAAATCTGCGGACTGTCCGGGAGCAACTCCGTTATTACTGACATCACTCGCAGTTTGAGAGGATCGTTGGCGCTCGCGTTGAAGGGTAGCATGCCGTTCCCACTTGTCGGCGTTGACGGCGTAGACGGCGACGGCGAGGGCAACCCAAGGAGCGATGTTTTCAAAATACGATTTAAGAGCGACATATTTTTTTGCTGGCAACGTTGAGAGCGCCGCATCAAGGCGCATGGCTATAAGGTCCGATTCCTGATCTGTGGCAATCCAGTGCTCACCTGCGAAGATGGCGACGATTCCGTAAATCGAGCTTACGGCAGTTTTCATCAAGCCCATGAGCGTGGCTTGCTCGACTTGCGCTTGCTTCGAAGACTTGCGACCGCGCCGCGCCGTTACCAACCGAAGAGGCACTTCTGAAACTTGCTCTTGCCCTGTTTCGGTTTCTCTTCCGGTTTCGGCTTCTCTTCCGGTTTCGGCGGAATTACCCTCTCTACCTCTTCCTCTTCCTCTTCCTCTTCCAGGGCCTCCCTCAGCGCCTTCAGTTCTTCCCGCGCCAGCCGGTTCGCTTCCCTCTCCGCTTGCCTCTCCGCTCGTTCTTGCTCGCGCTCCATCGCCCGCGTCGATAGGGCGTTCTCCATGTCTGCGAATTTCTGCTGCATCGCTCCGAACCGCTCCATCATCGACATTTCCACCGCTAGCTTTTCGCCTTCGGTATTTTCGTTTGGCGGATTCTTTGATTCGAGGCTTTCGTCCTGGACCACGGTTACTGTCGCCATTGCGCATGCCTGCCGCTTTCTGGAAGGGGTTAGGAAGGGGTTAAAATTGCTGGAAGGGATTAGGCTATCTCGCCAGATGATGCGATAATTTAAAAGGTAGGCTTGGGAATGTAACCCCTTCCAGTGAGCGTTCCCAAGCCTCAGAGCGGGTGATGACTGCCGTCATTGCCCGCTCAATCTCGCTTAGCTCGCTCACTTTGGAAGGGTTACGAACCGCGCTAAATTTCGACGTAATTCTACTATCATGAATAGTTCAACCGCAAGCAAGGGGTGAGGCGTGCGGTTGTTTTTTTTTGGTGGGTAGGCAAGGGGAGGCGTGCCGCTGGCCTACGCGGGTTTTATTTTTGGCGAGTATTCTGGGGTCAACGCGCCACGGTCAGGTCAAATATCGGGGCTGTCAGTAGGGGGCTTATATGAGAGCGGATTCTAAACCGATTTAGCTCTCACGCCAATGGAATAATCATAAATCCGCGTGTATTGCACTAAAGTCTAAGGCCCGGAGCGGGCGCGGATTTCATCAGCGGCATGCTTGAATAGCCAATAGAGCGTTAGATTGCCCTCCCTCTCATAAATCGCGATTTTCTTGTCGATTATCTGAGCGCAGGCTTCGCGCTCCTCTTCGACCGCATGCGCGGCCACATCCGCAAACCACATCTGAGCCAGCGCTTCAGATGGAAACCACATACACAGAACGTACCACGGCCTAGTGTTTACCGCGCCCTCTGAGCCGTCGTCATTGCGTTCGCGGTATGGATTACTTACGTCGAACAATGCAACGTCTTCGCCCATGCCGCCCTTATTGATAATGAGCCGTGCCCTACTACCGGGCGCAAGAATAATCGTATCAATCATCATTCCCCCTCCCCTATCGGAAAACCACAGGCCACAAGCTCTCCAATCAACCGCTCGCGGAAATCGGGGCGATTGACCGCAGCGAGAAGTTTGTTCGATTGATTCGTTCGTGCAATCGTCACTTCCCTGCCCTGCCTGTTGCGCTCGAACATCCGAATCTGGACCCCGCCGACTATCGAATCGGCTCTAAACCATTGCTTAGGGTAATCGCGGGCAATCGCCTTCAGATGGGCGCGCAGGATTTCAACCGCTCGCGGCTCTGTCGCGACAGTCGCTAAATTGGTCTTACCCTGTCGCGGCTGTCGCAATCCTGCCTCTGTGTCCAGTTCTGAGGGAAAATCCTCGCCACGGTCAATTGCGGGCGATTGCGGGGCATTGTGGGAGGCGCCCCCACCGCGCCCCCCAAGCGACGAAACGGCTAACAAGGTGAAAGCCGCTACGCCGTAGGCCGCGAGCTCTCCGATCATGATCCAAAACAAGGGGCGCTCATTGGCCGCAAAGATAGCCTGTGAAGACTGCCCGCCCTTACCTTGCTCGCGGAGCATCTGAGCGGCCTCGCTCTGAGCGCGGCGAGATCGGAACCGCGTCGCCGTTTCAAGGTCTTTACTCTGCCCTTGCTCAGATTGTCGGGCGATTGACATTTCACGTTGAACAGAGAGCGAGTAAGCCGCATTGATTATCAGCGCCACGGTCAAAATGATTTCAAACACAAAGGCCGCAACCGCGAGCCTATCATTCGTGGGGTCATCATCATCGAGCGTCCTCACGTACTTATTGATGACGATACTGAATAAGGTAATCGCTCCGACCACGCCCATGTATACGGCTCCGTCCTGCCAGCCGAATACGGTCAGATTAAACCATACGATAATCGCTGCGAGAGCGAGCGAGAGGGAAGGGAAGATGAGCCACTTAACTACGCTGAATGGTTTTCTGGTTTTCATGATTTCGCCTTTCATTTTTCGGGGGTTACAAAAGGCGTGATTAGGTGGGATACTGAATCAGCATCCGCCGCGAATCACGCGCGGTTGATGTCAGGCCATCGGCGGCGCGTCTACGCCAATGATGGCCGCTTTGTTTGCCCGTTTCGATAGCTCTCCGGATTTATAGTCGTCGGTCTCCACTAGCCTGATCTCGCACGGGCGAGCGATTGAGACGGGGAAATTCTAATCCCTCTCTGATTTCGCTTCAATACCTGCAACAGCTTTGCGGCGACGAATCAACACATACGAATCGCACGCCATAATCGACTCCCACCCTAAATCTGAAAACAGATTCAGAATAGAAAGACATTTTTCCACCTTCGTCGAATCCGAAGTCAGAACTAGATGATACTCCCAAGGCGTTGAAGAGACCTCATGCATCGCGGTATGGTAGCCCTCAGAAAAAGCCCCTTGAATTTCCTCCGCGATTCTGCCGACTTGAATATCTCTATTGTTTTTCCATTCTTCAACACGAACCATACACCGACGCGCATATTGCTTGAATCTCTCTATCTGTTCTATCGTAAAAATCATAGTCACCCCTTGTATTCAAACACATCAATAGATTTCACTTCGCCCCAATCAATCATCGAACGAAGCGAATGATTACGCCCTTGACGCGCCGCTTGGTCCTCAAGGGCATCTTGCAAGCGCCCCGCGATTCTCCAAACCTCAATCCCACCCTTGGCAAAGAATACGCGGATTTTTCCATCATTCATTTCCATCTGAACGATGACAATCGTATCACCGTCAAGTTGAGATAGTTGCCCCTCGGCGCGGTCAATCGGAGAAACAACAAGCGGGGCTTGCTCTTTCTTGGGCGCGGCGGCCAGCGCAGGCTTCGCGGAAGGAAGGGCGACTTGACCGGAGACTACATTCTGCTTCGCCCTCTTGCCGAGTTTGTAAAACTGATCAACCTGCGCTCCGATCGTTGTACCTTTCGCCCCGCGTTCGGCGCGCCCGACTGAAGAGACAGAAGCGCCAAACGAGCGCGCGAGGTCTTTGCGCGAGTATCCTTCGGCGCGAAGGCGTTTGAGTTTAGTTTGGATGGAGAGCCGCTTTCCCACCTTACGCCTTCCTTCTCAATTGTCCCAAGTTTTGATTATCCTCAAAGGGGAGAGGGGCGGTTGAATAGATCGCATCGCCGTTGATCCTGACCAGCACTTCGGGACCGGGGCGACCCTCTTTCCCGTCGCACTTCAACGCCCATTGAGCCACGCGCGCCCGTTCAAGGCTCCATATGGTCGCGGCCCAATGCGGCATATTGATTGAGAGCGGGGAATCGTCAGGCGCGTAGTAGGGCACGATGTAGCCGCCCTCTACGCGCTCCACATCCTGACGCTCTACGATGTCGGGATGTTCACGAAGCCACCTGACCCAATTGTCTTCAGAGATAATTTCTTCACGCTCATATCCGCGCGCGTGAAGGGAACCAATTGCGTGGTTGAGGATTTGGCGTGGGGCTTTCGTAGCAACATCAAGATAGGCGTGCGGCTTATCTTCCTTGCATCTTTTCTCCGCTTCATCCTGTAACGCCTTCCGCATCCGAATCAGCTTTTTCGCCCATTGTTCGAGCGGGCGCCCTTTGGCGAACTTCCATCCCGTTCGCGTATTGATACACCATCCGCTCCGTGCGGCCAGCGTAAGCTCGGGCTCACAAAACCATCCCTCAAAAAACGAGCCTGGACGCACCGGCCACTCCCACCCATCCTCAGAAAGCCACGGCAAGAGGCCGATATGGTTCCAATTATTCGGAATCATCACCCCGCAGTAATACCATCCAGGTTGATACTCCTTGAAGCTCTCGAACGGTTCAAGCTCGATAGGATCACCAACGGGCAGGCGGTCAAGCGTCGCAAGCGCGGCGTACATCCATCGCCCGTCGTATTGATAGAGCGGCTCTTCATTGAACCAGAATTGCTCTTTACGGTGTTGCGTTGAATTGGCGCGAATGATTCGCTCGACATCTTCGGGGAGGGAAGGGAACTGTTGACCCCTTGGAAAATTCTCCCACAAGAGAGCTTGACCAGTTTTTGAAGGCGTAGAGAGAAGCGGGATGTCTGTCTCGAATTCCCATTCAGCCTTAAACGCCTTCCACGCTTCGCACGCGATAACCTGATCCTCGCAGTCCGGAAACCAGCCTTCTTTGTGTGAAATCAGCTTGACTGCGATTCTGTTAAGCGGCTCAGGGTTATTGGCATCCATAACAGGATTGCAGTAGACGGGCGCGCGATGCTTATGAGCATAAGCCGCTCCGAATTGCCAGCCGTTCGATAACGGCTCCTCAACCCATTCGCGCGACATCTCTGCGAGCGAGCCACAGACATAGATAGTTTCTATCTTCGCGGCGGGATACTCCGCATTATGCTTCATTGTCGCGCTAAGCAGATCGCTTAGTCTCCACTGATTCACCTGCGCGAACGAATGACCTTTTGACTTGATGCCCGTCATCGGGCGACGCGAATAGACTTTTCGATTGCCGGTCATATGGTCAACACCCCCTCGCGTAAAGCGTCCCAAAAATTCTCTGCTTCAGCACTGCGGAGAATTACGGTATAAGGCATACGCCCCGAATCCTCTTCTAGACCGCTGCAGCTTTCAGTGACAGAAAATCGCAACGTAAGCTCAGCAACACTCGCCCCACGCTGAGGACGATATAACGCGTCAATCAATTGATCGAGGTTGAATATCCTATTATTGATTTTTACGAATCGAGTCATACGGCGCCCCCCTTCCGCTTGCGGGGTGTCCATTTTTTCGCGCCCGCTTCACCGGGAACGGGGAAGACCTCTTGTGATAAGGGCTTCAACACCTTCAACAACTCCCCGTCCAAATACGCGCGCAACGCTCGCTCGGCGCGCCCATAGCTCTCATAATGCCCACCGTGCTTAGAGCCGATTTTCTCAAGGGCATAGTTGCGAGCGAGAATAATCACATGTTCAGATTCATCGGCGGGAATACCCTCGCGGAAAACTTCCAAGTAACGCGTGAGTCTTGCGCGGCCTTCCGAATACCACGCCCGCGCGACGGGCGCCAACATTGCCGCTTGGCCAATCCCGCGTGAGCGTTTGTGCATCCCTTGAACCGTCCAACCAACGGCCTCACGGTGGAGCAAGTAATACTCTCTCTGTTGTTGCTTGGTGGGCTTGTAGGTGGGCAGATATGAGCGCCCCATTGCGTTTGCGATTGCGATCTCAATAATCTGCGCCTTCACGCCCTGAAAGAATAATGTGTCACGAACAGAGCGGGGCGCGCCCGTCCCACTCACACCGCGCTCAGCGGGATCGCAATTTCGCGCGACCAGGAAAGTGGTGGGCATCCCCGTTTCGATTACCATCCAACAGCGATGTTGACCCTCAAAAAGTCGCCCGTCCCAATCGAATTTGAACGGGTCCACAGTATCTTCAACCCAACGCCCTTCCTTGCGATCAGAGACATACTGATCGAGTTTGCTTTTGATGACAGGCCGATTCATATCCTGCATTGATTCAAGATACTTATAGGCAGTGTCAACATCTACCGTAACCCACTCAAAGGTGGGTTTCTTATGATTTCCGTTTTTCACTGTTTTTGCCTTTCTGTTAAGGCTCCCAATTGCTCGATAATGAGCGCCCGTACCCTTGTTCTATCGAGCCACGCCACATCATAGGGAACAACGAAAGAGACACCCTTAAGCCTTCCCGGTTTCGAGCCTTTCACGACGGGCGCGACTTCCCACACGCCAATAAACGTATTGCCGATTTTGTACTCAAAAACTTTCTCCCCGACCACCACGCGATTACTCATTTCAATTGCCCTCCCACAAGTCGCGCGCCCAACGATTCAAGCGCAAGGCGCAGCATTGTTTGATGCCTACAAGTAACGCGCCCAGTCAACCACGCGTTGAACGTCTTCGCAGGCACGCCCAACAATCGCGCGATGTCCGCCTGCGATAATCCTGTACGGGCGATCAGGGCTTCGACCATCGCTTTTATCTCGCTCACTTCGGTTGCCCTCCCACAAGTTTTATCCCGCCATTCGTTTTTACGCTCACGACCATCGCCCGCGCTTCGTTCTCCGCTTGCTCTAAAATGTTATAGACATGCTTGACCCGATAACCGAATTCCTTCCCCAGCGTGTAGGATTCCATCAGATGGCGCTTATACTTCTCTGCGAAGGCTTCAAGCTCCACGTTGAAGTCTTCGTTAGGGAGCTTGGCCAGCGCTTCGATCCGCCGCGCGCTCTCCGCTTCGGCTCCGTTCGCGCTGATTTGCTTTTGCTGTTTTGGTTTGCGCTCGCGTTTTGGGATTACCTGACACCCGCGATTAAATAGCCACGCTTCAATAATAGAACGCTGGCGAGCGCGGCGCTCTTTCAGATTCATCGCGCACAGGTCGCAATCAATCGCGGCCATCTGTACAGCATAGAAAAGAGAAGGGAATTCAGCGGGCGTATACAAGGTGGGCAGATTGTAAGCTGAACCGTCTTTATAAAATCCCTTGCGTTGAGTGTTGATGTAGACCATATAAAAGCCGCTCTCTTTCTGGTCCTCATCCAACGCCCGCACGAGCCTTGCCAACCAACGCGCGCCCGCATCATAGGACACATCATTACGAAGCGCGCGAGCCAGGCCACCCATTGTCAATTCAAGCGGAGCGAATTCTCCACCCATTCGCATCAATACTTGATGTGCAATCCATGCAGATGAGCGCATCCGCCAATTCAAAATAGATGCGGCGTCCCACCTGATTGAGCCGATCAGTTCAGCAACATCCGCGTCTAGGCAATGAAACGCGACAGTTTTGGGATGGATTTCTAGACTTTCAAAATCAGGAAGACTTGGTGTACTATCAGGCATGTAAAAACCCTTTCCACAAGTTTGCAGGGTTTCGAGGGCGGGCGTGTTATCAGCACCCCGCCTTCACTCATTTCAGCGCCGCTTAGCGCGTGGCGAAGTTATACTCCCATCTTTGCCGCTTAGCAATTGCTTACGCAATATGTCCATGCTTGAAGACTCGCCCATACGCACTAAAAACTTCTCCACTTCAATCAATCCCGCGTCAAGCGCCATCTGAACGATCTGTTCTTTATCAAGGCCGGTTTTCTTTGCAAGCTGTCCTATGTGCGCATCTGTTTCGTCCATGATTTTATAGGTACGTCGAATCATCATGCCCCCCTAACCGACATAGCTGTTCTCGCCATCCCAACTCTGTTGCCACTGTCTTTTATACTCAGCGGCTTCATCGTATGTGCGACACGCTTCTACTCTTTCCCACTTCTGTCCATCAAATGACCGCTCGATAAAGTACAGATCGCATGGGTCATCCTCTCTTCGATTTGCGATTTTCGATCGCTCTGTGACGACTTGAACGATTCTATATTTTGGCATTGCTCTTTTCCCCTTGCGCATCGTGATTAGCGGGCGACCTGGAATTGTCTGGAGTTCTGTTTTGGCGTGATTGTGTTTCTCATGTCTCATCACTGACCCACCACGAATTCGCCAAATTCTCAAAGGTCGCCCGAAA
>Ga0126383_10001343_pt1 | contig 15211 bp, 16 predicted proteins | sample PanSoiMetPlot_35_FD_96882 | JGI IMG/M metagenome (GOLD analysis project Ga0126383, IMG submission 96882) | Tropical forest soil microbial communities from Panama - MetaG Plot_35 | ecosystem: Environmental > Terrestrial > Soil > Tropical forest > Bulk soil | place: Panama | collected 2016-02-17
AGGGTGGTGGTGCCGCCGGAAACCCCGGTGCGGGTCGGTGCGGCGATGCATCTGCGTCCGCGGCACGGCCGCATCGTCTGGATGGATCCAACCAGCGGTGCCGCAGTCGGACGTGACTTGAGCGAAGCGGCTGGGAAGCTTGGAACTGAAGCAGCAAGCAATTGACATTCTTCGCGCCAACGACCGCGGTGGCTACACGGTTCCGACCGTGACCGGCCTCTATCCGGCGCAATGGAACTGGGATTCCTGCTTCGTTGCGCTGGGCTTGGCGCAGTTCGACGAGCCCCGGGCGCTGACTGAGATCGAGACCCTATTCGAGGGCCAGTGGCCGGACGGGATGGTGCCTCACATCCTGTTTCATGGTGACGGCAGCAGCTATTTCCCCAACGCCTCGGTCTGGCAGGCCGGACCGGCGCGGCAATCGTCGGGCATCACCCAACCACTCGTCGCGGCTACGGTCGTGCGGCAGATCTTCGAGCGCACGGCAGACCGGGTGATCCGAATGCGCCTGACTGCGCTGGTGCCAAAATTGCTGGCCTGGCACGGCTGGTGCTATGCGGCGCGTGACCCGCACGGCACTGGATTGGTCTCGATCATCCATCCCTGGGAAAGCGGCATGGACAACAGTCCGCTCTGGGACGACGCGCTCAGTGCCGTCGAGCCAGGCCCCTCAGTCGCGCACCTGCGCAAGGACACCGGCTTTGCCGCGGCCGAGCACCGACCGACGGGACCGCAATACGACCGCTATATCAATCTCGTCCTCAGGTTTCGAGACAACGGCTATCGCACCGATCTCCTCTATGACATCGCGCCGTTCCGCGTGGCTGACATTGGCTTCAATGCCATCCTGCAGCGCGCAAACCAGGATCTACGGTTTTTGCTCGCATCCACCGGCGATGTCACCGGTGCTGCGGAAGTCGCCACAATGGAAGAGAGGACGGGGGCCGCGATCGCGCGATGCTGGCACGAGGAGCATGGGTTCTTTTACGGGGTCGATACACGCATTGGGAAGATTATCCGCAAGCCCGGTATTCCGGGTGTGCTGCCGCTGTTTGCTGATGCCGGGGTCGCGGCACGGCACCCCGGCTTGGTAAAGCGGTTGGAGAGCTGGCTCGCCCGGGTCGCCTATGGAGTGCCGAGTTTTGAGCCGGATCGGCCTGACTTCGAGCCGCAGCGCTATTGGCGCGGCCCGGTGTGGCTGATCGTCAACTGGATGCTGATCGACGGGCTACGGCGCAACGGGCGCGCCGACTTGGCTGACCACATCCGTCGCGACAGCTTGGCGTTGGTTGAGCGCGCAGGCTTTGCCGAGTATTTCAACCCGCTGACCGGAGAGCCGCTGGGGGGCCCCGGGTTTTCCTGGACGGCAGCGATGTATCTTCATATCGCCGCGAGCACCGAATAGGCGAAATTCACAACAGAGAGAGGCAGGGCGCCGGAGCGATTTGTCCTGTCTCCGTTTCCTCGTTGCCTCTGTGGCGGAGCCTTCAGGCTGATCCCTTGCGGCCGAGGAATTCCTTGAAGCCGTCGCGCGGATGGCCGGCGAGGAGCCAGGTGCCGCGTGCCTGCTCTTCATTGTCGTAGCGCTCGCGCCAGCCCATACCGATCTGCTCGTGCAGCAGGCGCTTCAGGCCCTGCACCATGCGTGCGTCGTTCTTGGCGATCATCTGCCCGATCTCGATGCATGTATCGACCAGACGCGCAGCCGGCACGACCTGATTGAGAAGCCCGATGCGCTCCGCCTCCTCGGCGGTGACCACACGACCGGTGTAGAGCAGCTCCTTTGCCTTGGGCAGGCCGACCAGCGGCGGCAGTGACCAGCTCGAGTTTACCCGGCCATAGCTAGCCGCCAGGAAACGAAAGGCGCTGCGATCGCAGCCGATCCGCAGATCGAGGGTCGAACTCACCAGGGCTGCGCCGCCATAGGCAAGCCCGTTGATCGCGCCGATCAGCGGCTTCGCGAAAGTCGCAATGTGCCAGATCGCACGGCCGCGCACCTCACCGCGGGTCGCCAGCTCCTCGGCGCTGAGGCCAGCCATCTCATGGATGTCGGCGCCGGCAGAAAACGCACGCTCGCCGGCGCCGGTCAGGATCACGGCTTTGATGCCGTCATCCGCTTCGCACTGGGTCAATGCCTCGTCGAGTTCGCGGACCAATGGAAAGCTCAGCGCGTTGAGCTTGTCCGGGCGGTTGAGGGTGATCACGGCAACCGCGTCGAAACGCTCGGTCAGGATGAATTCGTAAGCCATGGCTCGCCCTCCTTCGCAGCCCGTCGATCGTTTGACACTACCGGGGAGCGGGTGTTCACTCAACCGCGACGCAGATTTCGGAGGCAACGATGGTCGGAGCCCTAGAGGGGGTACGTGTGCTCGAATTGGCGCGGTACCAGGCGGGGCCGCGCGGCGGCATGATCCTTTCCGACCTCGGCGCCGAGGTCATCAAGATCGAGAAATTGGGCGGCGAGGAAACTCGGCGATCGGAGCCGCTGGTGCGCGGCCAGAGCGTTTATTTCTCGGTGTACAACCGCGGCAAGAAGAGCCTGTGCCTCGACCTGCGCACGCCGCGCGGCAAGGATATCTTCGCCGCGCTGGTGCCAACCGCGGATGTCGTGCTCGAAAACTTCCGTCCCGGCACGATGGCGCAAATGGGGTTCGGCTACGATCAGTTGCGCGCGCTGAAGCCCGACATCATCCTGACTTCGGTATCCGGGTTCGGGCAATACGGCCCCTACCGCGAGCGCCCGGCTTTCGACCCGCTCGGCCAGGCAATGAGTGGGCTGATGTCATTGACTGGCGCGCCTGTCGGAACGCCGCTCGGCGCTTCAACTTCCCTGGTCGACCGCTACACCTCATTGCACGCGACGATCGGCACGCTCGCCGCTTTGCACCACCGCGACCGCACCGGCGAAGGCCAGCTCGTCGATTGCTGCCTGATGGATTCGGCGCTGACGATGGTCGAAATCCCGACGTCCTACTATCTCGCCACCGGCGAGGAGGGCGGCGAAGCCGGCCGCCCGCCCTTCAAGGCGAAGGACGGGCATGTCGTGATCTCCGCTTCCGGCAAGGCTATGGCGACCCGGCTAATGCAGATCGCGACTGGCGACAAGGAGGCCGCTGCCGAGGGCTGGACCAGCCGGGTCGGCCGGGGCGACGCGCGTCGCAAGGCAGTCGAGGCGTGGTGCGCCGAAAACACCGTCGACCACATCGTTAAGACCCTGCTCGACGTTGAGATCCCGGTCGCGCCGGTCAAGACGATCCCGCAAGTCGCCGAGGACCCGCATCTCTGGGAGCGTGAGATGCTGGTCAGGATGGAGGACCCGGTCGCCGGCGAGATGTACCTCCCCGGTGCGACGATCAAGATGTCGAAGACCCCGGGCCGGATCGGCCCGGTGCCGACCCCCGGCCAGCACACCGACGAAGTCCTCTCCCGGCTCTTGGGCTACGACCGCAGCACTTTGGCCGAATTACGGGGAGCGAAAGTCATCGCCTGAGCTATGATTACATGAGCTACTCAGGTATAGCGCGAGACCCATTTGCGAAGATTATGAAAGGTATTGCGATCATCAAATGGATGGTGCGGATCAATATCGTCGTAGTTGCGATTTTAATGGTCGAGATCTTCGCCTTCGGAAAGCTTTAATGGTCCAAGGGCGGCGCCCAGAGCTGTAGCGATCATCCTGCCTCACCCGCCGCCAGGCGCAGGCCGGACAGGAACAGCTCGCGATGCTCGGGGTCCCGTAACTCCACGACGCTTGGCAGGGGCACGACCTTGGGGGGTAATCGCCCGCAGTTTTGCGACGATCGCACGCGCCTCGTCGAGCCGCCCCATATGGGCATAGCACGCGGCGAGACCACGGTATGGCGTGGAAGAGCCCGGATTGTCTTGAATGGCCAAGAGCAGCTTTGACGCCGTTTCGTCGAACTGGTGTTTGCAGAGATAGGCGAAGCCGATCGAGGTTAGGGGCGTGCCAGTACGCTCGCGTGGGCTCAGCCGCAGCGCGGTCTCGAGATGTTCGATCGCGAGATCAGGTTGCCCAGCATATAGTCTCAGAATGCCGCTGCGAAACCAACCCTGGGCGTAGCTCGGGTTGATCGCTAGCGCTCGGTCGACGAGCGCGATCATCGCGCCGATATCCTCGCCGAATCGGGCCAACACGTAGGCGCAGATGGTGAGGATACTCGGGTCGTCCCTCGCCACTTGGAGCGCCCGCCGAGCGAGTTCGACGCCCTTGCGGCGGGATGTCTCCGGCTCTTCGGCCCGGCCGTCAAGGACGAGCCGCCGGTGGCACACATCGCCGCCCAGCAAAGCGCCGGCCCGTAACGAGGGTCGATCGCGACCGCCTGTTCGAGCAATCCCAGAGCTTCGAACATCCGCTCTTTAGTTATCGGGTGGTACAAGGCGAGCGCGCGCAAGTGCAGATCGTAAGCGCCGAGGTCGGTGGTCGGCCGCGGATCGGCGCATCTCGGCGGCTTGTAGTGTTGGCTCAATCACCCCGGCAACGCTGATCGCTACCTGGTCCTGAGGCTCGAAGACGTCTTCCAGTGAGCCGTCGAAGCGGTCGGCCCAGAGATTCGTCCCGCTGAGCGCGTCGATCAGCTGGGCGGTAATGCGCACCCGGTTGCCGCCCTTGCGCACCGACCCTTCGAGCACATAGCGCACGCCCAATTCGCGGCCGACCTGCTTCACGTCGATGGCCTGGCCTTTGTAGGTGAAGGTCGAATTGCGGGCGATGACAAACAGCCAGCGGATGCGGCTGAGCGCAGTGATGATCTCCTCGACCAACCCGTCGGCGAAATATTCCTGCTCCGGGTCGCCGCTCAGATTGGCAAAGGGCAAGACCGCGATCGATGGCTTGTCGGGCAGTGCCAGCGCAGGACGAATCACCGCCGCCGAATTATGCGGCGGACGAACCCGGTAGACATGCACCGACCGGGCAATGTTCTTGAGTTGCTGCTCGCCGATGTCGTCGAAAGAGATGGCGAGCTTGCCTGCGGCATGCTCCTGCACATGCGCCGACACGCAGATCCCGCCCGGCTCAGCCAACCCTTCGAGCCGCGCGGCGACATTGACCCCGTCACCGAAGATGTCGCCGTCCTCGACGACAATGTCGCCTTGGTGAATGCCAATGCGAATTTCGATCCGATCGTCGGCTGCAGTCGTCGCATTGCGCTCGGCCATGGCCGTCTGCACCTCGCTGGCGCAGCGCAATGCGTCCACGACGCTGCCGAATTCCACCAGCAATCCATCACCCATTGTCTTGACGATCCGGCCATGATACTCGGCAATCTTTGGATCGGTCAGTTCGGCCCGGATTGCCCCAAGCCGTTTCAGTGTCCCGCCCTCGTTGGCTCCGATTAACCGCGCATAGCCGGCGACGTCGGCGGCAAAGGATGGCGGCAAGGCGGCGGGTAGCGGGCATGGTCAACCCATACGCGGGTGATGGATAAGATTAACCCAATCTCCTCGCCATAACTTCTCTTCTGCAGAGAGCGCTTCGATCAACTCCCCAGAACCGTCAGACCCAGCGCGGTTGCGGCCGACCGCAAATCCCGATCGAGCGTGGCGAGCGGCAGGTTGTGACGTTCCGCGAGCTCGAGATAAGCCGCGTCATAGAGCGAGAGACCAAAGCGTTCGGCCAGACCGGCGGTCGCGCTCCATGCCTGGCTCGCCGTATCGTCATCGAGGCTGATCGGCAGAGCCCGCAGGAAGCCAGCCAGACGCTTCCGCAGCGGCGCGTCGAGGCGACCGCGCCGCTCGGCGACCAGTAGCCCATTCAGGGCTTCGAGCGGCCACAGCCCTGGCGCCAGCGCGCCTGAGCCGGCTACTTGCTCCAGCAAGGCTGCCGTTGCAGGGGTGCGTTCGTCTTCGAAGCACCACGTCAGTGCTACAGAGTTGTCGAGGACAAAGCTCATGAGCGCCCTTCGCTGATCAGATCCTTGATCTTCAAACCGCCGAGAGTGACGCCGCGGCTCGCTTCCAACAGGCCGGCGACGGCACGCCTGGCTTTTTCCCGATCGACGCCGGGCCGCGCCGGCACCAGCTTTGCAACCGGTTTCCCGCGCCGGGTGATGACGATTTCCTCCCCCTCCTCCACGCGGTCAAGCAGGGCACCCAATCGGTTCTTCGCTTCGAACGCCCCAATTTCGCGCATATAAAATCCTTCGAGCTAGACAACATGCTAGCCTAAGGGAAACGCTTTCGGTAATCAAGCCGGCCCAGCAAATTTCCGTGGCAAGACGGCGGGGGCGGCCATGTCGGGCCGTCGCTTTCGCGCGAGATTAACCCAGGAATTCGGCCACTCCCGAACTCTTTTATGGTTATAGCCGGTTGCGGCGAGGCGGCGGTTTGCGTCACACTGTGTACCCAATGCGGAGGGTCGCATGCCCGCCTACATCGTCGGAGAAATTCGCATCACCGACTCCGTCGCCTACCAGACACACGTGCCGGTCGCGCTGGCCACGGTTGCGCGTTTTGGCGGCCGCGTCGTCGCCGGCGGCGGCAAGATCGAACTGCTCGATGGCGGGCCGACACCGGAGCGGATCGTCATCATCGAGTTCCCGGACGCGGCCACCGCGCGACGCTGGTATCGGTCAGACGATTACCAGGCAGCTTTGAAGGTTCGCCTCTCGACGTCGCAAGGTCGGGTATTTCTGATCGACGGGGTCGAACCGTCGTTGCGGCCCGCCTGGCCCCGCCCAGGGGCGAAGTAAGCCTCGTGACGGTCTCTGGCCCTTAAATTTCCTCATTCTCGTCGTAGAATTGCGCTTAACGAGGAACAAACGGCATCCTCTTCGGGTGCCGAACCAGGGCGAGTTTTACGACCTTACGGGGAGTTTCGCTGCAGACTCGCTGCAGATGCAGCGGGTTGTAATTATCGATTCAATTTTAAGCTGTGGCCGGCTCAGAGTCACCGAAGCCACGTTTGAGCAGGCGAGGGCTTCCCGCCACCGGCGCGCTGATCTACGATCTTTGCCGACAAGGGCGGGAACGGAGCCGATGGCCGATAACACAGACAATATCATCGTCGACACCGCGACCCGGATCTTTCAGGATTTGTGCGGGCCCGACACCGTCAACGAGGCGGAGAAGGGGGTTTGGCCCAAATCCTTGTGGGGGGCTTTGGAGGAGTCCGGCTTGCCGCTCACCTGGGTCCCGGACGAGCTTGGCGGCGCCGGGGCGGCACTGGCCGACGGCTTTGCCGTCCTCCGCGTAGCCGGCCGGTTCGCGGCGCCGGTGCCGCTCGCCGAGACATTGATGGCCGGTTGGCTGCTGATGCAAGCCGAAATCGCGGTCCCGGGCGGACCGCTCACGATCGCCCCGATCCATACCGATGGCCGGATCGCGCTGACCGCCGACGGCACACTGAGCGGCCGGGCACGCCGGGTGCCGTTCGCCCGCAACGCCGGCCACATCGCTGTCCGGGCACATCGCGGCGGCGAGCCGGTCGTGGCGCTGGTCGCCACATCGGGTCTGCCAATCAGCCAAGCGACAAGCCTGGCCGGCGAACCACGCGACGATGTCGCATTCGACGGCGCTATGCCCGAGGCCGTGCGGCCGGCGGCGGTCGATCAAGATCAGCTCGTCTGTTTCGGCGCCGCGGTCCGTTTGCAGCAGATCGCCGGAGCGCTCGAGAAGATCCTCGAACAGTCGGTTCAGTACGCGCTCGACCGTTCGCAGTTTGGGCGGCCGATCGCCAAGTTTCAGGCGGTGCAGCACAATCTGGCCATACTCGCCGGCGAGGTGGCTGCGGCGAGCGCCGCAGCCGACGCTGCCGCAGAAGCATGTGCCGGCCCGCAGATTGCGATCGGCGAGGTCGCCATCGCCAAGGTGCGCGGCGGGGAGGCAGCCGGCACCGGCGCGGCAATCGCCCACCAGGTGCACGGCGCAATGGGCTTCACCTACGAGCACTCGCTGCATCATGCGACGCGCCGGCTATGGTCCTGGCGCGAGGAGTTCGGCAACGAGGCGGTCTGGGCCGCCCGCCTCGGCCGCATGGTCGCGGCGCGGGGCGCCGACGAGCTCTGGCCTTTCATCACCGCAGGATCGTGAGACAACAATGAATCTCAGCTTCCGCTTCGATCCGGTCGAGCTGCCGCCCGAGACCAAAGAATTGCGGCAGGAGGTCAGGGCCTTTCTGCGGCAGGAGATCGAGGCAGGCACGTTTTCGCCCAATGGCGGCAAAGGCTCGTTCTCGCGCGAGTTCAGCCGCAAGGTTGGCGCCAAGGGCTGGATCGGGATGACCTGGCCAAAGAAATACGGCGGCCACGAGCGCTCGCATCTCGAACGTTACGTCGTCACCGAGGAGATGCTGGCGGCGCGCGCCCCGACGCGGGCGCACTCGACCGCCGACCGGCAAAGCGGCCCCGTCATCCTGCGCTACGGTCAGGAGCAGATAAAGCAGAAGATCCTGCCGCAGATCGCGCGCGGCGAGCTTTGTTTTTGCATCGGGCTCAGCGAGCCGAATTCCGGCTCCGACGTGTTCGCCGCCTCGACCCGAGCTACGAAGACCGACGGCGGATGGCTGGTGAACGGCCGCAAGATCTGGACCAGCAATGCGCACCAGTCGGATTACATGATTGCGCTGTTGCGCACCTCGCCGCCGACCAAGGAGAACCGGCGGCACGGCTTGACCCAGTTCCTCGTCGATATGAAGACACAAGGGATCATCACCCGGCCGATTATCAACCTGACCGGTTCCCACGATTTCAACGAGGTCGTGTTCGACGACGCTTTTCTCCCCGACAGCCATCTGATCGGCGAAGTCGACATGGCGTGGAAGCAGGCGACCGACGAGCTCGCCTATGAGAGGAGCGGCCCCGACCGGTGGATCGAGACTTTTCCGGCTCTGGTCGAACTGGTTCGCCGGGCTGGAGAAGAGCCGAGCGAGCGCCTTGCCGGGGGGATTGGCCGCGAGGTCGCGCATCTCGCAACGTTGCGGCGCATGTCGCTCTCGGTTGCCGGGATGCTGCAAGCGGGCAAGACGCCGTCGGTCGAGGCCGCCGTCGTCAAGGACCTCGGAACGAATTTCGAGCAGGCCCTGCCGGACAAGGTGCGGCTCCTCGCGCCGCAGACCGGCGACTCGCAACCCGACAGCAATGATGACCGGTTCGAAGAAGCGTTGCGCTACGCCACCCTGATCGCGCCCAAATTGACGATCCAGGGCGGTACCCGCGAAGTGCTGCGCGGCATCATCGCCCGCGGCCTCGGTTTGCGCTGAGTCGATGCCGGATCTACAGCCGCTCTTCTCTCCGGGCAGCGTCGCGATCGTTGGAGCGTCAGCAGATACCCACACCCTCCGCGGGCGGACGACCCAGTTCCTGATTGAGCACGGCTATCCCGGGCGCATCTATCCGGTGACGCGCAGCCAGCCCGAAGTGTTCGGCCTGAGGAGCTATACGACCGTCGCCGAATTGCCGGAGGCGCCCGATCTTGCCGTCGTTATCGTGCCCGCAGCCTACGTCGTGCAGACTTTGGAGGAATGCGGCCAGAAAGGGGTCCGCGCCGCAGTCATAATCAGCTCTGGTTTCGCCGAGGAACCTGGCGTGGCGGCGCAGGCGAGAGATCAGGCTTTGCGCCAAGTCATCGAGCGCTCCGGCATCGTCGTCTGCGGCCCCAATTCCGAGGGCATTGTTAATCCTCTGAAACCACTTGTCGCAACCTTTAGCCCGGTATTCCACGACCCGAAGCAGAGCCTTTTCCCGCTTAGCGGCAAGAGCCGGGCGATCGCGGTCAGCTGCCAGAGTGGCGCCTTGACCTTCGCGTTTTTGAGCCGTGGCCGGCCGAGGCAATTGCGCTTTACGTACCAGGCCAGCGCCGGGAACCAGACCTGTCTCGAGGCACATGATTACATCGACTGGCTGATCGATACAGGCGGTGCAGACGTATTCCTCGCTTATCTCGAAGGCATCCGCGATCCCGCCCGGCTCCGCGCCGTCGCCGAGAAGGCTGCGGCTGCCGCTAAACCCCTCATCCTCGCTAAGGTCGGCCGCTCCGAGGCCGGGCGGCGCGCCGCCGCTTCGCATACGGGCGCATTGGCCCATGCCGGTGCGGTCGACGACGCAATCTTCCGCCATCACGGCATCATGCGCGGCGAAGACCTGGACCATATGCTCGACATCGCCGCCGCATTCGCCTTCTGCAAATTACCGAAGGGCAACCGCGTCGCGGTGATCACCGGCTCGGGCGGCAGCGCCGTATGGATGTCCGACATCCTGTCAGCACACGGGCTCGAACTGCCGGTCCTCGAAGAGGAACTGCAGCAACGCTTGATGGCGCTGTTGCCGTCCTATGCCTCGGCACAGAACCCGGTCGATGGAACAGCTCAGGCAATCCATGAGGTCGGTTACGCCAAGCTCGTCGAGATCGTGCGCGAGTCCGAGCGCATCGATACGATCCTGCTGATTGGCTCGCTTGCGAACGAGACGACTGCGAAGACACGTGCCGAGGAGCTGGCCGAGGTCACCGGCACGACCGAGCAGCCGATCCTGCTGTCCACCTACACGACCGCGACTGAGGGGGCGATGGCGGCGTTCGCGGAGGCCGGCATCCCTTGCTACACCTCGATGCCGAGCTGCGCTCGTGCGATCCGCGCGCTGGTCGACTACGCCCAGTTCCAGGCGCGCCGGCGCGAGCCGAAGGCGGCGAAGGAAACCCCATCGAGTGTGCGTGAGCAGGTCGGCCGCGCGCTCACCGCCGCCCACCCCGTGCTGACCGAGACCGAGGCCAAGGCTTTGCTTGCGCGCTATGGTGTGCCACGCCCGCCCGAGGCATTGGTGACGAATGCCGAGGAGGCGGTCGCTGCCGCCGCCCACATCGACGGCCCCATCGCGCTCAAGGTCCAGTCGCGCGACATTACTCATAAGACCGAGGCCGGCGCTGTTGCGCTCGGCGTTAGTGGCGAAGTCGGAGTCCGCGATGCCTATCAACGGGTGGTGGCGGCTGCCAGGGCGACGCATCCCCAGGCTGCTATAGATGGCGTCCTGGTCCAGGCGATGGCGCGGCCGGGGCGTGAGATGATCCTCGGCGCGACGCGCGATCCGGATTTTGGCCCGATGCTGATGGTCGGGCTCGGCGGGATCCATGTTGAAGTATTGCGCGACGTCGTCTTTTCTCCGGTGCCGATCGGTCGGGAGGAAGCGCTGTCACTGCTCGACGAGCTTCAGGGCGCGGCAGTCCTTGACGGGGTACGCGGCGCCCCGCCGGCCGACAAAGTGGCTTTGGCCGAGCTGATCGCGACCCTGTCGCGTTTCGCCGCCGACCATGCCGATCTGATCGAGGAGATCGACCTCAACCCGGTCATTGTTCATCCACAGGGACAGGGGCTGAGCGTGGTCGATGCGCTGATCGTCAAACGCTAACGCCGTGTCGCTTCGGACCGCTCAATATGTGTACGGCACGATCGCTGTAATCTTCAGCATCTCTTTGGGGTTCACGGGGCCACTCGTAATCGGAGGTAAAAGATTTTCGTTTAGAAAAATACCCTTTTGGCACGATGTTTGGTTAAATTTTGTTGGAGCAGCGCTCGGATGGATGTGTTTCTATATACCATTTCACCAATTTATTTTATTATTGAATGCTAGTCAGGACCCGAAATTTGGCTTTCAAGCAATCTCGCTAACGCTAATTGGGTTTATTGGCATCACGGGCTTTCTGCCGATGACGGTGCTGCCGTTACTTCAACGAACACCAAACACTCTAGAGGCGATCGCTGGTTATTTCGCTGCAAAGATGAAACGAGAGACAGCAGAGGCCGAGAATTCGGCAGAAGAGACATCCCGAACCAGGTCCAGCGCTAAACACGAATGAGGAGTGGCTCAGATGAGCGATTACACCGGCTTCAAGGAGATCGGCGTCAGCCTCGACGGGATGGTAGCTACGGTCGAGATGCGCCGCCCGCCGCACAATTTCTTCGACAGCGATCTGATCGCCGAAATCGGCGAGGCCTTCGAGAAGCTCGACGCCGACCCGGGATGCCGGGCGATCGTGCTCGCCGCCGAGGGAAGATCCTTCTGCGCCGGCGCCGATTTCTCGAAGCGCATGGAAACGGGAACCGTATCGGAGGGAAGCCGCAGCGGCGCCGGCCGTCATCTCTACAAGGAGGCGATCCGCCTCTTCCGCACCCGCAAGCCGATCGTCGCCGCCGTGCACGGCGCCGCGGTTGGCGGAGGCCTCGGTCTGGCGCTCGTCGCCGATTTCCGCGTCACCTGTCACGAGGCCCGATTCAGCGCCAATTTCAACCGGCTCGGCTTTCACCCCGGGTTTGGCCTGACCGCGACCCTGCCGCGGCTCGTCGGCGCTCAGCAGGCGGCGCTGATGTTCTATACCGGGCGGCGCATTCCCGGCGACGAAGCAGTTCGGATCGGGCTGGCCGAGGTGCTGGTGCCGCTCGCCGAGGTGCGCAGCGCCGCACAGGCGCTGGCGCTCGAGATCGCGCAGTCCGCGCCGCTCGCTGTCATGTCGACCCGCGAGACGGTGCGCCGCGGGCTGTGCGACGCGATCGAAGCCGCGACCGAGCGCGAGCTCGTCGAGCAGGACTGGCTGCGCCGCACCGAGGATTTCAAAGAAGGCATCAAGGCGATGGCCGATCGCCGCCTGCCCGATTTCCAGGGGCGGTAGGATCCGCACGTCAGAACCGGTTGAACAGAGCCGCAGCGGCTAGTCGCCAGCTCTGCAGCGGGTCAGGAGTTAGAAGATCAGGGTCGAAAGGGTCGTAGCCCGTTCGCTTGAGCCGAGCCAGCGATCGCCGGGCGACAACCGCGGGAAGCAGCGCCGGCAGAGCCGACCGCGGTATCCGATCGCGGCGGACGCGCGCCGCTTCGAGGTGCCGTAAGGCCGCTTCGGCGAGTTCGGCGACCCCGGTTCGCGTGGGAATGTCCGGGGGGATTATCGGTCGGGCCCGGAATGAGATAGCCCGCAACAGCCCGGCGAGCGAATAGGCGATCCCGACGTGCAGCCCCGCTTCATCCGCGGCAGAATCGTGCACCCCGAGGACTTCCAGCGCGAGGTAAACGAGTCGCGCCGAAGTCGCCTCGGCATAGTCTTCAAGAGCGGCAAGGCCGGCCGGCGGCTCGTCCGCGAGATCGATTTCGCGCGCATCGATCAATCGATCGAAGTGGTCTCGGGTCAACCGGAATTCGCCGATAACGGCGGCAAGCGCCTCGACGACCGGATGGCGACGGATGGCGCCGCACTCAAAAGCGGCGGCGATATTCTCGCGCCACCACTGGAGCCGAATCTGCCCGAGCATCGGCTGCGTGACGGTCTCCCGAACCCTTGCAATCTCGTAATTGAAGGCGTAAAGCGCGAACAGCGCCTCGCGACGCGCGGCCGGGGCAAACAGCACGGTTTGAAACCGGTCGCGGTCGTGGCGCTGCACCAGCGCCGCAATCGGCGACAGGCGATCCGCATCAGTGGAACGTCGCTCCGGGACCGGCGTTTTTCGACGAAGTTCTTTCACATAACCCGGGATGGTCGCCATGGCTTTCGAACTGCCGCCCCTGCCCTACCCGAAGAACGCGCTCGAACCGCACATCTCCGAGCGGACAATGGACTTCCATCACGGCAGGCATCACCAAGCCTATGTCACGAACCTGAACAACCTCGTCAAGGGCTCTCCGACGGAGAGCCAGTCGCTCGAGGACATCATCAAGGCCACTGCCAAGGACAGCTCTAAGACGGGGATCTTCAACAACGCTGCGCAGGTGTGGAACCACACCTTCTTCTGGAACTCCATGAAGCCGCATGGCGGCGGTTCGCCGACCGGACAGGTTGCGCAAGCGATTGATCGCGACTGCGGCGGCGTCGACAAGTTCAAGGAGCAATTCAAAGCAGCCGCCGTCGGCCAGTTTGGCAGCGGTTGGGCCTGGCTCGTCGCCGAGGCCGGCAAGCTCCGGATCACTGCGACGCCAAACGCGGTCAACCCGCTGGCTGAAGGCCAGAGCGCACTCGTGACCTGCGATGTTTGGGAGCACGCTTATTATCTGGATTACCAGAACCGCCGGCCGGATTTCGTCCAGACCTTCCTCGATCATCTGATCAACTGGGATTTCGTCGCCCAGAATCTCTCAAAGGCGCGTTAGAAGTCGGCCGACACGACGAAAGCCCCGTCTCGGCGGGGCTTTTCACAGGTGCACACCCCTGTCGAGCAGAACCGCAGTATATTCGCGATAGGTCAATCCGAGCGCCTGGGCTCGGGCCAGCCGAGCCATTGCTATCTCGCGCGGCGGTACCTTCCAGACCCGCGCGTAGGCCTTCTTCCAACAGAACTTCCGCCAGTGAGCCGCGGGATCGAGCGGAGGTCCGCCGTTGTGACCGATCCCTGGAGATGCACTTATCTCGTATCGTACCATATCCGAACTCGCTCACCCGAGGTGAAGCGAGCAAGAAATGTGCCCGCTACCGCTTTTTACTACTCAACGCAAGGGTTGGCTCGTCGATCCTCCTTCACCCGCTATGCGATTGCGCCGCGCGCCCCATGTGCTTCTCGGCATTGGCGCGGAACACCTGATCGGCAAGACGCTTCTGCCGGTCTGGCATTGCGTCATACAGTTTCTGAAACGCGGGAACCAATTTCTCCACCCGCTGCGCGTGCTCGCGGGAGAGTTGTTCGTAGGATTGCATGTTCTGCACGGCGTTCATCCTCGGGAACTGCTGAGCGCGCTGCATGAATGCCTGGTCCATGTCGCGCGCGTTTTCGCGCATTACTTGGGCGAACTCGTTCCACTGCGGTTCCTCCGCGGGAGTGATCTGTAGCTGGCTGTGCAATTCTTTGATGCGGCGTTCGACGCGTTCTTCCGCGTTTTTGCCAGGTACGGGGTGACCGGCCATCGGGGAAGCCTCGGCGGCAGGAGGCGGCGGAGACGCCCCTTGAACTGCGGCGTTTTGTGGTTGCGCCATGGCAACTGGGAGCCAGAAAAGCGCAGCGACCGTGACGGATGTAACACCGGTCAGCGGGATAATTCTCATCGGAATACTCCAGGATCTCGGTTCAGGGCTTCGGGAGCTCAGTAGCCGTAATAGACGGGGGGCGGCGTCGGGGTGTAGTACGCGGAAGGCGGCCTGTAATAGCTATAAGGCGGGGCGTAATAGTCGGGCGCGTAGTAATAACCCGGGTAGCCGTAATACCCGCCGTTCGCTGCGATCGCGGCGCCGACGCCGAGGCCGAGAAGCCCGCCGAGGATCGCTGCGCCAGCGGCGTTGCCGCCGCTATGAT
>Ga0126383_10001344_pt1 | contig 15199 bp, 8 predicted proteins | sample PanSoiMetPlot_35_FD_96882 | JGI IMG/M metagenome (GOLD analysis project Ga0126383, IMG submission 96882) | Tropical forest soil microbial communities from Panama - MetaG Plot_35 | ecosystem: Environmental > Terrestrial > Soil > Tropical forest > Bulk soil | place: Panama | collected 2016-02-17
AACGCCGAGATGGAAATGAGCTTTGACGAAAATCAGTTATAACCGAAGCGCTTCTGCGAATTGCGCTTCCGCGTCTTACTAATCCGATTTCTACGCGAAAACGGTTCCAAGCTCGTCGTGCAATTCCGCTCGTTGCGGCTCAAGTGCGATCCCGCGGCGGAATTCCGCGATGGCACCATCGAAATCTTTTGAAAAATCGAGCACGCGGCCCAGGGTGCGATGCGTCTCCGAATCGCCGGGGGCCAAGCGCGTGGCCTCCTGCGACTCGCGGAGAGCGCTGGCCAAGTCTCCCTTGCGAATAAGCGCGTTCGCAAAGTTCACGTGCGCCTGCACAAAATCCGGTTTCAGGCGCAACGCTTCTTGAAACTGGCGAATGGCGGAATCGACTTGGTTTTTCGCGACGAGCACCCAGCCGAGCGAGTTGTGGCCTTCGGGGCTTTGCGGTGCGAGACGAACGACTTTTTCAAACGCAGTATGTGCGGAATCCAAGTCTCCTTTTTCGAGAGCGGCGAGGCCTTGCTTGTAAATGGTCGTCGCTTTGGATGCGGACTCCGCCGCGGAGGCCGAACTCGCCGCTTGGCCCATGCACGTGCTCGCCGTCATGAACGAGCACAAAAGAATAAGCGCCCCGCCTTGTGCCAAACGCGTGTGGTGGTGAACCAAAATCGATTTCGCTTGAACGATTCCCATGATTCCAGCAACAAAATCCTAGCATGATTGCGGAAGACCTTCCGCCGCACGCGGTTGCGAATTCGCCTCCACGAATTCGCCTCCAGGTTGACCCTTGCCTATCGCCAACTTACTATTCTTAGGGCTTGATGACTCACCATTTCTCTGCTCTCCGGACGCTTGTTGTTTTGGGGTTTTGCGCTTGGCCTTCCCTGCAAGCCGGCAGATCGGCGCCGCAAAGTTCTGTGAAGGACCAGACCAAGACTCCCGCGCCAATCGCGCACTTTACGGACATTGCCGCAAAGGCCGGACTCACTGCGCCCGTCGTTTTCGGTGGAGAAACGACAAAAAAGTACATCATCGAAACCACCGGCACCGGCGTCGCGATTTTTGATTACGACAACGACGGCTGGCCCGACATTTTCATCTTGAACGGCACGAAGCTTGAAGGTTTTCCCAGCGGCAAGGCGCCGACCAGCCACCTTTATCACAACAATCACGACGGCACATTCACCGAGGTCACGCAAAAAGCCGGGCTGACGCTTACCGGTTGGGGCCAGGGTGTGTGCGTGGGCGATTACGACAACGACGGCTTCGAAGATCTGTACATCACCTACTACGGAAAAAATGTCCTTTACCACAACAACGGGAATGGAACGTTTACCGACGTCAGTGAGAAGGCGGGAGTCGCCGGCAACGGCAAGAACTGGGGCACGGGCTGCGCGTTTGTGGATTACGATCGCGACGGCAAGCTCGATTTAATGGTTGCGAACTACGTCGCCTACGATTCTGCCACCGCTTTCGCGCCGGGCGAGCAGCCTTCCTGCATGTGGAAAGGCGTTCCAGTGATGTGCGGGCCACGCGGATTGCCGTGGTCAAAAAACATTCTGTACCACAATCTTGGCAACGGCACATTCGAGGACGTGACGAAAAAAGCGAAAATCGACCAGACCAACGGGCATTACGCCTTCAGCGTGTCCACTGTCGATTACGACGATGACGGCTGGCCGGACATTTTTGTCGCGTGCGACAGCACCGCAAGCATTCTTTACCACAACAATCGCGACGGTACATTCACCGATGTGGCCGTCGTTTCCGGCGCCGCTTTCAACGACGATGGCCGCGAACAAGCCGGCATGGGCTCGACAGTCGCCGACTACGATGGCGACGGCCGGCTCGATATTTTCAAGACAAATTTTTCCGACGACACTTCGACGCTTTATCACAACAACGGCGACGGCACGTTTGACGACAAGACATTTCCAGCGGGCTTCGGCTTAAACACGCAATATCTCGGCTGGGGCACGATGTTTCTCGACGTGGACAACGATGGCTGGCCCGACCTGTTGCTCGTCAACGGCCATGTTTATCCCGAAGTCGACAGCCAGCGTCTTGGCAGCAGTTTTCTTGAGCCGAAGATTCTCTATCACAACAATGGGAACGGAACGTTCACGGACATTTCCGCTACCGCGGGCCCGGGAATTACGGCCGTCAGTTCGTCGCGCGGCCTGGCCGTCGGCGATCTCTGGAACGACGGCCGCCTCTCTGCCGTGATCAGCAACATGAATGCGCCGCCGATGTTGCTGGTGAATGATTTGCGCAACGGAAACCATTGGGTCGCGTTTCGCACGATTGGCGCGTTCAAGAGGCAAGTAAACGAGGTAAAGGAAACAAAGGAGGTCAAGGACAAGGCGAACGGCGATGCGTCTGCCACCTCCTTTGCTTCCAACCGCGATGGCATCGGCGCAAAGATTACCGTCAAGGTAGGAAATCGTTTGTTGGTGGACGAGGTTCGCAGCGGCTCGAGCTATGACTCGAATAACGACATGCGCGTCCATTTTGGGCTCGCTGCGGCCGCCAAGGTTGAGTGGGTGCAGGTTCGCTGGCCCAGCGGTTTCGTGGAACGCTTTGAGAATTTGCCCGCGGATGCGATCCACACGCTAAGGGAAGGCTCGGGAAAGCGCGTGGAAAAGAGCGAACGCGACAATTAGTTCGCGGGCTTTCCCTTCGGCGGCGGGCCGGAGGGAAGAGAGTCCGGCGTGACGTAAACGCTGGTCGTGAACTTCAAAGGATGCTTCCCGCTGGTGGGATAAGTGAGCTCAATGAAATAAGCGGTCCAACCGTGCTTGGGCTTGTTTACTTTTGCCGTGTAGATTCCGCCGTGAGGGGTCAGGACAGAATCCTCATACTTTTCGCCGATGGAGCTAATGCGGAAGTCCCGCGCGGTGGGATTGGTTTCCTGCCACAGCTTGACCTCGGACGGCTTCGTGGCAGTGGTGATTTGGAGCGTGCCATCTTTGGAGTGCGTCCAGGAGAACTCCGGCCGCGCGGCGCCATTTACGATGGACTCATAGAACGCCTGAAGACTCTCGCGCGCGTCGGAATCTCGCAGGCCGTGTCCGGTGTTGGGAACATAGCGCAAATGTTTTTCGCCTTTCAGGTCCTGAAAATAAAGTTGCGATGAGTCCGGAAGGAAGAATTCGTCCCCTGCCGCGTTGATGATGTACTTGGGCAGGGTGAGCCGGTCGCGATAGGAGTACGGATCCTCAATGTCCAGGAGCTTGCGGTACGCCGTGCTGCCAATCCACTGCATGATGTTCATCGCTTCGTAATCGTGGATCGCCGGCGCCCAATATCCATAGGCGCGGAAATGGTGATCGAAAGACGGCTCGAGGTTGAGCAAATCGATGACCATGGGAGCAATGGCAATGACCCGGTGATCGGTCGCGGCGGTCATCCACGTCGTCCAACCGCGCTTTGATCCGCCTGCGACCACGAACCTCTCGGGGCAAGTGCCGGAATCAAGACTCCGGCAGAATTGCGTGACCGTGTCCAAGGCCCGCACCGCGCTTTTGGTCATCGGAAGGCGCAGCGGCCAGCTGTCATCGCCTGTGCGAAGGAATTTGTCCCACGTGTAAGCGATGATCCCGTCTTCTACGCGCTCTTTGCTGTCGCCGGTAAAACGCAAAGGCTGATTGGGAACCATGCGGATTTCGCTGGTGATCGTGTTCGTCGAGAGCGCCATAGCCGCCAACGTGGGGTCCGGTTTTTTGGGGATGGGGTCGTCGTTCGAGCCGCCGGTGATAGACAAAAAGCCAATCGGCGAGGCCACGTGATCCGGCTTGATGAGAGTGACCCAATGCTTCCAAACCGGGTGATCCACTTCGGCGGTTGTTTTCCACTGCTGCGAGGTCATTTCGAGAACATAGGTGGTGTAACCCGGACCGGCGACCTTACTCGCTAATTCGTATTTGTACATGGCATCGGGGGCCGCCACATAGCGATCGAGTGCGGTTTGCGCGATGGCTCGCGGGACGGATGACAGCAAGAAAACCGCGAAGAAGAGTTGTGCGAGTTTTGCCGCGCGCTTAACTGGCACCTGTCTACCTCCTTGGTGATGACCGCAAATGACGACCGAGCTTGTCATTTTGCCCGGGCTTCTGCAAATCCTATGTATTTGTCGGCAGCACCGTAATAAAACAAGAAGTAGTCCCGATGGCCAGCAGTGTCCTCCAAGCTCTGCGTTTTTATCATGCCTTCGACGAAGACGACGTTAGGAACTTGGCCGGTTTTTTCCCACTCCTTTTCGGGTGTGAAGATAGGTGCATCGGTGCGCCAGAGGACTTTGCGCGGGTCGCGCGCGTCGAAGACTGCGACGCCGGTGCGGTAGACGAGATTGTCGTCGGCTCCGTTGTAGACAAGAACGATTCCGCTGGAGGTGAGAATCGGCGGCGGGCCCGGCTCGACTACGCGCGAGTCAAATCTCCCGGGACGCTTTGCGAGTACAGGCGTTTCCGTCGCTTCGGTCCAATGAAGCAAGTCGGTGGAGTGGGACAAGCCCATCTGATCGGTCTTGTCGGCCGCGGTGCCCAGCCAATACATCCAGTACTTACCATCAATTCGCTCGGGAACAATTGCGCCGGATTTCGTCCAGCCCTTGTTCCAGTTTCCTTTGTAGGCAGGGAGAATCACGCCCTTGCGCTCCCAGTGGATCAGGTCGCGCGAAGTGGCGAGGCAAAGCTGCGCGTCCTTTTTGTTGTAGCCCGTATAAGTGAGGTAGTAAGTGTCGCCGAATTCCTGCACGCGCGGATCCTCCACGCCGCCGTCTTTTTCATAATCCGCTTCCGGCGCAAGCACTGGTTCTGGCCGCCGTGTGAAATGAATGCCATCCTTGCTTTCCGCGTAGCCGAGACGGGAAGTTCCAGCCGCGTCTTGGGCGCGATAAAGCATCACAATTTTGCCGTTATGAAGAACTACCGCGGGATTGAACGTGCCAGCGGATTCCCACCTTGTGCCTTGCGGCGAAAGGATGGAGGTTTCAGAAGCGCGCGTCCACGTGCCGAAAGGAAGACTGACGCTTTGCTCAGTTCGGCCGGCCAACGCGACCGCGGAAGCGGTCAGAGCGACAACGAACACAAGGAGCTTCGGAGTCTTTAGCTTCAGCACTCAGAGAGTCTAGCATCAATGTGTTTTGCCGCTCTGCTCTTCCGGATAAGGAAGGATTATTCGCACCGAAGCGCAATCATTGGATCGACCTTCGTCGCGCGCCGCGCCGGAACGTAGCACGCGGCTACACCAACGGCCCCGAGCACCAACGCAATGAAGACATACGTCAATGGGTCGCTTGGTCGCACGCCAAAAAGCATCCCGGACAGCAGTGGCGTGAGGGCCGCCGCCAAAGCGAGGCCGACCATTAAGCCTACCATGACCGGTGTTCCGCTCTGTCGCAGCACCAGCTTGCCCACGTTCGCCGAATTTGCGCCGACGGCGATGCGGATGGCAAGCTCTTTCCTCCGCTCGGCCACGGAATACGAAGTCACCCCGTAGATGCCAATGCATGCCAGGAAAAGCGCCAGCGCGCCGAGCGCGCCCGCAAGCACGGTGACGAATCGTGTCTGCGCGCGAGCCTTTTCGACATAGTCGATCTGAGGTTGCAGGTTGGAAACCGGCATTTCTTTGTCGAGCTTCTTCACCCCTTGCTGCACGTAAGCGGCAAACGTCTCGATTGGCTCCGTCGTTCGAACGACAATGGAGTACACCGGCCGCGGCGCCAGCGGCACCGGCAAATAGATTTGCCCGCGCCCTTTCGTTGTCAAAGAGTGGGCTTGGAGATGCTTCACCACTCCAACCACGACGACGGACTCGCGTTCGAACTGGAAAGGGCCCTTCGGCGAATCCTCCACGCTCAGCTTCTTGCCGATAGCGTCCTGCCCCGGCCAAAGTTGCTCGGCAACGACGTCGTCCACAATGGCCACATGCGTGTGCGCGGCGTCGTCCGTGTCCTCAAATTCCCGCCCCGCCAGCAGCGTCGCGCCCATGCTGCGGAAATATCTCGGCAGAGTGGAGCGATGGTCGGCCATCACCGTATTTTGCTGCTCGACAGGCGCGCCGTCCTCCCAATAGTAGCTGTACCAATTCCCCTTCCCTTCATCGAGCGGGAGATGCGAAATGCCGCTGACCGATTCCGTGCCTGGCATTGCAGCAAGATCGCTCCGGAGTTCCTTGAGGAAGTTCGTTATGGACTCGACAGAGCCGTAGCGCGTCCAGGGAAAAGAAAGTTGAAAGGTCATGACGTTTTCCGCACGAAAGCCCGGATCCACGCGCAACACCCTTGCAAACGTTCGAACCATCAATCCTGTGCCCACCAGAACGATGCAGCCCAGGGCCACTTCACTCACAATCAAGAGCTGCCGGAACCAGGGTCTCGCCGTGGTGGTGGTTTGTCCGCTTTTCTTCAAGGCTTCCGTCAAATCCACGCGCGAGGCCAAAAGCGCAGGTGCGAAACCGAACAAAACGCCCGTCAAGATAGAAAGCCCGAGGGTGAAAGCCAAAACCCAGGCATCAAGCCTCACTTCAACCAGCCGCGAAATTCCCTCCGGCTGGAGGGAAAGAATCCATTTCAGGGCCGCCCATGCAATCCCGAGCGCGGCGGCCCCTCCAAGACACGACAGAAGCAGGTTTTCCGTCAATAGCTGACGCACGATTCGGCGCCTCACCGCGCCCATCGCCGTTCGAAGCGCCGTTTCGTGCCGTCGGCCTCCCGACCGCGACAGCAGCAAATTGGCGATGTTCGCGCAAGTCACCAGCAGCACCAGTCCCACCGCGGCAAACAGTGAAAGCAGCGCAGGCCGCACCAACCTGACGTCGTCATCTTGAAGCGACGCGACGCTCAAGTGCAGCGACTGCGCGGCGTATTCCTTGGCCTCGCCGCGAAGCTGCGTGGCAATCAATTCCGCTTCGCTTTGTGCCTGCGCGACGGTCACGTCTCCGCGCAGCCTGCCAACCATTCTTAGGAAGCCCGTGTCTCGTTTCCTTTTTTCGAGATCGTCCAAGAAGGTGATGAACACTTGCACGTCGGCCATCACGCCGCTGCCATCAGGGAACAACAGCTTGAAATCCCTCGGAAGAACGCCAACCACGGTGAACTCATTTCCGTTTAGCCGCGCGGTTTGCCCGACGATGCCTGGATTTGCGCCGAACTGCCGCCGCCACAGTCCATCGGTCAGGATCATAGATGGAGCCGCGCCGCTGCGGTCTTCACCTGGCGCAAAGAAGCGGCCCAGTTGAGGTTTTTCCGCGAGCAACGGCAGAAAGTTTGCGGTCGTGAAGGCCAGCCGCACCTGCTCCGGTTCGCCCGTTCCCGTAATGGTGCCGCTGGTTGGCCATAACCCCCCAATTTCCTCGAAAGCCTGACACCGTTTGCGCAGCTCGATCAGCTCTGGCCCCGAGGCGGGCCCGCGCGTCTCTTTGCCCCACTGCGACCAGATAAGGGCCAGCCGGTTTGCGTTTGGATAAGGAAGCGGCTGCAGCAGGACCGCTTTCACCACGCTGAAGATGGCGGTGTTCGCCCCAATGCCAAGCGCCAGGGTAAGGAGCGCCACGACGGTAAAGCCAGGGGACCTGCGTAACATGCGCGCGCCAAATCGGATGTCGGACCACAGCGTTTCCAGCCAGAAGCCGCCGCGCTCCTCGCGGCATTCTTCTTTGAATTTCTCGTGGGTGCCGAATTCCATCCGCGCGCGCCGCTCCGCTTCTGCACGCATCAATCCGGCCTGCTCCAAATCTTCTGCCCGATTTTGCACATGCGCGCGAAGCTCTTCTTCCGTGTCTTGTTCTACGCGCGTTCGGTGAACCAGAGAAGAGAGCGCCGAGCGAAGCAGAGAAAAAAGTTTCATGTTTCCTCCGCGTGAACCCGAGATTCCTATTGGTACCGCAAAGCAACCATCGGATCGACGTGCATCGCCCTGCGGGCGGGGATGTAGCACGCCAAGAGCGCAACAAGGATGAGAAGGGCGCCAACCGCGGCAAAGGTCATTGGATCGTGCGCCGTCACGCCAAACAGCAGGCTGGTCATTAGGCGAGTCAGTGCGAAAGCCGCACCGATGCCTATCGCCACACCGACCAAAGCCATCTTCGCACCCTGCCCGAGCACCATCAGCATCACGCGCCCCGGTTGCGCCCCAAGCGCCAAACGAATTCCGATTTCGCGCCGACGTTGCGACACCGTATAAGAATTCACGCCGTAGATGCCGATGAGGCCCAGCGCCAATGCCATCGCGCCAGCGATTCCCAGCATGACCAGCGTGAACGAAGTGCTGGCCATCGATTTGTCGTAGACTTCCTGCATCGTACGAACGGAAGCGAGGGGCAAACTTGCATTCACCGACCAAACCGCGCGCCGCACCTCGCCGAGAAAAGCTTGAGTCCCCGCACGTTCGCTTCGGATCACAATGGTCACAACCCGGATCGGCTGTGCTGGGCCCTTCCCAAAGAGATTCTCGACCATGGGCGGCCAGTACACGGTCTCCGGAGCTTTCTCCTGTACCCCCTTCTCGGGCACATCTTGTATTACGCCAACTACCTCGCGCCACGGCAGGCCCAGGTCTTCCCTCATTCGTTTTCCAAGCGCATTTGCGGGGGTACCCCACATTTCACGAGCCAGATTCTCCGAAATCATCACCACCGACCTGAGGCCATAGACGTCGTCCCAGGTCAGATCGCGGCCGGCAACGATTCGAGTACCCGCTGCTCGGAAAAAGCCAGGCGAAACGTGCTTGTAGAGATAGAGCGGCGGAATTTCCCCTTTCTGGTAAGTCTTGCCCTCGACAAAAAGGGTGTCCCAGCCCGAGTCGAATCCCTCCATCGGCATTTCGCTAGAGAACGCAACCGACTTCACACCGGCAATCGCGGCCAGTTTGTCGAGAATGTCGTTCTGCGTTCGCATGACGCGTTGCGTCTCGTGGATCAGCGAATCCGGAATCCCTATGCGCATGACTTGCAGGTGCCGCGCGTCGGTAAACCCCGGATCAACCGTTCCTAGCGCTTGGAATGTTCGAATCATCAGGCCCGCGCTGACCAGGAGCACCAGGGCCATAGCCACTTGTCCCACAACCAGAAGACTTCGCGCCCGGTGCTGCTCTCGGGTCACACTGATGGTGCGCCCATCGCTCTCGAGCCTGGCGGGACTCCGGGGTCCCGCGTATTTCAGAGCAGGAATCAACCCGAAAAGCAATCCCGATAGGACCGAGAGCCCGAAGGTGAAGACCAGCGTGCGCGCATCGATGGAAATCTCGCTCAACCGCGGTAGGTTCGCCGGGCCGGCAGCCACCAAAAAGCGCATGCTGTTATATGCCAAGCCTACTCCGACGACACCGCCCAGAAGGCCCAGCGCTACGCTTTCGACTAGCAATCCGCACACGATGCGCCCCCAGCCGGCACCCAGCGCCGCGCGAACAGCCAGTTCCTGCCCTCGCGCCTCGACTCGCACAAGGATCAAATTCGCGACGTTCAAGCAAGCGATAAGCATCACCAGGGCGATTGTGCCCATAACCATCCAGAGCAATTCGCTCACGTTGCCGATCACTTCCTGCTTCAGTGGACGAAGCATCGGCGCAATTCTCCACCCCGCATAAACGTGCGGATCGAGTCCTGGTCCGTTCGACCAGGAGTTCATCCAAATCGGCACCATCCTAGCGACGTCCGCATTCGCTTGTGCAATCGTTGTACTCGTTTTCAGCCGCGCGATTCCCTGAAACCCAAATCCCGCCAGGATCAGTTTGCCGCGATCGAACTGCAGCGGCTCGACAAGATCAAAGTCCGTATCAACAAATCGAAATCCTTTGGGCATTACGCCGACAATTTCGGCGGACTGCGAATCAATCGTCATGCTCCGGCCAACGACGCCGGCGTCTGCGCCGAAGCGCGCCTGCCAGTAGCCGTAGCTGAGCATCACTCTTTGCGGCCCGCGCGGAGTCTGGTCCGCCGCCACAAGCCATCTTCCGAGCTGCGGCGCCACGCTGAGCGATTGGAGCACTCCGTCGCTGACCACGACTGCGCGCGCTTGTTCCGGCTCAGCGAGCCCGGTGACGTTGGAGATGTCCGTGGTCCACACGCCCAAGGATTGAAACGTGCGGTTTTGCTCCGCATAGGTGAAGTACATGGAGGGAGAAAGCAGCAGACCGTTCTCGAAATCCGCCAACCCCGCCGCTCCGGGAGCGACTTGGTGGAGCGCTACCAGTTCTTCAGGCTTGGGATAATTCAGCGGCTTCAGCAACACGCTATTCACCACGCTAAATACGGCTGCGTTGGCTCCAATTCCGATCGCAATCGTCAACAACGCGACAGCCGTGAAGCCCGGAGACTTCCGCAGCATTCGCAGTCCAAAGCGCAAGTCCTGGAACAGCACGTGCAGAAAATGAGCGCCGATGGCTTCACGGCACTCTTCTCTGAATTTCTCGTGGGCGCCAAATTCGATGCGCGCCCGTCGTTCCGCCTCCGCTCGCGTAAGACCGGAGCTTTCGAGGTCGTCCGCGCGATTCTGCACATGTACCCGCAACTCTTCGTCCGTGTCGTTTTCCATACGCTTTCGCAGAAACAACGCGGAAGCCAGAGAATGCAATGAGGCCAGGAGTTTCATGCTTCCTCTTTTTCTTTCTGTCTTCGAGCTCCAAGAGAGCCCAAGTGTCACTCGTACCGCAGGGCCACCATCGGATCGACGCGCATCGCCCTTCGCGCCGGCAGATACCCAGCCAGGAACGCTGCAGCAGAAAGAAGACCAATCGCTGCGACCATCGTTACGGGATCGTGCGCTGTCAGACCAAAAAGCATCTTCTGAAGGAATCGGACGGTCAGCAGGGAAATCAGCGCGCCGGCTATCACCCCGCCCCCTAGAACGACAGCGACATCCTTCATCACCAGACTCAGAATGGAGGCAGGCTTCGCGCCAAGCGCCATGCGCACACCGAATTCTGCGCGTCGCATGGTTACCAGATAACTAAGGGCTCCGTAGAGACCGATCATTGCGAGAAGCAAGGCGAGGCCTCCAAAAAACGTCGAGAGCGTGGCAAGCAGGCGATCCTGGACAAGGGAGTCGTCCACCTGCGCTGCCAGAGAATGAAAGTCCAAGGAGATCCCTTTATTTACCTGACGCGAGGCATCCTGAATGGCGGAGATCAAGTCGGAGGGAATTCGCTCAGCGCGAAGTTCAAAATTCTCGGCGTCCGCGGCTTCCGGGATTTGGGAGGCAGGAAAAAAAGCTTGAGAGTAGCTTTCCTCGCGCAGGGATTCATACTTGGAGTCTCGAACAATGCCGACAATCTGAATGGCGGGAGCCTTCTTACCCGGGCTGTCGTCCGTGCGTACGAATTGGCCCAGGGCTGGCGAGTGGGGAAAGAATTTTCGGACGAAAGTTTGATTGACAATGACGACACGCACCGAGCTTTCCGTGTCCCTGCTATCAAAGTTGCGTCCTTCCAAAAGCGGTGTGCGTAACGTGGGAAAATAACCCGGAGAGATGAAATTGAAAAACACGAGGGCGTCGTCTCCTTTTGGCGCATCCGGTGAATCCGCTTGAATGTGCTGGTTCCACTCGAAATTGCTCACCGGCGTGCGTACCGATCTGCCCACCGCCACGACTCCGGGAATTGCCGCGAGCCGGCTCTCGATATCGTCGAAGACCAAATTCTGCCGGGCCGGCGGGAGTTCTGCGGACTTCAGGTTGGCGTTCACTAAAAGGACGTCCCGCCGGTCAAATCCGAGGTCCAGCGTGACCAGCTTGAAGAAGCTGTGCAGGAACAACCCCGAAGCGACCAGCAATACCAAGGACAGCGCCACCTGGGATGCGACAATCCACTTGCCAGGGCGAAACCGCCCGCGACGTTCGCTTCCCTGGCATTGGCTGCCGCCTTTCATCGCTGATGTTAATGAAACGCGAGTGGAGCGAAGAGCGGGCAAGATGCCGAAGAGCAAGCCGGTCAAAACGGCGACGGCGGCGGTGAAGCCAAGAATTCGCCAATCGAGGGATAGGTCCAGAAAGACCTTATTGCTTGCCGTGGAAATGTAGCGCACCAGCAGAGCAGTGCCCCAGCGCGCGTAAAGGACGCCTAGCAATGCGCCGGCGGTGGAGAGCAATAGGCACTCGGTCAAGAGCTGCCGAATCAGGCGCGGGCGGGAGGCGCCGAGAGCTTTGCGCACTGCGAACTCTTTCCGGCGAGCCGCAGCGCGGGCAAGCATGAGGCTGGCGATATTTGCGCATGCAATCAGCAAAACCAGTCCGACGACAGACATCAAGATATAGAGCGGCTGCGAAAATTCCTTGCGCATATAGGAAGTCCCGGTAGCAGCCGGGACGGCCACTAAGGTGCGCTTGCGGAAGCGCTGTTGGCCATTGACGTCCCAGTCCTGCGGCACGGCGGCGGCAAAGACCTGCGGGGCGAGCACCGCCAGCCGCGCTTTTAGTTGTTCCGTGGAGAGGCCGGGCTTGATACGCCCCATGATGCTGAGCCACCACCAGGAGCGGTGGTCTAGCCTGGACTCCTTTCCATCGAAAAAGCTGGCGGCACACACCGGCACAGCAACATCGAATTTTCTTCCGACGTCGACGCCGTAAAAGCCGGGAGCGCTGACTCCGATGACTTGAAACGTATGATTGTTCAAGGGCAGCGTGCTGCCGATAGCGCTCGGTTCACCGCCAAAATGCTCCTGCCAAAAGCCATAGCTCAAGACGGTGGTGGCCGGGCAACCACGCTGATCGTCCACATCGGAGAAAAGCCGGCCGGCTGCGGGACGAACACCTAGCGTGTTGAAAAAATCTCCGCTCGCGTAGATTCCGCTGACGTAGCGAACCGCGCCGCCCTGGGCAAGGTTGAATTGCGAGTCGCTCCAGGCGAAGGTGCCTGAAAAAACCTCTTGATGGTCGCGCACTTGTTCCCACAAAGGATTTGTGAAACTGGCAGTGGCCGATACCGCGCGGGAAGGGTCATTTCTGAGAATCTGGACTAACTCTTCGGGCTGGCGTACAGGCAGAAGCCGCAGCATCACCGTATCAATCAAGCTGAAGATGGCGGTGTTCGCTCCGATGCCAAGGGCCAGGGAAAGTAGGGCCACGGCGGTAATGAGAGGCGTGCGGCCTAGAATACGCAGCGCATAGCGGGTGTCCTGGAGAAGGACTTGGATGAGGTGTCCACCCAGAGCCTCCCGGCATTCTTCTTTGAATTTCTGGTGCGCGCCGAATTCAATCCGCGCTCGGCGCTCCGCTTCATGGCGCGTTAGACCGGAGCGTTCCAGGTCGTCCGCGCGATTCTGCACGTGAGCACGAAGTTCTTCGTCCAAATCGTTTTCGTTGCGACGCCGACGAAGCAGCGTGGAAACGACGGAACGAAGCGACGCTAGCAGGCTCACACTTCCTCCGGCTGCGTGCTGAGCGCAGATGCGATTGCGGCTGCCAGCCGATTCCAGCCGTCGGCTTCCTGCCGCAGGCGTTTGCGGCCCGCGGAGGTCAGCTCATAAAACTTCGCGCGCCGATTGTTTTCAGAAGTGCCCCAGCTGGCTTTGAGCAAGCCTTGGCGAACGAGCCGAAACAACGCCGGGTAGAGCGCGCCCTGCTCAACCAGCAGCGCGCCTTGCGAGATTTGTTCAATTCGCAGCAGCACGCCGTAGCCGTGCAACGGGCCTAGCGACACCGCCTTCAAAATCAATAGGTCCAGCGTTCCGGGAAGGATTTGCGCTTGCGATGGCATCACGCCTCCTAAGTGGGTTAGGAGAATAAACTATGCTCTCCTAAGTTGTCAAGGAGAGCGTTGGGATCGCCAGCTCCATGCAGGGGAGGAGCTGCTTCGCTTCACGCCTGGTCATGCCGAGGGGGTTTGATGCCCGAGGAATCTACGTTTTCTTCGGTTTCGCAGAAGACTCTTTCCGTCCATGAAGGAAAGTCACTTTTTCCTCGCTTCCGGTGGGTCGAATGTCATTGTGCGCACCATCCCTTCGCCTTCTTTCACCAAGATGACCTGGTTGGGCTTGATGTCCTTCAGCGTTTCAACTCGTCCACTAGGCCACCGAATTTCCAACAGCTCCACCTTCTCCGCTTTCCCAATGCCGAAATGGACGCGCAAATCGTTCTGCGAGAAATACCCGCCGCCGCTGCGCACTTCATCGATTTGCGAATGCGCGTTTTTTTCTCCCGGCGGATGCGTGACGCATCGCAGCCGCGCGCCGATCCCGCTGCGATTGGATTTTGTGCCGACGGTTTTGATCTTGATCCAGTTGTTGCCTGTCGTCGAATCGCACCGCAGGAGCTCGGGAAAATCATTCACCGTATTCACCACTACATCCAGATCGCCATCGTTATCGAAATCCCCGAACGCGCATCCCCGGGCCGCGACCGGAACAGAAATCCCCGGCCCGGCATCGTAAGAAACATCATCAAACCGCCCGTTCCGCAGATTCTTGTAGAGCAGTTTGCGCTGCGGGTATCCCGCTTCCGTCTTCAGTTGCTCCACTTCTGGATACACGTGCCCGTTACAAATCAAAATGTCCGCCCAGCCGTCGTTATCCATATCAAAAAAGCCGCAGCCCCAGCCCAGGTATTGGGTGTGCTTTCCCAGCCCGCCCCGGAACGTTGCGTCTTCAAAGCTGCCGCCGCCCAGGTTGTGATACAGCGAGGGCGTATCGCCCGCAAAATTGGTCTTCACCAAATCGAGATTGCCGTCCAGATCGTAGTCCGAGGCGGAAATGCCCATGCCTGCTTGCGGCTTGCCGTCGGCGCTCAGCGCACAACCGGCTTCGAGCGCAATGTCGGTAAACGTTCCGTTCTTTTTGTTCTGATACAGAGCGCTGGCGGTCGAATCATTCGCCACGTAGATATCCGGCCAGCCATCGTTGTCGAGGTCCGCGGTCAGCACTCCCAAGCCATAAGTTCCGTTGGCCTTCAAAATCCCGGACTTTTCGGTGACGTCGGTGAACGTGCCGTTCCCATTGTTGTGATACAAAATGTTCTTCCCGCCCATCAGACCCGGTGGCCCGCAAGCCACCATGATTCCTTTATAAAGGCAGGGCCCCGACTCCGGCACCGGCGCGGTCTTCAGATCCATCTCAATATAATTCGCAACAAAGAGGTCCAGATGCCCGTCGCGATCATAATCCACGAAAGCGCAGCCGGTATTCCAGCGTTTGCCGGTGGCCCCGATGCCTGATTTCTCGCTCACATCCGTGAACGTGCCGTTGCCGTTATTGTGGTAGAGCACGTTTTCTCCGA
>Ga0126383_10001345_pt1 | contig 15190 bp, 18 predicted proteins | sample PanSoiMetPlot_35_FD_96882 | JGI IMG/M metagenome (GOLD analysis project Ga0126383, IMG submission 96882) | Tropical forest soil microbial communities from Panama - MetaG Plot_35 | ecosystem: Environmental > Terrestrial > Soil > Tropical forest > Bulk soil | place: Panama | collected 2016-02-17
CAGGATGTGCCCATCGACCTGCGCGTTGTCGCTCGCGACGTGGGTGCGCGACCAGATCCATTTGCGCACGCCGCCGGCGATGAGCACCAGGAGCACCACGCCCAGGATCGCGAAGATCCGGTTTCGCTTCGAGCCGTTCTGGGCGGGACGGAACTCGGCGCTACCCCGGCTGGCGGCGGGCTCACCGCGCGCGGGACGCTGCTCGGACACTTCTGGTTCGATCGTCGTAGCCATGTCTTCTTCCCTTGGTCGTTCAGCCATTGGACAGTTAGTGCAGCTGCCGGGTGCTGCCCACGGCGCGGGCCAGCGCCACACGAGCCGCGGCCGCCGCGAAGCGGGCATCGATATCGGTGTCGCGGGCGCGGATCAGCGAAACCTGGGCGTCGATGACCTCGATGTTGCCGGCCACGCCCGCCTTGAACCGCTCCCGCGCTTCATCCAGCTCCGCCTGCGCGAGGCGCAGCCGCTCGGTGGCGATCACCTGCTGCTCGGCGGCCGAGCCGAGGTCGAGCCGCGCCGCATCGACTTCGGCGGCGATCTGCCGCCTCAGCTCGTCGGTGCGCACGCCCGACTCCTTGAGTACGGCCTGCTGCTCCGCGACCCGCCCCTCGCGCCGGAAGCCGTCCAGAATCGGAACGGTCACCTGCAGCGCGACGAAGCGCGTCGTCGTGAGGTTGTCGGGCGCCAGGCCGTTGGCGCCGTAGTTCGCCGAGAGGTCGAGCCGCGGCAGGCGCTCCGCCTTGATCGCGGACGCGGCACGCGACGCGGCCAGCCCGCGCGCCTCTTCCGAGTGCAGGTCGGGGCGGCGCGTCAGGGCGAGCGTGACCAGCGCGTCCCGCGTGTCGGGGAGCTCGATCATGGGCAGCGCCGCCGCGAGCGTGTCGGTCAGATCGACCGGCGTGTCCGCCGCGAGTCCGAGGCTGCGCACCAGGTCGATGCGCGCCCGCTCGGCTTCATTGCGCGCTACGACCAGCGCCCCGCGGGCCGCGACGAGCTGCGTCTGCGCCCGCGTGACGTCGATCGTGGTACCCACTTCGGCGTCCTTCTGTGCCTGCGCCAGCCGCACCAGCTCGGCGGCGAGCGTCGAGTCGGCGGTGCGCGCCGCGACGACCGCCTGGGTGCGCGTGGCGCGCAGGTAGCTCAGCGCCGCGAGCTGCGCCGCCGACTCCGAGGCGAGCCCGCTGTCCGACTCGCTGCTCGCGAGCTGCGAGCGCGCGGCCCGCACCCGCACCACGCCGGCGTAGTCGAACACCGTCTGGGTCAGATGGAGGCGAGCGTCGTAGAGATCGAACGGCCCGAACAGCTTGGGAAACGCAAACCCGGGGGCGCTGATCTTGAATCCGAACGCCTGCGGGTTGAGCGTCTGGCTCGCCCAGCTGCCGGTCGCCGAGAGATCGGGGAGCAGCGTCGCGCGAGTCTGCCTGATGCGGGCGCGCGCTTCATCGGCCCGCAAGCCGGCGAGCGTCACGGCGGGCGCCGTGCCCGCGGCGCGGCTCACCGCGTCCGCGAACGACAGGCGGAGGGGCTCCGCCGTCTGCGCGCGCGCGGTCGCGGCGCAGGCGAGGACCAGGGAAATGAGGACGGCTGGCTTAGCGATTCGCGATGCCATGGAGGTACAGGTCGATGTGAGTGTCGAGATATTTGCGTACGTCGAACCCTTCGGGCATGCACTGCGCGAAGGCCCGCGACGCGATGGTGGCGTGCATCAGGGGTGACAGGGCCAGCTTCGTGGCGGACGGGAGGTCGACCTTACGGAACTCGCCGTTCTTCATGCCGCGTTCGATCACGCCGCTCAGCAGCCGGTGCCCGCGGGTGACGACCTCGTCATAGTAGAAGCGGGTCAGCTGCGGGAAGTTGGCGGCTTCGGAAATCATCAGCTTGGGGATGCCGGCGAGCGAGGTCTCGTACACGAGCCGCCAGTACTCCCGCACCAGCTGCTCCAGCAGCTCCCGCGCGCTCCCTTTGAACGACTGGGCGGTGGACTCGCCCTGAGCGATCACGGGGACGATCGTCTGCCGCACGACCGCCTTGAACAACGCCTCTTTGTTCTTGAAGTAGAGATAGAGCGTGCCTTTGGTGACCCCGGCGCGCCGGGCCACGTCTTCGAGGCGCGTCGCGGCGAACCCGCGCTCGACGAACTCCTCGAGCGCGGCGTTCACGATCTCCTCGGGACGGGCATCCTTGCGCCGCTGCCAGCGGGGCTTGGACCGACGCCCGGGGCCGGACGAGCGAGGCTGCCGGGAGCTTCTGGGAGACCGGGTTGTGGGGTGCGCCATGCACGACCTCGTGGTTACTTACTGACCGTTCAGTAAGTAACCACAGAACCCCGCACCCACAAGTGGGGTTCCCGTCAGGCCCGTGTCATCATCCGTCCTACTTCGCCCGCGCCAGCTCCCCCTGGTCCATGACGCTGTCCGCGACGCTCTTGTCCTCGATCACCTGCCCGTCGCCGATCACCGCGCGTTTCACCTGGGCGCGGGTGAGCCGTACATCGCGCCCCAGCAGGGAATGCTCCACCGTGCTCCCCTCGATGCGGCTCCCCGCCTCGATCGTCACGTTCGGCCCGACGGTGCTGTTGACGAGCGTCACCCCCGCCTCGATCCGCACCGGCTCGCGAATCACCACCCCCGGCGCGGGCGCGGGTGCGAGGCCGCGGCCGTTGCGCAGCAGGTGCTCGTTCGTCTCGAGCAGCGTGTCCACCTTGCCGCAGTCGTACCATCCGCCCACGCTCGCCGTGTACAGCTTGCGCCCCTGGTCGACCATGTACTGAAAGGCGTCGGTGAGGTAATACTCGCCTCCCTTCCCCGCCGGCGCCCCGAGGACGTGGGCGATGCCATCGAACAGGGTGCGCCAATCCTTGATGTAGTAGAGCCCGATGTTGGCGAGCCGGGAAACGGGGGTATCGGGCTTCTCGACGATGCGCTTCATGTAGCCGTTCTGGTCGGTGACGATCACCCCGAAACGCTGGTAGTCCTCGACCTCTTTCGCCCACAGGATCCCGTCCGCGGCCTGGGTGCGGATCAACCCCAGATCGGCGTCGAACAGCGTATCGACGAAGATGATCAGCACGGGGCTGTCCACCCACGGCCGCGCCAGATTGATCGCTCCCGCCGTCCCATCGAGGGTTTTCTGCTCGACGAAACGGGCGGGTATGCGGTAGTGGGTGCGGATGTAGCGCTCCACGTCTTCCTTCAGATGGCCGGTGATGACCAGCAGCTCCTCGACGTCGAACCCCGCCACCGTATCCATCACGTAGTCCATCACCGGCCGCCCGGCGACGTGCACCAGGGGCTTGGGGACCCGCTTGGTGAGCGGCAGGAGGCGCGTCCCTTTCCCCGCCAGCGGCACGATCACTTTCATGGCACTCTCCCGTAACGGTCTTTGAGGCGAATGACGTCGTCGAGCTCCGGCGTCGAGGCCTCGATCAGATCGCTCGTCACGACCGCCTCGAACTGATGCACCAGCTTTGGCTCGATATGAAACGCCTCTCCCTGCGCCATGCGGCGCTCGATCTGCGTTTCGCCCTGCTCGAGGCGCAGCACGATCTCCCCGGAGAGGACGTAGATCGACTCATCTTTGCGCTCGTGATACTGCAGGCTCAGCACGTGGCCCGCTTCGATGTGCAGGATCTTCCCGACGTAGCGGTCGGTGCGCGCCCAGATCAGCTCGTAGCCCCAGGGCTTTTCGACCCGGTAGGGGAGGCTCGTCATAGAATGCAGAATGGGGAATGCACAATGATGAATTGCGCACCCGTCCTCCCTGCTCCTTCATTCTGCATTCTGCATTCATCATTCTGCATTTTCTGCATTCTGAATTCACCATTCTGCATTCGATCGATCTCCTCGAATCTGCAACGCCAGGGAGGACGGCGTCGTGACGCAGGCGGTCACGCACACGCCGCACCCGACGCACCCTTCGGGCTTGAGCACCGGATGGCCCAGGGCATCCATCGCCAGCGCCCGCTCGCCGATCGGGCACGCCCGCGCGCACACCCCGCAGCTCGACCCATGAAACGTGATACAGCGGTCGACATCGAGCGAGAGCACCCCCAGCCGCACCTCGTCCCAGCCGGCCGCGGGCGGCACCAGCGCCGTGGTCGGGCAGGCCCGCGCGCAGGGGATGTCGGCGCACACGATGCAGGCCTGGATCGCGGGCTCCAGCACTGGTGTTCCGGCGGCGAGCCCGGCGGTGGGCGGGGCGCTGCGGATCGCGTGCGCCGGGCAGACGTCGACACAGGCGCCGCAGCGGGTGCAGGCGGCGAGAAACTCGATCTCCGAGCGAGCCCCGGGCGGCCGGAACCAGCGCCGCTGCACCACTTTCTCCTCGGTGCGGCGCGCCACCTCGCGGGCCAGCTTCCCGAGGGTGTCCCGCAGGAACGCGCGCCGGTCGCCAGAATCCACGGCCATCAGAAGCTCGGGGACAGGGAGACGAGCCAGCGGAACTGCGAGCGGCGGTCCCGCCCGTGCGTATCGGCGGCGAAGGACCAGCGATTCACGAGGAACGGCAAGTCGAGCCGCATGGTCCAACCGAGGTCGCCGACCTGAGCGGTTGCGACAGCCCCGGCACCTGCGTCCCAGAGCGGCGTCATCGACTTCCCGGGCGTGAGCGACGGTACCGCGATGGGGTCGACGAGTCCGCCGTCGCCGAAGAGGTGCAGCGCCACGCCACGGACGGGGCCGCTCTGGCCCGTGAGCAGCGCGCGCGACAGCTCCACATTCCCGCTGACCGCCCAGCGCCCGCCGAGCGCCGGCGCGAAGCCCCGCAGGTTCGCGTCGCCGGGCGACTGATAGAAGAAGCCGGGCCGCACGAAGAGCGCCCCGCGGCTGCGGAGCAGCGGATTGGTGAACGTCTCGTAGGGATCGGCCCCGGCCACGGCGATGCGCCGCTGCGCGGGCGGCAGTGAGCGCGCCCAGTAGCGGCCGGCGAAGCCTCGCAAGCCCAGTGTAGTGCCGAGCCAGAACGGTTGGCGCGTCGACAGCTCGGCGGTCCAGCGCAGGAACGGTTCCACGTCGTAGCGGTGCTTCGCCACGATGCCAGGACCCGGGTAGCGGTACACGATACCGCCACGGAGGCCAACCTTTCCAGACATCGTGCCGCGACCCGCGGGCCACCTCGACGTCAGCCACGGACCGCTCTCGATCGTTCCCGCGTCGTCCCATAGACCCGGGTCGAGGAACGACCGCCTCGTGGTCGCCATCCAGATCGCGTCGAACCCCGCATGAGGATCGCCGCGGTCGACCCAGCGCTGCCTGAGGCTCCGATCCCAGGAGAGCATGGCGCCGGCGCGCCCCTCGACGTCCCACACGGCGACCGCCGTGCTCGTCCGTGGAGTGAGGTGCTGCACCGGATCGGCCATCCGGTAATAGATCCCGTCGGGATGGCTCGTGACGTGGCGGGTCTGCTGAGTTGCGAGGAAGAGGCCGCGATTGAACCGGCCGAGGTAATTGCCCCGGAAACGGACGCCGATCGTGACACCGCCTTCGTCATTCGACCATGCGACCGGCATGATGCCGGTCGTCTCGCGGTCGCGGCGCGCAACATCTTTGGTCGGGTTGTCGAGACGCAGCTCACCCTTCCCGCGGCTGCGGAATAACCCTTTCGGCTCCCAGTTGTTGAGCATGTTCCAGTCGTGGGCGACGACTCTGGGGTCGAGCACCAGGCGCCCCGGCTGCGAGTCGGCCGTGAATTCCACCCGCTCGATCTCGGCCTGGCCGACGGTCCGCGCGTAGATGTGGTGCCGGTCGCCGATTTCCAGCGGCATCACCCCGTCACCGAGTCGACGCACCACGACGGTCACGTGCCAGCGTCCGTCCGTGCCCCGTTGCCGTTTCACCCGCTCCAGCTTGTAGTCGATCAGCGGCGTGGCGTGCAGCCACTCGGCGAACAGCCACTTCAAATCCCGGTGCGACACCTCCTCGCACACGGCGCGGAACTTGTCCTCGTCGACGTGCTTCAGCTGCCAGCGCGCGTAGTAGGTGCGCAGGATCCGCCGCATCGTCTCGTCCCCCACCACGTAGCGCAGCTCGTCGTAGAACAGCTCCCCCTTGTTGTAGATCATCTCGTTATAGAGAAAGAAATCGCGGAAGTTTTCGCTCACCGTCGACACCGGCTCGCTCCAGCGGTCGATGTCGTCCTCCAGGATGCCGGCCTCGAGCTGGGGGAACTCGTCGCCGATGCCGTGGGTGGCTTCGTACCACGCGGTCTGGAAGCTCGTGAACCCCTCGTCGAGGTACCCTTCACGCCACTCGTTGTTGGCGAGGATCCCCATCGTGTAGTTGTGTCCCACCTCGTGCAGGATCAGGCCCAGCCCCGCGCTGCCGTTCATCACCATCATCGGAAACTCGGTGCCGCCGCCTTCGATGCGGTGGACATTGGTGAGCTGCGGCCAGGCGAAGGGGCCGTACAGCGAATCGAGCCAGGCCAGGGCTGTCTCGGTCCGGTGCACCGCGATGCCGCCGCCCCAGGTGGCGTGGTCGCCCGGCTGATACAGCACGTGGACGGTGACGTCCCGGTAGCGCCCCTGCTCATAGACGTATTCGGGATTGAGCGAAAAGGCGAAATGGTGCACCTGCTCGGCGCGGAAGCGGACCGTCTTGCGACCCGCGCCGGCGGCCGGGCAGTCGTTCGGGACCTGGCCATAGAAGTCGCGCTGGTAGTCGACCGGCACGCCGGGCTCGGCCCGCGCTTTCTCCCACCCCGGGTCGCCGCACACCGGGACGCCGGTCGCCCCGATCACCTGGTCCGCGGGGAGATCGAGCGTCACGTCGTAGGTGGCGAACTCGCCGTAGAACTCGCCGGCCGGATAGAGCGGGTGCGCCTCCCAGCCGTAGCGGTCGTACACCACGACCTTGGGATACCACTGCGCGAAATCGAAGCGCCTGCCCTGCCGGCCCTGGCGGCGCGGCAGCGTCGAAGGCCGGGCTTGCCAGTCGATCTCGACAGTGAGGGAATCGCCCGGCCCGAGCGGATGCGGCAGGGCCCAGTGCGCGATCGTCGAGTCGGGTGCGAAGGGATAGTCGGGCTTCGCCGCGAGTCCCATCACGCTGCTCTCGGTGACGCGCTCAAAAGCGTAGTCGGGGTCCTTCAGGCGCTGAAACCGCACCCTCCCTTCCGACTCGTCGACGGCGCTCCAGCGCGAGCCGGGACGGAAGGCGTTGAGGTACTGGTGGACGAAAAACTCGGTGAGCGTGTCGGGCGAGCGGTTGACGTAGGTGATGCGCTCATGGCCGCTGAGCACGCCGCTCGCTTCGTCGAGCGACGCGGTAACGCGATAGGAGACCTGCTGCTGCCAGTACGAGGACGTATCGCCGGAGGCGACCGACAGGAGCAGCGCGGCGACGAGCGGCATGGAAGGTTCAAGCTAAGCGACGCGTCGGTCGCGGGGGAGGCGGGCGCGCGCGATTTCGACGTGTGCTGCGCGATTCGGACGACGGTCGGACGGGAGAGAGGGCGCAGGTTGTGGGCCCCTCTTTCAGGAGTGACCGATGTCGACCTTCCGGATCCCCGTCGCGCTGGCGATGACCGGCGTCGCGCTTCTCGCGGTCTACGCCTGCCGCGACCGCGCACCGACCAACACCACCGTGCCGGCCGATGCGCCTCCGCCCGCCGCCGCGCCACCGGCCGCGGCGGCCCAGCGGCCCGATCGCCTCGCCCAGCTCTTCGCCCGGGCGCTCGCGAGCGCGGCGTTCCGCGCCTACGTGAAGGCGCAGCTCGACGCATCGCCCTACCCCGAGCACAAGATCGAGCTGCAGCGCTTCCTTCCAGCGGCGAGCGGCCGCGCGCTGCGCTATCTCGCCGAGGGAAGCAATACAACCGCCGACGACGTGCAGGGTGAGCTCGATCGCGCGATCCCGCTCGAGGTGTATTTGCCGGTGCCGGCGCAGCGCGCGGCGTGGAGCGGCGACGCGAACGTGCTGGTCGCGACGGCGCTCAAGGACCACGACACGCCGCTGGCGTTCGACCCCGCCGGCCGTCGCTACGAGCTGAGCGCCGACGCCCCTCCGCTGACGCCGGTCATCGCCATCGTGCCGGTCGAGACCGATTTCAGCGCTCCTCCCGCGCGGACCCAGTGTGAGGACCCCACCTGCGGTGGCAGCGGTGGCGGGTCGAGCGGCGGTGGCGGGACGGCGACCTCCCCAGCCGGCTTGTACATGCGCAAGTCACACATCGTGGGCGACTTTGAAGGATGGTTGAAGGGGTCTCCCGAATATGAGACCCACATCCTCGGTCAGCTGGGACAGACCGATTCGCTCAAGGACTACGCATGCGCCGGCGAGCATCAGTCGGGCTATCGGTACTACGATGAGAATGACCCGGACTGGACGGGCGACGTGTTGCTGTATACCCAGGATGAGATCAACACGTACAAGGCGCAGCACCCCGGACAGGGCGTGCGGGTCCTGGTGATCGAAGATGACGACACGCCGTGCGTCATCAAGACGGACAACACGAGTATCAATCGCTTGTTCGCGACGGCGGACAGTGTGTACAAGCTGTTCACAGGCGGGAAAGACCAGCAGAGCACCGTCGGCAAGGTATGGTGGGCGGCGCAGATCGTCCGCAAGATCTGGACGTATGCCGCCGGGCTGATCAAGACGAATGACGACCTCGTCGGCAACGCGGTCGACGCGAACCTGGTGGGCGATCTCACCCACCCTGGATACAACTGGATATTGAAGGCGGACAAGAACGCGACCACCGGTTGGATCGACCTCGAAATGCGTTGACTACAGGAGACCCCTATGCGCACCTGCATCGCGATACTGCTCGTTGGCGTCGCCACCGCTCGGGCCCTGGCGGGACAGTGGAGCGTCGCTCCGGAGGTCGGCCTCGTCGCCTTCGCCGGGACGAGCCGGGACTCCGCCGGGGTGCGCATCGGGCCCACGCGCTCCACGGTCATCGGGTTGCGGTTCGGCCGGGAGACCGCGCGCGGGGGCGTCGGCCTGCGCATCCTGACGGGATCGACCGGCTTCGGGGCGACGGACGGCGACTTGACGGTGATCCAGGAGCATCAGCTGCGGCTGCTCGAGGTCGCCGGGGTCGTTTCCTGGCGCCTGCGGCGGATCGGCGTGGCGAGCGGGCTCGGGCTCGAGCTGGGACCGGCGCTCGACGTCTGGATGCCGCAGGGAGCGACGTCCCACAGCCGCATCGGCGGCGAGGCGGCGCTGTCCTGGGCGTTCGCGGTGACGCCGCGGCTCGACGCCGCGCTGCGGCTCGAGGGGGCGGTCACGGGCTCGATGCTCGACTCGAACGACCTGCCGGCGTCGGCCGAGTGCAAGGCGACGTGGCGGCGCGGCGTCGGCCTCGCGCTGCGCTGGCACGGGGCCGGAACCGGCTATTGACGTAAAACGTCACTTTTGTGAAAAGTGACGAAAAACGTCACTTTTGGAGGAATTGACGAATAACGTCATCTGCGGCTATCGTTCCCGGAGATGACACGGCCTCCCTACGTGGCGTTCCTCGCCGACGTCGTCGCCTCGCGCGCCCGCACCCCGCGGGCCCGCGCGGCGCTGCAGCAGCGCCTGCGCGCGCTGGCGCGCGACATCAATGTCCGGTTCCGCGCCCAGCTCGCCGCGCGCGCCGCCATCACGCTGGGCGACGAGCTGCAGGCGCTGTTCACGAGCGCCGCTCCGGTGTGGCAGGCGGCGCACGAGCTGCGCCTCGCCATCCCGGATGTCGAGTGGGTGGTGGCCTGCGGCAAGGGCGGCCTCACCACGCCGCTGCACCGCGGCGCCACCGCCCCCGAGCTCGACGGCCCCTGCTTTCACGCCGCCCGCGCCGCCCTCGACGCCGCCAAGGCGGGGGCCCTCGTCTTCGCCTTCGGCGGCTTCGACCCCGCCATCGACGGATACGCGCAGTACTACTCGGCGCTGTACCGCGGCTGGAGCGCCGGGCAGCGGCTCCTCGCCAACGCGCAGCGCGCCCGCCCCAAGGCGTTGCTCAAGGAGCTGGCGCGGCTCGTCGGCATCGCCCCGACCAGCATCTCGCACCGCCGCCGCCGCATGGCCTGGCACCTCGTCGTCCGCGGTGATACGATGTTCCAGGAGGTGCTCGCGCGATGAATCCCGTCCCCGCCGCCGTGCTGCTGGCGTTCGCCATCGCTTCGGGCTTCGCCCCCTGGCGCAAGGCCGGCTGGACCACGCCGGTGCGCGCGCTGCTGTGCGAGGCCGGCGCGGTCACCGCCGCCATCGTCCTCGCCTGGTTGTCGCGCGGCCTCGTCTACGCCACCTCGGCGGGAACCGTCTGGGGCCGTCTGGAGCTGCTCGCCGCCGGCTACTGGTATACCTGCGCCGGCGGGGCGGCGCTGGTGCGGCGCGTGCTCGACCTCGTGCCGGTGAGCGAGGCGCCGAAGGGCGGCAAGGACGCGATCAGCGTGCCGGCGGTCGAGCTGTCGCGCGGGCTCGTGATCGGGGTGCTGGAGCGCACGCTCGCGCTCACCCTCGTGCTTACGAGCCAATTCAGCGCGCTGGGGATGATCCTCGCCGCCAAGGCGATCGTCCGCTACCAGGCGCTCGACGACCGGGACTTCGCCGAGTACGTCCTGATCGGCACGCTCACCTCGATCCTGATCGCCCTGTTCGTAGGGCTGGGTATCCGCGCGCTGCTGTTCTAGGCCGCGCTCAGCGCGTGAGGCGCGCCGCCAGCGTCCCTGCCGTATCGATCACATACACGGACCAGTCGCCGTCGCGATCGCTCTGGATCGCGAGCCGTTTCCCGTCCGGGAACCAGGACGGCGTCTCGTCGAGCTGAACTTTGTTGTGCGTGCCGAGCCGGCGGCTCGTCCCGTCCAGAACGTCGACGACGTTGATGAAGGCCTGGGTCGAATCCGCGCCGCGCGTCGACGACTGGAACGCGAGCGAGCGGCCATCGGGTGACCAGGCTGGCCGTTCCTCGTTGTCCAGCCCGCCCGTGAGCCGTCGTTGATTGCTGCCGTCGGCGTTCATCAGATAGACCCTGACGCCTTGATGCGGTATTCCCCGGACGAACGCGATCGTGCCGCCGTCTGGTGACCACGCCGCGTCATAGTTGAAGCCGCTGTCGGGGATCACCGCACGTCGATTGGTGCCGTCGAGATCGACCGTCTGCATGTGGAGGTTCGGGAAGGCGCCGGCGGTGAAGAGGATTTTCCCGCCGCGCGGCCACCAGCTCGGCGATTGAGCGTTGGGGGTTGCGATGACGACGCGCCGCCCCTGCCCGTCGGGGCGGATGACGACGATCTGCTCGGTCGTGGCGCTCTTGCTGCAGTAGAGGATCAACGTCCCGTCGGGCGACCAGCGTCCACTGGAAGCGCCGGCGGAATCGGTGGTCAACTGGTGCACACCCGAACCGTCGGCGTTCATCACGTAGAGCTGCGACCGACCCGAGCGATCGGAGCTGAACACGATCCGCGAGCCGTCGGGGGACACGGACGGATCGCCGCCGATAGTACGTTTGGAGTGCGGCAGCAACACGGTCGCCAGAGCCACGGCCGCCACGAACGAGATGCGGTGCATCGTCGCCTCCGGAAAAGTGCCGTCGTTCCGATGCCGTGAGCGCCCGCGCGGTTTAGATTGACGGGCGTGAAGCATCACGGCCGGACGGCGCTCGTCGTCACCACGATACTGGCGGCCGCGGGGTGTTCCGGCGACCGGTACGCCCGCTACGCCGCCACCCTCCATGACGACGTCGATGCCGCGATCGTCACCACCTTCCAGATGACCGCCCGGCTGCAGCTCACCGTCGTCCACAACCAGATCCCGGACGACAGCCTGCCCGTGGCGCGCGACATCGTCACGCGCGCCGCCGGTACTGTAGATCGGCGCGCCGCGCATTTCCGGACCGTCAGCCCGCCGGACGATCTGTTGCGTGTGCACGCTGATCTGAGCCTCGAGCTGTCCCGGGTCGCGGAGGCGCTCGATTCGCTGGCAGGGGCGTTCCAGCGCTGCGCCGCGGGCGACCCCGCCTGCCAGGCGCACCTCGATTCCCTCTCGCAGCGCTTCGCCTTCATGGGAGAAGACTTGAACATGGCGCGCAGCCGAGTGCAGCGCTTGCTCGAAGCCCATGGGATCCTGCTGCGGAGGGTCGGATGAACGCGCGCAGCATGGTGACAGTGACGAGCGTCCTGGCAGCGCTGGCCTGCTCGAGCCCCGAGCGGCAGATCGAGTCGAACCGGCGCTTCATGAGCGTCACCTACAACGACACGACGCTCGAGTCGTTCGGGCGCACCGACCGCGCGGTGACCGGCGTGCTGATCTCCGGGCCGGGCGACTCGGTACGGTTCCGGATCCGCGCCGCCAAGGACGACCTGGTGACCGGTGTCGACATCACGCTGCACCCGGCGACGAGCCGCGGCGAGCCGCTGCATACCGCGCGCGTGGGAATGCCGCGGGGGACGCTGCCCGTGATGGGAGCGTCGGTGGCGTTTCTGGAGCAGCTGCTGCGGCGCGCCCGCGCCGTCGGTGGCGACAGCGTGACGATCCCGATCATGCAGGTCGGCGCCCAGGCCTCGCTCGATGTGTTGACGGTGATCCAGAACGGCCCCGATTCGGTCGTGCTGGTGGGCGCGGACGGGAATCAGGCGATCGGGCTGCACCTGGCCGTGGATGGACAGGGGCGGATTCTGGGCGGCGCGATCCCGGCCTCCAACTCGAAGATCCTCAGCCTCGACGCCGCCCGGTAGCCGGGCCGCTTACTGCGCGAGGACCGCCAGCACGAGCTGCGCGTTCTCCCGCGTCGTCCCCATGTAATAAAAGACGTAGACCTTGTGTGTCTTCTCGTCGAGCGCGCACGACCGCGCGCCGCCCCCCGTCGCGACCGTGCCGACGACCGTAAACGCGGTCGGCGAATCCTCGTGGACGATCGTCATCGTGCTGTCGATGCGGTTGGGGTTGAACGCGAGCTTCGTCCCCGGGTCGAAGCAGTTTTCGTCGGCGCGGCTCGGCACGTGGAAGCGGGTCACGACGCTGCCGTCGTCGGCGTTGACGACGACCATCGCCGTGTCGCACGCCATGAACAGCCGTCGCGTGGCGTTGTCCATGGACAGGCCCTGCGCCCGGCCGCAGGCGGAGATCTTGTAGGTTGCTTCGGTCTTGAGGGTCTGCGCGTCGACTCGCGTAATGAACCCCGAGTCCTCGACATTGAGGAACAGTTTGCCCGTCCCGTCAGCGACGCCGGATTCGAGCCCGTCTCCGATCGTCGACTTCGCAATCAGCGCGCCGGTCCGCATGTCGACGACCCACGCGTCCTTTCCCTCCCAAGTGAACGCGCGGTGTGTGATCGGGTCGTAGCGGATCCCGTCCCCGCTCGCGTCCACATGGCCCGTCACGGCGAGCGTCTTCAAATCGAAGACGGCGCCGCTGCGTACGAAGCCGCGATTCAAGTCGGCGGCGATCGCGTAGCCGCCGCCTCCGCCCGCGACCGTACCGATGACGCTGTCGTGATCGACGTCGATCACCTTGTCACCAAGCCCGTAGAGCCGCCGTCCGACAGGGTCGACGATGATGTAGTCCGCCCGGGCCTGCCCCAGGACCATGCGTTTGACGACGTGATAGGCGGGAGACTGGCTGGCGAGGCCGGACGTGAGGGTCGCCCAGACGAATCCGGCACACGAAACGAAGCGACGCATTGAGTGCTCGGCGAAAAAGACCAGGGAAACCTGCACCCGAAAGCTGACAGCGACATGACAGCGGTTTCATGCCGCGCGGGGGCCCGCGGCGCTCAGGACCCTGGGGTGTGGGAGCAGTTGGCTGTCCGGAGAAACTCCAGCGACGGAGCGAGGAGCAACAGCGCAAGCATTGAGCTACCGCTATTCCCCCGTCAGCATCCTCCGGCGCAGCGTCGTGAGCCGGCGCCTGAGCGAGCCGTCGTACACCCTGTCCCCGATACGCACCACCACGCCCCCCAGGATGGCGGGATCGGACTTCACGTGCGCCCGCACTTCCTTGCCGAGCACCTCGGTCAGCCGCTCCACGATGCGGCGGGTGAGGGACTCGTCGGGGGGAGACGCGAGGGTCACCCCGGCGTGCACACGGTTCTCCTTGAGATCGACGAGCGCCTGGTACTCCTGGGCGATCTCGCCGATCAGCCCCTGGCGCCCGCGCCGCACCACCGCCTGGAGAAAGCGCACCAGCTCGGCAGGCGCAGCCCCCGAAAGCGCTTCGGCCAGAAGCCGCCCCTTCACCGGCTTGGCGACACGCGGCGACTCGAGCACGATGGCGATCGTCCGGTCGGACGCGATCGCGCCGGCGAGCCCGTCCATCAGGCGGCCGAACGTTTCTACCGCGCCTTTCCCCTTCGCCTCGGCGGCCTGGAGAAGGGCCTCGGCGTAGTTGCGCGCGATCGTGGCGGTTTTCAATGCCGCTGCCCGATGGTGGCGAGGTAGTCGAGCACGAGGCGGCGGTTGGCCTCATTGTCGAGGTTCGACTCGACGAGCTTCGACGCCGCGGCAATCGAGAGATCGACCGCTTCCCGCCGCAGCTCCAGGATCGCCTTTTCCTTCTCGGCGCCGATCTCGCGCCGCGCCCGCTCCAGCAGCGCTTCCTGCTCCTCGCGCGTCTTCGTCAACAGCTGCTCGCGCTCCTTCTGCGCTACCGATTTGGCGGACGCGAGGATGTCCTGCGCCTCGGCGCGCGCCTTGTCGAGCGCCTGCTTGTGCTGCTCGAGCAGACGGGCCGCCTCGGCGTTGGCCTTCTCGGCGTCGGTGAGCTGCCTGGCGATGCGCTGCTCGCGCTCCTCCACCGACTTGAGCAGCGCGGGCCAGCCCCACCGCCACAGAATCGCCACCAGGATGCCGAACACGATGAGCGTCCAGAAGATCATCCCCGAGTTGATGCTGAAGGGGGTGAACGCCTGGGCCTCGCCGGCCGACTCCTGCAGCAGCGACAGCAGGAGGACCATGGCTACTTGATCAGCTTGAAGAGCAGCGCGAAGACGAGCGCCGCGAGGCCGACGCCCTCGACCAGCGCCGCGGTCAGGATCATGGCGCCGCGGATGTCGCCCGATGCCTGCGGCTGGCGCGCGATCGCTTCGACGGCGCGACCGCCGATCTGGCCGATGCCGATGCCGACGCCGACGACGGCGAGGCCGAGGCCGATACCGGCGCCGAGCAGAGCGTTGGTGTTGAGGGCGGTGGCCGCGTCGGGGGCGGCCTGGAGCAACAGCAGCATGTTCACCATGACAATCCTCGTGGAAAGTGGACCGAGCGCACTAGTGC
>Ga0126383_10001346_pt1 | contig 15190 bp, 15 predicted proteins | sample PanSoiMetPlot_35_FD_96882 | JGI IMG/M metagenome (GOLD analysis project Ga0126383, IMG submission 96882) | Tropical forest soil microbial communities from Panama - MetaG Plot_35 | ecosystem: Environmental > Terrestrial > Soil > Tropical forest > Bulk soil | place: Panama | collected 2016-02-17
CTTGTGGCTTCCCGGCACAACTACACGCGCTACACTGGACCCAGTGTACTCGACCAATCCGTTCCCGCCGACGCGCAAGTGAATCCAACCGTTGTCGTACTCGATCAATACTGAACTCAGGTCTGTTACTTCTGGCAAATCCGTATGTGCGAGCAGTGGGAATCGGCGCGAGTCTCGATCGCCCCGGCGAGGCTGCTGTCCTGCTAATAGTCGACACGGGCAAGCCGCGAGTGGAATTGCCCCCCGTACTCGAAGGTGTTCGTACACGAATCGTGCAGGCAGATGCAAACGCACCGCGAGGCGTCCTTGAGGAAGCCGAAAGCGCGCCACTTGCGGCGAACGGCGATACATTCTCCGTGAGCAGCATTTCTGAAGTACTCATGGCGCGGGCGAAAGCGGTTCATGCGGCCCATGTGGATGAATGGATGAAAAAACCTGGCGTTCAGGGATTCGGCATAACCTCCAGCGCCGATGCGCCCGGCGAAGCAGCGCTGATGATTTTCCTGATTCGGGGAGTCACGCATCCTGCGATTCCGCCGGTCATTGACGGAGTGCGGACGCGCGTCCGCGAGTCCAGCCGCTTCACCGCGGGTTTTGGTGACACTCAGCCGCAGCGCGGTTGCACCGCGCCAGCTCCCCGAAGAAAACTGGCAAACACCGTGCCTGGACAAAAACAGAAACCTTAATTGGGCAAAGCGGGCGGCCACCGCGCATCCTGTAATTCCTTTCTAACCCCTTTTCTTCTAAAGAGCGCGGGCGTAGAATCCGCACAAAACGAAGCCGAGTTCGCTCCTTCGACCGGGCTCGACCTGTCGGGAGGATGCTATGCATCGGACTATTGTGGTTGCGAGTGCACTGCTATTGTTCGGAACTTTGTACCCCGAAACCAACCTCACGCAGGAAAAAACCGGCACGGCAGAACCCAAGATGACGCCGGAGGATGCCGCAAAGAAAAATCCTGTGCCACCCACCTCCGAAGGGTTGGCGGAAGCGCGCAAAATGTACGGCTACAATTGCGCGATGTGCCATGGAAAAACCGGCGACGGCAAAGGTGATCTCGCCGCCGATATGAAGCTCGAGCTTCGGGACTGGCGTGATCCCGTATCTCTTGAAAAGCTGAGCGATGGCGAGCTGTTTTGGATTATCAGCAACGGCAAAGGAAAAATGCCGGGGGAAGGCGACCGCGATCCGGAAAAGTTGCGCTGGAAGTACGTCAACTTGGTGCGTTCTTTTGCGAAGAAAGGCGCAGAGGGAGAAGACAAACCCAAGACAGAAAACCCCCAGCCTTGACGCGTGAACTGTCTTGATTGGTGCCCTGTAAACGGCGACGGTGCCTTGCAGGAATCCCTAGCTGCGTCATAGTTCGTGCGCCCGTGGTATGCTCACAAAATAAGTTTTCGAAAAGGAGAGGTTCATGGCGCATGCGCCGCAATTCTTGAAGCTGGTCAATGAGTCGAAGAAAAAAGTCAAAGAGACGAACGTGGACAACGTCAAGCGCCGGATGGATGCGGGAGAAAAGCTTCTTCTCGTAGATGTCCGTGAAGACAACGAGTGGGCCAACGGGCACATTCCCGGCGCGATTCACCTCGGAAAAGGCATCATTGAGCGCGACATCGAGCAGGCGGTGCCGAATACCAGCGCCAACCTCATCCTCTATTGTGGCGGCGGGTTTCGCTCCGCGCTGGCTGCCGACAACCTTCAAAAGATGGGCTACTCCAACGTCGAATCCATGGACGGCGGCTGGAAGGGCTGGGTCTCCGCGGGACTGCCAACGGCGAAAGGGTGATCCGCCTTTCATCACGTCAGTTTTCGAGTGAAAAATTGGCTGGGGCGGGAGGATTCGAACCTCCACCATCCTCATTAACAGTGAGGTGTCCTACCGGTTGGACCACGCCCCAGCGGGCGGCAATCCCCCATTCGGGGAGAGCTAGTGGGTGGGCTCGCCCATAGAAAAAACGGGCGAGACTTAACCTCAAGATACCACGGATGCGGCGCGGGGCGCGAGCTTCTCGCGAAAAAATAGGAGCGACAATTGATAACCAAAGCCTCGCTCGGCGTCGAAAACCGATTGAGCATAAAAATTTCTGGGAACGGCTCAGGTCTTTCCCAGATGTTGCTTGTTCCGCGCCGTCGAACGGTGAAACCAATTCGTAACTTTCTGTTAAAAGTTTGAATTCGAAACGCGCGAAATGAAAAAATTCTTGGTCACATCGTGCAGAAATCTTGCATTCGAGAAAGTTTTGGTGGAAACTAAGCGGTCAAAGTTGGCCCGGGTTTTGCACTTTCCGGTAAACACGTGGGACGCCCTAACGCAGGGCCCATTCAGCGCGCTCCCCGCCAAAGTGCAAAGAGAACATGGCTCAGATTTTCCATCGCAGCACAAACTTCATCTCTCGATTTAGTGTCTTTTCGTTTCTCTTCATGATGGGGTTTGCTGTGTTGGCGGTGCTGGCGGCGGCGCGCTCGCCTTACATGACGCGACAGAATATCACCCGCGAACAACCCATTCAATTCAGCCACAAACATCACGTAGGGGATGATGGTATCGATTGCCGCTATTGCCACACGAGCGTGGAGACAGCGGCCTTTGCCGGCATCCCTCCTACGAAAACCTGCATGAATTGCCATTCCGTCCTATTTAACAACGCCGGTTACCTGGAGCCGGTTCGCCAAAGCTACCGCGACGACAAATCCATCGAGTGGGTGAAGATTCATCGTCTTGCGGATTTTGTGTATTTCAACCATAGCATTCATGTGAACAAGGGTGTGGGCTGCTCGACCTGCCATGGACGGGTGGACCAAATGCCGCTGGTCTTCCAGGCAAACACCCTGCTGATGCAGTGGTGCCTTGATTGTCACCGGAATCCCGCGTCGAACCTGCGGCCAATAGATAAAGTTTTCGCCATGGATTGGACGCCAGGACCCGATCAAGAGGAACTCGGTAAAAAGTTTGCGAACGAACGCAATCTTCGGACCACGGCCGAGCTGACCAGTTGCTCGACCTGTCACCGCTAACGGAGTTTATGAGCGCGCAACCGCAAGAAGAACACCAGGACAATAGACCGGCTCTAGACGTCCATTTGGAAGCTCTTTCTTTGCCGCCGAAGCCGCTGGACCTGGCGGCCGTGCGCGCTCAGTTACAGTCGAAAACCGGCAAGCAGTATTGGCGCACCCTCGAAGAACTTGCCGGTGACCCGAATTTTCAGGAACTGCTTCACCGGGAATTCCCCCGCCAAGCGCCATCGGAATGGGACGAATCCGTGGACCGGCGCGATTTTCTGAAGCTCATGGCTGCCTCCCTCGCCCTTGCGGGCCTCTCCGGTTGTGGACGCGCGCCGGAGCAATACATTGTTCCCTACGTGAAGCAGCCGGATGGCCTGGTTCCAGGCAAACCGCAGTTTTACGCGACGGCCATGTCCTTTGGTGCTGATGCCATCGGCCTGCTCGTAGAAAGCCACGAAGGGCGCCCGACTAAAATCGAAGGCAATCCCGACCATCCTGCGAGCCTCGGCGCAACGAATGCGTTTGCGCAGGCCTCCATCCTGAATCTTTACGACCCCGATCGCGCGCAAACAGTCACTCAAGCAGGTGAAATCAGAACTTGGTCGCAGTTTCTAGACGCCGCGCAGGCCCTGGCGGCCACGCTGCGGACCACCCGCGGCGAGGGCTTTCGCATTCTCACCGGAATTGTTAGCTCACCATCCCTTGCAGCGCAGTTGCAAAACATTTTGACCCTCTACCCGCTGGCCAAATGGCATCAGTGGGAGCCTGCCGTCGGTGATGGAATGCGCGAGGGTGCCAAGCTTGCTTTTGGCAATTACGTCAACACGGTTTATCGCCCGGAGCACGCTGAAGTTATTCTTTCGCTAGATTCCGATTTTCTCGCCAGCGGGCCGGGCAATGTTCGCTATATGCGGGAGTTTTACCGCCGCCGCAAGCTGGACCAATTTACCGAAGCGGACCGCCTTGGCAACGAAATGAGCCGCTTATATGTGGTCGAGCCCACTCCTTCGGTCACTGGCTCGAGCGCGGATCATCGTTTGCCGTTGCGAAGCGCAGAGATTGAGCAGTTCGCGCGCGCATTAGCCGCGAAACTGAGCTTGGGAGGCAGCGGAAAACTGTCGTCAACTACGGAAAAGTGGCTTGACGCCTTGGTTAAGGACTTGCGGAAGCATCCAAAGCGGACGCTGGTAGTCGCGGGAGAACACCAACCAGCCGAAGTTCATGCCCTGACTCACGCCATCAATGCGGCTCTTGGAAATGTTGGCATCACCCTGTATTACACGGACCCGGTGGAGGCGCATCCCGTCAACCACCTGGATTCGATACGCGAGCTTTGTGCGGACATTGATGCGGGCAAGGTCACCACACTCCTGATTCTCGGTGTGAACCCGGTTTATACCGCGCCGCATGATTTCGATTTTGTTTCCAAGCTGCGCTTTGACGAGACACTTAAAAGGAAAAAGATCGAAACTGTCATTCACGTCAGTTCGCATTTTGACGAAACTTCGCAATACTGCGACTGGCATGTGGCCGAATCTCATTACCTGGAATGCTGGGGAGATGCGCGCGCTTTTGATGGCACCGTAAGCGTCGTGCAGCCGCTGATTGCGCCCCTCTACCGCACGCATTCTGCGTACGAAGTGCTGGCGGCGTTCACAGACAAGCCGGGACTTTCGACTTACGATGCGGTTCGCGACCGCCTGAAAGCCGCGAATCCTTCTGCCGATTTCGAAAGGTTTTGGCGCAAAACACTGAACGATGGCTTAGTCGCTGGCACGGCTTTTCCTCCGCTCAACGTTTCTCTGAAATTCAATCCCGCGAGCCTTTCGCCAGCCAAAGAAAGTCCCGCTGACCAACTTGAATTCCTTTTCCGACCTGACCCCAGCATTTACGACGGGCGCTTTGCGAACAACGGCTGGCTCCAGGAATTGCCGAAGCCCGTAACCAAGCTCACCTGGGACAATGCCGCGCTGGTCAGTCCGAAGACCGCCGAAAAACTGGGCTTGGCGCACGGCGTTGCTTGGCGCGGCGGCGAACACGGCAAGATCTATTCAAACGTATTTGATATCGCGCTTTCCGGAAGCAAAGTCAGCGCAGCCGCATGGATCCTGCCCGGACAAGCCGAAGGCGTGGTGGTGCTGCCGTTGGGGTATGGCCGCAAGAAAGCCGGCTACACCGGCACGAACAAAGGCTTCAATGCTTACGCCATACGCACCTCCAATGCCCTCTGGACCGCCAACGCGCCGAGCAGCGTTATTCGCAAAACCGGCGACGATTACCCGCTCGCCTGTACGCAATATCACTTCAACATGGAGGGCCGCCAGGTCCTGGCCGCGGGCACGCTCGAGGAATATCGCAAGAATCCGAATTTTGCTAACGAGCACGCGGAAAAGCCTTCAGTTGATAATTCTCTCTACAAAGGCGAAGCGGAATTCCCGTACAAGCGCGAGAAGTGGGCGATGGCCATCGACCTGAATAGCTGCAACGGCTGCAACGCCTGCATCATCGCGTGCCAGTCGGAAAACAATATCGCGGTTGTCGGCAAAGACCAGGTGATGCGCGGACGTGAAATGCACTGGATTCGTGTGGATCGCTACTACGCCAATACGATATCTGCCACCAGCGGCAAGTCAACCGGTGACTCTTCCGAATATCAACCCGCGCTCGACAATCCGGACACTTTTTTTCAGCCCGTGCCCTGTCAGCAGTGCGAAAACGCTCCCTGCGAGCAAGTCTGCCCTGTCGGCGCGACCACGCACAGCGCCGAAGGCCTAAACGACATGACCTACAACCGCTGCATAGGCACGCGCTACTGCTCGAACAACTGTCCTTACAAGGTTCGCCGCTTCAATTTCCTGCGCTTCCAGGACTGGGAGACTCCGCAACTCAAGCTGCTGCGCAATCCGGAAGTCACCGTGCGCAGCCGTGGGGTCATGGAAAAATGCACCTACTGTACGCAGCGCATCAACAACGCGCGCATTGAAGCGGAAAAAAGCAACCAGCCGATCGCTGATGGCGCCATCGTCACGGCCTGCGAGCAGGCTTGCCCGGCGCAAGCCATTGTGTTTGGCAACGCTAATGATCCCAACAGCCGCGTTTCCAAACTGCGCGCTCAGCAGCGCAACTACGCGATCCTCGCGGAATTGAATTCACGCCCGCGTACCACTTACTTAGCGGCGGTACGAAACCCGAACCCTGAACTGGAGAACGCATGAGCGCCGGCCAGCCGCCAATCGATTCTCCCCAAATCCGTCGCTTGACACCGGTGCTGGGACCGGGACACACCTTCGGTTCGGTTACAGACAAAATCAGCTCCATCGTTCTTACCCGCCGGACCTCCTTCGGTTGGTACGTGGGTTTTGTAATTGCTTTCGGCTTTACGGGCCTGATGACGATCGCCATCGGCTGGCTCTTCACAAAGGGCACGGGCATCTGGGGCATCAACATTCCCATCGGCTGGGGATTCGCCATCGTCAATTTCGTTTGGTGGATCGGCATCGGCCACGCCGGCACGCTCATCTCCGCCATCTTGTTCCTCTTGAATCAAAAATGGCGCACTTCGATCAACCGTTTCGCCGAAGCTATGACGCTCTTCGCCGTTGCTTGCGCTGGCATCTTTCCACTGATCCACACTGGCCGCCCATGGATGGCGTTCTACATGTTCCCGTATCCCAGCACCATGGGTCTGTGGCCACAGTTCCGCAGCCCGCTCATCTGGGACGTTTTTGCGGTTTCGACATACGGCACGGTTTCACTGCTCTTCTGGTTCGTCGGGCTCATTCCGGATTTGGCCACGCTACGCGATCACGCCGTGACCAAGCCCAAACAAATCATCTACGGCATGCTTGCGTTGGGTTGGCGCGGCTCGGTGCGCCACTGGCATCGCTATCAATCCGCATACCTGCTTCTCGCGGGACTAGCAACACCGTTGGTGCTCTCCGTCCACACGGTTGTGAGTTTCGATTTTGCCGTCGCCATCGTTCCTGGCTGGCACACCACGATCTTTCCGCCCTACTTTGTTGCGGGAGCCATCTATTCCGGCTTCGCCATGGTTTTGTCGATCGCTATTCCGCTGCGCAAGGTATACGGCCTCGAAGACTTCATCACCATGCGGCACCTGGACAACATGGCGAAGGTCATGCTTGCCACGGGTCTGATCGTTGCCTATGGCTACTTCTTTGAGTTTTTCCTTTCGCTGTACAGCGGAAACAAGTTTGACGTATTCCTGGTTCAGCAGCGCCTGCACGGGCCTTACGCCCCTTTTTACTACGCCCTCATTCTCTGTAACATCCTGACACCACAACTCCTTTGGTCTTATAAGCTGCGCCACAATGTGGTGGTCCTGTTCATTATGTCGCTTGTCGTCAATGTCGGCATGTGGTTGGAGCGCTTCGTCATCGTGGTGATCAGCTTGACGCGTGACTTCATGCCCTCCGCCTGGGGCCGCTATCTGCCTACCTTCTGGGATTGGGCGACCTTCGCCGGCACCATCGGATTCTTTATCATGCTGCTCTTCCTGTTCGTGCGGGTTCTCCCGGCGATCTCCATCGCCGAAATGCGCGAACTTGTTGCGGAAACGTCTGAGGAAGAAAAGTAATGGAACAGCATCGTCCTCACATTTACGGTGTGATGGCGGAGTTCGACACTCCGGAGGAGCTGATTCACGCTGTGGAGAAGACCCGCGCCGCGGGCTATCACCGCATGGACGCGTATACCCCGTTCCCGGTGGAAGGCCTTGTTCATGCCATGGGCCTGAAGCGCAACAATGTGCCCCTTATCACGCTTCTTGGAGGCCTGGCTGGCGGCCTTGGTGGTTTTGGTTTTCAGTATTGGGTGAACGTCGCAGCGTTTCCGCTGAACATTGGCGGACGTCCGCTCAACAGCTGGCCCGCGTTTATTCCTGTCACTTTCGAGATGACCGTGTTGGGCGCTGCTCTCTGCGCGGTGTTCGGCATGTTGGCGCTCAATCGCCTGCCTCAGCCGCACCATCCTGTTTTTAACGTGAAGCGCTTCGTCCATGCCACCTCTGACCGTTTTTATCTCTGCATCGAGGCACGCGACCCGAAATTTCATGTCATGGACACGGTGCGCTTCCTTCAGGGGCTGCACCCTCATCACGTCAGCGAGGTGGTCCATGACTAGCGCCTCGCGCGTTCTGTTTGCGTCTTTTGCTGCAGCCGGTTTCCTTTTTGCCGGAGGCTGCCGCTATCTCAAGCAGGACATGGCCAACCAGCCCAAGAATCTTCCGCTTTCGCCATCAGATTTTTTTGAGGATGGACGGTCGGAGCGCCCTTTAGTGGAAAACACGGTGGCGCGCGGCTCGATTGCGGAGGATGCGCTCCTCGTACCCAAAGATTCGAATGCTTTTCCTTTGCCGGTGAATCGCGAGCTTCTGGAGCGCGGCCAGGACCGCTACAAGATTTTCTGCACACCCTGCCATGGCTTGCAGGGCGACGGTTACGGCGTAGTTGCGATGCGTGGCATGAAGCACCCGCCGAGCTTTCACCAGGATCGCCTCCGCCAGGCGCCCAACGGCTATTTCTACGACAACATCACCAATGGTTTTGGCGCGATGTACGGCTACTCGGCCCAGATTTCTCCCCGCGATCGCTGGGCAATCATCGCCTATGTCCGCGCCCTGCAACTGAGCCGCAATGCGAAAGTGGCCGATTTGCCCGCGGAGCTCCGCGAAAAACTGAATCAGAGCGGTCCGCCGGCATCGAAGGAAGCCGGGGCTGCCAAGGAATCGACAGGAGGCCACAACTGATGGCCGTTCAGGAATATGCAGCGCCGGAAAGCATAAGTCGCCTGCAAACGCGCGCGTTCGGCGTGGGCGCCATCGCCCTGGTGCTTTCCATTTACGGAGCTATCCATTCCCCGGAAACCTTTTTCCCCTCTTATCTGATGAGCTTCTTGCTGGTGCTTGGCCTGGCGCTCGGCTCTCTCGGTCTGGTAATGCTCCAGCATTTGACCGCAGGCCATTGGGGAATCATCATCCGGCGTCCCTTGGAATCCGCCACGCGTACGCTGCCTTTGCTTGTTGTCGCTTTCCTTCCGATCGCCATTTTCGGCATGCGCTACCTTTACAGCGGGCATGGGGATGAGAAAGGCTGGCTGAACGCTCCGGCGTCGGGGGAAGGCGCGCTTTCCGAGTTTCAGAAAAACTACTTAACACAAAGCGGTTACCTGATTCGCGCGCTCATCTACTTTGTAGTTTGGCTGGCGCTGATGTTCATCTTCAACGCTTTGTCGAAGCAGCAGGACACCAACCAAACGGACCGGGCGCTGCGGCAAAGGTTCAAGATGCTCGCCGGCCCGGGAATCATTCTCTACGTTTTTGCTATGACCCTTGCCGCCATTGATTGGGTCATGTCCATCTCTCCGCACTGGGCTTCCACAATCTATGGATTTATCTTCGTTGGCGGACAACTCATCTCCTCCATGTCGTTCATGATCGCAGTGGTTGTGCTGCTCTCTCGCACCGGACCTTTTGCCAGCGTCCTTCAGGAGCGTCATCTGCATGACCTCGGTAAACTGCTCCTTGCATTTGTGATGCTTTGGGCCTACTTCGACTTTTCGCAGCTATTGATCATCTGGTCCGGCAACCAACCCGAAGAAATCAGTTTCTTTCGAACGCGGCTCTATGGGGAATGGGGCGTCGTCGCAGTGATCGTGGTCATCTTTCACTTTTTTATTCCTTTTTTCCTGCTCCTTTCTCAGGACGTGAAGCGCAGGGCCCAAATCCTTTCCAAAATCGCCATTTGGCTCATCCTCATGCGGCTTGTCGACCTCTTCTGGATGACGCGGCCGGAATTTACTTCGAGCGCCGTACCCACATGGCTTGATTTGATATTGCCTATCGCCTTGGGCGGATTGTGGCTCGGCTTTTTCGCTTTTAACTTGAAGCAGTGTCCGCTGCTGCCTCTTGGCGACCCGGATCTTGCGGAGGCCATTAAGAACCATGAGCACTGAGCACCACAAAAGCGGCCACCAAGCGGATGGGCTACCGCGCCATTCCGACGTTTCCTTCGAGGAACGCGACATTAAGGTAAGGACCATCTATTGGTATCTCTTCGCCCTTGGTATGGCTACGGTAGCCGCGCTGGTGATTTGCATTTTCATTTTGCACTTCACTTCCTATCTCGCGGCCTCTTCCGACATCGCTCCGCCCCCTTCCCGTGAGGCGCTTGGAAAAGACTTTCCCCCAGAACCCCGGCTTCAGGGTGTTCCCGGCCACGAATCCGATCCGCAAAAGGACTTGCGACTAAAAGTGAAAGCGGACAATGACGCGAATGAGAAACTGCAATGGATCGACAAGAATGCCGGCATTGCGCAGATTCCTGTCGAGGACGCAATGAAGATCATTGAAGAAAAAGGATTGGCCGGAACGTCCGCCCCGCCAGCGGAGAAAAAGAAATAACAGATGCAAATGGCTCGCTGCATCTTCGGAATCGCTGCGCTGCTGCTGACAGCATCCTGCTCTTTGCAGGCGCAGATGGCTCCCGACAACGTCGGCCCTACGCCGACGGCCATGCCGCCTGTTTTGCAGAATGTAGGGTTCGAGCCGCCGCTCAACGGTCAGATGCCGCTCGACCTGCACTTTCGCGATGAAACCGGCCGCGACGTTCCGCTTCGCGAGTTCTTCGGCCAGAGGCCCGTGGTCCTCGCATTCGTTTATTACAGCTGCCCGATGCTGTGCGACGAAATTCAAAGGGGCGTCGTGGGCACCTTGCGCATGCTTTCCTTCAACCCTGGCCGCGACTACGAAGTCGTTTTCATCAGCTTTGATGCCCATGACACCACCGAAATGGCCGCCGAGAAGAAGAAGGCGGCGCTCGACCGCTTCCGCCGCCCAGGAACGGTCGCGGGCTGGCATTTTCTGACCGGCTCGGAAGAATCTATTGAAGCCGCCACTCGTGCCGCGAATTTCCGGTTCCACTATGATGCGAAATCCAGACTATTCGCGCACGCAAGCGGTGTAATGATTTTGACTGCCGACGGCCGTATCTCACGCTACTTCTATGGAGTCGAGTATCCCGGCCGCGACATGCGATTGGGGCTCGTGGACGCGTCCGCCGGGAGAATCGGCACCCCCATCGACCACGTCTTGTTGTTCTGCTACCACTACGATCCCTCGAGCGCAAAATACAGTGCCTCAGTTCTCAAGATCATCCGCCTTGGCGGCATCCTGACCATTCTTTCCCTTGTCGCGGGAATCTGGATTTCGCGGCGCCGTGAAATTCGCGCCAGCCATTCGAATCTGCAAGGAGCGCACTAGAGTCGTGCAATCGCAATTGCCATTATATCCGGAGCAAGCGTCCAACTTTGCGCCGCATGTTGACGCGCTGATGATTTTTATTACCTCCGTTTGCGTCTTTTTTGCCGCCGGAATCACCATCGCCATCATCTATTTCTTCTTCAAATACCACCGCAAGCAGGCCGACGCTGTGGGGGTCCCTATTCACGGTGATCCGCGCTTGGAAGCCGCCTGGATCATCGTTCCTGCGATCCTCGCGCTGGGCATGTTTAGCTGGGGAGCTGTGGTCTATGTGGACTATCGCCACACCCCCTCAGACACCCTCGATATCTACGTCATCGGCAAGCAGTGGATGTGGAAGGTGCAGCAACCCAACGGTCTGAAGGAGATTAACGAGCTTCACGTTCCCGTTGGGCGCAACATTCGCCTTACCTTAGCCAGCGAAGACGTGATCCACGATTTCTTTGTGCCGGCTTTCCGCGTGAAGATGGACGTCATCCCGGGCTACAACCATTACAACACCATGTGGTTCCGTCCCACCAAAGCAGGGCGCTACCACTTCTTCTGTTCGCAGTATTGCGGCACAAATCACGCGCTGATGGGCGGATGGGTCACAGTCATGGAACCCACGGATTACGCGGCGTGGCTTTCGGGTTCCGGGGCCAGCGAAGCCAACCCCATCGCCGCTGGCGAGAAACTCTTCGCGGAAAAAGCCTGCGTCACTTGCCACCTGGCCAACGGCACTGGCCGCGCCCCCTCCCTGAATGGAATGTACGGTGCGCAAGTGCTACTCGCCGACGGCACTAGCGTCACTGCCGATGATGCTTATGTCCGGGAATCGATACTCCAGCCCAACGCAAAAATTGTAGCCGGCTATCAGCCGCTGATGCCCGCGTTTCAGGGGCAACTCACGGAGGAACAAATTATTGCGCTCACGGCTTACATCAAATCTCTGCAATCGCAGCCCGTTCCCGCCAAGGGCTCCGGAGTCGCCCCGGTGAAGGGCGCTGAAACTGCTCCGCCCACGGAGAAGAGATAGTCATGAGCACCACACCGCCATTTCCAGAATACGAATTGCCGGAATCGCACTATTTGAATGTCGGTTACGGCGCAGGCATCCGCTCATGGCTGCTCACCACTGACCACAAGCGCATCGCTTTGCTTTACCTCGCCTCGGTCACGGTTTTCTTTTTCATTGGCGGTGTCTTCGCCACCTTGATCCGCATTCATCTCCTGACCCCCGAAGGCGCGCTGGTCTCTCCGGAAACCTACAACAAGCTCTTCACCATGCACGGCGTAGCCATGATTTTTTTCTTCCTCATCCCGTCGATCCCGGCAGTCCTCGGGAATTTCCTGATTCCCATTATGATCGGCGCAAAGGACCTGGCCTTTCCGAGAATCAATCTCCTGAGCTGGTACATTTACATTATCGGCGGCAGCTTCGTGCTTTATTCCTTCAGCACCGGCGGCCTGGACACCGGTTGGACCTTCTACACCCCGCTCAGCAGCATCTATTCGAACTCTGCGGTCACTCCCGCGGTCATCGGCATCTTCATCAATGGCTTCTCCTCGATTCTCACGGGTTTGAACTTCATCGTCACCATTCACACCATGCGCGCTCCTGGGATGACCTGGTTTCGCCTTCCTCTTTTTTGCTGGGCTCATTACGCCACGAGCCTGGTGATGATTCTTGGCACGCCGGTTGTTGCCATTACGCTGCTGCTTGCCGGCCTTGAACGCATGTTTCACCTGGGCTTTTTCAATCCGTCCATGGGGGGCGACCCCATCCTGTTTCAGCACCTCTTCTGGTTTTATTCGCACCCCGCCGTTTACATCATGGTTCTTCCGGCGATGGGAGTAGTGAGCGAGATTATTCCCACTTTCGCGCGCAAGCCCATCTTTGGCTACTCTTTTATCGCCGCATCCAGTATTGCCATCGCTGTCATCGGCTTCCTCGTTTGGGCCCACCACATGTTTGTCACTGGCGAATCCACTTACGCCGCGCTGGCGTTTTCCTTCCTCAGCTATCTGGTCGCCATTCCGTCGGCGATCAAGGTTTTCAACTGGACAGCCACGCTCTACAAAGGTTCGATCTCCTGGGACCCGCCGATGATCTATGCGCTCGGCTTCATCGGCCTGTTCACCATTGGCGGCCTTACCGGCCTTTTCCTCGCCTGTCTCGGCCTAGACATTCACATCCATGACACCTACTTCGTTGTCGCCCATTTCCACTACATCATGGTGGGCGGCGCGGTGATGGGATACGTCGGCGGCTTACACTTCTGGTGGCCAAAAATTACCGGCAGGCTCTATCCAAAAACTCTTTCGCAGTTTGCGGCCATCGTTCTCTTCATCGGCTTCAATTTGACTTTCTTTCCCCAATTCATCCTTGGCTACCTGGGAATGCCGCGGCGGTATCACAGCTATCCGCCGGAGTTTCAAGTGCTCAACGTATTGTCCACGGCAGGCGCGTCCATTCTGGCGTTAGGCTACCTGTTGCCGATGTTTTATCTGATTTGGTCCATGCGCTACGGCAAAATTGCCGGACCGAATCCCTGGCCTGCCACCGGGTTGGAATGGAAAACGGATTCGCCGCCGCCGACGGAGAATTTTCAGGTTACGCCGGTAGTGGATTGGGAGCCTTACGATTACCGGAATCGCCCGGACCTAGGCCTGGTCGCAGGAGGCCCGTTGGCCCCGGCCCACGGCGACGATTAGCTAGGACAGGCTTTAGTCTGTCCTCTATTGTTCTGAACGCAATTGAGGGCGGCCCTTGAGGGGGCGCACGGAGATTTTGTAGAGGCCGGGCTTTAGCCCGCCAAAAGAGGAGTGCCGCGTGCATCGCACCGGAGAACTTTACGGCCAATTTCAAACTCTGGAACAGCAGAAGGAATCCGCCACCTTGGGCATGTGGATCTTTCTGGTCACCGAGGTTTTGTTCTTCGGCGGAATGTTCCTTACCTACACGATCAATCGCCACTATTTCTTCACCGCCTTCGGGATTGGCAGCAACACTCTGGACATCAAGCTGGGTACTTTTAACACAGCCGTACTTATTATGAGCAGTTTGACCATGGCCATGGCCGTCTGGTCGGCGCAAACGGGCAAGAAGGCGTTGGTCACGGGTTTCCTGATTGCGACGCTTACCCTCGGCAGCGTTTTCCTCGGCATCAAGGTCGTCGAATACAAGCAGAAATTCGATCACCATCTCATCCCCGGCTACGGCTTCGACATGAAATACCGCTCCCAAAATCCCGCCCCGGGCGATGACCTGAAAGAAATTGCCCTAGAGAAGAAAGAAGTGGAAGAGGCCTTCGCTATCGATCCGGACACGAACGCGCACGCACAGCTTTATTTTTCGCTCTACTTCGCCATGACCGGGCTGCACGCTTTGCACATGATCGTGGGCGCCGGTCTGATTATCTGGCTTATCAAGGTATCGCTCCGCGGCCGCTTCACGCCGCAATACAACACGCCCGTGGAAATCGTCGGGTTGTACTGGCACTTCGTGGACATCGTGTGGATTTACCTGTTCCCGTTGTTATATCTGATTGACCGGCATCGTTAGAAAAGTTGGGAGAGCGTCGCGTGTCTGAACATTCCGAACACATCGTTTCGCCAGTAGTTTACATCGCCATCTTTCTGGCGCTGATTGTCGGTACCGGCCTTACGGTTTGGGCCGCCTTTCAAAATTTCGGTCCGTTCAACATCGTCATTGCCCTTGGCATCGCTACGATAAAGGCCACGCTCGTCGTTCTGTACTTCATGCACGCCCGCTACAGCCCCAGGCGCACACAGCTCGTCATCGTTTGCGCCATCTTCTGGCTGGCCATCATGCTGACCCTGACTCTTTCCGACTACCAGACCCGCCGGCCGACCCTGAGCCGCCTCGCCTCTCCCGCAGCCCTATACCGCGTCTGAATTCTCTTA
>Ga0126383_10001347_pt1 | contig 15185 bp, 9 predicted proteins | sample PanSoiMetPlot_35_FD_96882 | JGI IMG/M metagenome (GOLD analysis project Ga0126383, IMG submission 96882) | Tropical forest soil microbial communities from Panama - MetaG Plot_35 | ecosystem: Environmental > Terrestrial > Soil > Tropical forest > Bulk soil | place: Panama | collected 2016-02-17
ATGCCCGCCAGGCAGGACCAGGCCAGCGCGGGAGACATGCTCCCGGACGCGCCCGAGGCGGCCACCATCTCCGGCGAAGGCGTCTCCCCTGCCGCCAGCGCCGCGGCCAGCGGATCGCCGCCCGGAAGCGCCGCGGCGACCTGGAGCGCGGAGGCCGGGCGGCCGCGCGGATCCCGGTCCAGACACCGGAGGATGACCCGGTCGACCAGCGGATCGACGTCCCGGGTCGACTCGAGAAGCGATGGCGGAGCTTCCTCTTCCTTCTTGCGCTTGAGCTCCGAAAGAGTCGAGGCTGTGAACGCGCGCCGGCCGGTGAAGAGCTCGTACAGGACGAGCCCGAGAGCGTAGATGTCGGTGCGCACCGAGGCCCCTTTGCCGGCGAGCTGCTCGGGGGCCATGTAGGCGGGCGTGCCGGACAGCTCTCCTTCGATGACTTCCCCGGCCGCCACCGCCAGCCCGAAGTCGGTGATACGGGCGTGTCCGCGGCCGTCGATCATCACGTTGGCGGGCTTCAAGTCGCGGTGCAGCACGCCCTTGTCGTGAGCCGCGGCCAGGCCGGCGCAGAGCTGGCGCGCGATCTCCACAGCCTTGTCGTTGGGAAGCCGGCCGATGCGCTTTAGGAGGGAGGCCAGGTCCTCTCCGTCGACGTATTCCATGGAGAGGTACTGCTGGCCGTCGATCTCTCCGACGTCGTAAACCCGGCAGACGTTGGGGTGAGAAACCTGGCGTGCGATGCGGACCTCCGCGTAGAAGCGCTCCAGGCGCGCCGGATCCCGGAGAGTCCCCCCGGAAGGAACTTCAACGCCACCGGCTGTCCGAGCTTCAGGTCGTCGGCGCGGAACACCTCCCCCATCCCGCCGCGCCCGAGCAGACCGATGATCCGATAGCGCTCGCCGAGGACGGAGCCGGGGGTGAAGCCGCCGCTATCGATCCGGTCCGAGGAAGCCAGGCGCCCGACGCCGGAGGAAGAGGGAGGGGGGGCGACGGCCCGCAACGCCGGAGGGGTCGCGAGGCCGGTCTCCAGCTGCGAGATCGACTCCAGCGGCGAGCCGCAGGAGGAGCAAAACCGGCCGCCCTCCGGGGCCGAGGCTGAGCAGGAGGGGCAGGCGATCAAGGCAGGCCGATGCTACCGCAGGGCAGACCCACAACCTGGGCGCCCGAGCCTAACTTTTTCGCATCCGGATCGTCTCAAATATCAATGGCGGAGCGAGGGAGGGGGCTCGCGGCGGCGGTGGTCTGCCTGGCCGCGGCGATCGCAGCGCTAGCGCCCGAGGCGCGCGCCCAGTCCGAGGCCGGACGGCCGGAGATCCACATCACGCGCGCCACCGGGCCGATCCTGGTCGATGGAGACCTCTCCGATCCCGGCTGGCAAGGGGCGACGAAGATCGAGAAGTTCTTCGAGACCAATCCGGGCGACAACGTCGAGCCCAAGGTCCGCACGGTGGCTCATCTGGCCTACGACGACCACGCGCTCTATGCCGCCTTCGAATTCTTCGACCCGGACCCTTCGCAGATCCGCGCGCCCTACGGCGACCGCGACGACGTTCCGAGCTACACCGACTACGGCGGGGTCATTCTCGACACGCGCAACGATCACCGCACCGGGCTTCTGCTCCTGGCCAATCCCCGCGGCATCCAGTACGACGCGATCACCGACGACACGACCGGCAACGAGGACAGCTCGCCCGACTTCTTCTGGGATTCCGTCGCAAAGATCACCGCCTCGGGGTGGATCCTGGAAATGCGCGTGCCCTTCTCGTCTCTGCGATATCCCCCCGGGGATCCGCAGACGTGGGGAATCCTGCTCTACCGCAACTATCCGCGCGACTTTCGCTATCAGATGTTCTCGGCGACGCTGCCCCGCGGCACCAACTGTTTCATTTGCCGCAGCAACGTCCTGACCGGGCTCGAGCACCTGCCGCCGGCCGGCCACCTGGTGGTCGCGCCCTATGCGACGCTCAAGCAGGACTCGGTGCCTCGGGAGGAGCTGGGTTCGCCGCTGGTCCAGAAGCCGATCCGCGGCAACGCGGGCGTCGACGTCAAGTGGACGCCCAACCAGAACAACGCCATCGACGCGACGCTGAACCCGGACTTCTCGCAGATCGAGTCCGACGTCGCACAGATCGCCGTCAACCAGCGCTTCGCCCTCTTCTACCCCGAGAAGCGCCCATTCTTTCTCGAGGATCTGGAGCTCTTCTCGACGCCCATCAAGGCCGTCTACACGCGCAGTATCACCTCCCCGCGCTGGGGGCTGCGCGCGACCGGAAAGTTCGATTCGAACCAGTACACGGCCTTCGTGGCCGAGGATCGCGGAGGCGGAACCGTCATCATCCCGGGACCCAACGGCTCGACCTTCGCCGACCAGGATTTCTCTTCCTTTGTCGGCATGGGCCGCCTGCGGCACGATTTCGGAAAATCGTTCGCGAGCTTCCTGGTCACCGACCGCGAGGTCGAGGGGGGCGGCTACAACCGTGTCCTGGGCCCGGATTTCCAGTGGCGGGCCGGCGAGAAGGACACAGTCACCGGACAGCTGCTCTTCTCCGACACGGTGACGCCTGACCGGCCCGACCTCTCCGAACAGTGGACCGGCGAGCGGCTTCGATCCCACGCCGGTGACGTCTGGTACTCGCACAACGACCGGCACTGGGACTGGTTCGACGAATACAAGGATTACGGAGACGGCTTCCGCGCCGACGACGGCTTCGTCCCACAGGTGGGCTTCCGAGAGAATTACTTCGAGACCGGGTACACCGTGCACCCGACGAACTTTCCGATCTCGCGGCTGCGGACCTTCCTAATCGCGGACTACCAGGCGGAGACGGACGGGAGTCTCATCAGCCGGGAGATCTCGCCCGGGTTCGGGATGGACGGGGTGTGGAACTCCTTCACGAGGATCCGCTTTGCCTCCGACCGTGTCCGAGCCGGCACGACGACGTTCCCGCGCAATCAGCTCATCTACCAGACGCAGTTCTCGCCCAACCGGTGGATCTCGCAGATCGTCATCCAGGGCAATGTCGGGGAGCAGATCGACTTCGACAACGCGCGCCCGGGCACCGGTGCGGACGTCAACGTGCAGGCCGTGCTGCGGCCGACCTCCCATCTGGCTCTCGGACTGTTGGCGGAGAGAAGCTTCGTCGACGTCGACGTGCACGATGGAAAAGGCTCGCAGCGCCTGTTCACCGCCGACATCGCCCGGCTCAAGGCTGTCTACACGTTCAATGCCCGCTCTTTCCTTCGTCTCATCGGGCAATACGTGGCCACCCGACGGGATCCGTCGCTCTACACCTTCCCGGTGACTCCCAAAGACGGCGACTTCACCGCGTCGGCGCTTTTCGCCTACAAGCTCAACTGGCAGTCGGTGATGTATCTGGGCTACGGCGACGAGCGCACGCTCGACACCAACCAGAACTGGGCCCGGGCCAACCGCCAGTTCTTCCTGAAAGTGTCCTACGCGTTCCAGAGGTGAAGCGGCCGCGGTTGGGCGAGAATGGGCGCCGTGCTGGCTCTGGTGTTCGAGGAAGGACGCGCTCGCGTTCGGAAAGTGCGAGCGCCAGCGCTGCGGCGCGGTGATGCGCTCGTCAAGGTGTCGCTTTCCGGAATCTGCAACACCGACCTGGAGCTGCGGGCCGGGTACCACGGCTTCTCCGGGATTCCCGGGCACGAGTTCGTGGGTGTCGTCGCCGGGCCGCGGCGGTCGCGGCTGCTGGGGCGGCGCGTGGTGGGGGAAATCAATCTGGCCTGCCGGCGTTGCGCCTGGTGCCGTCGGGGGCTGGAACGCCATTGTCCTCGCCGCACCGTGCTGGGCATCCGGGGACACCCCGGCGCGCACACCGAGCTGCTGACACTTCCCGAAGACAATTTATATATTGTACCAGCCGGCATCCCCGACGAGGAGGCGGTGTTCACGGAGCCTCTCGCCGCGGCTTGCGAGATCCTCGACCAGGTCCCGGTGACTTCACGCACTCGCGCGGCGGTGCTCGGTCCGGGCAAACTGGGCACCCTGTGCGCGGCGGTTCTCTCCGGGGCGGGCGCGCGGGTGACGCTCGTCGGGCGGCGGGACCGTGCGCCGGAGGGGTCCTTTGACCTGGTGGTGGAGGCGACCGGATCGCCGGCCGGCATGCCGCGGGCCATCGCGCTCGTCCGACCGCGCGGCACGATCGTCTGGAAATCCACGCACCACGCGCCGGCGCGGTTCGACGCAGCGCCGGTGGTCGTCAACGAGGTGACGATCGTGGGAAGCCGGTGCGGGCGCTTCGCGCCGGCCCTCGAGCTTCTGCGGCGCCGCCGGGTGGACGTGCGCTCCCTGATTCAAGAGGAGTTCCCTCTGGCGCAGGCCGTGCGTGCTCTGGCCGCCGCCGGGCGCCCGCACGCCCGCAAGGTGCTCCTGCGCCCGGGATTCTGAAGCGATATCCTTTCGGACTTTCGGAGGAAGTGATGAAGCGAGCCGTTCTGGCGTTTCTGACCCTCGCGGCCTCCGCCGCCGCGGTTTTCGCACTGGACGGCATGACCGCGGGAGTCAAGTGGACGGTTCCCGCACCCTGGAAGCTGCAGGCCGGCCGTCCCATGCGCGTGGCGACCTACGATGTTCCGGCGGCTCCGGGCTCCGAGCCGGGAGAGTGCGGGGTGTTCTATTTCGGGACCGGACAGGGCGGCGGCGTCGACGAGAACATCAACCGATGGGTGCAGCAGTTCGAGAACGCGCCGCCGGCCAAGAAGTCGGAGAAGACGGTGGCCGGCCTCAAGGTTCACTTAGTCGAGTTGTCGGGAACGTACCTCGCGCCCTCGGGGCCGATGATGCAGTCCTCGGGCAAGAAACCGAACTCGAGGCTCCTGGGCGCGATCGTCGAGGCGCCGCACGGCCTGGTGTTCTTCAAGTGCGTGGGGCCCGCCGCCACGATCACCAAAGCCCAGCCCGATTTCGACCGCCTCGTGGCTTCGCTCGTCAAGTCAACGGGAACCACCTTGTGAGGAGACTGCCGGACGCTCGCGCCGGCGCCCTCCTCGCCTCCCGGACCACACGCAAGCGAGTGATGTGAGCGAGCGCGACCCCGGCTGGCCCGGCTTCGTCCTCACGATCGCTCTCTCCGCCGCCGTTGCGGCGGCCGCGATTTGGTCTCATCGGCCGCGTCTGCCGCAAACCGAGCCGGGGCCGGGAGAGTTCTCCGTGACTCGCGCGCGCCAGGTGCTGAGCCGCTTGGTCGGCGACGGCACGCCGCACGCAACCGGCACCCCGGCCAACGCCGCTGTCCGCGAGCGCGTGATCGCCGAGTTCGTCCGCATGGGCTACGCGCCCACGACCCACGAGGCCTTCATCTGCGGCGGAGCCGGCGCCTGCGCGACGGTCGTGAACGTGCTCGCCCGTCTGCCGGGAACCTCCGGCTCGAAGGCCGTGATGTTGTCGGCGCACTACGACTCGGTCGCCGCCGGGCCCGGGGCGTCCGACGACGGCATGGGCGTGGCCGTCCTGCTGGAGGCGGCGCGCCTGCTGCGCGGGGACGGACCCCATCGGAATCCCGTTCTTTTCCTGATCGACGACGGCGAGGAACCGGGGCTTCTCGGAGCGGAAGCCTTCACACGCGATCATCCGTGGGCTCGCGACGTGGGTGTGGTCGTCAATCTGGACTCGCGGGGGACGACCGGGCCGAGTTTCCTTTTCGAGACGAGCGACGACAACCGGTGGCTGATCGAGCTCGCCGCCGCGGCGCTGCCCCGTCCGGATACGAGCTCCCTCTTCTACACGATCTACAAGTGGCTTCCCAACGACACCGACCTGACGATCTTCCGGCGCGCGGGCTTGTCCGGCGTGAATTTCGCGAACATCGGGGACGTCGAGCGCTACCACACCCCGTTGGACACGTTCGCCAGCGCGTCTCCGGCGACGCTCTATGAGCATGGCGTGCACGTGCTGGCGATGGCCCGGGCGCTCGCGGAGGCGAACCTCGCGGCCCCCCACCTCGGCAACGCCGTCTTCTTCGACGTCTTCGGCATGGGGATCCTCCGGTGGCCGCAGGAGCGAACCCTCCCCTATGCCGCGGCGGCCGCTCTGCTTCTGGCCGCCGCGATCGCAGCGGCTCTGCGCCGCGGTCCTCTCACGGCGGCAGAATTCGCGCGGGGACTGGCGGCCGGCGGTCTGGCGCTCGTGGTTCCCGTCGGCGCCGCCGCGGCCGCGGTCGCTCTGCTTCGGGCCGGCGGCGCGATCCCCACGGCCTGGGTCGCGCACCCGCTTCCGATCCTGGCAGCCGTCTGGACGCTCGCCGGAGCGGGAGCCTGGCTGGTCGCAGGGCTCGCCTCGCGCTGGTGCGGGTGGCGCGGCCTCTGGGCCGGCAGCTGGGCGCTGACCGCGGCGGCGGCCCTGCTGCTTTCACGGACCGAGCCGGGCCCTGCCTTCCTGCCGCTCGTCTCGTGCGTCGTGGCCGGAGCGGCCGGATTGGCCGGCCTTGCGAGCAGGAGCCCGGCCGTTGGAGCTCTGGCCGTCGCGCTGCCTGCCGCAGCCGCGGCGTTCTTCTGGCTTCCGATCGCGTGGCTTCTCTATGGAGCTCTGGGCGCGCGCAGCGTCGCCATCGGCGCCGCCGTCGGGGCGTGGGCCGCCGCCGCCGCGCCGGCGTTCCCGCTCCTCCCCGCTCGCGCACGCTGGCGCCTGCTGGCTGGTCTCTCGGCTGCGGGGCTCGTCGCGATCGCCGCCGCCCTCCTCTGCGCCCCCCACGACGCGTCCGTGCCGCAGCGCATGGAAATCGTCTACCAGCAGGACGCGAACGCATCGGCGCGCTGGCTCGTCTTCCCCGAATCCGGTCAACTGCCCCCGCGCCTGCGCGGCGCGGGCTTCGTCGCCGCTGCCAACGCCCAGCCATGGACCGGCCGCTATCGCGGATTTACCGCGGCCGCGGAGCGCCGGGACCTCGCCCCTCCGAGGCTCGTCCTGCGCGAGTCGGCGCGGACGGAATCCGGGCGAAGACTTCGGGTCACCCTGGTCTCCGACCGCTTGGCGCCCATCGTGTTCCTGGCGCTGCCCTCCTCGGCGCGCCCCTCGTCGCCGACGATCGCCGGCCAGCCGGTCCGCGTGAATCCGCGTGTGGCGGCCCAGCGACGCGGATGGACGTTGCTCTCCTGTCTGACAACTCCTCCGGAGGGAGTCGACTTCGCCTTCACGCTGCCGGACGACCCGGCGATCGAGATCCTCGCCGGCGACCGCTCCTACGGGCTTCCGTCGGGCTCCGAGCGGGTCCTCTCGCTGCGGGGAGATTCCGCTGTCACGAGCCAGAGCGGCGACGTGAGCGAGGTCATCGTCCGCGTCAGGTTTTGACGTTTTCGCCCGCCAGGAGCTCGGCCAGCGCCCGGATTGTCGCCGGTGCGCACCCCTCCACCTTGTTATTGACGAGGACGAAGACGTCGCGACCGCTCCCGGCGAGACGGCTCGCGAGGCCGGCGACCTGGCGGCGCAACGCGGGATCCGAATCGCGGATGCGGTCGAAGGGAGCGAGCGCGGCGCGGCGCTCCTCGTAGCGCATGGAGGGAGGAAGCAGCAGGCGGATCACGGCGAACGCCGCGGCAGGCGCAATCGCCTCTGCCTGCTCCGCGGGGAGCGGCATGGACGTCGCGAGGTTGTAGACGTGGGAGGCCCCGCGCCGCGCGAGAACCCGGCCGTACTCCGGAGTCAGAAGGCGCGCTTCGCGCAGCTCGACCGCGTAGCGAAGATCGCCGGGCAGCTCTTCCATGAAACGGTCCAGAGCCTGAGCGAACTCGGCCGGAGACGGCCGGGCGCCCTCCGGAGCGGGAGGAAACTGCAGCACGAAGGGTCCGCTGTGCTCGGAGAACGACGCGCGGAAGAGCCCGAGCATGTCATCGACAAACCGCGACGCGTTCAAGTAATCCGGGTTGGAGCGCCGGGACGATCCTTCGCGGACGACCACATCGGTGACCGCGGCCGGGGCCTTGGTCAGGCAGAGGAAGCCAGGCGGGAGCTGCCGCCCATACTCCTCCAGGTCCCGCTGAGGAATCGGAGCGTAGAAGCCGCGGTCGATCCCCACGGTCGTGAGCAGAGGATGGCGCGCGTACTCCGCCAGGCCTTCCCGGGCCAGAACGGAGGCCGACGCGCGCCGGTCGTAGACCAGTCCGGCCCACTCGGGATAGCTCCACGAGCTCGTCCCGAAGAAGATCCTCGGCGGAAGGCGGTGCGCGATCGCCGCGCACTCCCTGTGCTCGCGCTCGAGCCGCTCGGCAAGCCGGCGGTCGGCCGCGCGGCGCGGCGCGGCGAAGAGATCGAGCTGGGCGTCGGCGTCGCTCACGCGGCGATCTTCTCACCGCGGATAAACTGCCTGCCGCGTGGAACGGAGTGTCGGGGAGATCCTGGGCCGGCTCGAGCGCGAGCTGGCCGACACCTACAGCGAAGGACGCGAGGCCATCGCCCGCGGTCTGGCGCAGGCCGCTTCTCTCTGGCGCTCGCAGGACGGAGACGCCGCCGAATTCGAAGAGATGGTTCGAACGCATTTCGCGGGCGAACCCGAGGCGCGCGAGGCGCTCTTTTCCCGAATGGAGTTCGTCCTGGAGTCCCTGGACGGCCACATGCTGGAAATCTCGCGCGACTTGCGGCGCCAGTCCGACCTGGACCTCGGAACGATCTTCTCTTTCGACGAGATCCTCGCCGGCTACGACCCCGCGGCTCACGTCGCGGACGACTTCTTCGCCAACAGGCTCGCCTTCGCGGTCCTCCTGAACTTTCCGGTGACGACGCTCGAAGAGCGCCTGCGTGAGGGTCCCCACTGGACACGACGCCAGTGGGCGGAAACGCGCCTGGCCGAGCGCTTCTCCAGGCGCATTCCCGCCGAGGTCCATCTCGCCATCGGCAAAGCCTCCGCCGAGGCGGAGCAGTACATCGCCTCCTACAACATCTGGATGCACCACGCGCTCGATTCCGGCCAAGCCAGGCTCTTTCCGCCGAAAGTGCGTCTCCTGTCCCACTGGAACCTGCGGGATCAGATCAAGGCTGACTACGCGCAAGAGGCGGCCGGCGGCCTGGCCCGGCAAAGGCTCATCGCGAAAATCCTCGAGCGAATCGTCACGCAGACGATTCCGGCCGCCGTGGTGGACAACCCTCGCCTCGACTGGGATCCCGCCAGCAACAAGGTCACGGCGGCCTCCTGCCGGGACTGCGATCCGTCCGCACCTCCCGCCCGCGACGCAGCGTCCGGCCGTGAGCCGGACACACGCTACGCCAGGCTCCTGGCCACCTTCCACGCCGCTCGGCTGGCGGATCCCTACTCCCCGACCGCCCCCACCATGATCTCGCGGCGCTTCGAGGAGAACCGCCAGATCCCCGAGGAGCGCGTTCGCCGGATGCTGGAGGATGTTCTGGGCTCTCCTCTCGCCGCGCGCGTGGCGGACCTGGTCGCGCGAAGGCTCGGCCGAAAGCTCGAGCCCTTCGACATCTGGTATTCGGGGTTCCGGCCGAAGACCGGTCTTTCCGAGCCGGAGCTCGACCGCCGCGTCCGGGAGAGATACCCGACGCCGGCGGCCTACGAGCGGGACATTCCCCGCCTCCTCGGCGAGCTCGGATTTTCCACGGCCACCGCGAGGCGGCTCGCCGCGCACATCGTGGTCGATCCCGCGCGGGGATCCGGTCACGCCATGGGCGCCGCACGGCGCGAGGACAAAGCGCACCTTCGGACAAGGGTCGGCAGAGAAGGCATGGACTTCAAGGGATTTTCCATCGCCGTTCACGAGATGGGCCACAACGTCGAGCAGGTCTTCTCCTTAAACGACATCGACTCGACTCTGCTGCAGGGCGTTCCCAACACCGCCTTCACCGAGGCCCTGGCTTTCGTCTTTCAGAAGCGCGACCTGGAGCTTCTCGGCCTCGCTCGCCCGGGCGCCCGGGAGCGCTCCTGGAAGACGCTTCACGACTTCTGGAGCACCTTCGAGATCGCCGGCGCTGCCCTGGTCGACATGGGCGTCTGGCATTGGATGTACGGCCACCCGGCCGCCTCGCCGGAGGCGCTGCGCGAAGCGACCCTCGCAATCGCCCGGGAGACATGGAACCGTTTTTATGCGCCGGTCTTCGCAACACGCGATGTCCTGCTCCTCGCCGTCTATTCCCACATGATCTCCTCGTTTCTCTATTTGCCGGACTATCCGCTCGGCCACTTGATCGCCTTCCAGATCGAGCGGCAGATGGAGCGGGCCGGAGCGGTCGGGCCCGAATTCGAACGCATGGCCGTGATCGGCAACGTCACGCCGGACCTGTGGATGCGCGAGGCGACCGGCGCCCCGGTCGGCCCCGAAGCGCTGCTGGAGGAGACCGAAAAAGCGCTGGCGGAGGTCGAGCGCTCCTAGGCGGCGCCCTTCGCAACGCGACCAAGTTTCGCGAACTGGATTCGCGAAACGACTCGCGTTGCGGGAGCCGGAGCGGAGCCTCGGGATCAGGTCGGCGGTCGAGGCCGCATCCGGCCGAGCCGCCGGCCGGTGCGCGCACCAGCGCGCAGATCCCGAAGCGTAGCGAAGGCGACGTTGTCTGGCCTCGTTCTTGCGAGAGGCACAGTCAGCTCGGCCGCAACGGCCGGCTTCTGAAAATCGGCGACGGAGGATCGCATGGTCGTTCTCGAAGACTTCACACTGACTCAAGCCGGTGTTGACATTCCCGCCGAAGGTCCGGCGGCCTGCTGTCCGCGCTGCGGGCGGGCCGGTATCGAGCAAAGCTCGGAGAAAGGCCCGATCTTCGTGCACTCCCAGCTGTCGGAAATCCTGGGCGACGGCATGCGCACCGAGCCCCAGGACTGCTGCGTTCTTCCGTCGCCTACGCGGAGTGCGTGATCTGCGCCCGTTGGGCGCACCGGTTGGCGGCTCGGCCGGATGGGGATCGACCGCCAACCTGATTCCGCACTTCGCTCCGGCTCCCTCCCCTTAATGGAGATAGCGTGGTGAAGCGCGTCTCCTTCTCGTCACTCGTCAGTTCAGTTTCGATAGACTCCGCTTCGTAGCGTCCAGAAAGAAAGGAATACGAACGATGAAGAAGTCGGGCATTTTCTTGCTGTCAGCCGTCCTGCTCGCGGCCCTGGCCATCTCCGCTCTCGCCGACGAGAAGAAGGACGAGAAAGGCTCCAAGATGCACAAGACTCCCAGCGGCCTCCAGTACGAAGACATCGTGGCCGGCAACGGAGCCTCTCCCAAGACCGGACAGACCTGCGTGATGCACTACACCGGCTGGCTGTGGGAGAACGGGGCCAAGGGGAAGAAATTCGACAGCTCGGTCGACCGCGGGGAGCCCTTCAAGTTCCAGATCGGCCGCGGCATGGTCATCAAGGGCTGGGACGAAGGCGTTGCCACGATGAAAGTCGGCGGCAAGCGCACGTTGCTCATCCCGCCCCAGCTCGGCTACGGCACACGCGGCGCAGGCGGCGTCATTCCGCCCAACGCGACGCTTCTTTTCGAGGTGCAGCTGCTGGGGGTCGAGTAAATCAGCTGTCAGCCTGTTGGCTCTCAGCTTCAGGGCGGCGGCGGGGCCGCCCCTTTTCATTTCGCGGGATTCCGCTCCGGGCGGCTCGGCCCAGGACGCCGAAGAAGAAGGCTTCGTGTTCTACCGTCGCCTCCGTTGCGGGAAAAGGTCTGCGCCTCCGGCGCACCGGCCTACGGCTCGGCCAAAGGGCCTCGACCGCAGGCCTGACCTTTTGCCTCCACTCCGGCTCCCCGCGGCGCGCGACGTCCTCCCTCGGTTACTGCGGGAGCTTCGCGCGCCGCGGGACGAAGGTCAAGACTGAGCCCCGGCGTGCGGAGCTTCGGGATCAGGCGTTCGGTTGAGCCGGCATCCGGGGCGAGCCGAAGGTCGGTGCGCGCACCAGCCGCAGATCCCGAAGCGCAGCGCAGGTGACAGTATTAACATCTCGGTCTGTGGAACGAGCCGCTGCACCGGCACCAGCCTCTCGCGCCGGTGTCCGGACATCCCTCGCCCAGCGCTTTGCCTCCTTCGTCGCCGAGCGTCACCCGTTCGCGCTGCGGCCGGCCCTGTCGGCGTTCACCGCCGTGTGCGAGCGGGATCCCGGAAGGAATTCCGCCATGATCGAAGCCCTGCGGCCGGCCCTGGCCGTGGCGCTGCGCCGCGAGCTCGCCGGCGCTCCGCCCGAGGGTCTTCCGGAGACGACACCCGGGGTCTCCGTCGAGGAGCGTCTCGTGCTGGCGAAATCGGATCTCGCGGAGGTCTGTGACGGCTTTCTCCGGCGCGAAGCGATTGCGGCGTCGCTCTCGTCGCAGGAGCGAATCGAGATCCTGAAGGGCATGCTTCTGACCCGGGCCACGGACAACCGGTTGAAGGCCTTCTTCACCGGCAACGAGGTGCGCTTCCGCGGCGTCGCTTTCCAGGGGAAGGGCTTTCGCTCACTCGGACAGGAGGCGATCTACGCCGCGGCGGTCCGGCTCCGGCGCGGCGATCGCTATCGCGGCGAAGACGGGAGCTGGCGTGGCGACGTCGTCGCACCTCTGATCCGGGACCTGGGGGCGGCGCTGGCGATGCGGCCGGCGCCGGAGAGCGTGCGCATGGTGTTGAACGCGCAGATGGGCAAGGCCGGCCCTCCGATGAACGGGAAGGACTTGCACGTCGGCGACTTCGCCTGGGGCATTCTCCCGGCGGCCGCTCCGCTGGCGATCTCGTCTCTGACCGTCGCCGGAATGGCCATGGCCTTCGCGCAGCAGGGTAACGGCCGGGTCGCCGTCTCCTTCATCGGAGAGGGCGGCACCTCGCTCGGCGAATGGCACGAAGCCATCAACCTCTGCGCGGCCCGCCGGCTCCCCGCCATTTTTTGCGTCCAGAACAACCAGACCGCGCTCTCGACGCCTGTCGCCGACCAGTCCGCCGTCCGGGTCTTCGCCGAGAAGGCCGCCGGGTACGGCGTGCCCGGGGTGACCGTGGATGGAACGGATCCCGACGCGATCGCCGCCGCCTTCGCCTGGGCCGCGGAGCGGGCTCGTGAGGGTCTGGGGCCGGCGCTCCTCGAGCTCGTTTGCATGCGCATGTGCGGCCATGCCCACCACGACGACATGCTCTACGCCGGCAAGGAACCTCCGATTTCCTGGGACTATCCGCGGCTGTCGGAAGGCGGCTATGCCGACGCCGATCTCTACGCCTTCTGGTCCCGGCGCGATCCGATCCGGACCTACGCTGCGCGCCTGACCGAAGAGGAAGTGATCGAGCCCGGCGCCCTCGAGCGCTGGAAACGCGAAGCGGAGGCGCTCGTCGAGAAGGAGGCGCGCGCGGTGATCGAGGCGCCCTGGCCCGAGGCGGCGGCCGCCGGCGAAAGCGTCTTCGCCGGCGAATCACGGCGGAGCCGGATCGAGATTCTGGCTCGGGAACGGCGCGCCGGGGCCGCGCAAAAGCTGCCGCCGGTCGAGACGGGTCCTCCCTTCGATCCGAAGGGCAAGACGTTCCTGGAGGCGGTGGCCCTGGGCGTCGGCGACGCGCTCGCCAAAGATTCGCGTGTCTTCGTCTACGGCCAGGATGTCGGCGGCAAGTACGGCAACGCCTTTCTCCTGCTGCGTCCGCTGCTGCCGAAGTTCGGGGACCGCATCGTGAACTCGCCGCTCGCGGAAGGCGCGGTGCTCGGCGTTTGCGTGGGCGCGGCGCTCGCCGGCCAGCGTCCCATCGGGGAGATGCAGTTCAACGACTTCGTGGCCACCGGCTTCAACCAGCTCGTCAACAACGCGGCCAAGATCCGTTACCGGTGGGGCGCATCGGTGCCCATGGTCCTGCGCATGCCCTGGGGAGGATTGCGGCACGCCGGCCCCTACCACAGCCAGAACACAGAAGCCTGGTTCTACCGGGCGCCGGGCCTGAAGATCGTCGTGCCGTCGACGCCCTCCGACGCCCGCGCGCTCTTCGCCGCCGCGGTGGCCGATCCGGACCCGGTCCTGTACTACGAGCACATCGCCCTGTACCGCGACCCTCGCATCAAGCAGGTCCTGCCGGAGGAGCCGCCGGCGCCGCTGCCTCTGGGAAGGGCCGCTCTGCGCCGGGCTGGTCACAATATATGTATTGTATCCTACGGCGCCTACGTCCACGTCGCGATACGCGTGGCCGAAAGGCTCGGGCGCGATGGGATCGAAGCGGCCGTTCTCGATCTGCGCAGCCTGGCGCCGCTGGACAAGGAGGCGCTCCTGGCCCTGGCCCGCCGCTGCGGAAGGGTGCTGATCGTCCACGAGGACACCCGGACCGGCGGAATCGGAGAAAGCCTCGCGGCGGTCATTCAGGAGGAAGCCTTCGAGTATCTCGACGCGCCGGTGCGCGTCGTCGGAGCCCTCGACACGCCGGTCCCCTACTCGCCGCCGCTGGAGGAGGCGTTTCTGCCGTCGGAAGACGAGATCGAGCAGGCGGCGCGAGGACTCGTCGCGTACTAGGCGGCGGCCGGGCGCCGGCTTCCTCGGGTTAGGGACTCGAAGAAGCCGAACCTGCAAGGCGAGCGTTGGCCTGATAGTCGATCTTGCCCGAGATCGCCACCCAGTTTGCTCCCGCGCCGACCTTCTCGATCGTGAAGGGAAGGTCCTCCGGCATCTGAAAGAGCGTCATGTCGTTGTACGTCTTCGTCAGGAGCGGCGTGATGAGGTTGAGGAACCAGCCGACGGCCCCTTTGCAGCGAGTGGTCAGCTTGATGTTCTTCAACTGAAAGCTCCGCGACGGAGCGTCGACGACGAGATCCGCCTTTCCCTGAGGCTCGCAGATCTGGCGGAAGAGGCTCTTCTTGCCGCTCTTTTTCTCCGCGGTCACTCCAACCTCGAGCAGAAAGCAGTTTTCGCCGCAGGGCGAGAAACGCCGAGGCTCGATGTCGAAGTTCACTCTCCGCAAGGCCGGCGTGACGTCCTGGCTCCATCTCGCTTTCAAGACTTCGAGCGCCGCCTGCTCGATCGGCGGCCAGGGAGCCTTGAAGGCGTAGTCCCCGGTGACGGTTCCGCTGTCCTTGCCGGCGTCCTCGTAATGCACACTTGTCTTGAACGGTCCGTGGAAGGTCAGGAGCACCTTCTTCTCTCCCACTTCCTTCATGGGATAGTGGATGACCAACGGGTAATCGAGCTTGTAGTCGAACTCCAGGTCCAGGTCTCCCGTCACCTTCATGTTGACGACCCGTGTTCCCGTGGTGCGCACGTGGACATTGGCGAGAGAGACGGACACGCCTCCTCGAGCGATGCGTCCCACCTTCCCCGTCAGATCCGCG
>Ga0126383_10001348_pt1 | contig 15178 bp, 10 predicted proteins | sample PanSoiMetPlot_35_FD_96882 | JGI IMG/M metagenome (GOLD analysis project Ga0126383, IMG submission 96882) | Tropical forest soil microbial communities from Panama - MetaG Plot_35 | ecosystem: Environmental > Terrestrial > Soil > Tropical forest > Bulk soil | place: Panama | collected 2016-02-17
AGGGACTGCCGGACAGCGCTCCTGATCCCAGTCAGTTCACTGTGCGTCTCACGACGCTTCTCGATCCAACCGGCAGTTCCTCCATTCTTCCGGGCAGCAAGGATGTGTGTGCTCCGTTCGGCAGTGATTCTTTCAAGCCAAATTCGTCTGGCGAAAATAATGATGATGATGGATCCGGGGACGGTGAGCACTTCAGCGCCGAAGCCGTCGGTGGGCATCTCTGGGATTCCGCGCTGCGCTCTAACAAGACTGTCCGCAACTATGGTTTTTTTGTCGATCAGGCTTACTACCTCACTACGCAGCAAGACCCCACCCAGCCTGATCCGGTCTTGTTTACCTATCTCCCGATTTCTCCGACCCCTTTTGCCTCCAATCGGCCTCAAGGTGTTGCGCTTGAGCCGGAGCTCCGAGAGAAAACCGACATTTTCTTCCGCGGTTTCGATATGAACAACGCGGACACGTACCTCTTCAACGAATGGTCGAGGGACGTAACTGTCAACGGTTTGCCCAACCTCACCCTTCTTCGGCTGCCTCACGACCACTTCGGCAGCCTGAGCACGGCAATTGCCGGGTTGAATACGCCTTCACTGCAAATAGCTGATAACGACTACGCCATCGGACGAGTTGTCGAGTTCATCAGCAACTCGCCATACTGGCGCAGTACTGCCATTTTTATTCTCGAAGATGATGCGCAAAACGGCGGCGATCACATCGATGCGCACCGCTCCATTGGCTACGTGATCTCTCCCTACAGCAGGCGGGGTACCACCATCTCGACGAACTACAACACAGTGAACGTTCTGCGCACCATCGAAGACTTACTCGGCATCGATCGCCTGAATCAAAGCGATGCCAATGCTGCTCCGATGACGGACGTATTCACTTCTCATCCCGACTTCGCCCCATATACCGCGATCATACCCGGAAACCTCTGTGCTCCTCCGGTAGACCCCAATCTTGTTCCTGCTTGCAGCAGCGCTAGCGCGAAAATTACGGTGAGGGTGCCCGAGTTGCATGACGCTGCTTGGTGGGCGGAAAACCTGAAGGGCTTCAACTTCCATGATGCAGACCGTCTAGACACGGAGGACTTCAATCGTCTGCTTTGGAAGGGCATCATGGGCGAGATGCCTTATCCTACCGTTCGCAGCGGTTTGGATTTGCGCAAGAATCGCCGAGAGTTGCTGAAACGATGGGAGGCAAACAGGCCTTGGCGATAGATTTGGAAATGTCGACCTTCGGCCCGTGACTCGAAAGGCGCAACCTGTCTCAAAGGTTTTGCCTAGATGTTGCACACAAGCTCGATCGCCGCGTTTTAAAGTGAGGTCCTCATCTCGCAGGATCTCGGGGGGCCGCCATGCTGCGCAGTCGCATTCATGTTTCAAGTAGTGGGCTGCTGTTTGTGATTGGGCTGCTCGCAGTCGCGCCTGCCTTGATGGCAGCGAAGCCGAGTGAAGGGGGCGGGGGCTCTCGATTCCTCAGATACGCCGCTCCCGCCGGCGAGCTTCCTGCCACTCGCCACGTGACGATTGACGGGCTCGACGCTGCCGTGCTCCCCAACGGCCGCCTGATCACGCCGGCCGGTGTGGAGGTCAGCGTCGGCGCACCGAAACCGTTCGGCCTGGCCCTGTCGCCCGACGGCCGGACGCTGGCCACCGTGAATAGCGGTGCAGGCCCGTTCTCGGTCACGCTTCTTTCGAACCTGGCCAGCCACGCGCCCCGAAGTAAACGCATCCCGGTCGATGCCGACTTCATGGGCATCGTCTTTTCCAGGGACGGGTCGCGCTTCTACGTCTCGGGCGGCGAGAACGGAAACATCTGGGTCGGCGACACCCGAGGCGCCGCTTTCGTCGGATCGGTCAACCTCAACGGTCCTGCCCATCCGCTGGACCGGCCGCTCGACACTACGCGCCCGCCGAGCCAGCGCTTCAAGGGGACTTTCCCGGGCCGCATGGCACTCTCCAACGACGGCAGGCACCTCTTCGTCGTCGACCAGGGTGCGTTCGAGGTGGACGTGATCGACACCGGCCTCATCCAGACCGGCGTAGACACGGCGGGACGGATCCTCGAGCCGGACAATTTCGCCGCGGTGGCCGCGCGCATTCCGGCGGGCCGATACCCGTTCGACGTCGCGCTTTCGGCCGACGGCGCGCATCTGTACGTGGCGAACGTGGGTACCTTCCAGTTCACGCACCTCATGCCGAGGAATCCCACGGGCGATTTGAATGTCGATTTTCCGCTCTGCATCCCCGGCGCCGGATATCCCGATGAGACCAGCGCCGACCGGACGATCCGCATCTCTCCGGTGGACCCGCGGAACCCGCCGGCGTCGCTTCGCGATCCCGCCGGGATCCGCTGCGGATATGTGGGAGCGGCCCAGGATTTCACCGTGCCGGGGCTCGGGTCTCCGAACGCGCCGGAGAGTCAGTCGGTGTGGATCTTCGACGTGAGGAATCCTGTCAATGCTAGGCGCATCGCGGTAGTCAAGACGGGCCCCGCCATCGCCGAGAGGCTGAGCGAGTCGCTGCAGCCCAACGACGGCGATGACGACGAGCGCGCTTACGCCGGGCCCCACCCGAACGCCATCGCGGCCGGCGCCGGCGCCGTGTATGTCACCAACGGGAACGACGACTCGGTAGCGGTCTTCCGCGGCGGCGAGCAGGTGGCGCGCATCGCCCTTTCACCGCTGAGGGGCGCGGATCGCCGGCTGCGCGGCGTGCAGCCGGTCGCGCTGGCGCTCTCGCCCGACAACAGGACGCTCTACGTGGCCGAGGCGGGTCTGAACGCGGTGGCGGTGATTCGCGAGGGGAGAGTGCGTGGCCACATCCCCACCGCCTGGTGGCCCGCCGCCTTGGCGGTGAGCAGCGACGGGAGGACGATCTACGTGTCCAATGCCCGCGGCCGCGGCGCGGGGCCCAACAACCCGCAGCCTCCCGACGACCTGGGATCGCCGAAGACCTCGGTGATCGGCTCGGTCAGCATCATCCCCGTGCCCAACGAGGCGCAGCTCGCTCGCTACACCGAGCGCGTGCTCAAGAACAATGGCTTCTCGACCGCGGTGAGCGAAGCGGATCTGGCCCGGCTCCGGCAGAAAGTCGAATCCGTCCGGCGGTTGGTGAAGCACGTCGTCTTCATCAACAAGGAGAACGCCACCTACGACTTGTTGCTCGGGGACATCACCCAGACAGAATCCGGGCAGCCGGTCGACGGCGAGCCCTCGTTTTCGCTCGGCTTCAACGCATCCCCCAACCACCACACATTGGCGCTGCGCTATGCCTTCTCCGACAACTTCTTCCTCGAGCCGTCGGTCTCTTCCGACGGACACCGGTGGCTCGAGAATACGTACACCAGCGAGTTCGAGGAGACGCATTGGCCCGCATCTTACGGCGGCCGCCGACGCGACGCGGGCGACAATCCTGCCTCTTTCGGTCCCTACCCGGGGCGGCTCGGATTCACCGACGCCAACTCCTCTGCAGATCCGAACGATTACAATCAGAGCGGCGGAATTCCCCTGCACCTCGTCCGGAACGGAAAGACCTTCCTCAATTTTGGCAACGGCTACGAGTTCGCGGAGGTGGACGAGGACTTTGGCACCGAGCCCACCGGGATCCGCAATCACGTCAACGTACCGATGGAGAAGGTGGTGCGCGACAACAGCGATCACCTCTTCCCGGAGTTCAACACCGGCATTCCGGACGCCCCGCTGGCAAAAGCCCCCGGCCGGTTCAGCCGCTTCGGTCGCTTCAGGCAGGTGTTCGAGTCACAGTTGGTGGACCGTGCGAAGGGCGAATGCATGCTCCCCGCCTACGTGGATCTCTATTATCCCAATGACCACGGAGGCGGACCGAACGACATGTTTCCCGACGGCAGCGACCCCTGGTCGTTCACGCGTTTCGTGCAGGACAACGACGACGCCGTGGGCCTGACCGTGGATCTCATCTCCAACAGCCCCTGCTGGCAGGACACGATCATCTTCGTGGTCGAGGACGACACCCAGAATGGATTCGATCACGTCGACGCGCACCGGTCGATCTTCCTCGCCATCGGTGCCTCCATTAAACCGGGCTACCTGATCAAGACGCATGCCAGCCTTTCGAGCATCTTCAAGACGGTGGATTTGATCCTGGATGTCCCGCCGCTCAACCTCTACGACGCGGCCGCCACCGACCTGCTCGAGCTCTTTGTCGACAAGCCTGAGGACCGCAGCCAGGAACCGTTCAACAAGCAGGAGATCGCCTTCGACACAAACGGGGCCGAGGCGTGGAAGGCCGCCACCAAGGGCATCGATTTCGGCGCCCCGGACGTCGACGAGGTGAGGCTGCGCGAGGCCATCCGGCAAACACAGCTCCAGGAAACGCGCGAGCGATCGCGGAAGAAGGCAGAAGGGCGCTTCGAGTAGGCCGCGCAGGAAGCCAAAGTCCTTCGGGAGAACTGCGGACTTCCGCCCTGGGGCGAGAGTCCTGACAACGAGCGTGTCCTCGGCGCACGGCGCGTCGTCCTGGGGGTGTCTCGCCGACGGCTGGAGCCACGCCTCCGGCTCGTTAGGCTATGTTCGCCTCGATGACTGCCGGCGCGCCACTGAGCTTGAATGTCTTCGGCGAGCTGGAGCTTACCCGCCGGGGAGAGCGGGTGGGCCTGCCGCGCTCGAAGAAGACGCGCGCTCTGCTCGCCTATCTCGCTGCCACCGGACGCCCCCAGCGGCGCGAGCATCTCTGCTCGCTGCTGTGGGAGGACACCGACGATCCGCAGGGCAATTTGCGGTGGAGCTTGACCAAGCTGCGCTCGGTGATCGACGACCGGAAGCGGAAGCGGTTGGTGGCGAACGAGAGGCTGGTCGAGCTCGACAGCAGCGACATCGAGATCGACGCGTTCGTCGCCAAGCGCGAATGCGCGGGCGATCTGGCGGGCGTGGCGACCGACCGGCTCGAGCGCGTGGCGCGCTTATTTCGCGGCGAGTTTTTGGACGGTCTCGATCTCCCCGACTCGCAGCCGTTCCATGCCTGGTGGGTCGCGCAGCGGGAAGATGCGCGGCGGCTTCGAGCGCAGGTGCTGGCGGCGCTGATCGCGAGGGGCTCGGGCAATCCCGCCGCCTCGCTCGCCTACGCTCGCGAGCTCGCACAGCTCGATCCATTGGATGAGCCGGCCCATTGCACGCTCCTGCGCCTGCTCGTGGATGCCGGCCGCCACGGAGAAGCCGACGAAGAATTCGAGGCCACCGCGCGCCGGCTCAAGGAGCGGGGCTCGCCGGGTTGGGAGCTGCGGCGCACCTGGGCGGAGTTGCGCGCACGCGTGAGCCCGCGCCGCGCGCCGCCGCTTTCGCTGCGTCAGGAGATCCGATTCTGCCGCGCACACGACGGCGTGAGGATCGCCTACGCCACCGTGGGCGAAGGCCCCGTATTGCTCAAGGCGGCCAATTGGCTAAGTCACCTGGAGGCGGACTGGAACAGCCCGGTTTGGAGCCACTTCCTGTCCGAGCTCTGCCGGCATAATAAATTGGTGCGCTACGACGAGCGGGGCACAGGGCTTTCCGACTGGAAGGCGGAGGACATTTCATTCGAGGCGTTCGTTGCTGATCTGGAGGCGGTCGTCGAAGCGGCGGGACTCGATCGCTTCGCCCTCTTCGGCCTCTCCCAGGGATGTGCGGTCTCGATCGCCTACGCCGTTCGGCACCCGGAGCGCGTGACGCATTTGGTTCTCCTGGGAGGCTTCGCGCGCGGATGGCGACGGCTCAGCCCCGAGACAGCGGATGCGGGCGAAGCGGTCCAGGTACTGCTCCGGCAGGGATGGGGATCGGACAACCCCGCCTTTCGGCAGCTTTTCACGTCTTTCTTTATCCCGGATGCTACCCCCGAGCAGATGCACTGGTTCAACGAGCTGGAACGCGTCTCCGCTTCGCCCGACAACGCGGCGCGAATTTTCGATTCAGTGGGTTCGATCGACGTCACCGAGCTGCTGCCCAAGCTGAAGGTGCCGACGCTCGTCCTTCACTGCGTCAAGGATTGCATCGCTCCTTATAACGAGGGTCTGCAGCTGGCCACATCGATCCCCGGGGCGCGCTTTGTCTCTCTGGACGGCAACAATCATGTGATTCTGGAGCACGAGTCGGCTTGGCCGCGCGCGGCATCCGAGCTGCACGCCTTTCTCGCCAACACTTGACCGGCAAGGACGAGATCCTCCCGATCAAGCTGCTCTCAGATCGCCGTCATCAATCCAACGCGTTTCCGGATGAGACAGCTCGTAGTCGAGCCCGCAGTCGGAGCACAGTTGCCCGCTGCTCCATGCCTCCCCAAGCGACTTCTGGCATCTCTGACAATCGGCACCTTGATCCGGTGCCGTCCCATATGCGTCTAAGGTGTGCATCGCGCCTTCTGTTTTCATTTTGATCTCCTCTATGAAATGTTGAGTCTGTGAGCGAGGCCGGAAACCTCTGCGTGTCCGCTCTGGGTGAGCTCGCGCAATGTCCGATCGAAGTTGGGATGCGTCATCCCCGATAGCAGAAAGGTCCTACGGTAGGCCTTGGTCTGCGCTTGCGCGATCTCTGCTTTCTCTTGGTCGGAGAACGTTCGCCCGGTTGCCTTGGCGAGGCTCGCCAGGTCCAGTTGAACTTGCGCACCCAAGCCGGCATCGAGCAGCTTTCCAATCGCCATATAGTCCTCGACACCCGATTCGATCTCTTGTTGCGTCAGAGAAGTGGCGATCTTGTCGATGACCAAAGTGTCGAGCTTCGCGTGCTGAGCTTCCTCGAGCCAATGGTGCTTGAGCAGGCTTCAGAAGAGCGGATCCAAATCCGGATTGCCCTTGACGCTCTCGACGTAGTGCCGCTGGGACATCCATTCGATGTGCAGAGTGGTGAGGAACACGCCGAGTCGCGAGTGTTTCAAAATGGCAGCCGCGACAACCTTCGCCGGGCCGATCGCTTCGCAGGGCGTGCCGAAGCCTTTCTCGAACTCGCGAACGAACCACTTGAACAGCTGGATGTGTTTGGCCTCCTCTTCCGCAAAGCGCAGCAGGGCGCGAATTTCATAGTCGTCGCCGTGCACCGTGGTTTCGGCGTGCTCGACCACGCTGGGCAGGATGTATTCCTCTACCAGCCCAAACATATACAGATACGTGTAACTGCGTATGTGATTGAGCTTGAGCTTCTCTGTCGCATTCAAGCAATTGATGCCGTTCACACCGGCGAGCGAATCGGGGAGAAATGGCTTGCTGTAGTCGAACGTCCGGCCGCCAATCACATCCTCGATTTGCCAGTTGATCCGAAGCGACGTTTCCAAGGTCGTCTGATAGTCATAGCGATGATTCAACATAAGTGGCTCCTTTTCACCGCGGTAGGACCTATTTGATGATCACTAAGGTCTGTTGGTTTAGGGAGACGAGCTCCTCGCCGTGCCAGAGCTCGCGCGCTTCGACGAAGAAGCCGTCCCTCATCGAAATCATCTCTGCGCGATAGCGGAGCGGAACCGCAGGGTCGAGGGATGCGGGATCGGCGAAGAGCTCGGCGGTGAACTGCACCGTGCCGCAAGGCCGTGGCCCCGACTCAATGGTAAACAGCGTGGGCCACCAAGCATCCATCCGCGCTATCAACGCCGGAGCATCCATCCGCGAAGGCGGCGACTGCTCGCGGATCCATCCGGCGGTCTCGGGCACCGGGTGGCCGACGAAGCCCAGGGGCCCAGAGGAGCGATATTCGTAGTGCTGAAAGAACGGCGGAGCGAGCGGTGGCACAATCGAAAGAAGCGGCGCGCCTTGCCACTCCTCCGGCGAGGGAGGCGTGCGCATGAACTGCCGTGGCCCCGGGCGCGGCTTGCTCAAGACCGCAGTTGCCGTAGCGAGGACAGCGCCGCCCTGCGTGAGCTCAGCAGCGAGATTGCTCTGGCTCGACCCGCGGCGGAGCATGCGCACGTGGATGTCCGCGGGCCCGGGGAGAACCGGGCCACAGATGTCCCCCGCCAGCGTGCGTGCGGTGCGCTCCGGGTCGGGCTCGCACCGAAGAATCGCCCGGAGGAGCGTTCCCAGCACCAGTCCTCCGAAAGTACCTCGCCCCTGCTGCCATCCGTCGGGGATTGTGCTTCGAAGGGTGTATTCGCCCACCCGCTCGACCGCGGTCGCTGCCTCAAAATCACTCAACAGGGACGCTTCCAAGTTCGTCTGAGAGTCGTATCGATGATTCAACATCAGTCGCTCCTTTTCGCCGCATCAGTGCGGTGGAGCGTAAGCTCGCAAGCGCGTGTGGGAGCCGGCGTGGGAATTTGCGTGGAAAATGCGTGGGCAGTGACGTCGCCTGCCGCGGTTCGGAGCAACCCTTAGATGTACTGGATTGGAGACAGAAACCGCTGGCACAAAGCTCCAGCAGCTTGCGCCATCAAGTAGAAACTCACCGAGAACCGAGGCTCGCTGACGAGCAGTACCGACCAGCGACCGCTGTTATCGCTTGCTGCAGTGAATTAGGAACATGGTAACGGACCGGCCTCCACAGAGCGCGAAGGCGCGCCGTGAATTCGAGAGGAGCGATGCGCTCACCCGGCTCGTGACCCTGCCTGATGCCCATGGCCTCCAAGCCTGCGCAACGCTGCTAGAGAGGGCGCTTGCCGAAGGTGATCCGCGGAGGGTCCGCGTCGAGTGTGATTCTATTCTTAGCCTCCTCGCTCGTACCTACGCCGTCAGCAGGCCGAAACTGCGGGTGCTCGGGGCAAGACCTAAGAGGCTGTGGGAAGGCGGCCACTCTGAGCTCTTCGGTGACTATGACTTTAGGGAGAAGCGGATTCGCATCTGGATGCGCACAGCGGTCCGCGGGAAGGTGACGTCCTATCGCGGCCTCCTTCACACTCTGCTGCACGAGTTCTGCCATCACCTCGATCGGGAAAGTCTCGGCTTCCCCGAGACACCGCACACCCGTGGCTTCCACTCCCGAGTCGACGACCTGTACCATCTCGCGTTGGCGACCCCTCCCGAGAACCGGCGCCCGCTCGTTTGGATCCGCTTGGGTAGTGTCTGGCGCATCGACTGGGCGAGGATGAAATGGGCAAAGCGCGCTGCGCGAGATTGACAACACCATCTCGCATCCGAACCTCCGGGCGATGACATTCCTCCCCTTTGAACGGCTCACGCTTCGCACGCAACTTCGTTCACACGAGGTCGATCGGGTGGTCGCGGGCTAAGCGGTTCCTCAACGAGCTGACCCCCTGAGTGAGCAATTGGATGATGCCTCAGTGTTTTTCCTGGACCTGCGCTCTCTGACCTCCGAAGTCAGGTTCCGACTGCGGCGCGACGGTGGCGTGCGCCTCGCGTGCTTCTGTCGGCAGGTCGAAGGTGGGTTCCGGCCCGGGACCGACGGTGGCAAACGCCGTACCTGCTTCTCCTTCTGCCGGAAGGTCGAAGGAGGCTTCCGGCCCTGGGGCGACGGTGGCGACCGCCTTACCTGTTTCTGCCGGAAGCTCGAAGGTGGGTTCCGGCTCGGCCGCGGCGCGCGCCAAACCCCCTCCACCAATGAAACCCAGTGACGCGAATATGCCGACGACGAATCCCTTCCAGCCTTGCCATTTCATGACGTTTCCTTTCGAGTGCTGCCGCCAATTCGTCAGCTGCGACCGACTAGATGTCACCGCAGAGTGAACGGTGCGGCAATTCAGCGTTGCTACGGCTGCAACAAACAGCGACTCGCCATGGTCAACCGCGGCGTGACGCTGCCGGGATTCGAACCGGCGCGACCAAGGTCCGAAAGCGGTGCCCTGCCGCATTCTGCGCGCCCTCTTCTGTAAACCTCCACGGGGCCGCTATAGGAGTGAAGGGCTTGCGTTTAACAAGTTGTTTGAAGTTGGCGCGGCAAGCAGCTGGAGTTATTCACATACTTTTTTAACGCGCACAAAAATTGTTAAGCGGAAAGACTTAACTTCTATGCGCCGCCCACGGGGCACATGAGCAGGCCCTGCCGCCTTGAGCCAACAATGACCTAAGCCACTTGACGCCCGTCCAGGAATGCTCAAAGCCAGTGGACCGTGAGACGACCATCTGCCGATTGAGCTCAATACGCTGGACCACGTCCACTTCGGAGTTGGCGGCTCGTCAAACGCGGAGAAGATTGGCAATCGTGATAAGAGGGCAGCGCCGCCGTGCTGCAAATTGCGTTCAGAGGAGGATTATGAACTATAGCCGCTTTCCGAGCGGTGCTTTGATTTTGGCCGTCTCTATTTTGGGAGCTTGCTCGAGAGGAGCAAACGAGATGCGCACCGGTTCAGTCGGCGCGGATGTTCGCTCCGCCGGTCTCGACCTGGAAGGAATGGACCCGTCGGTCGCGCCAGGAGACGACTTCTTTGCCTTCACAAACGGCGCCTGGTTTCGGCGCACGGAAATCCCTCCGGATCGCAGCGGCTGGGGCATCAGCGCGGAAATGGCCGAGCTCACGCTGCGCCGGACCGCTGATTTGATCGCCGAAACGGCGAAAACCGAGGCCCCGACTGGTTCCGAGGCCCGGAAAATCGGCGATTACTACGTCAGCTTCATGGACGAGAGCGGCATCGAGGCCAAGGGGATCGCGCCACTCAAGCCGATGCTCGAAAACATCGCGGCCATCTCCGATGCCAAGGGACTCGCGCGGGCCTTGGGCGGCACCCTTCGCGCCGACGTGGACGTGCTGAACAACACCAACTTCTACACCGACAATCTGTTTGGGTTGTGGATCGCGCAGGATCTGGATGAGCCACAGCGCTATTCGCCATTCTTACTCCAGGGCGGGTTGGGAATGCCCGACCGAGAGTATTACGTCGCTTCATCGCCGCGGATGACCGAGATCCGGCAGAAGTATCTCGCTCACATCGCGGCGATGCTGAAGCTCATCGGCGCTGCCGACAGCGATGCAAAAGCGGCGCGGATCTTCGAGCTGGAGCGCAAGATCGCCCAGGTCCATGCAACTCGAGTGGAATCGGAGGACGTGCTCAAGGGCAACAATCACTGGACGCGCAAAGACTTCCAGGTACGCGCGCCTGGCATCGACTGGTCGGTTTTCTTGGCCGCCGCGGGGCTCGGACAGCAAGGCGACTTCGTCGTCTGGCAGCCCAAAGCAATCATTGGCATCTCCGCGCTGGTGCGCAGTGAGCCGCTCAATACATGGAAGGAGTACCTCAGCTTTCATGCTGCGGAGCACTATGGAAGTTTCCTTCCTGCCGCATTCGTCGAGGAGAAGTTCAGCTTTTACGGTAAGGTGCTCACTGGCACTCCCAAGTTGCGCGACCGCTGGAAGCGCGCCGTCGATGCCACCAACGCCGCGCTCGGAGAGGTCGTGGGGAAGCTCTATGCTGAACGATACTTCCCCTCGGACCACAAATCTCGAGTCGAAGAGATGGTCCGAAATGAGCTCGCCGCGTTCCGTCGCCGAATTGAAGCCTTGCCCTGGATGGCCCCATCCACCAAGCAGAAAGCCGAGGCCAAGCTTTCCGTTTTGAAAGTGGGAATCGGCTATCCCGACAAGTGGCGCGACTACTCTGCGTTGGAAGTGGTGCGCGGCGACGCCTTTGGCAACGCCCAGCGCTCATCCCTGTTTGAGTATCATCGAAATCTGCACAAGCTTGGCCAGCCGGTCGATCGCTCGGAATGGGTGATGAACCCGCAGCTGGTGAACGCGGTCAACCTCCCGGCGATGAATGCGCTCAACTTTCCCGCCGCCATACTTCAGCCTCCCATTTTCGATCCGGCTCGTCCGGCGGTGATGAACTACGGCTCAGTGGGAGCGATCATCGGGCACGAGATCAGCCATAGCTTCGACGATCAGGGGGCGCTGTTCGACGCGGCTGGACGGCTCAACAACTGGTGGACCCAAGAGGACTTGGCCCACTTCAAGGAATCATCGGAGCTGTTGGTCAAGCAATACGATGCTTATCGACCCTTCCCGGATCTCGCAGTCAACGGCAGGTTGACGCTTAGCGAAAACATCGCCGACGTGGCAGGCCTTGCCGCGGCCTATGATGCGTACCGGATGTCGCTCGGCGGTAGCGAGGCTTCGCCCTTTCAGGGTTTCACCGGCGACCAGCAATTCTTCATTAGCTTCGCCCAGAAATGGCGGCAGAAACTCCGCGAGCCAGCGTTGCGCCAGTTAATCGTGGTCGATGGGCACGCACCGGGGCAGTACCGCGCGGACACTGTCCGCAACCTCGATCCTTGGTACAACGCCTTCGCGGTGAAACCACCTCAAGCACTGTATCTCCCGCCGGCCGAACGTGTTCGCGTGTGGTAGGCAACTAATTACTCCAAACGGTACCCATCTGACTCCCACAACCCTTGCTCCGACGAGGGAGCTGGTTGCGTTAAACGAGCTAACCCGCTGAGTGAGCAATTGGATGCCGCGTCAGTGTTTTTCCTGAACCTGCGCTCTCTGAACTCCGAAGTCGGGTTCCGACTGTGGCGCGACGTTGGCGTGCGCCTCGCGTGCTTCTGTCGGAAGGTCGAAGGTGGGCTCCGGCCCTGGCCCGATGGTGGCGAACGCCTCACCTGTTTCTGCCGGAAGGTCGAAGGAGGGTTCCGGCCCTGGCGCTACGGTGGCGAGAGCCTTACCTGTTTCTGCCGGAAGCTGGAAGGTGGGTTCCGGCTCGGCTGCGGCGCGCGCCAAACCTGCTCCCGCGCCACCGATGAGACCCAGTGAAGCAATTAATCCGACGGCGAATCCTCTCCAGGTTTGCAATTTCATGACTTTCCCTTTCGAACAGCTGTTTGCTGCGAATACCCCAGCTGTGCGGATCTGGATGTCGCCGCGCGATGAACGGTGCGGCAATTCAGCGTTGCCACGGCTGCAACGACCAGCGACTCGCCATGCTCAGCGGTGCAGTCGGCCGGAGATTCGAGAGAAAGCGTCGAGTCGAATCGAGATTGAGCTCGAGCGGAGCGCAGGCCCGAGCCAATAGATTTGTTCGATTCGGTACAGATCTATTCGATTCGGTAGCGCTAATGGGCGCTTTGCGCGATTGGGTTTGGACGCCAACCCACTCGACCAACGGAACGGCGTTTGTGACGATCAACCCTTAGATCAGGGTCGAGTCGCTGGGCCGAGCCGCCTGGGCCGGTTAGACTGCGCGGCTCATGTCGCTCCTGCACGCGCGCGGCGTCGCGCTCCGCTACGGGCCCAAGGTTCTGCTCGAGGACGCGAGCTTCACCCTGGGCCACCGCGATCGCGTCGGCCTGATTGGGCCGAACGGCAGCGGCAAGAGCACGCTGATGAAGATCCTCTGCGGCCGCATCGAGCCGGATGCGGGCAGCGTGCAGCTCGTGCGGCGGGCGCGCGCGGCGTATCTGCCCCAGGAATTGTCCGAGTTGCCGGAGGGCTCGCTGATCGACGGCGTGCTGGCGAGCGTGCCGGGGCGCGTGCTTCTCGAGTCTCGCATCGCGGCGGCGGAGAGCGCGCTCGCGCAAGCCGCGTCCGAGGAGGATCAGATCGAGCTGGGCGGCGAGCTGGCCGAGCTGCACGAGGAGCTCGCGCACCACGATGAGCGCTACGGCCGCCACCGCGCCGAGGAGATCCTCTCCGGGCTCGGCTTCGCGCAGGAGTCCTTCTCGCGGCCGGCCGCCGAGCTCTCAGGGGGATGGAAGATGCGCGCCGCGCTGGCCGCGCTCCTCCTGCAGGATCCGGAGCTGCTTTTGCTCGACGAGCCCACCAATCATCTCGACGTGCCGACGCTGGAGTGGTTCGACTCCTTCTTGCGGCGCTCGCGCAAGGCGCTCGTGCTCGTCTCGCACGATCGCGAGTTCCTCGATCGGCAGATCGACCGCGTGCTCTCCTTCGAGCCGGAAGGGCTGCGCGGTTACGCCGGCAACTACGAGCGCTACCTCGAGCTGCGCGCAGCGGAGGAGGAGCACCTGCAGGCGCAGGCGGAGCGGCAGGCGAAGCGGCGAGCGCAGGTGCAGGCGTTCATCGAGCGCTTCCGCGCCAAGGCGACCAAGGCGCGGCAGGTGCAGAGCCGGGTGAAGATGCTGGAGAAGGAAGAGACGGTGCAGGTGCGCGAGGAGCGCGCGGTGGTGCGCTTCCGTTTTCCCGAGGCGCCGCGGAGCGGGCGCGAGGTGGCGGGGCTGGAGCGGGTCTCCAAGGCGTACGGGCCCAAGGCGATCTACTCGGAGCTTTCCGCGCAGATCCTGCGCGGCGAGCGGATCGCCGTGATCGGCCTCAACGGCGCCGGCAAGACCACGCTGCTCAAGCTGCTGGCGCAGGAGATCGCGCCGGACGCCGGCGCCGTCGCGCTGGGGCACAACGTCGTGCCCGGCTACTTCGCCCAGCACCACGCCGAGCGGCTCGATCCGCGAAAGACGATCCTCGAGGAAGTGCGCGGCCTGGTGCCGACCGAGCCGCAGAGCTGGGTGCGCGGCGTGCTCGGCGCGTTCCTCTTCTCCGGCGACGAGGTGGACAAACGCATCGGCGTGCTCTCGGGCGGCGAGCGCGCGCGGGTTGCGCTGGCGCGACTTCTGGTCGTGCCGTCGAATTTCCTGCTCATGGACGAGCCCACCAACCACCTCGATCTCGATTCTTCCGAGGCGTTGATCGACGCGCTCACGCGCTACGAAGGGACGCTGCTCTTCGTCTCGCACAACCGCAGCTTCGTGAACGGGCTCGCCACGCAGGTCTGGGAAGTGCGCGACGGCAAGATCGACGCCCAGCCCGGCGACCTCGACGACTGGTCGCGCCGCCGCGCTGCCCGGAGCGCGCCGGCGGCGGAAGAGCCGCGCGCCGCAAAAGGCTCGCTAGGATTGCAGGCGCGGCGCCAGCGAGCCGCCGAGCGCGAGCAGCGCGAGAAGCTGCTCGGTCCGGCCAAGCGCGCCATCGCCGATCTGGAGTTGCGCATCGCCGAACTGGAAAAGAGCAAGAAGGAAGCGGAGGCGCTGCTGGCCGACGCGCTGCTGTTCGCCGACCCTGGCCGCTCCACGCCAGTGGTCAAGACGTACCAGGACGCGGCGAGCGAGCTGGAAGAGCTCTACGCGCGCTGGGAGCACAAGCAGCAGGAGCTGGAAGCGCTGGAGGGCGAGCTGTCGTGAGCGGAAGCCGGGGTTCCCCTACAGGAGGTGGTTGGGTCGGTGCGATCCGTTTTCAACGGGCCTCTCGCTCTCTTCTTCGCTCTTGAAACATCCACTCCCTGATGTAGGGCAAGCAGTTCACCAATTCGACATCTCGTGCCTCACAGGCACTCAGAAACCGAACTGCATCGATGTC